>Ga0307479_10006880_pt1 | contig 10469 bp, 7 predicted proteins | sample atmos_gasesECM4C_FD_203743 | JGI IMG/M metagenome (GOLD analysis project Ga0307479, IMG submission 203743) | Hardwood forest soil microbial communities from Morgan-Monroe State Forest, Indiana, United States - atmos_gasesECM4C_515 | ecosystem: Environmental > Terrestrial > Soil > Temperate...
CTCCATTCCCCCGACCCCGACGCGGTCTTCAAAAAGCCCTTCTACTGGGCGCCTTTCCAGCTCTACTCCGGCTCGTAGATCTCACCCAGGCAGCAGAACTTGCATGCCCGGGTGGCGTCTACGTCCGATGGCAGAGTCTGCCGTCATCGCCAGGGCGTTTCCGAGGGCCGATGCATTGCATGCAAAACTTGAGTCGAAATTCGGAAGGTTTCCACAGCCGCTGCTCTTGTGCTTTCGGACCGTCTCGGCATAAACTTCCTCGCAGCATTCATTGTTATTTGCGAGCCGCCTCAACCTCTTGAGGAACTCAAGGCTCGACCGAATTTGGGGTTGTGATGTCTGGGGGAAAGAAAATGAGAAGAGTGTTGTGCGTTCTTTTTGTGTTGGCGCTCACATTGTGTTTTGCATCGTCCGGGTGGGGGCAGGCGACGGGCAGTTTCTCCGGCACGGTTACTGACAAATCCGGGTCGGTCATCTCGGGAGCCAGCGTGACGGCGACTTCACAGGGTACCGGCGTTGGGCGTGTGTCCAAGACCGATGAGGCTGGCCACTATTTGATCCCTTTGCTGCCGGTGGCGATCTACACGCTGCGCGTGGAGTTCCAGGGATTTCAGGCCGTCGAACGAAAAGACGTACGGCTTCAGGTCGATGAACAGCGCGAACTGGATTTTGCACTAGCCCCGGCTGCGGTCGCCACATCGGTAGAAGTGTTAGCCACGGAAGTGGCCGTAGAGACGACCAACCCGTCTCTCGGTCAGGTGATCACCGCGCAACAAGTTGCGCAGCTTCCTCTCAATGGGCGCGATTTCGTGCAGCTCGCCACACTCACGCCCGGGGCTACAGCGGAGTCGAATCCGAACAGCTTCTTCACCCAAGCTGCCAGCAGCGAGGTGGCGGCACGCGGGTCGTTCTCGTTATCCGTCGGCGGGTCGCGGCCGAATAGTACAGACTGGATCTTGGATGGAGTGGACAACAACGAATTGACCGCGGGTGGTATCGGAACTTTTTCATCCATTGATGACATTGAAGAATTCAAGGTTTTGACTTACAACTACTCCGCGCAATATGGCACTCGCGCCGGACCGACCGTGCTGGTCACCACCAAATCCGGCTCTAACAACTTCCACGGCTCGCTCTTCGAGTTTTTGCGCAATACTGCGCTGGACGCCAAGAGCTTCTTTGCGACTTCGCCGGAAAAATTCAATCTCAACCAATTTGGAGGTTCCATCGGCGGACCGATTCGCAAGAACAAAACTTTCTTTTTTGTGGATGGCGAACAAAAGGATCAGCTTCACGGCATCACATTTACCGGGTTGGTGCCTAGCGCGGCGATGCACACCAGCGCCGCTCAGCCCTTCGCGGATTTCAGCCACGACCCCTTCGGGGCTGTGGTTTCCCCCACTTCAATCACCAACCCCTATACGGGCGGTAGCCCTTTTCAGTGCGTCAGTGCCAGCGGTCCTCCGACCGCCGTCAATCCCGACGGCAGCCAGGTTGCCGGGGTTCCCTGCGCCAAAATACCCGCCGCTTTGGTTAACCCCATCGGGGCGGCCTTGGTGAATTTGTATCCCTTGCCAAACGCTAACAATGCTGGCGCCGCAATCAATTTCGTGAGCGAGCCGGTCCGGAAACTTACCGAGACCAAGCTTGACGTCCGTTTGGACCACACCCTGTCGGCAAACGACAATCTCTTCGCCCGTTTTAGCTACGACGACGCCGTCTCCTACGTTCCTGGCGGCTTCGCCGGAGGATTTGCCGAGGCTAGTGCCTTCGGCAGCAACCAGGGCATCATCAACCACGCGAGAAGCATTGCCATCGGGGAGACCCATGTGTTTTCCCCAACGACGGTGAACCAGGCGAGCTTTGGCTACAACCGCATCTTCAACTACATCACTTCGCAAGGCACGGGAAGTTGCGCCTCCGCGAAGCTCGGTATTATAGGCGCGAACCTGGGCTGCACTGGCCTCGGCAGCAGCGCCACGTGCATAAAGGGCGCTTATAGCTGCGGCTTGGTGTCGACGTTGTTGGTTGGCGGCTACTGGTCCCTTGGTGATCGCGGCTTTACACCGTTTCAAGGTGGAACCAACATCTTTACGTTCGGGGATTCCCTCGACCTGATTCGCCACAAGCACGACATTCACGCCGGAATCGACGTCCGCGCCAATCAGATGAACGTCGGCACGGAAGCTTTCCAGGACGGCTTCTGGATTCCCCTCGGCTTTTTCTCCGGTAATCCCGAGGCCGATCTTACTCTCGGCTATGTGAACATCTCCGAGCACGATCAGACCTTCAACGGCCCGGTCACCGGCCGCCGCTGGAAAATCTACCGTCCCTACGTCCAGGACGACTGGAGAATCACCAAAGACCTTACGCTTAACCTAGGCCTCGCGTGGGATCTCACTACTCCGATCAGTGAGTCCGCAGGGCGAATGGCAGACTATATCCCAGCGATTGGCACTGGCACGCCACAGCTTCTCGTTGCCAACAAGAACGGTGTTGGAGGGTCGGCTGGCATACAAATGAATCGCACGGCCTTTGAGCCTCGCATTGGCGCGGCTTGGAAGGTCCTTGGAAGCGACAAGACCGTCCTCCGCGGCGGCTTCTCCATCTACCACGACTCCGCCTGGAGCCAGGGCGCGCAGGGTCTTTGGCAGAACCCTCCCTTTTTCGCCGAGGGCGACATCTTCCAGTTCGGTGGCTGCCCAACTGCCACCCCTTCCGGTAATACCCCGGCCTGCGGCGCGGGCGGCACAGTCTCCAGCATCTCAAGCGGATTTCCGATTTTTAACGCTCCGCCCAGCCTTGCCACTTTTACTGGAACATTTTTTTACCAACCCACGAACTTCAAGCTGGGTAAGGTTCAACAGTACAACGTGAACGTGGAACGCCAGTTGCCCGGAAACATCGTCCTTACCGCTGGGTACGCTGGTTCGCGCGGCAACCACATCCTAGAGGCCGGGAACGCCATCAACACCAGCGGCCCGTCTGGATGCGTTTCGGGGGGCTCATATACCATCGGTTGCAATCCCGGCGGCGCTCCTTATGTGTCGCCATATAACGACCCCAACTTTAACGCTATCCTGGAGTTCGGTGATCTCGGCAAAACCACTTACAACTCATTGCAAATCAAGGCCGAGACCAAGACTCCTAAGTACGGTCTTTACGCGCTCATCGGTTATTCGTACTCGCATACCTATGACAATGGCCTGTCCGATGGTTTGGGCTCCGAGCTTAGTGCGCCTTATTTCCCGCTCCCGAATTGGCAGACGCTGGATTGGAGCTTGTCGCAAATCAACCTCAATAATAGCTTCACGGGTAGCGTTATCTACGACTTGCCGGTTGGAAAAGGGAAAAAGTTCGGTAATGATTGGAATACCGTGGCGAACACGCTTCTGGGGAACTGGCAATTGACCCTCATCGAAAAAATCACCTCTGGGTTTCCAGTCCCCCTCATCGACAGCGCGAACGCGTCCGGGGTCTTCTTCAACACTGGCGGCAATGGCAACAACTTCAACCGCCCTGACCAGGTTGCGGGTTGCAATCCGTACGCCGCCAACCATGGCAAACTTCAGTGGATCAATTCTGCTTGCTTTATTGCACCGGCAGCGGGTCATCTCGGAAATGCGTCCCGCGTCCCGGTCGTGGGTCCGGATTTCGTCAACACCGACTTCTCCGTAATTAAACAGTTCAAGCTCCCCTGGGAAAATATGGGGCTGAATTTCCGTGCCGAATTCTTCAACCTGTTTAACCACGCTCAGTTCGGGTTGCCAATCAATGACATTAGCGTTTCACCTGGTTTTGGCGCGGTGAACTCGACCGTCAACAACCCCCGGCTGGTTCAATTCGGCCTCAAGCTGACGTTCTAGCTCTCGTTGATGGCTGAGGGCTCTTCTGGGGGCAGCCCTGGCGCAGTCCCTAGCCTGCTGTTTGTCATACCTGCGCCAAAATGCGGGTGGGGAGCGAAATTGCTGAGCACTACAAATCTTCGCGGCATGGCCATCCGAAACTGGGTTGTCATTGTTTCGCTTGCCACGATTCTCGCGACCGCCGCGTCTGCTCAGGGCCAGCGCAAGATCATCATCGATCAAGACGCCGCGGGGCCCGGCGGCACGGATATGCAGTCCATCCTCGCGCTCATCAATTCGCCCGACACCGACGTCCTCGGCATTACCGTTCTCACGGGAGACGCGTGGCGCGACGAAGAAATTGCGCACACGGTCCGCTTGCTCGAAATCATCGGTCGCACTGATATTCCAGTGTTTCCCGGCGCCGTATTTCCGCTGGTGAACAGCAAGGAATCCATGGCGAAATGGGAAACGCTCTTCGGAAAGGTGATTTATCAAGGCGCATGGAATTACGCCAAGGGCCACGAGGTTCACGGACCCTACGAAATTCCGCCTATGCCCGAAGGCGCGCCCTCTATAAAAGCTGCAACCGAGGATGCCGTCCACTTCTTGGTGCGCATCGTTCACCAATACCCGCACGACATAACAGTGTACGCGGCCGGACCCATGACCGACCTCGCTTTGGCCATTGCGCTCGACCCGCACTTCCCGGAACTCACGAAAGAGCTGATCGTCATGGGCGGCAGCATCAATCCCGTCACCGATGATCCGGAATTCTCGTTCACGCCCAAGCGCGAATTCAATTTCTGGATGGACCCGGAGGCCTCGCACGCCGTGCTTCACGCGCGCTGGCCGCGTGTCGTCCTCACGACCGTCGATATTTCGGTGAAAACCCGAATGGACAAAACACTCATCGAACAGATCGCTAAGAGCCCCAACCCCGCCGCGAAATATGTGGCGAAGTACGCAGAGGCTAATATTTTGTGGGATGAGCTTGCCGCCGTCGCCTGGCTCGACCCGAGCATCATCACGAAATCACAAAAGCTCTATATCGATGTGAACGTGGATCACGGAGCCGGTTACGGAGACACGCTCGCATGGGCGCCTGGGCGCCAGCCCGTCATGAGTGAGAACCTCGTCGAAGTCCAACAAGACCTCGACAAGGAGAAGTTTTACAAAGAGTACGTCGATTTGCTCACGCGCCCGACTCCCCGGTCCCGTGCCACGAGTGAACCACGAAAATAGAACATTGTGCACAAACCTTTTTGCAGCACTTGCTTGCGCGTCGCGAATCACTGACAATCTAAGGTTTATAGGTGCGTGTTTTTCCGCACGGTGCGGCGTTCCGTACCCAAAAAAGAAGCGAGTGAAATGGCACGCCAGGCGAATTCCATAAAACGGCTAGTTGCATACTTTTCGATGGAGATTGCGCTGGAGAATGCCATGCCGAGTTACAGCGGCGGATTGGGCGTTCTAGCAGGTGACACCATTCGCGCGGCTGCGGACCTGCGGCTGCCAATGGTGGCCGTGTCGCTGCTCTACCGCAAGGGATTCTTCACGCAACGCCTTGCTGAAGACGGGACGCAAACCGAAGAACCAGTCGAATGGCGCGTGGAGGACTTCTTGACGGAGGAGCCTGCTCGCGCCAGTGTCTCGATTGAAAGCCGCCGCGTCGAACTCCGATGCTGGCGCTATTCCGCAAAAGGCGTGCGCGGTTTTGAAGTCCCCATCTATTTTCTCGATGCTGACCTGCCTTCTAACACCGAAGCCGATCGCAATCTCACCGGCAGCTTGTATGGCGGCGATTCTTACTACCGTTTGTGCCAGGAAGTCATCTTGGGAATCGGAGGCGTGCGAATTCTTCGCGCACTGGGGTACAACGACCTTACCCGCTACCACATGAACGAAGGCCACGCGGCGCTGCTCACTCTGCAATTGCTCGACGAAGAAGCTGCGAAGGCCGGACGCAAATCCATCCGCAGCGAGGACATTGAAAAGGTCCGGAGTAAGTGCGTCTTCACGACCCATACCCCCGTGCCCGCCGGGCACGATCGTTTTCCGATGGAATACTTCACGCGAGTGTTTCCCGGCCAGACCGGGTTTCTCGATTTGAAGGACGCCTCTTCCGCGGATCTGATGAAGCGTGTCTTGCAGGCGGAACAAAATTTTCCGGATTTCCAGGAAGCAGCGCGCCGAGGGGCATCTCTCAACATGACGCAACTGGCGCTCAGCCTTAGCACCTACGTCAACGGCGTCGCCAAGCAGCACGGGGAGACTTCGCGGCAGATGTTTCCGGAAGTGCCGATCGAGGCCATCACCAACGGCGTGCATGCCGGTACGTGGACCTCAGCTCCATTTCAGCAACTGTTTGACCGCTATATTCCCTCGTGGCGCGAAGACAATTATAGTTTGCGAAGCGCGCTGGGCTTGCCTGCGGAGGAAGTGTGGGCGGCACATCTGATCGCCAAGCACAATCTGCTCGAGACGGTTCGCGAGAAGACCGGCCTAAAGTTTGATCCCGAAGTTTTCACGATTGGTTTTGCGCGACGTGCAACGGGATATAAGCGCGCTGACCTGATCCTGGCCGATCTCGATCGGCTTCGGCAAATTGCCAAGAACGCCGGCCAATTCCAGATCATTTATGCCGGCAAGGCGCATCCGAATGATGCCGGCGGGAAAGACATTATTCGCCGGATTTTCCATGCGAAAAAAGCGCTGCGGAAAGCGGTGCCGGTGGTTTTCCTTGACGACTACAATCTCGAGCTCGGCGGAAAGATTACTTCCGGTGTGGACGTCTGGCTCAACACGCCGCAGTTTCCTCTGGAGGCGTCCGGGACCAGCGGCATGAAGGCCGCGCTGAATGGCGTGCCGAGTCTGAGTATTCTCGACGGCTGGTGGGTGGAGGGCCACATCGAAGGCGTCTCTGGCTGGTGCATCGGCGAATCGCGGCGGACCGCTGCAGGCAATACTCCGGCCGACAACACCGCCGAAGCTGAATCGCTCTATAACAAGCTGGAAGGTGTGATTCTTCCGATGTATTACAACGATCGCGGCAAGTTTCTGGAAGTCATGCAGCACGCCATTGCCATCAACGGCTCGTTCTTTAACACGCAACGCATGGTGCAGCAATACATCACGGACGCGTATTTGCGCTAGGCACCAGGCAATTTATTATTCTGGGCGGGCGTGCCGGGTCAGGTCTCACATTCTTTAGCGCAATCGGTTCTTATAAATGGCCATGCCCACGGCGGCGTCCATGCCTATCTTTTCCAATGCGGCTATTTCGCGCCGCGTCTTGATGCCGCCTGCGGCAATAATCGGGTGGGCTGTCGCATCGCGAAGCAGTTGAAACCAATCGAGGTTCGCGCCCATCATCGTCCCCTCGCGATCTACGTCGGTGCAGAGAAATCCCGCGCAGAAGGGTTCGAGTTGCGTCATCACTTTTTCAGCCTGCAACGCCAGCTTTTTCCGCCAGCCGTGAATGGTGATTTTCCCCCGGGCCGTGTCGAGTGCGATGACAATTTTCTTGCACGACACATTTTTCGTAAGTTCCTGCAGAAAACGCATATCCACTTTTCCGCCATGGAACGCCGCGCTTCCGACAATGATCTGATTCGTGCCCCAGCCGGCAACTTCTTGCGCGCGGGAGATGCTTCGAATGCCGCCGCCGACGCGCACCTTCGTTCCAAAATCATTCCTTGCTTTCGCGCAAAGGTCGCGAACGAGACTGTCATTTGCGCCCTTGCCCATGGCGGCGTCCAAATCGATCACGTGCAGCCAGGGATAATTCTTAAATTTCTCTAACATGCCAAAGACATTCGTGACGGCAAGCTCGCGCTTCCGGCCCTGCACCAGCTGGACGGCTTGCCCGCCTTGCAAGTCGATGCACGGGATCAACACGGGAAGCGAACCTCGACGCCGCTGGAGGCGAGAAATTCCTTCAGCGTTCGAATGGACTGCACACTATCGTGAAAGATCGAGGCCGCCAATGCCGCGTCCGCCGCGCCATCCCGGAAGATCTCGACAAAATGTCCGGGCGATTTGGCCCCGCCGGAAGCGATCACAGGCACCGTTACGGCGCTGGAAATAGCCGCGGTCAGCGTCACGTCGAAGCCGCTTTGCGTGCCGTCGCGATCCACGGAAGTCAAAAGGATCTCACCGGCGCCTGCCGCGACGCCCATCCGCGCCCATTCGAGGGCATCCCGCGATGCGGATTCGCGTCCGCCGCGGACCATGACATCCCAGTGATTGCCGGCGCGCTTCGCATCAATCGCCAGGACGACGGCTTGCGCGCCAAATTCGCGCGACAGTTCGGAAATCAACGCAGGCCGCTTAACGGCGGCGGTGTTCACGGTGACTTTGTCCGCACCGGCGCGCACTGCAGCGCGGCCGTCTTCGAGCGTTCGAACGCCGCCGCCAGCCGTGAGAGGAATCGACAGTTCCGCCGCGACACGGCGAATTGTTTCAAGATAAGTGGGGCGGCGGTCGCGCGACGCGGCGATGTCCAGTAGGACCAATTCGTCTGCGCCTTCGGCATTGTAGCGAGCCGCAAGCGCGACGGGATCGCCGGCGTCGCGCAGACCCAGGAAGTTCACGCCTTTCACAACGCGCTCTCCGTCAGTGTCGAGGCACGGAATGATGCGGTGCGCGAGGCTCATGCCGCAAGCCCCAGGAAATTCTGCAGAACGCGAGCGCCAGAGTCGCCGCTCTTTTCGGGATGAAATTGCACGGCAAAAACATTTCGTTGTTCGATAACGGCGGCGAATTCCGCGCCATGGGAGCAGGTGGCGGCGATGTTATTGGAATCGAGCGCCGCGTAGGAGTGCGCAAAATAAAAATATGCTCCGGCGTCAATGCCCGAGAGCAGGGAAGACTCGCGCTTCTTTTCAATTTGGTTCCAACCCATATGCGGAAGCTTCACGCCCGGTGGTAGGGCGCTGACGGTTCCTGCAAGGAGATTCAACCCTTGTAGTTGCGGTGCTTCGTCGCTCGATTCAAACAACACCTGCAGCCCCAGGCAGATGCCCAGAAATGGCACCCCGCGTCGGAGGGCGTCAAGCAGAGGCGTACGGAGATGCTTTTCGTCGAGAGCGCGAACCAGCGCCGAGTAATGACCAACGCCGGGAAGCAGTAAGGCTTCTGCTTTGGAAATGCAGTCGGGTGATGCCGTGCGATGCGATTCCACGCCGAGACGCTGTAGAGCGCGTTCAACGGAAGGCACATTGCCGGCGCCGTAGTCGAGAATTGTTATTTTCATAGCAGCCCCTTGGTGCTGGGCAAAACCTTGCGAAGGCGTTTGTCTCGAGACACAGCGAAACGCAGCGCGCGCGCAAACGCCTTGAAGATCGCTTCGACTTGATGATGCGACGATCGACCGTAGAGGGCGCGCAGATGAACATTGGCTCTTGCTGATTGCGCGAAGCCCTGAAAAAAATCCTCCATCAGCTCAACTTGGAAATCGCCGACGCGATTTGCGGCGATCTTCGCGTTCACGACGCAGTAGGGCCGGCCTCCCAGATCAATCGAGGCGGCAGAGAGCGTTTCGTCCATCGGCATCAGAAAATAGCCCGCGCGCAGAATTCCGCGCTTGGAGCCGAGCGCTTTCTGAACGGCTTTGCCCAGCGTGATGCCGACATCTTCGACCGTGTGATGCTGATCCACGTCCAGATCACCGCGGGCGCTCACGGTCAGGTCAAATGCTCCGTGTCGCGCGACCAATTCGAGCATGTGGTCGAAGAATCGGATTCCCGTGGCGACGGAAGCATTCCCGTGGCCATCCAGATTCAACTTTAAGCGGATGTCCGTCTCGTTTGTTTTGCGATGAATGTTGGCAGTTCGCGGCATTTTTTTGGCGCCAATTTCAGGCTGGCGCTTTCCATTCCTTTCGAATGGCCTTCAGTAGCTTTTTCATTTCGGCTGACGTTCCGATGGAAATGCGAACGAATCCCGGGCCCATGTCCTTGGTGCGCTCGCGCAGAAGAATTCCCTGCCTCTCAAGCTTACGGAAGAGCGCTGGCCCGTCTGGTCCGAAGTTGGCGAGCAGAAAATTTCCGGCGCTGGGGAAGGAGCGCACTCCGAGCTTCTGCAGTTCGGCAGCCAGCCGCGCACGCAACCGTATCACTTCGCTGACGTACGTTTGCATTGTCGCATAGTCTCTCGCGGCGGCTTCGGCGGCTACGAGCGCGGCAAGATTCACAGGAAAAGGCGGCATGGCGCGGCGTACAAGGGCAAGTGACTCTTTGCAGGCGATAACCGCGCCAAGCCGCAGCGATGCCAGCCCGGCAACCTTCGAAAATGTTCTCGCTACGAACAGGTGAGGAAACTTGCGAATCCAGGGCACTGCCGTGAAGTCCGAAAACTCCGCATATGCTTCATCCATAACAACGGCTGTGTGCATGGCGGCGCGCAGGATTTTCTCGAGTTCTTCGAAAGCAAAGAGCGTTCCGGTGGGATTATTGGGGTTCGCAAGAAACAGGACGCGCGGCTTCTTGCGCAGCGCTGCGATGACGTCGTTCAGCGGGAACTCCATTTCGCTCCCGTAGCGCAGTGCGCAAATCTGGGCGCCGTAAATTTCTGCGTAGTAGCGGTACATCGGAAACGTCGGCTCGCAAATCAGGACGCTGC
>Ga0307479_10006881_pt1 | contig 10469 bp, 11 predicted proteins | sample atmos_gasesECM4C_FD_203743 | JGI IMG/M metagenome (GOLD analysis project Ga0307479, IMG submission 203743) | Hardwood forest soil microbial communities from Morgan-Monroe State Forest, Indiana, United States - atmos_gasesECM4C_515 | ecosystem: Environmental > Terrestrial > Soil > Temperate...
TCTGCAGACATAGCCAGGAAGCAATCGTGTTGCCATGACTCTTCGTTATGTGCCCGATCTCAACCCATCGGCATTGCACCAGTGAGGATTACCGGCGGCCGGGCACATAACGCAGCCGGGCACATAACGTGGACAACCTCATCGCCGGCACCAGCCTGGGGATGCTCGGCGTCTCCCCGTGGCTCGCGGCGGTGACCTTCGCCGCGATCACAGCCGTGCTCTCGTTTCGTCGGATTGTGTATCGGGCGAGCCGTCGGTCACCTCATCCGCATCCGCGCCGATCTGCTCAGCGGCGTCGCTCTCATCGTTATGGCGGCCCTGCTTGCGCTGTCGTCGCGAGGATGAATTCTTGCCCGCGCCGTAGACCCCTGTTGACACCTCGGCGCCGTCAACGTGTGAAATCTCGGTGAATTCGGTTCACATTCCCCGAGATCCTTCGAGAAAACGCCTCCGCGTTATGCCACCGGCGACCTCAAGATCGACCTCGAGTTGCTGGGGCACCAGCCGGAACCGCGTTCCTAGACAGTCACGAGAGGATCAACCGATGCTCCGGATCACCGCCCAGCCGCTCATAACCGACGACGACCTGCGAGCGGCGCTGCAGAACGCGATCCGCCTCGAGCACGCGACAATTCCGCCCTATCTCACACGGCGCTGGCGACGCTCAGTGGCAACTCCGAGCACGCAAGCGTCATGTGCAGCATTTCCTCGACCACGATGTCGGTGATGACCTGGCGGGCGTACTTCTCCTCAGCGCGATCGGCGGGCATCCGGTGATCGCTGATGCGGATTCGTCCCGAAGTATCCGTGCGTGCTGCCGATGGGGGTTGCCGGGGATCTTGTGGTGCACCTGCGGCGCTATTCCAAGGCACTCGTCGAGGACACCTTCATGAGGATCGAAGAGCCCGAGATCCCGCTCGAGATCCCGGTCATGACACCCGCGCTGGGAGCGGTCCCGGAACCGCTCACTATCGGCCAGTTCTATGCCGGCGGACGTGCCCGCATCCACGGCCATCCGGAGCTGTTCACCGGTGATTCCGAGCTACAGGTGAGCGGCCTGTTCTTCGACGAAGGGCGAGGACATCCGCGTCACCGATGTCGCCCTGCTCGCCATCGAGACCATCGTCGAGCAGGGCGAGGGCACGCCGAAGTCGCCGCTGGACCTGCAGAACGACATCGCGCACTACTACTCTTTCCGCCAGTTCTCCAAGGGGATGCGCATCGTCGAGGACCCCTCCTCGCACACCAAGGTGAGCTTCGACCCAGCGCAGCCGATCACCATCGACGAAACAGCCGACGTGATCCAGATGGTCAACGACCCACTGACGGTGACCGACGACGCCGCCGCCTGGCGCGCCGAGCAGCTCGCCGCCGAAGCCGACACGTCCTATTCGAAGATCCTGATCCTGCGCGCGTTGCACCGCGGCTTCAACGGCGAGCCCGCCATGGTTAGGAACGCGGTGGGGGCGATGTACGAGTTCAAGACGATTCTGGGCGAGCTACTGCAGCAGCGGCTCACCGCCGGCCCGCTCGCCGGGCAATTCCCCGGCCCGCGCTTCCGCTACGTGGTGTGAAGGTCCTTCCTCCCCCTACACCGTGGTGATCAGGTGCGGCGCGCCGATGCCGATCGACGCGGCACTGCAACTGCGCCCAAACGACGCCGAACCCTGACGGCGCCCGGCCGGGATGTTAGCTTCGCGTCGATGGCGAAGCTCAGGCTGTTGACGCTGATCCGTCCTCCGAACGTGTTCACCGCATTCGCGGACTCGCTGGCGGGTCTGCTCGTGCTGGTCGGTCTCGGTATCGGAGTCCCCCACCGGGGGTGGGCGATCGTCGTGGCGTCGGGCTGCCTGTACTTGGCGGGCATCGTGTTCAACGACGTGTTCGATCGCGAGGTCGACGCACGAGAGCGCCCGACCCGCCCGATACCCAGCGGCCTTGTGCCGCTGCGCACGGCGGTGCTGCTCGGAACCGGGCTCATGGCCGCCGGTGTGGTGATCGCGATATGGGTCGGGCCCGTGCCCGGCCTGCTCGCGGTTGTCCTCGCCGGGTGCGTCCTGCTCTACGACGCCGGTGCCAAGTCGACCAAGCTCGGCTCGCTGGTCATGGGCGCGTGCCGCGGGCTCAACATGGCGCTCGGCCTGTCGGTCGGGCTCGGTCTGGGCGCGCCGTGGCCGGCCATCGCGGTCGGCGGCCCCGTCGTCCTCGCACTCTACGTGGCCGGCCTCACTCATCTCGCGCGCGACGAGGTGGGTGGCAATACCGCGGGCCGCGCGCGCACCGGTCTGATCTTCTTGGCTGTCTTGGCTATCGGCGCCGTGATCGTCATCGTCGCCACGCCCGGGCACCCGGCCTCCCCGTGGGACTGGCTGTGGGTCGCGCTCACAGTCATTGTCGGCTACCGGAACTGGGCGCCGCTCTGGCATCGCCACGACGGCGCCTCGACGGGCCGCGCGATCGGTGGCGGAATCATGTTGATCCCGATACTCGATGCCACGGTGTGCGCGGTCGCCGGCATGCCGTTGTGGGCGATCGCCGTGGCGGCGCTGGTGGTCCCCGCGCTGTTGCTGAAGCGGCACTTCTCGCCGACCTGAGTCAGCGCAGCGCGTCGAGCATCAGGCCGAAGACATCGGTGGCGTCGAACCGGTCCCTCCCGAGCTGGGCGTCGGTGCACATCAGCACCGGCCCGTCGTCGGGTGATGCCGGTAGGCGGCCATGCGAGCCGCGCACACGATCACCGTCGAGCGGGACGACGTCCATCACGTACCGAAAGCCGAGCGCCTTCTGCACCAGGCGCAGCACGGCCCTCGCCTTGGCCTTGCCGTCGGCGAAAAACAGCTCGGCAGGGTCGTAGCCGGGTTTGCGATGGATCTCGACGGTCGGTGCGAAGTCGGGGGCATCCCGCTCGTCGAGCCAGTAGTAATAGGTGAACCACGCGTCGGCATCCGCGACGAGCACCAGGTCGCCGGCGCGCGAATGATCCAGGCCCGCAGCACGTTTGCCGTCATCGTCTAGGATCTCCGCGATCCCGGGCAGGTCTTGCAGCACTTCACGTGCGGCCGCCAGAGCCGCGGGGTCGCGCGCGTAGAGGTGAGCGACCTGGTGATCGGCGACGGCCAGCGCGCGCGAGGCGAACGCGTCGAGCAGGCCTCCGGCGTCGTTGCGCACGATCTCCAGCAGCCCCGCGTCGCGCAGGCGGCGATTGACGTGGACCGGGCGGCCAACGTCGGTGATGCCGTATTCGGACAGCACGATGACTGTCGCGCCGCCCTCGCGCACGTGATCGATCAAATCAGCTGCGACAGCGTCGATCTCGGCGGCGGCGGCGACGGCGTGGGCGCCGCGGCCACCGTGGCGCTGCAGGTCGTAGTCGAGGTGCGGAAGGTAGACGAGCGTCAGGTCGGGCCTCTCACGGTCGAACACCCTGCGCGCGGCGTTGGCGATCCACGCCGAGGCGGGCAGGCCGGCGCGCGGGCCCCAGAAGTCGAACAGCGGGAAACCGCCGAGGTGTTTGACGAGATCGTCGCCGACCGCGGCCGGGTGGGCGTAAACGCCAGGGGCCTTGCGGCCGTCGGCGTGGTAGACCGGACGGGGGGTGACGGCGATGTCGGCGGTTGAGCCCATCGCGTACCACCAGAACAGGTTGGCGCACTTGATCGGGCGGCCGAGCATGCGGCGCGCGGCCTCCCAGATCTTCTCGCCTGTCACGAGCCGGTTCGATTGCCGCCACAGCCAGATCTCGGACAGCTCCCGGAATAGCCAGCCGTTTCCCACGATCCCGTGATCCCGTGGAAGTGTGCCGGTGAGAAAGGTCGACTGCTGCGAGCAGGTCACGGCCGGCAGGATCGTGCCCAGTTCAGCGCGAAAGCCTTCGCGTCCGACCGCGGCCACCCGGGGCATATGCACCAGTAAGGCAGGCGTCAGGCCCACGATGTCGATGACGACAACTGGTCTGGTCATGCGGGCCGCGCGCCCAGTGCGGCGAGCTGCTCGATGGTCCAGGCGAGTTCGCGCGCGATGCCGTCGACAAGGTCGTCGTCGGTGTGGGCCCGTTCGGCGCCGGGCAGCACGCTCCACGTGTACGTCTCGACCTCGAGGTGGGGCAGCGGGCCCGGTGTAGCGAGGGCGGCTTCCAAGACCCGCGCGATCATGTCGTGCGTAGTCGCGAAGCCCGAGAATCCGCAATGATGGACGGGCACGTGGAAGTGGATCCGCCACGGCGTATCACGGTCCAGCGACGACAGTGCGTCGGGCAAGTCCATAACAGCGCCCCGGTCGCTGCGGACCTGGTGGAGGAACCTCGGCTCGTCGAACGCCGCGAGTTGGACCGCTAGGCGGTCCGGGTCCAGCGCGACGAGCGCGCTGGAGATCTGGATCTTGGCGCATCGCACCCCGGCCTCGGTCATCGCGGCGAACGCGAGCGCGGGATCCTCGTCGACGACCGCCGCGTGACAGCAATCCAGGCACACGCCCAGCCCGGGCCGCCCATCGAGATACGCGGCGAGTGCGGTCGCGCGTTCGAAGCACGCGCCGGGCTCAGGCTCGACCGCAAGCTCGATAAGCTTGCCAGTGCGCGCCGCAATCGCGTCGAACACGTCGGCCGCCTGGCCTAACGCGACGCGCGCGGCATCGTGATCGACCGTCGTCGGTCCGAGCGGCAGTGTCGAGATCGAGCCGACCGCGACGTCGTCGGGCAAGAGGTCCGCGAGGATCGTTGCGAGATCGATCGTGTAGTCCAGGCGGGCGACATCGGCCCATGTCGGCTCGAACACCCGCTCCTTCACTCGCGGTGCATGGAAGCCGCCGTACGGAAATCCGTTGAGCGTGAAGCAATAGAGGCCCGCGCCCTCAAGCGCACGGACAAGATCTCGTCGTCGCCGGGAGTCGTTGCAGAGTTCAGTCGCCGCCCCGCGGGCTACCCACAGGCCGACCCCCAGGCGCTCAAGACCGAGCCGTGTGCGCACCGGCCCGCAAATGCGGCGCACTTGGTCGATCAGCGCATCGACCGTCTCACCCGGCAACACGTTGTAGCAGTAGCCGAGCAGGGCGGTGCGGCCATCGTCGAAGACAAGCCGCATGAGCGCAGAGTAGGTCACGCGTGCTGCGCGTTCAAGAAGCCGGCGGCATCTTCCGTGCGTTGTCGAGGCGGTCGATCGCACGCCCCAGCGTGTCAGCGCACACCTGGTGGACCTCGATCGGACGCCCCACGCCTTGCAGCAGCGTGATGCACAGTTCGCCTCCGAGGTGTTCGCGGAACTCGCCGAGCCCATCGATGAGTGCCGAATCGCGCAATCGCGCATGCCAAACGGGCAGTTGCAGGCGCTGCAGGAGGCTTACCGTCGCGTTGTGATCGCGTTCCCCGAGATAGCCGGCCTCTACGGAGTACGCACAGTCGAGTCCGATGCCGATCGCGACCGCTTCCCCGTGGCGCAGAGCGTGATCGGTGAGCATCTCGAGCTTGTGCGCCGCCCAATGCCCGAAGTCAAGTGGGCGTGTGTTGTTCTGCTCGAACGGATCGCCGCTAACGGCGATGTGGTCGAGGTGTAGCTCGGCGCAGCGCCGGATCAGGCGTTCGACCGGCCCGGATTCGAAGGCAGCGAGCACGTCGGCGTTCTCGTCGATCCAGCGGAAGAAATCGGCATCGCGGATCAATGCGACCTTGACCGCCTCAGCCATGCCTGCGATCTGATCGCGCCGCTGCAGCGTCGACAGAAACCGGCTGTCATTGATCACCGCGAACGGCGCGGCGAAGGTACCGAGGAAGTTTTTCGCGCCGAACGCGTTGATGCCGTTCTTGACTCCGATGCCCGCATCGTTTTGTGCGAGCACCGTCGTCGGCATGCGCACCAGCCGCACGCCGCGGTGCAAGGTGGCCGCGGCGTAGCCGACGACGTCGAGCAGCGCGCCACCACCGATCGCGAGCACGTATGAATGGCGATCGATCTTGCGCGCGGCGAGCGCCCGATGCAGCCCGGCGAGCAGGTCGTCCTGCTTTGCGGCTTCGCCACCGGCGATGACCCACGGCGATCCGGCCAGCTGGATCGCCTCGACGTGGTGGTGCACGTAGCGCTCGATCTCGGAACCGAGTTCGGACCGGCACGCGGCGACGCCGCCGTCGATCACCACTGCGACCCGATGCCGACGCTGTTCGCGCCGCGATAGCGTCTCGGCGAGCACCTGGTTGGCCGGATCGAAGACGTCTCGCGTGAACACGACCGGGTATTCGAGGACGAGCCCGACCCGCTGAACCAACCGCTGCAACACGCTTTCCGAGTATTCCAGCAAGCTTGCGAGGACGTCAGGGCAACGCGTCGTCGTCAGAGCGTCACCCGTCGCTGCCGTTTCGGTCGGGGATGCGTCGCGGTTGCTGACCACGCAAAACCGAGTTGCCCTCAAACAACTCAGCCTGGTCATAGTGCGCCGAGTCGTCGAGTTCATCGACGTCGATTCGTCCGGTCTGGCCGAAGAACGCGATGGGGTTAGTCCACACGATCAGCTCGATATCGTCGTCGGTGATCCCGAACTCCCGCATCACCTTTGCGGTCCTGGGCACCTTCAGCGGATCGCTCACACCCCAATCGGCAGCGCTGTTGACGATGATCCGCGAGGCCCCATACTTTTTCACCAGCCCGGCCATGCGCGGTTCGTCCATCTTCGTGTTGGGATAGATGGAATGACCCGCCCAGCACCCAGTGTCCAGGACGAGTGGCAGCGTCTCTTCGTTGTTGTGATCGATGAGCACGCGTTCTTCGGGGAAGTTCTGCTCTTTGACCACCGCGAGGCTGCGCTCGGTGCCGCGCTTCTTGTCCCGATGCGGCGTGTGGATGAGCACCGGTAGGTCGAACGTCCGTGCCAGGTCGAGCTGGGCAGCGAAGTACTTGTCCTCGGCCGCCGTTTGATCGTCGAACCCGATCTCACCGACGGCGACGACGCCGTCCTTGCCGAGGTAGTGCGGGATGAGGTCGATCACGCCGTCGGCCAGCCGTGGATTGTTTGCTTCTTTTGGGTTGAGTGCGATGGTGCAGTAATGGGTGATCCCGAATTGACTGGCCCGGAAGCGTTCCCAGCCGATGAGCGACTGGAAGTAGTCGTCGAAGGTTCCGACGTGCGTGCGCGGTTGCCCGAGCCAGAATGCTGGCTCGATGATCCCGCGAATTCCCGCCTGCGCCATCGCCTCATAGTCATCAGTGGTCCGGCTCGTCATGTGGATGTGCGGGTCGAAAAACTTCACGGGACGGGTCCTTTCAGTACGAGCGACAGATCATCGGGCACCGGTCGCCCCGCCGCGCGGCGCTCCGCGGCGAAGTCTGCGGCCATCCGGGCGAGTTCGAGGTTGCACCGCTCGGCCAGCCCGAGGATGCGTGTCAGTGCGACGCCGTTGAAGGCGGCCTTCAGCACCATCTGGTTCCAGGACAGTTCACCGAAATAACTCTGCGGGTAGGGATTTTCGCACGCGATCGCCTCGAACACCGTCAGCACGTTCGAGCGGCAGGCCTCGACCGCGAGCGCTTCGAACCACGCGGGTTCCGGCAGGAGCGGCAGCGCCTTGAGCACTGCCTGACGCTCTCGATTGTCGCCGTGCGCCCACAGCTCGTCGGGTGTGACACCCGGGTACGCACGCAACAGGATCCACGCCCGGGCGAGCTCGTCGGCGCCCCAGACCCCTCGATCGGCGACCTCGACAGCAGCCTTCCCTACGCGCCGCGCGGCACCGGAGAACGCAGCGAGCACAGCCAGTTTGTCGTCGAGAACTATCGTTCGCAGCCAGTCCAACGCTGCGGCCGGCAGGCCGCGTTCGAGGTCCTGCATGGGACGCCATCGTATACCCGTTAAGCCGCCAGATGGCGCTTGTTGGAACGGCTCTTATGACAGCGTCTGGCATTCGTCGTCGAAGACCGCGCGCGAAGGACACAGCAAATGTCGCATGCCTCGACCATCACTGGATGGTCTGCGCACTCCGCTTCACCACCGGTCAGCCCTCCCAAATACTGACGCTCTTTTGAGACACGCATGACCAGCAGAAGCCGCGGGGCCGCTACAGTGCCGCGATAGACTGTGATTCCCATGCCAATGTGTACCCGGTTGATCGGCGCGATGCTGACGGCTCTCACGCTTCTCGTCGCGCCAGTGCACCCCCTCCCGCATGTCCAAGCCGTGTAACGGCCGGAAGACGGCGTAATGACGACTCTAACGCGATGGGCTCATTCCGACCGTAGTTACCGATATGAGATGTCATCAATACGCGGCACCTATGAAACACACCGCGAGGCGGCTCTATACTTCCTAACTGGATTGATTAGCGATGTTTACCGCATTGCCTTCTCCAACTGGCCCGAAAGCGAAAGTAAGCCTGCGGAGGATAGCGGCGCGTCAGATATGCGATGGGCCAGTGTGTTCGGCACACGGGAAGGTGTAGAGGAGCAGATCAGAGAATACGACCAGCTTAGGTCACTGCTAAACCGTTCTGGTTGACTTCACGCGTTCATGCCGAAGCGCTGGCGTTCTTCCGGTGGTCTAGCCCCACCACGTTGGTTGTGCTTACGGCAACCGGACGTGCCAAGTTCGGCGCTGCAGCTTTCGGTGTCGGTGTCCGTCGGCGCGAGCAGGCTTCTGTCACGCAGATAAAGGCCAGTGGAACCTATGACATTCCTGTGATCCCCAAGTAGGTCCAGATGAGTAACAGTAGCGGCGCTAACCTTTTCGGCGCAGGCGATTACGACTCACGCATGGCATTTCTCGCCGGCAAAGCGCCTGACGCCGGTGAATTTTCCTACGGGCCTGGTCTGGACGTACCGGGCTACGAAGACAAGCCGCCGAGCGAAGGTGGCCGATATCGCGGCACCACGCCGCCGTGTCAGCGAAGTATCGGCACGTGCTAACCGTCGCGCTGTGGTGAAGCCACGCTTATTGGCCGGAACTGGTGACCTTGATGATGTAGACGTTCAACAGCGGGGCGATCGTATGGCCGCCGATCTGAGTGTCGTAGGAGTACGAGCCCGCTACGCCGACGTACATGGTAACCATATCCTTCTCAACCACATTCGCCAGAATGGCTGGATCGGGCGCGGACAAGCGTGTTCTGTTTGTAGTCGTAACGGCTTTCCATCGGGTCAGCGCCGGTATCGGCGCGGAAATCTGAAGTTCCGGTCGCGGGGTCGAACTGTGTGACCACACCGTGGACAATCAGCTTCCGGCCCTTTGCGGCATCGGGGTTTTTGACCAGCAGGGCGTAGTCGCGTGGCGAGATCGGCTGGTAGGTCGATGGGTCCAAATCTTGCGCTGACGGACGATGGGTTGTCGATGACGCGGTGTTGTTCTTTGTGCCGTGACTGCCGCCGATGACTACAACAGCCGCCACGCAAGCAACCACCAACACGAAGATGATCGCACCGGTAATCAGCAATGCCTTCCCAAGGGGATGATTTACGCGGTTTACCTGAAACGGGTGGTGTCGTGAGCCACGCCCGACCGTCCCAATATCGCTGACCGCCGCCACCGTACGGGTCCGGATACCACCCTGGCGGCGGTGAAGGTTGTGTCACGGATTTCCTCTCAGATTGCGGCTCAGCATACGGCTGTGGCTTCGCGACCGGACGCAAAGCTAGCGTGTTGGTTCCGTTTGGGTCGAGGAAGACTGGACGCACGAGCGGTGGCGGCGGCTGAAGATGCTCGAGGCGTGGGCGACGCTGAGGGGCCTTGACGATATCGCCTAGTTGCGTCGAACCGGCTCCGTCCGCCGTGCCGGTTTCCTCGGGACGGCGGTGTGCAAAAACACTCTCTCCGGCGGCGACGGCCCCGGCGGCGGATACCACTGGCAACCCAACAGCCCCCAGCTCGGACTGGAACACAATATTTACCGACTAGCGTTGGGGCTCTAGCCCGCTTCGGAGATGATCCGGCTGGCACACAACTAAGGTGATCGCGCGAACCAGTCCGCAGACAAGCAGCTTGTTGATCGCTTGCACCGCATCGGGAAGGCTCGAGTATCCGCCGAACTCTTCGCCGCAGCGGACACACGCGATTATTGCGAGGGCTTTGTCGAGCACCGGCTTCTCCCCGATGAGCAAGCCACGGTCGAGCGTGTAGGGCAGCGTGGCAAACGGCTGTTCCTGTCCGGTACCGCCGGGCAGTTCAACCGAGGGGGCGATGAGTAGACCGCGGCTGACCGCGTCATAAAGCAAGGGGTGCTTGGCGGCGGTGACAGCCAGGCCCTGGTGATCGCGCAGGGCGTGAAATTCTTCGATTAGTCGATCGCTGCCGTGCGTCTCGGCCAACGTAGACAGCAGCCCGGGATTTTCGAACGCGGTATAGGGCGAGTACAGGATTGTCCCATCGACACCGCTGACGCTTTTGATCAGTTCCGCCTCGCGGCCTAGGAGGCCTCTGAATAACCCGCGACTCGGTCGTCGTGTCTGACGGCTGTGCGCCGTGTGGCGTGTGATGATGTTGTGGTGCAAGGGATTACGCGG
>Ga0307479_10006882_pt1 | contig 10468 bp, 10 predicted proteins | sample atmos_gasesECM4C_FD_203743 | JGI IMG/M metagenome (GOLD analysis project Ga0307479, IMG submission 203743) | Hardwood forest soil microbial communities from Morgan-Monroe State Forest, Indiana, United States - atmos_gasesECM4C_515 | ecosystem: Environmental > Terrestrial > Soil > Temperate...
AAGAACAAGAGCGCGCTATGAAGGCGATTCGCGCGCGGTTCGAGCTGGGCGAGTTCGGCGTGCTGCTGCTGCACGGCGTAACCGGCAGCGGGAAAACGGAAGTGTATTTGCGCGCGGTGCAGGAGACGCTGGCGCGGGGGAAGACGGCAATCATCCTGGTTCCCGAGATTGCGTTGACGCTGTGGATCGGGCGGCAGTGCCGCGCGTGGTTTGGGGCGAAGTTCGAGGGTGTAGCGGTACTGCATTCGGCGCTGAGCGACGTAGAGCGAGCGCGGGAATGGTGGCGCGTGCGGAACGGCGAGGCGCGCGTGGTCGTGGGAACGCGGTCGGCGGTTTTTGCGCCGCTCAAGAATCTCGGGCTGATCATTGTCGATGAAGAACAGGAGAACAGTTACAAACAGGAAGAAACTCCCCGATATCACGGGCGCGACGTCGCCATCGTGCGCGCGAAGATGGAAGGCGCGATCGCGCTGCTGGGATCGGCGACACCGTCGCTTGAGACCTACCACCATGCGCGCAGCGGGAAATACGAATTACTTACGCTGGCATCGCGTGTGGCTGACCGTTCGCTGGCGAATGTGGAGGTCGTCGATCTGCGGGAAGAGTTCCAGCAGACGCACCAGACGAGTCCGATTAGCGCGGCGCTGCACGCGGGGATACAAGACTGCCTGACTGCCGGCACGCAAGCGCTGGTGTTGATCAACCGCCGCGGATATTCATGGTCCGTGCTGTGCCGAAGCTGCGGCGCTTCGGTGCAGTGCGCGAATTGCAGCATTTCGATGACGTATCACAAGAGCCGCAACCGGCTGGAATGCCACTACTGCGGTTCCGTGCAACAGGCGCCGAAGCAGTGCCCGAAATGCCAGTCACAATACGTTTATTTTTTTGGCGAAGGATCCGAGCACCTCGAAGAGAGACTCCGCAAAGAATTCCCCGGGGCACGCATCGCGCGGCTGGATCGCGACACGGCGCGAACGAAGCGCCAGTATCAGGAAACGCTGGGAGCGTTTGCCAGCGGCGCGCTGGACATTTTAGTCGGCACCCAGATGCTGGCGAAGGGACACGATTTTCAGCGAGTGACGTTAGTGGGTGTTGTTTCAGCGGATTCCTCGCTGAGTTTGCCTGACTTTCGAGCGGCCGAGAGAACGTTTCAGTTGTTGACGCAGGTCGCGGGGCGCGCGGGGCGAGGTGAGTTGCCCGGGCGCGTGCTGATCCAGACGTATTATCCGGAACATTACGCGATTCAGGACGCCGTGCAGCAGGACTACGCCGCGTTCTTCGAGCGCGAACTGCATTTCCGTCGAATGATGGCGTATCCGCCATTCACATCGCTGGCAAATGTAATTGTCCGGGACACGAGCCTGGAGAAAGCAATCCGGTGGTCGCGGCAACTGTCGGAATATCTCTCGCCGCAGGATGGAAAAGAAGCGCGGATCCTCGGACCGGCGGCGGCGGCGCTGGCACGTTTGAAGAAGGAGCACCGGTTTCAGTTCCTGCTGAAATCGCCGAAGCGGTCCGTGCTGACGAAGCTGCTGAGCGGGGCCATGGCTTATTGCGACGCCAAGGAGATTCCGCAGACAGCCGTGCTGGTGGATATGGACCCGCTGAGTTTGTTGTAGCTTGACGCGGGTTCCGGCCTGTAACAGGGAGCCGGAGATCCTTCGTCGCGATGCTTCCTCAGGACAGATTCCCTCGTCGGGAATCTAGTTAACAATAAGACCCCCTCCCCCCTATATTTTTCATAAGTGTTCATTCTAAACAGCTTTAAGTTCTCTAGAATCAACACTTCTGTAAGTGCGGATTCTAAGGGAGTTATGGATGCGTTTTATGGTTGTGGTGGCAAATAAGAATTCACGGCCCCTCGTAATTGACATTTTGACGGGCATGGTGCGTAAGTCATTCACGCGAAGGGGGATTGCGAACTTCTCGACGCTAAAAAAGAAAAAGCGGCAGTCAAACTGCCGCGCTCCAAATCGCAAAATTATACGAAGCATATGTTACCTGAAATGTGAATGGAAGTCAAGGGGAAATTGGATAGTGCTCTAATATTTAGAGCACTACCGGAAATTGGGTAATGGGTCAGTTTGAATTTCCAGGCCGCTTATTGACCTTATTTTTGGCCAGTATCATCTTTTGAAAACGGTCGCGGTCTAAGACAAGGGGGGCCGCTGCTCTGGTTAGCGTATAAGGACACCCTTTCAATACGTTATATCGCGAAGAAGGTGTGTATAGAATCCCGTTCCCAGCTAGATTGTTGGCTGCTCCACTCACAGGGTCAATATATTGGGTTTTGTTCCCTGATTCTGCGTACCTTAGCAAAAGCATCACTTCATCCGCGCTCAGTTCTGTTTCTAAATACTTCCGTATTTTGCGGTGGTACTGCCAACCCTTATAAAAATATTGCCATATTCGGCCAACGAGCAAAAAAGCAGAAACCAAGAATCCCACAGCAAAGTATGGTCTGAAACGAATTGCCCAAGCATCAAGTCCAAAATACTTGAGATACAAAAGCGGAACGAACAAAAAAACAGAGCAAACAAACGCAAACATGGACAAGTAGAGAGGGGAGAGATGTTCGAGAATCCACTTCGTAACCGCGTTGTATATATTTTCGAGCAAGGTGGCCGCAATGCTATCAGATTCTCAGTGCCCTTAGTCAAACTGACCCACGACCGGAAATTGGGCGGTGTCAGGAGGTGACACGTCTGCGCCAGAAGAAGTAGGCGGGGAGGCCGAGGAGAAAGAGGGCGATGGCAATGGCAAGGAATTTGAATTGCGCGGGGTCGAGGAAGGCGAGAACGACGGCGTTGGCGACGATGGCGGCGGCGACGAGGACGAAGAGGAGAGGCGTCCAGGGATAGCCGGGGACACGATAGGGTAAAGGCTTGCCACGTGAGGCGCGGCGAATCGGGAAGATCGCCGCGGCGCCGAGGCCATAGAAAATCCAGCCGATAAAAATGACGCCGCCGATCAACTCGGCGAACTTACCGGTACAGACCAACACGGCTGACCAAACGCCGAGCGCAACAATTGCGGCGGCGGGAGTCTGAAAGCGTGGGTGAACTTCGGCCAGTTTCTGGAAGAAAAGATTGTCATTGGCCATGGCGTAGAAGACGCGAGGTGCGGTGAGGATGACGCTATTCGCCGAACTAAAAGTAGAGATTAGGATGGTAAGCGCGACGATTTTTCCGGCCGACGGGCCGAGGACCGCGGTGAGGGCCGTGGCGGCGATGGCATCGCTGGCAGTAGCGGCCGCGGGCCCAAGGGCAAAGAGGTAGGCGATAACAGCGATGAGGTAGAGAGCGACGAGGATAAGCGATCCGAGGAGAAAAGCACGCGGGAAGTTTTTTTGGGGATTGATGACTTCGCCGGCGCTGTAGGTGCCGAATTGCCAGCCTTCGTAGGCCCATAGAACGGCGATCATCGCCAGGCCGAAATTGGAGAAAAGAGAGAAACCGTGCTCGGATGCGCCGAGAGCGGCCGGCAGCTCGGATGCGTGACGGCCGAGCGCGAATAGTATGGCGCTGAGAATGACAATAATCCCGACCTTGATGAGCGTGGTCCAGTTCTGCAGGTCGGAACTTTTGCGCGTGCCCCACACGTTGACGGCGGTGACGACGGCAATCATTGCCACGGAGACGACGGTCGAAGTGGCCGTTGAGAGAGGGATGATCTCGGCGAGATAAACGGTGAAGGCGCGGGCGAGCGCTGCGATGGAGCCGCTGGCGATAACCAGAAAGAGGCACCAGCCGTAGAGAAATGCGGGGATGCGGCCGAAACCATCGCGGATGTAGCAGTAGAGGCCACCGGCTTCGGGATTGGCGGCGGCGAGCTCGGCGTAAGTCAGCGCGCCGAGCAGCGAGAGAATGCCGCCGACAAGCCAGACGAGAAGAGAAAAGCCGACGGAGCCGTCGAGTTGACGCAGAATGAGACCGGGAGTGAGGAAAATGCCCGAGCCGATGACGGAGCCGATGAACAGGAACAACAGGTCGCGGAAGTTCAGCGTGCGGATGAGCGATGACATTTGTGTGCGGCGCGCGGCCAACGCCGCGTGACGAACGAAGGCATCATAACCGGCGCTTGACGGGGGTCAATGAGAAGTTGTCGCAAGCCCGTTTTTTCTCCCGCCGAGTCTGTGCCCGGAGACGACACCTGTTGGAGTCCGCGTGTTCCCAGGGAATGTGGCTAGGGTGTGAACAAGCCGCGATTCCTCCACTTCGTCCTGGCGAAAAACGCCGGGACTCCGGTCGGAATCACACACCCTCTAGCGCGGGCGATGGTGGCCGGGCCGGATGCGCCCAAGAGGCATTCCTAGATGGGAGCAGGCATGAAGCAGACGAAAAATACAGCGAGAGCCAAGAGCGCGCCAAAGCGGCGGTTGGGGTCGAGAGGCGTGTAATCGTAGATGGGCGCCGCACGAAGGAAACGGAGGCCCATGAGAATCGCCGCCCAGATGTACCAACCGGGCCAATGCTGGAAGAATCCCAGCGCGAGAAGAAAGAGGGGAAGAAGCAGCGAAACATAACGATGGGCGCGCGGACTGAGGGAACGAAGAATGTGGCCGCCATCGAGCTGGCCCGCAGGCAGGAGATTGAGCGAGGTGGCGAAGAGCCCGACCCAAGCGGCGCGGCCAACGGGATGGAGGAGGAGGCTTCCGGCGTTGACGCCGGGATGAAGGATTGCAGCAAAGAAGCGCAGGATGAGAGGAATGCCAAAGACGACGTCCGAGTGGGCGGGATCCGCAAGTCCGGGGACAATTTTGGCGTGAAGAACTCCATACAGGAGTGCGGGGACGGCGAGAACGAAGCCGACGAGTGGTCCCGATGCGCCGACATCGAAGAGAGCGCGCGTGGTTCGGATTGGGGAGCGGATGAGAATGAACGCTCCAAAAGTGCCAATCAGCGTGGGGGCTGGAATGAAAAACGGATAGCTGGCACGAATATGGTGATGACGACAAGCGAAAAAATGGCCGAGCTCATGCGCCAGGAGGATCGTCATGAGTGTTAAAGCGAACGGGAGGCCACTCAGAAGGCCAGCCGGATGGCGATAGAAGAGCGTAAAGGAGCGAACAAACTCATCGATCGAGACGGCCTGATTGTGCGAATAGGCGGCGGCAAATTGCGTGCCGGCGGCGAGGCAAGTGCACAGCGTGAGAAGAAATAGCGCGAGGGCGAGAACGAGGGTCTTCAGAGGCGGGTGGGCGCGAATGGGAACGTGATAGGCCGCCGATGGAGGAATGGACCGCCAATCAAGGGAGGCCTGAAAGGGAGAAACTGCATTGTCTGAGGGCGTGTGAGTCACGAATGGTATGGCGGATCGGTTTCGATTTGACTATACAAGTACAACACACTCGTTGAGGTGTGCGCCAGTTCGCTTGCACTTCTTGCAGGGGAATGCGGCGAATCGAACTGCTATTCCGCGGCCTTCGGCGCTTCAATGCCCTGAAGCTCCTTGCCGGGCTTGAAGCGGACGGCTTTGCCGGGAGGAATGTTAACTTCCTCGCCGGTGCGGGGATTGCGGCCGATGCCGGTCTTGCGCGGCTTGACGCTAAAAACTCCGAAGCGGCGCAGCTCAATGCGCTGGCCGCGGCCGAGGGCGACCTTCAGGGATTCGAAAACAGTCTCAACGGCCTGCTCGGCCTTTGTACGGCTGATACTCGTTGCGGCGACGACGGCGTTTACGATGTCCAGCTTAATCACGCGTGCCTCCCTAGGGCTCCGTGCGCAGATGCTAGAGTGTGCATCGCAGGTTGTCAAGGACATGAGGGGTAAACTACACTGAACGTCTTTTTGAAAATGGATTCGCCACCGCAGCGCAACTTGTGCCATCAACGCAGGAGGAATGGATGTCCGTAAAGCCCGACCGCTGGATCCGCCGCATGTCGCTGGAGCACAGGATGATTGAGCCGTTCATGGACCGGCAGGTGCGCGACGGCGTGATCAGCTATGGAGTGTCGTCGTACGGTTACGATATTCGCGTGGCGGATGAGTTCCGCATTTTCACGAACGTGAACTCGACAATCGTCGACCCGAAGCACTTCGACCCGAGGTCGCTGGTGGACTACAAGGGCGATGTCTGCATCATTCCACCGAATTCCTTTGCGCTGGCGCGGTCGGTGGAATATTTCCGGATTCCGAGGAACGTGCTGACGATCTGCGTGGGGAAGTCAACTTACGCGAGATGCGGGATCATCGTAAACGTGACGCCGTTCGAACCGGAGTGGGAAGGCTTCGTGACGCTGGAGATCAGCAACACGACACCGCTCCCGGCGAAAATTTATGCGAATGAAGGGCTCTGCCAGGTGGTGTTCTTCCTTTCGGATGAAGAATGCGAAGTGAGCTACAAGGACAAGAAGGGGAAGTACCAGGCGCAGGCGGGAATCGTTTTGCCGCGACTGTAGCGAGACGCGGAATCGCGCACGAGTAAGCTTTGCATCGCAAAAGTAAAGGAAGCGCGCCGTTCCTTCTGCGGCGCGTTTCTTGTTTAGCAAGAGAATTCACGAGAGGACTGCAGTGACCATCGGATAGCCGCGCGTGCGCCAGGCGTCGAGACCGCCCTGCAGGGGGCGTATGCGCTTGATACCTTTTTTCCTGAGGAGGAGCGCCACACGGGCGCTCGTGGCTTCGTTGGGTCAAGTACAGTAGAGAATCACCTCGCGGTCGCGGGGCAGCGGGTCGCTTTTCTCCTCCAGATCCTTGGCGTCCATGCGGAACGCGCCGGGAATCGTTTCGGGATCGGCTTCGAAATCCACGGAATGGCGAAGGTCGACGATTACAAGTTCTTCGCCCGCGTCGACTTTTTTCTTGAGTTCATCAACGGTGATGCGGGCGATGCGCAATTCGCGGAGGAAGCGCTGGCGCGCAATGAATTTATATGCGATGTAGGCTGCGAAAGAGGCGATGAGCAGAGTGAGAAGGTTGGCGCCAAGGGCGGAGGCGCCCTGGGCGACGCGCTCGATCTCCCCGCTGAACACATAGCCCAGGCTGAGATAGCCGCCGGCCCAGAGGAGCGCGCCGAGCGAATCGAATAGCAGAAAGCGCAGTCGCCGCATGTGAAAGATGCCGGCGAGTGGCGGAGCCACGGCGCCGAGACCGGGAAGAAACTTGGCGAAGAGCAGGGAACGCGCGCCCTGTTTCGAGAAGATGCCTTGGGTGCGGCGGACACAGGAATCGGGTTCCAGCGAAATCCTGCAGAGAAGACGAAGAACCTTTATGCCTTTGAGGCGGCCAAGCTGAAACCAGATCGTGTCCGCGGCGAGGGCAGCCAAGAGGCAAAAGAACAACGAGGCAAAGAAGCTAAGGAGTCCAGCACCCGCCAGAGCGCCCGCGGCGAGCAGTAGCGGCACTGTGGGAACCGGCAAACCAATCTGCTCGGCGAACACCCAAACCAGCAGGACTACGTATCCGTGGCGAAGAATAAAATCAAGCAGGCTATGCATGGCGCGGACCGGATCCTTGATTGGAGCTCATTTGGGAACGAACGGAGAAGTATGCCCCCATCGGCCCGTCATGACAAATTCGCTGAGGCGTTTGCGAGTTCGCGGGGCGAGTTCCCGATCGCGAAGAGCCTGCGGCAGAGATTCCGGATCGCCAGGATAGCCGATGGCAATCGCAGCGATGGGCTCCCAGCCTGCGGGAATTTCGAACACTTGGCGCGCCTTGTCGCCGTCGTAACCAGCCATTTGATGCACGAACAGTCCGCGTGAATTGGCCTCCAAGGTAAGTTGCGCCGACGCTGCGCCCGTATCGTAGAAGGCGTTGCGGTTGGGATTCCCGTTGTGATGAAAAGCGAGTTCCGCGACCGCCAGAGCGAGGACGGGGGCATGTTTAGCCCAACCGGCGTTGAATTCCACAAGGACGCTGAGCATTTTGGCGAAATTCTCCGGATCATCCTTGGTCGCCACGAGAAACGCCCAGGGTTGTTCATTATAGCTGGATGCCGCCCAGCGCGCGGCTTCGAAGAGACTGCGGAGCACGTCGGGAGGAACAGGCTTGTCGGAGAAGGCGCGAGGGCTCCAGCGATTGCGGATCAAATCGTGTACGGGGAATTCGGTTGTTGCGGGCTTTTCCATAGCTTTTTCCTTTAGTGGTCACCTCTAGGAGCATGCCGCTAATCGTTCTGCGGGGCGCGGACCTCTTCCAGCAACTGAGCGAGGGCCTTCAGGCGCGCGGCGGTCATGTGCCGGAACTGACGCTTGTGGAGTTCCCGAACAGGTTGGTCGAGAGTTTTCAGGAGTTCGAGCCCCTCGCGGGTAATGCGCGTGTTGACGACGCGGCGGTCGTCGGTCTGGCGCTTGCGGACGATGAGTTGGCGCTTTTCCATGCGGTCGAGGAGGCGCGTCATGTCCGGGTCGTGAGAAATCATGAGGTCGCCGATGCCCCGGCAGGGAAGGCCATCAGGTTCGGCGCCGCGGAGGATCCGCAGTACATTGTATTGCGCGCCGGTGAGACCTTGGGACCTGAACAATTTCTCGGCCTCCTGTCCCATGGTATCCGCGGTCTTGAGAAGCGCAACGAAAATGTGGCTTTCGAGAGGGAGGGGGACGGAAGCGGTTTTGAAGCGGGAACTCACGGTGTAAATATAGTCGTTGTAACGATTACTGTCAAGAGGGAAATAGACGCCCCGGCCTTACGGCTTGCGCAACGGCCGGAGATGGATTTCACTCAGAAAACTCTGCGGGCCCTGGGTGACGATCATGGCCACGGCATGGGCGACATCGTCCGGGGTAAGCACTTTGGACGCGTCCTTGAGGCCGCGCCCGGAAAATTCGGTGCCGACGCTGCCGGGACACACGACGCTCACGCGGATGCCATATTCGCGCAGATCTTCAGCCATGCAGCCGGAAAGGCCCTGTAAACCCCATTTCGAGGCGCAATAGAGGCCGCCCGTGGCGAACGTGTTGCGGCCCGCAAGCGAGCTGATGTTGATAATGTCTCCCTGCGCCCGGCGAATCATCGAGGGGACGACGGCGCGGGAAACCAGGAAGACGCTCTTGAGATTTGTGCTCATGACGAGGTCCCAGTCGGCTTCCGATCTCTCGTGAGCCGGGCCGAAAAGGCCGATGCCCGCGTTGTTGACGAGGATCGAGATGGGGCCGAGCGCGGCCTCCGTATGGGTGACGAGACTCGTGATATCCTCCGAGCGCGTGACATCGGCAGGCCGAGCATAAACGCGTCCGCCGAATCGCTCCAATTCGGAGGAGGTGGCGGTAAGGGCAGCTTTGTCGCGGCCGCAGATGGCGACGGAGGCACCCAACGAAGCGAGGCGCAGAGCGATGGCGCGGCCGATGCCGCGGCTGGCTCCGGTGACAAGAGCGACCGCTTGCACACGCGGTTTTGTCGCTTGGAAGGATGGGCTTGTTGCGTTCGTCTCAGGCATGAGAATTCTTCCTCGTCGAAGCCACTCTTTTTGTGCGAAACTCATCTTAGCATCAGGAGCATGGTGGAATCGTAAGCAACCCCCGGGTCCCCGGCGGTGCACGGGGGGTAGATAGCGAGTAGCCGCCAAGCGAATAAGTGCATAAATGTAAAATTCACAGAGCCTTGCGCGATTACGGCTTGCGGATAGCGTGCGGCTTTTCCTATAATCCCAAAGTTTTCGTAGCGGACTGATTCCGGGAGAGAACCATTCCGGGCTGACCGGAATAAAAACCCAGGCTTGGAGTTTGAGCGAGGAGAATGGGAATGAACGTAACACGAAGATCGGAAGGCTTCGCGCTGTTGGCCGCGCTCGGCCTGATTCTCGGAAGCGCCTCTATTGCGAGGGCGCAAGCAGCAGCGCAAGACGCCGGTGCGGCGAAGCAAGCGTATACCGTGCCGGAGTATAACGCTTACCAAGCCTGCGCGGGAGACAAGAACCCGGCCTCGCAGATCAAGTGTCTGGACGATTTTGTATCGAAGTACCCGAATTCTGCGCTGCTTGTGTATGTCTACCCGCTTTACTTCCAGGCTTACGGCGCAGCCAAGAATTATCCGAAGGTGATCGAATACGCCGACAAACTCATCGCGCTGGGGGACAAGGTCGAAGCCCCTGCCCGGTATCAGGCTTACTATGCGCGCGCTTTTGCCTATACGAATCTACCGGCTAAGGAACAAATAGAAAAAGACCAGGCGACGAAGGCGCGCGAGGCGGCGCTGAATGGATTGAAAACTTTGGCCGCATTGAAAAAACCGGACAACATGAGTGATGAGGATTGGAATAAGCAAAAACAGCAGCCCACCACCCTGTTTAACTACACGGCTGCGGTCGCGGCAATGAACATGAAGGACTGCGCGAGCGCCGTTGAGTCGTACAAGGCCGTTCTGGCGGGGACGCCCGACGATGCCATCGCGAGCTACCGGCTCGGGCAGGCGTACATGTGCACAACTCCGCCGCAGGAAATGGATGCCTTCTGGGCTTTCGCGAGGGCGGTGACTGCGAAGAACGCCAACCAGCAGCAATCCACGAAGGTGAAAGACTATTTGCGCAA
>Ga0307479_10006884_pt1 | contig 10468 bp, 7 predicted proteins | sample atmos_gasesECM4C_FD_203743 | JGI IMG/M metagenome (GOLD analysis project Ga0307479, IMG submission 203743) | Hardwood forest soil microbial communities from Morgan-Monroe State Forest, Indiana, United States - atmos_gasesECM4C_515 | ecosystem: Environmental > Terrestrial > Soil > Temperate...
GCGGAGCGGGGGCGGGCGCATCCGGGCTGGTGCAATCTACTTTGGGCGTTGGCACAGCCGTGCCTTCGTATGATCCCGCCATTATTGCGTCCATGGGGGCGGAACATCAGACCACACCACTAGCTAACCAACGCATTTACGGAGTGCCTCTGTTGCAGCTCAATACAGGGCAGGCGAATGTCGGCTTTGCCCAAGCCTTTGCTACGGGATCGAGTGTCTCTTTCGAGTTCAACAACAACCGCCAGACTACGAACAGCCCTTTTTTCAACCTTTCGCCCGCTTTGGGCTCGATGTACCGTTTCTCATTCCAACAGCAGCTGCTCTCAGGTTTCGGCTTCGGACCGAACCTCCGTTATCTGAGGATTGCGAGAAATAACAAGAAGATTTCTGATATCGCTTTCAAAGATCAAGTGATGGCGACGATCACGCAGATTGAGAATATCTATTGGGACTTGGTGAACGCCTATGAGCAGTCGCAAGTGAACGAGCAATCGTTGGCCTTCGCGCAGCAGTCTCTCGATAATGCCAAGAAGCAGCTTCAGCTAGAGAGCATTCCGGCAATGGACGTAATGAAAGCTGAGGCCGAGGTTTCAAAGCGTGATCAGGACCTGACCGTGGCACGTACCAGTCTCGAGCTCCAAGAGCTCCTAATGAAGAATGCTCTTACGAAGAGTCTGGATGATCCGGTGCTTGAGTCCGTTGGCGTTGTGCCGACAGATACACTGCAGTCGGCCCAGATTGTTCCTCTAAATGACTCGGTACAGGATTTGATTCAACAGGCTTTGCGGGATCGACCCGAACTCGCAGAGTCGGATGTTGATCTCGTGAATCGTCAGATCAGCCGCAAAGCGGCGCGAAACGCTCTCCTGCCTTCGCTCTCCTTGGTGGCCTTTTACGGTGGTTCGGGACTGGCCGGGCCATTGAACCGCGCTTACAACGTTCCGGGCGTGCCGAATTCCTCCAATGTGCCAACGGACTTCTCGGGTGCGCTAGCCAATGCATTCAACAACACAGCGCCGGATTACTACGTCGGTTTCAACTTGAATATTCCAATCCGCAACCGCGTGGCGAAGGCCGATCAATATCGTTCAGAGCTCGAATACCGGCAAGCTGAACTGCGTCGGGAGGAGCTGCGCAAGCAGATTCGGATCGAGGTCCGGAATGCCGAATACGCCCTTGAGCAGACGGCGGCTCGCGTAGAAGCGGCGCGCAAAGCCCGCGACTTGGCGCAGAGAACCTTTGAGATCACGCAAAAAGAGCAAACGCTCGGCGCTGGTTCCACTTATCAGACGATGACTGCGCAGCGCGATCTGGCGCTTGCGGAACTGGACCTAGTCACTGCGATGACCGTGTACCGAAAGGCCAAAGTTGAGGTTGATCGTGCGATCGGAGCGACTTTGGAACATAATGGAATCCAAATTCAGGCCGTGATAAACGGAACTGTGAGATCGGCGACTCCTGGCAACGACTAGGAGTGCCACAGGTGGACCTATTCAGAATGCCAAGTTCGGCCAAGCCGCATGAGGTGACCACGCCTGCCACCATCGCGAGAACTGGTGGCGCGCCGCGAATTTTGGCGGCAGACGATCAGCAGCACATCCTCGAAGCGATCGAACTCTTACTCAAGCCGCAGGGCTACAGGGTGGATGTCGTCCGCTCGCCTGATCTTGCCCGCGAGGCCTTGACCAGCGAGCATTATGACGCTGTTTTGATTGACCTCAACTATGCCCGCGATACGACGTCCGGTCGCGAGGGGCTCGATTTGCTCGCCGACATTGTCAACCAAGACGGCTCGCTGCCTGTCATAGTTATGACTGCATGGGGAAACGTTGAACTGGCGGTCGAGGCCATGCGCCGGGGCGCGCGCGATTTTATCCAGAAACCCTGGGAAAATGAACGCTTGCTTTCGATTTTGCGGACACAGGTAGAACTGCATCGCGCCTTGCAGGACGCTGAGCGGCTCGCGGCAGAAAACCGCCTGCTCACTGCTCAGGGGCGGCCTGAGTTCATTGCAACCTCGCCCAGCATGAGTCCGGTGCTCGACGCGATCACTCGCATTGCACCGTCGGATGCGAACGTGCTGATTACTGGGGAGCACGGGACCGGGAAAGAGGTTGTTGCCCGGACGATCCACACCCTTTCTCTACGAAAAGACAAGCCTTTGATCGCAGTGAACACCGGCGGTCTCGCCGAAGGCGTTTTCGAAAGCGAATTATTCGGTCACGTAAAGGGCGCGTTCACAGATGCGCGAACCGACCGCATTGGGCGTTTTGAATTAGCCGACCACGGAACAATTTTCCTGGATGAAATCGGCAATGTGCCTCTTCGGCAACAAGCAAAACTTCTGCGGGTTATCGAGTCGGGAGAAATGGAACGCGTGGGTTCGTCACGCAACAAGAAGATTGATGTCCGTGTCGTCTCGGCGACCAACAGTGACCTTAAGTCCGCTTGCGAAGCAGGACAGTTTCGCGAGGACCTTTTGTTCCGCCTGAACACGGTCGAAATCCATTTGCCTGCCTTGCGTGCGCGGAGAGAAGACGTTCCGGCTATGGCAATGCATTTTTTGTCACAGTATGCTTCGCGTTATCGCCGTCCGGTGAAGGGGATCGACCCCACAGCCTTGCAATCGCTTCTTCAATATGCCTGGCCTGGGAATGTCCGCGAACTGGAGCACACCATGGAGCGGGCAGTGCTCATGTGCCGCACGGAACAAATCCAGGCAGGAGATCTCGGGCTCGGTTCGCAACGTGGACAGGCGCAGAATCTCGAAGAATTGAGTCTGGAGGCGGTTGAAAGTATCCTCATTCGCAAAGCGCTGCAGCGCTTTCAGGGCAACGTCAGCCAGGCGGCGGAGGCGCTCGGCCTGAGCCGTGGCGCGTTGTATCGGCGGATGGAAAAGTATGGGCTCTAGCCCACACGTCGGCAGTTCAGCACACAAGAAACGAAAACCGCAACGAGCGCCGTTTGAGCGGCGCGTCACCCGATTTTCCATTCTTCTTGTCGCACCAGGCCTTCTGGTCAGCGGCGCTCTCATCTGGATGCTAAGTTGGTCCCTTCAAACAAAATTGATTTTGATCAGCGCGGAGTTGCTCGCCTGTCTGCTTATTGGTGCAGCCCTCCACGATCACATCGTTCGTCCTCTGCAGACGCTGGCAAACGTCGTGGGGGCGTTACGCGATGAGGATTATTCGTTTCGGGCGAGGCAGGCGGTTCCGAACGATGCTCTCGGAGAACTCTCACTGGAAGTGAACGCCCTCGCAGATCTGCTTGCCAAACACCGCACGGGCGCGATTGAGGCAACAGCCCTTTTGCAGCGCGTGGTTGAAGAAGTCGATATTCCGATTCTTGCTTTCGACCCCGCAAACAGGCTTCGGTTGGTGAATTCGGCGGGAGAGAAGCTCCTGCATCAGCCGCTGTGCCAATTGATCGGTAAGACGGCTGCCGACCTGAGCCTGGCGACCTGTCTGGCGTGTGAGAACGAGTCTCTCGTCGAACTGCATTTCGGGACAGATGCTCGCTGGTTTGTCCGCCGCAGCTCGTTTCGTCAGCAAGGAATTCCGCATACGCTCGTCATCCTTTCTGATGTGAGCCGTGCGTTGCGTGAGGAAGAACGGCGCGCCTGGCAGCGATTGATTCGCGTCTTGGGGCACGAACTGAACAATTCGCTGGCGCCAATCAAATCCATCGCTGGTAGCCTGAGCGCAAGGCTTACGGGAAGCGGAATCAGAGACGAAGAACAGCAAGACTTCGAGCTGGGCTTAGGCATCATCGAGAGCCGTGCGGCTTCACTCAATCGTTTCCTGCAAGGGTACCGGCAACTGGCGCAGATGCCCCCTCCAGTTTTGCAAAGGTGCTCCGTCACTGTGATTGCGAAACGCGTGGCGGCGCTGGAGACGCGAGTCCCAGTTGCGGTAGATGCCGGGCCCGAAGTCGAATTCCTGGCAGACCCTGATCAACTAGAGCAGATGCTGATTAACTTGTTGCGCAACGCTGCGGACGCCGTCCTTCAGCTGCACGAAACAGGAAGCAATTCCAATGGATCGAAGTCTTCGGATATAGAAAAGCAGGTCGCTCTCTCTTGGAATGCAATCGGCGACAATCTGATCATCGCAATCGAAGATAACGGGCCGGGACTCATGAATCCCAGCAATGCTTTTGTGCCTTTCTACACAACCAAGCCGGAAGGGAGCGGCATCGGCCTCGTTCTATCCCGGCAGATTGCCGAGGCACATGGGGGGTCTCTCGAACTGTCGAACCGTACTGAACCAAGAGGGTGCATCGTCAGAATCATGCTGCCTCTGAACTCATCAGTCAGAAATCGATAGCACCACGGTGTTTTGGGGAACTCACTCCGACAGCGTTCCGTTGCTGTGTTGCGTGCCGCGTTCGGATCAGGTGCAAGTCCAAGAATTCCTCCATGGTGTCCAAAATCGCTGCCGTGCGGGCTGGTTATCGGCAAGTCATTGATGTCATAGGCCATTGTAGTCAGGAACTTCTTCAGGACTTCTAACGGCCGATTGACCGGCCACTCCGCTTCGAATTTCGGGAGGAAGCAAATCGCGAGTGTGCCGGACCTGTGTCCCTCAACTCTCAATCGAGGCAGCGCAATCATAAGATGGCTAGGGTCGATGTCGGCCCAAATTGGAGGGCAGAGCCGAATATCTGCGGTATTCCTGATGGTGCTGGTGGCGATGTGGCTCTACCAGAAGCTGAATGGGGTCCAGTAGCGTCAAAAGCGGGGGACTTGCGCCATCCGGCTATAGTCCAAGCCGTACATGGCGCGATTAGCGTAGACGGCTTGCGACAGTTATGTGGATTAGGCGCATAACCACACTATGATCGTTGAACTTGCCAGTCTGGAATCGTTCTCTCTTATTTTGCTGCTCGTGTGCAGTGCGCTTGCGTTCCTCTCCGGCATGGTCAGGCCGAACGAGTTCGGCGGATTGCCAGCAGCGATGTGGGTTAGCTTACTCGTTGTGGCACTTCTCTGCTCAGGGACGATTGGGTTCATCGAGTCTTCTTCGCGATAAGCCGCGGCAGCAGCGAAGAACATGGAACTGTCGACAAATTGCCATTGGACTCATTGAGAAACGGCTGACCTCAATGAGCGCGAATGGCGATGCGACCACACCTGCCGCCAAACACGATAACAGGTCCCTCGACGCGGAAGAGAGAGCCGCACAAAATCGCCAGCGAGCTAGTGGCCTGTCGCGGTGAGTCCGTTACTGCGGACGCGGCGGGATGGGTCGGAGTATGTGCACTGGATGGGCCGAGCATGGGCGTCCGGTGTGGCTGCGGCGCGAAAGTAGATCTCTCCGCCTGAAGATTTGCGCTGTTTGGTAATCCCCGCCGAAAAATGGAGGATGCGCGCCAGATCCTGAAGGTCAGGAACCGAATCGGCTCGCAACGAGGGCAATGGCTCTGAGATCGCGGAGAGCGCTGCCAACCCCAGTTTGCGGCACTTCCCGTGGCAGCGACTCTATGTTTGGATAGATCTTGAAAGCCTGAGGCCGGTTCGCCCAATCGAGGAAATGAGGCTGGTTACGGAGACTCCAGTAGGAATGCTTCGTTACATCGTGATACTTCCAGCCGCCTGGATGTCGCGGTTGCGCATCGTTACGTCAGACTAGCACCTGCACGGGCACGAGCGACGAACCTGTGACTGTGGATCGCGGGCTTAGTGGACCTCGGGTTGAATGGAACGGGTCTCCTCCCCAGTAAGGCGAGAAAGATCGCAATAGCCGTACCCTTTTAGGCACGCCACGTAATTCCGCTTGTGTTCGGCGTCGGCCAGTGTCTTGGCTTCCGGGGCCGTCAGTTTTGTGTAGTCACAGGTTTCCTGCCCGTCCTTGCACGCCGCCAAGTTGCGCCGGTGCTCTGAGTAGGCTGTTTGTTTTGCTTGAGGCGCAGTGAGCTTAGAGTGGTCGCACTCGTCCCAGCCGTTATCACAATTCTGTGCGTTGCGCTGGAGTTCGGCAGCGGCCGCGTCCCTGATTTGCGTAGGAGTTAACTGAGTATGATCGCACTGCCCAGCGCCATTCGCGCAGTCGGATGCATTGAGCTGGCGTCTGGCGATGTTCACTTCACCGGTTTCTGCCGGAGTCAGTTTGGAGCGGTCGCAAGCTCCGGTTCCATCCGTACAGGCGGCGAGATTGCGTTGGTGCTCCTGTGCGGCCATCTCTTGGGCTTCATATCGGGTAAGTTTGGAGTGGTCGCAGGACTGCATGCCGTCGTTGCAGTCGGACACGTTCCGGCGGTGATCGGCCAGGGCCAGTGCAATCGTTTCCGGTTCAGAGAGTTGTGAGCGATCACAAGAATCGTAGCTATTCCTGCAGTTCGCAACATTACGCCCATGACTGACGAGAGCCACCTCAGCCGTCTGTGCAGGACTCAACTTGGAGTGATCACAGGACTCCCTACCGGCCTTGCAGGCATCCAGATTCTGCGCCAGGTCGAAGGACTGAGCAACGGCCAGAATCGGCCAGAGACTAAGACAGGCTACTTGCGCCCAAAGATATTTTCGGAGACTAGTTTTCATTTTTTCACCTTCTGGACGATTTGGAATACGTCGGCAAAATAAAGGCCGTCGTAAAGCTTTTTGGTGCCGACCGGAACCGGTGCGCGGCTCCGGCCAGCTACAGAAATCACGGACCTCTTCCAGATGCAATTACTTGTTGCCTGCTTTTGCTTCGGCAATCTTGGCCTGTTGGCCTGCCTCGGACACAGCCTTGATGAATGCGTTTGCGCTTGCCGGAGTTGCTGCTTTTCCCGAGAGGATGCTGCGGAACATCATGTGCTTGCCGTAGATGGCGTGAGTGGAGTCGTTGTCCTGCTGTACGACTGCACCTTCCAGCGTCAGGCCGGCAAACACGCCCTTCGAGCGCGAGTAGGTCAGCATCTCAGTGTTCATCTTCCAGTCCGTTCCCGCCGACGCATGACGGCCAACGGGACCGGCTGCGACTGATCCTTCACCGGTGAGCTCAAACTTGCTGGAGAGCAGATGCTGGAAGCCTTGGTCGTTCATGACCAGCATGACCAGGTCTACATCTTCAACACCGATCTGCAATCCCCAGCTTCCTCCGCCAATAGAGACAAATGCGGGGGCGCTCCAGCCTTCGGCGGTACGGCAAGTGGCAACGCCGCGTCCGTGCTTGCCACCAAAGATGAAGCCACCTTTAATGAGGTCCGGCACAACCAGAATGCATTTTGCGCTGCTCAGTACTTCTTCCGGGATGCCTTTGTCCGGAGTGGACATGATCGCGTGCAGAAGTGTTACGGATCGTTGCAGGCGGTCCACCGAGTCTTCGCGCGCCGAACCCGCCCACGCGTACGTTCCAACGATGCCCAAGATGCTCATCAACAACAGTGACTTTGTTTTCTTCATGAAGGTTTTTCCTTTAGGACCTTTAGAACTAAGAGGAGAGAGCTTCAGATAGCTGACTTAGTTCAGAGGACCTGAAAGAGAGAGAAGACGTGCTCGTCTCTGGAATTATGATCGCTCAGGCAAAAGGCAATAGCTGGTCTGAATTGCTCACTTCGGTCAGGAATGCTGGTAGCTCCGATTCGATTCGGCAATGCGCATTCCGCTCAAAGCGAGCAATTTTGCTCAGAATCGTGGCTCGCTATGTGACACCTTTGGATTGGTCAGAGAATGGTGAGTCTTGTCCATGACGTCCATATCGCATCCGTTTCTTCCGCGCATGCGTAGCCTGCGCGCCTTCCTCGCTGCTTCCTTGAGGAAATTTCTGAAGATGGAACCCCACGTTGGCGACTTCGCCTCGCAGCGGATGTGTCCCTCTTGCGGACTCATCACGCCGCGCCACGAAACGCGTTGCCTGGAGTGCGGCAAGTCGTTCAAGCCCGCCTGAAGTCCAGCACGACGCAGAAAGCTGTTCGTAGGCCTTCACCGTCTGGAGCACCTCAATGAGAAAACAGTACCTTCACCTCTCCGCCTATCCTTGCGACACTTGCGCAGGCCCGGTCGTCGCTGGCTCGCTGGCGGTTCGCGAGAGTGAAATCTCGAAAGAAACCGACATCCGACAAGTGGGAGCGATCTGCCTGTCGTGCGGTCAACGGCAAAGCGAAGCGACGGCACCAGCGCGCGCTCGGCACCTGCTACCGATGGAATGGGCTCCCAGTTGCTGCAGTCCAGGCTTCGCATCTGACCACAGCTTTTGTGGAAGCACTCAATCGCGAAGAACTGCACTGAGCAGTGAGTCTGAGGCAATTTCCGAGAGTGTATAAAAGTGTATAAAAAGGAACAGACATTCAAACCGAAGGCGATGTACTGTTGCTCCAGTTAGAACACTGGACGCTCGGTCATGGGTTAGTGGCGCAAGAACGACCATTCGGATCCTCACGACCGAGTCACTTCCACAATTCACACGCAGGAACTTTAAGGCCGGACTCCTCCGGCCTTTTCCGCGTCGTCAGGCATCCCTGAGTTTTTAGGATGCCCTTTTTCTTTATGGACTCTAGTCGTGCAAAACGACATTGAGCAGCGAGCTGTGAACCTGCAGCGCGCCTTCGGATCCCCCCGCGTAGTGAATGAAACCCAGCTTCCTGAACCGGTTCATGAAGAAGCTGACCCGTGAGCGTGTGGTTCCAACCATCTCCGCCAGCGTTTCCTGGCTGATCTTGGGGACTACGGTTTCAGGAATGCCGTCCTTGCCAAAATGAGCGAGCAATAAAAGAACGCGGGCCAGTCTCTTTTCGCTGGAGTTGAACAGTTGGTCGACCAGATCCTCTTCGTAACGAATGTTTCGCGCCAGCAGGTACGCCACGAACATTTCAGAAAGCGCGGGTTCGCGATGAAGCGCATCCATCATCGCCTTCTTCTCCACCCGCAAAATCTCGCAATCAGTCATCGCTGCCGCGGAGCCCATTCGCTGGAGCTGACCTGCCAGGGAGCCTTCTCCGAAGAAATTCCCTTCGCTCACGATCGCAATCGTCGCTTCCTTGCCGACCTTGGATACGACAGTGAGTCTCACCTTACCTTTCTGAATATAAAAAACTGCGTCGGCTCCGTCTCCTTGAGCAAATATCAGCTGTTTCTTCGGTACGGTCAGAATCTTCCGGCCATCCCCAATGGTCGCCAGGAAGGTGCTGGGGTCGAATCCGTCATTTTTCTTGGCTGCCAACCTGCGCCTCATCTCCTCCCAGTATAGTCTCCCCGACTGGATCCGATTCACGAACCTCGCACGGAGTCATTCTGTGAAGTCTTGCCCTTGCCCGCCAAGTTCTAGCAAGACTGATCACTTTTGACCAGTTTTGCTTCACCTCCGGTCTCACAATGGAACTGCGAACTGACGGACAATCACACCACTACTGACTAGGGGAGCCATGCCACCAACTGTTCAAGTCGGCACGATTCTGATGAAGGAATGGCCCGGGATAAGGCAACTTCTTGGGCTGGAGAGTGAGCCCTGCTGGAAAGAATGGAGTCTGCTCAAGGTTCTGGATGGCTTCGCCCTCGATCGTAAGATCCATACTGCCGGATGGAACTTCTTTTTCATGGCGGCAGAGGTCAAGGTGATGTTCTTTGGCTCTCTTGGAGCGGCGAAGATGCAGAATGCATTGAAGCGGATTCTAGAGAAGGTTAAGCAGCAACAGTTCAATGGCCTGGAAGTAACTGAAATAGTTGCCAGGCGTTTCCTCGGCGTCCCGTACGTAACCGTTTCTGCCCATTCGCGCCATATGCAACAGAGCTGCTATCTGGATAGCGCCGAAGCCCGGCAGACGTCCCAGCACGACGCCGAATGGGTCAGAGGTTGATGGGCACAGGTGAAGTCCGGAAAGGACGAAGATCGATGTTTATCAAGACCATAAAGTGGGGTGCAATTGCAGCCTTGATCGTGGGCGCATTCCTGCACTCGACGCGGGAGTGTGCACTTTTCTTGCAGCTTGTGGTTGTGACCGCATCCATTGTCGTTCTTGCGCAAGCCGTAACGCTGCGTCGGTATGTTTGGATGGCCCTATTTCTTGTGGTTGCCTGTGTCTTTAATCCCGTTTTTGCTGTCCGATTCTCCAACTATAACTTTGGGATAGCGAGCGCCTTCGCTACACTACTTTTCTTCTTCTCTCTGGAGCTACTGAACCCGAGATCCAGGCTGTCGGTAGCTTCAACCACTGATCGAGTGCCTCGCAGAGAGTCGCTATGAAAACCGATCGGAGTTTCGACCACATTCTCGAGTCTGCCGTGATTTCCAGCTGGGCAGCTTTGACGCATGGCGCCGAAGGTGGCTTGATTCATATCGAATACGGCTTTGTTGCTGGCGGAACCTTGGACTATCTGAAGGTCTGGTCATCTCTCACCCGAGGCCATTGGCTTCTGGCTTGTGAGTATTGGATGTCAGCATCCTCATTCCATAGCACCGGTGTTCGCTTCGACAATGGATACGAGTCCGAAGGTCTGGCGCACATTGTGGAATGTCTGATGCAACACCAGGGCGAATTTGATCTTCCCCCG
>Ga0307479_10006886_pt1 | contig 10464 bp, 12 predicted proteins | sample atmos_gasesECM4C_FD_203743 | JGI IMG/M metagenome (GOLD analysis project Ga0307479, IMG submission 203743) | Hardwood forest soil microbial communities from Morgan-Monroe State Forest, Indiana, United States - atmos_gasesECM4C_515 | ecosystem: Environmental > Terrestrial > Soil > Temperate...
TTGAAGAGCGAGCGGATCGCGGAAAAAGAGGCGTAGATGGCGAGGCGCAAGGTGGAACCGGCTCCGGTGGATCAGGGATCTTCGACGGGCGCGACGATCGATGGCGGTGGGGGGCCGGAACCGGAGCGAGCCGCGATCCAGGACGAGGGCAGCACGCCGGCCGCGGCGTTCGGCTTCATCGCCCAGGCAGGTCACCCGCTCAACGGAGCGAGCGCTCCTCAGAGCTTGCCGGGGACGGCGGTGTCGTTCTCGATCGGGGCGGTGGCGTCGGATGACGAGGGCTCCGAGGTCACGGTGACGAAGGCCGAGGAGATCTACGGGCGCCCCAACTCGTTCGGCTCCTACCGCGTCGGGCCGTTCGTCCTCAAGGCCGTCTGCCGGCAGGGCGAGTCGCGCCTCGACCTCGGGCGGAAGCTGCGCGCGGAGCTCGAGACGCTCGCTGCCGAGGAGCGCGTCCGCGCGCGCGCCAGCTACCTCGCTCACCTGGAGAAGGCTTTCTAGGAGGCTGCTTGGCTCGCTTCAAGGACGGCGTGAAGGGCGCGGCGATCGACAACGAGGCGTGGCGCGCGTTCGCCGGCGACCCGAAGCCGAAGGCCAGGAAGAAGGGCGTGAAGGGCATCTCGGACGCCCGCTTCCTCGAGGTCCTCGACGAGGTGAAGGAGAAGCTCGCGGCGGGCGCGTGGGGGACGGCGACGGGGATCCACTTCGTCGCGCTCTTCGCCGACCTGTACTTCCGCGTCTACCAGGTCGCGCCCGACGACCTTTCTCGTCCCCCGGAGCGCGCCTTCGCGACGAAGCTCGCCAACGACATGCTCCGCGGCGACTTCGCCGGCGACGCGGACGCGATGGCTAAGTTCGTGGCGTGGACTTGGACGCGCGAGCGGCGGACGGAAGCTTGGCGGCGCGAGGATCCCGTGGCGCGATCGGGGCGGAGGCTCTCGTGGCGCGTGCAGTTCAGCAGAGCCATCCTCTCGGACTTTCGCGTGGCGGAGGCGCGCGCGAAGGCGACGAAGAAGGAGGCGCGATGATCTACCTGGCAAGCGCGGTGAAGGACGGGATGACGCTCGCGACGAGCGAGAACGTCAGGCTGGCGATCCACAATCCCCGGTGGTGGCGGCTGGACCGGTGGGTGTTCTGGGCGTGGCTCTGGATGATCGGGCGCCCGCGCGGCGTGGTCTCCGTGAGCGCGGTCGACGGCGGCGTCGTTCAGCGGCGCGTCTTCCGCGCCTACGAGGTCGAGTCTTGAGGCGGAAGGTGGAGGGCGGGACGCTCCCGCCCCCGGCACCGCCTGTCCCGCCCGCGCCGCCGAAGCAGGAGGATGCGCCGAAGGTCGTCTTGCCGTTCGACGCGACGAACGAGGCGATCATCGTCGCCGCGGCGTACGTCGACGCGGCGGGGCGCTCGGTGCTCCTGTCGCGCCTCGTGCCGGACCACTTCCAGCAGCGCGAGCATCGCGAGATCTGGACGGCGTTCCAGGAAGCCGAGCGCCGGAAGCTCGTGATCGACCTCGCGCTCCTCGAGCAGCTCGCGAGCGGCGACGCGGCGAAGTACCTCGCGGAGCTCGCGGAGATCCGCCCCGAGCCGCCGAAGAACCTCGCGTACCACCTGCAGTGCGTGCTCTGGGACCACGCGCGCATCACGGCGTCGCGGGGACCGGTGCCGGCGTTCATCGAGTCGCTGCGCGACGGCAAGGCGGAGCCGGACCGCGTGAAGGGGCTCGCGCGGTCGATCGTCCAGTGCTTCGAGGGCTACGAGGATCGTCGCTACCTGCTCGACGGCGGCGCGCTCGTGCGCGACCAGATGCGGGAGGTCGAGGCGCGAGCCGCCGGGCGCTCGTGCTGGAACTACGGCATGCCGGGGCTCGACTACGTCGACCGCTCGGGGCCGAAGGAGACGTGGCGCCGGCGCATGATCCCGGGAGCGGCGCCGGGACAGATCACCTGCATCACGGGCGTCAGTGGCGCCGGCAAGACGACGTTCACGGCGAACGCCGTCCTCGGGATCTCGTTCCCCGGGTGGGCGGACGGGGACTTCGAGGCGACGGGGCGGAGCCTCCTGTACGGCGCCTGGGAGATGCAGGGCGGCATGACGCTCGAGATCATGGCGGGCATGTCGCTCGGGTGGTCGCGGTCCGAGATGCTCGACCCTAGACCCGCCTCGCCGAACCGCGCCGCGTCCCCGATCCTGACGGAGGATGGGCGCGCGCGACTGCAGGAGCGCATGGGCGTGCTCGCCGCGCGCATCAAGTTCCTGGCGAACCCGTTCCGGCGTCGCGCCGGGGAGAAGGCCTCGAACGAGCGGAACCTGGACATCCTCCATGGCTACATTTCGGACAGCGGCTGCGAGGTCTTCGTCGCGGACCTCTGGAAGCGCTGCCTGCGGTCGACGGAGCCGGACGACGAGGAAGAGGCCCTCATCCGCCAGCAGATGATGTGCGAGGAGACCCGCGTCCACGGGATCCTCTTGCAGCAGCAGCGCCTCAAGGACATCGAGCAGCGGCAGGACAAGCGCCCGACGCGCGAGGGGATCAAGGGCACGGGAGCGTGGGTCGAGATCCCGGACACGATCATCGGCGTCCACCGCCCGTTCCTCTTCAAGCGCGTCGACGACGACAAGCTCGAGGGCATCATCCTGAAGCAGCGGTACGGCGGGTGGCCGCTCGGGATCGAGTTTGGGTGGAACGCGGACACCGGGCTCGTCACCGGCGGTCGTCCCATCGACTACGACCGCCCCGGGACCGTGAACGAGGTCGACCAGGCTGCGGGGCTCGCCGCCGAGTACCGGAAGAACGGGAAGGGCGGGCGCGCGGCATCCCGGAGCGCATGAACGAGCCCATTCTCCAGTTCTTCGCGTACGCGCATCTCCCGCCCGACCTCCAGGAAGTTTCACGCCCGTTCTGCAAGCTCGCGAACGACATCCTGGCGCTCCCGCGCAACGCCGAGCGCACGGTGGCCCTTCGCAAGCTCCTCGAGTCCAAGGACGCCGCGGTGCGCGCGTTCATCTTCAAGCCGGAGGCGTGAGCCTCGATCGCGTCGACGTGGATCGCGTGCTGGTTCGCCTCGGGATCGAGGCGAAGAAGAAGGGTCGCGAGTGGACCTCGCTGTGCCCGAACCCCGAGCACCACGACCGCTCGCCGTCCTTCCGGGTGCGCGACGAGCCGGGCTCCACGAAGCACGGCTGCTTCAAGTGCTGGCCGTGTCAGTGGGGCGGCACGCTCGTCGACCTTGTTCAGAAGCTGCGGAAGATCGACGACTACCGCGACGCCATCAAGTGGATTCTCGAAGGCGTGAGCGTCGACCAGCAGGAGGTCTCGGGCGTCGAGGTCCGCGTTCGCCCGCCACCGCTCCGGTTCCGCCTGCCGGACGAGGTCGTCGTCGCGCCCCTCGCGGAGTGGCCGGCACCGATCCGCGACTACGCGCGAGGGCGCGGGATCGAGGAGTGGCAGGTCGATCGCTGGGGGATCGGGTACGCCGTGGAGGGGCGCTTGAAGGGGAGGATCGTCTTCGTCCTCCGCGACGCCCGCGGCCGTCCGCGCGGCTACTCGGCGCGCAGCTTCACGGGCGCGGAGAAGCGGTTCCTAGAGCCCTCGGACCCGGAGAAGGCGGACGCCTCGGCGATGTTCGGCGAGCAGCACTGGCCGCCCGCGGGCGAGCGCGCCGAGGCGTCGGTGTTCCTCTTCGAGGGCGCCATCAAGGCGCTCGCGGCCGAGGCCGCGCTCCCGGGCGCGTACGTCGCGGCGACGACGGGCTCGGAGGTTCGCCCCCTGCACTCGACGAAGCTCGCGACGTTCGGGCGCCAGTGCCTCGTCGGCGACGACGATCCCGCGGGGACGAAGGTGTCATCCCAGCTCGTAGCCCAGCTCGAGCGTCACACGCACCCGTCGCGCCTCGTGCTCCCGCGGAAGCTCGACGCCGACAAGTTGCCTCGCGAGGAGCTCGGCTCCATCATGCGAGCCTGGCTGCGTGGCTGATGTCGGGGCGCCCTCATCCGATCCACTACCTCATCGGCGACGATCCCGCGGCGGCTCGTCGCCAGCTCCTCGCCGAGTTCGTGAAGGCGAACGCGTCCATGGTCGTGGTGGCATCCCAGATGGGGTGCTCGAGGAGCACTCTCTACCAGTGGGTGAGGAAGCTCGGGATGCTCCGCGAGCTGAGGGAAGCGGAGAGGATCGCGAGGCGAGATGGTTGGCACCACGGGAGGCTCGGGAAGTGGTTCTTGAAGCAGCGTGCGAGCGAGTGATCCGGGCGACGAGCGAGATGAAGGCGGCGCGATCGCACGCCGACGAGTCTGCCGCCGAGGCGATCGAGGAGATCGAGCGCCGCGTCGCGGCAGCCCTCGACCGCGAGATCCTCATGGGGCTGCCGGACATGGGCGATCGCGTCTACGGCGTCCGCGTGGGCGCCGACGTCTCGGCCTTCGCCAAGGTCCCGCGCGGCGCGCCACCGTGCCTCGCGATCGATCGTCACGGCATGCTGGTCGCGGTCTCGATCACGGCGGGGGGGACCGCGTTCGTTCAGCGGGCACCTCGGGGAATGATCAAGGCTGGAATCCTGGAGCCCTACATGAGCGCCATGGCGCTCGCGATCGACGTCCACGTCAGGTCCGCCGAGCGGCGCACCGAACAATTCGAGATCATTCGAAACATCGCCGAGAGGATCCGCGATGTCCTGAACGAGCGCGACGCTCGATAGCGCGTGGTCTTTTTCCCCTTTGGCGCATTTTGCTTCACTGAACGCGGTTTTCGTGGTCTTGTTCGACCCTGGGGCTTTTGGTCGCCGCGGCGACCGCGAGGAGAGGCTGGATGTCGCTGACCGAAGCGGGAAGGGAAGTGCGGGAGCGACTCGCTGCCGTCCTCGCTCCCCTGTCGATGTGCACGACGCGCGGGATCGCGGTCGCTCTTTCGGGAGGCATGGACTCGGCGTCGGTGCTCCTCGCGGCGCGCGACGCGGGCCTTTCGCCGTTCGCGATCACCTTCACGCTCGATGACCGGCTCTCCACGGACGCTCGTCGAGCCATCGAGCTCGCCGACGCACTCGGGATTCGCCGACTGCTCGTGAGGCTTCCGCGTTCGGCGATCGCCGCCGACCTCGAGCGCATGATCCGTCGCGGCGTCGAGGGGAAGGCGAAGATCGAGTGCCTCTGGCCGTTCGCGCGCGTGCTCCATCAAGCCGCGAGCGAGTTCGACGTCCTGGCCACGGGCTCCGCCGCGGACGGCCACTTCGGGCTCAGCAAGAAGGCGATGATCAACTTCCGGGAGCCGAAGGAGAAGTTCGACGCGTTCCGGATCGCCTACTTCTCGGACCCGGACCGCGCGCAGGTCGAGACGCTCGGGAGGGTCGCGGAGGACTACGACGTCCTGGCGATCGCTCCCTACTTCGACCGCGCGATCCAGGAGATCATGCGGCGGTTCTCGTGGGACGAGCTGAACCGCCCGAGGCAGAAGGAGATCCTTCGCCTCGCGTTCCCGGAGCTGGATCGGTTCGCGGTGCCGAGGCACTGCAACCTGCAGCTCGGCGACTCGGGGATCGCGGAGCACCTCTCTGCGGTGGCTTGCGAGCTCGCGAGAGAGCGGCATCCTGCTTCGGCCTATCGAGAGCTCGTGAAACGGTGGTCGCCGCGGCGACCAGGAGGACCTGAATGACGGAAGCTCGCAGCGCATGGGAGAACTTCGATCGCCTCGCGAAGGAGCTCGCCGACCGGAAGAGCGCGCCTGGCTACACCAAGGCCATGGCGGAGAAGGACTTCGCCTGGTTCCTCTCGCAGACGAAGGAGGACTTCTGGCGCCTCGCGCGGAAGGTGGCGCGCGACAAGAAGATCCCAGCGTCTTGGAGCGAGGACGATGTCTTCCAGGAAGTCGTCACCGCTGCCTGGCACAACTTCTACGTGCGCGTCGGAGGGTTCGACCCGGCGAAGTACCGCTCGCCTGGCGCGTGGATGACGTGGAAGGCGAAGAACCGCGCTCGCAAGAACATCTCGCGCGCGAAGGGCGAGGACCAGCACAAGCGCCAGGGACCCGGGCGCCCGGAGTACCTTTCGAAAGAGGGCGTCTTGCCGGAAGCGCCGGCCGACTCGATGGTCGAGGAGCGCGTCGAGGCTAGCCTTCGCCTCGACCGCCTCGAGAAGGTGTGCGCCACCGCGCGCGAGTTTGCCGTCCTCCACGCGATCGCGCGAGAGCTTGGCGACCGCGAGTCGGTGATCGTTTCGCTCGCAGCCGGGGAAGGGTTCGCCGGCGAGGCAGACGCCCGCGCCGAGCTGAAGAAGTTCGAGAAGAATTACCTGACGAAGAAAGTGCCGCGGAGGCGGGTCTCGGCAGCGGCGTAGTCGGCGTTTCGGAGAGACAGCCTTCGATGGTCCCCGCGGGGACCGATGATGGCGGCAGGCGCCTCGTGATGGCGCATCTCCTTTCAAAAGGAGAGATGCATGTCGGTCATCATGGAGAAGGTCTCGCCGTGCGCGGCGAGGGAGAACTACGCGGCGATCTTGAACGAGGTCGCCCCGAAGAAGCTCGAGGACGTGGTCGCGGGGCTGGAGGCGAAGTTCGCGTCCATGCCGCGCGCGGAGATCTCGCAGTGCGACGTGTGCCTCGGGTGGAGCGACTCGGCGCTCCCAGCCTGCCCGTTCTGCAACGTCGGCGAGGATGGCGCGACGGCGACGCCGCCCGAAGCCCCGGTGCCCGTCGCGATCGTCCAGGCGCCCAAGCAGCGCGCCTCGGCGCCGTCGCTCATGCTCGCGGGCGGCTCCGTGACCTACACGGAGAAGGACCTCGACGAGTCGATCGGTCGCCTGCGCGCTGCTGCCGGGAAGACCTCGGACTACTCCTACGAGATGGGGCGCGAGCTCACGCTCATCCGCGCGCACCTCTGGGAGCAGCGGAAGGACGCCGAGGGGAAGCCGAAGTACAAGAGCTACCGCGAGTTCCTGGAGCAGGAGCTCGACATCGGCGAGGGCTACGCGAACAAGCTCCGGCGGATCTCCGAGCTCTTCACGCTCGAGCAGTACCGGGAGTTCGGCGTCCGCGCGCTCATGGCGCTCATCGCCGCCCCGACGCAGGTGCACGCCATGCTGCTCCAGAAGCGGCGCGAGGGCGCGACGATCGAGCAGCTCGAGGTCGACGTCCGGGAGGCGCGGGCTTCCACGGGCACGCGCGTGATCGAGACGGAGGCGACGCGCGACGCGGCGGCGAAGGGCCGCACGATCCCCTCGCCCGAGGCCACGGCGTCCGGCGCGAAGAAGCGGACGAAGGAGGCGGCGGCGATCACCATCGGGCTGAAGGCGCCCGAGTTCACGGTGGACCTGCTCGCCCGCCCGAAGAACAAGAACGACGAGGCGCGACCCGCGCGCACGGTGGAGGATCAGCCCTACGCCGAGGTCGAGTGCCTCAACGGCACGAAGCTCTACTTCGCGGTGAAGCAGACGCCGGCCGGGAACCTCAAGCTGAAGGTGACCGCGAAGCGGAAGGACGACCTTTGATCGAGGTCGTCAACGCGTTCGTCGACGGGAACGCGCTCCTCGTCACCGAGCGCGTCGGCAGCGAGATGCGGAAGCTGCGACTGCGCCCGGAGTACTCGTTCTTCGTTCGCGCGAGCGATCTCGACGAGGACTTCGCGGCGATGCTGCGCGGCAGCCGCGCCCTCCTCGCGATGAAGCGCGAGGGCGACTGGGTGCGCCTCTGCTGGGCGGACGAGTGGACGCGCAAGGCGATGGTCCGAGGCCGCAAGGCCCAGAAGAACTGGTCTCGCGCCGGCGAGGAGGAGAAGGCCGAGCCCTCGCCCTTCCAGCAGCGCGGGATCCAGACGTTCGAGGGCGACGTCGATCCCGTGTGCCGGTGGCTCACGGACACCCCGGACGCGCGCATCGCCCGCGCTCGTCGGGGCTACGGGGACCTCGAGACGGACTCGCGCTGCACCATCGTCGAAGCGAAGCAGGGAAAGGCGAGGGTCGTCGCGATCGGCCTCTCGTCCGAGGACGAGACCTTCCAGTGGAAGGACGTCTTGCGCGAGTGGACGGACGCAGAGGAGCGCCGGATCATCGAGGGGTTCTTCGCGCAGGCGACCCAATGCGGGTTCGACCAGCTGCTCTTCTGGAATGGCGAGGACTTCGACTTCGAGGTCCTGTCGAAGCGCATCGAGCGCCTCGGCCTCGACGTCGACATGCGCATGAAGCTCTGGCTCGACCACATGGTCCTGTTCCGGCGCATGAACCTGAACTCGTCGGACTCGGGTGCCGAGAAGCAGAGCATGGCGCTGCAGGCGATCGCGCAGTCGCAGATCGGCGAGGGCAAGGAGGAGATCCCGCCGGAGGTCGCGGCGCGCTGGCCGGGGCGGTCGCTCGGGTCGCTGACGTACGAGCTTTGGGAAGCGGGCGGGTGGTTTCGCGACCTGCTCGTTCGCTATTGCATGAAGGACGTCCTCCTCATGCCGAGGATCGAGCGGAAGACGGGCTTCGTTGCGCTCTTCGACACGCTCTGCGACGCCTGCCGAGTGCTCCCGGACTCGCGCGGGCTCCTGCCGACGCGGCAGATGGACGGCTTCATGCTGCCGCTCGCCGCCGCTCGCGGGCACCGATTCCCGACGCGCGAGTGGACGGACGAGGAGAGCAAGCCGTTCGCCGGCGCGTTCGTCATGGCGCCGAAGATCCGCGGGATCGCGCGCGAGGTGCACGTCGTCGACTTCGCGAGCCTCTACCCGTCGATCATCCTCACCTGGAACATGTCGCCGGAGACGAAGGCGAGGGATCTCCCGGTGAACGGCCCAATCCCGGAGGGCTACTGCCGCAGCCCGAAGACGGGCACGGGATTCTCGACCGCTGTCGACGGGATCCTCCCGATCGCCCTCCGCGAGATGATCCGCCTGCGGAAGGAGTGGAGCGAGAAGGCCGCGAAGCTCCCGCCAGGGACGCCGGAGGCCAAGGAGGCGCAGCGCTGGTCGATGGCCTACAAGGTCGCGGCGAACAGCTTCTACGGCGTCGTCGGCTCGCCGTTCTCGCGCTTCTACGACCGCAGCGTCGCGGAGAGCGTCACGCAGAACGGCGTGTGGCTGATCCAGGAGACGATCTCGGCGGCGGAGGAGCGCGGCATGCGCGCGGTGTACGGCGACACGGACTCCGCGTTCTTCCAGGGAGCCTCGCAGACGGAGGTCGAGGCCTTCGTGAAGTGGTGCAACGAGGAGCTCTACCCGTCGCTCCTCGCGAAGGTCGGCTGCCGCAAGGAGCACGTCGCGATCAAGCTCGCCTACGAGAAGGCTTTCGAACGCATCGTAATCGTTGAGAAAAAGCGCTACGCAGGCGTGTTCCGGCACTATAAGGGGACGCTCGCGAAGCCCATGCCGGCGATCGGGGAAGCCTTCGATCCCGCGCGACACTCGCGCCCGGAGATCAAGGGCCTCGAGTTCAAGCGCGGGGACGCGACCGTCCTCGCTCGCCAGCTGCAGGAGGCGGTCATCATGGACATGATGCGCGGCGTCGAGCGTCTCGCGGACTACCGCTCCCACCTCGAGCGCGCGCTCGCGCACGTGTGCACGGAGGACCTGCCCATCGGCGAGGTGCAGCAGGTCAAGAGCCTCTCGAAGCGCCCGAAGGACTACCACCGCAAGACGCCGACGGGGAAGGACGCCGAGGTCCCGCCGCACGTGAAGGTCGCGGAGAGGATCGAGGCTGCCGGGAAGTCGCTCGGCGAGGGCGCCCGCGTCGCCTACGTCGTCGTCGACGGGAGCGACGGGATCGAGGCTATCTCCGCAGAGGAGTACCGCGGGGAGTGCGACCGCTACTACCTCTGGGAGAAGCTCGTCTACCCGCCGACCATGCGCGTGCTCGAGGCCGCGTTCCCGGACGAGGACTGGCAGACGGGCCTCGAGAAGATCCGCCCGAAGAAGCAGAAGCCCACGGCGGACCAGCGCGCGGTCGCGAAGGCAGACGCCGTCGGGCAGGCGTCGCTCTTCACGGCGCTCGGCGACCCGGCGTTGGCAAACCCCGCGCCGCCGGTCGCGGCATCCTCGGAGGCGAAGACTACCGAGGGTGGTGCAGCGGTGCTGAGCCAAGAGCTGGAGTGGGAGATGCGATGGCGCGAGTGAAAGTCGGAGGGACGTCACCGTTCGTAGTGGGTCCGAACGGTGAGACGCTCGTCACGAGCCCGGCTCTTCCGAAGGAGCGACCCGGAGAGAAGCTGGCTCGAGTCATCGAGGAGGCAGAGCGCGAGACGGAGACGGCGAAGGCGCGCGACATCGTGTTCGGGAACGCCAACGCGGCGCGCGAGCGCCCGATCGACTCGCGCTTCGCCCCCATCGTCGAGCGCGCCTTCGCGCCCAAGGACTGGATCGCGGCGCTCGACGAGTACGAGGCGTGGCTCGAGCTCGGGGACCGGCGCACGGAGGAGGGCTTCATTCGCAAGGCCCACGAGCGCGGGCCGAAGGTCGTCCAGGACCTATTCGACGCCTGGAACCAGTGCCGGCAGGCGCGGTCGACGTGGGA
>Ga0307479_10006887_pt1 | contig 10463 bp, 13 predicted proteins | sample atmos_gasesECM4C_FD_203743 | JGI IMG/M metagenome (GOLD analysis project Ga0307479, IMG submission 203743) | Hardwood forest soil microbial communities from Morgan-Monroe State Forest, Indiana, United States - atmos_gasesECM4C_515 | ecosystem: Environmental > Terrestrial > Soil > Temperate...
TCCTCCGGTTCAGGGTACAGACGGAAACTGGTATGGCACGGCGAGTGAAGGGGGAGCCAGCGGAAACGGAACGGTATACAAACTCACGCCCTCTGGCACATACATGACGCTCTACCAGTTTGATGCTACCCACGGCGCAGCACCTCGAGCCCCGTTGGTTGAGGGCACCGATGGCAATCTGTACGGGACCACGACATCCGGCGGCAAGGGATATGGCGTCGTATTCAAGATTAGCAAGGCAGGCAGTCTGACCGTGCTGTACAAATTCGATAACACGCACGGCGCATCTCCGGTAAGCGCGCTCACGCAAGGCCTTGATGGCAATTTCTATGGAACCGCTCAGGCCGGAGGTTTGGGGGCGGGAGTGGTCTTCAAGATCACTTCGAGTGGGACCTTCACTCTTCTGCACAATATGGATCACGCCGTTGACGGAAGCGCGCCTTACGCAGGTTTAGTGCAAGGCAGCGACGGCAACTTCTATGGCACCAACGGCACGCTCGGACCCAGCAACAATGGCACCGTCTTTCGTGTAACAACAAACGGGATGGTCTCCGCCACTCATAGCTTTAACGGTCCGACCGGCTCGCTTCCCGAGGTCTCACCTTTACAGCACACGAATGGCGATTTCTATGGAGACACAAATCAGGGTGGATCTGGCAGCGTGACTCCCTGCAGCCCCGAGAACTGTGGGGTGTTCTACCAATTGAACGCTGGCCTACCGGCGTTCATCCGATTGCTGACCTATTCCGGAAACGTGGGATCGAAAATTCAGATTCTGGGCCAGGGTTTCAGCAACTCCTCAGTTGTGAAATTCGATGGTGTACAGGCGACGAGCATCAGTCTGACCGGCACGACCTTCATTCAGGCCATAGTTCCTCCAGGCGCCTCCGACGGATTCGTGAGCGTGACCACGGGCACGACCACGTTGAAGAGCCTGCGCGTGTTCATCGTGCACAATTCCTGGGGGCAGGGCAAAACGATCCCCACGCCTGTGGCCTTTGCCACTGCGGCCGTCCTCAACGGCCAGATTTATGTGGTGGGGGGATATGCGGGCTCGACGTACTCCAGTCCTGTTGCCGACAACCAGATTTACAACCCGTCCACTAATACCTGGAGAACCGGCGCCACCATGCCGGCAGGGTTAGCTCAGGCCGCAGCGGCGGTGGTGAACAATATCTTGTATGTCTTTGGCGGCACGCCAGACGGAGCGACCGACAGCGCTGGGGTGTCGGCTTACAATCCGGCGACGAACACCTGGAGTGCAAAAGCGCCAATGCCGACGGCGCGCAGGAGTATTGCCGCCACGGTCGACAACAACATCGTCTATGTGATCGGCGGATACAGCACCAGCGGTGGGCGGCTGAACACCGTGGAAGCCTACAATCCCGCAACCAATTCCTGGACGACAAAAGCGCCGATGCTGCTAGGCAAGTCGGAGCCTTCGGTGGGCCTGGTCGGGAGCACAATCATCTCCACAGACGGGTTCAACGGTACCTCGGAGGATGGAGACAACGAAGGATACAACGCGGCCACGAACACATGGTCGTCGCTCAAGGCTGATCCCAATCCGCGAGACGCTGCGTGCGGGGGCGCCCTCGGCGGCCTACTGTACGTCGCCGGCGGCTTCCCGAACCAGGGGAACCACAATACGACAGTGAACGATGCGTTCAATCCCTCGACGAACTCCTGGATTACGCGGGCCCCCCTACCGCATTCCACTGCTGTGGCGGCAGCAGCGGTCGATAAAGGGCAGTTGTACTGTGTCGGAGGGTGGGGAGCCTCCAATGGAGGAGCTCCTCCCATTAACAACGTGCAGATTTATCAGCCCTAGGCTGGCGGGTCAGCACCGTGCTTAATAGCCCGAGCACTTACGCAAAGCTCAGCTCAAAGTAAGTATCCGTGCGCGCCCAGATCAGCGGCAGCCGCGCCATCCAATATTTGCGGTTGATGGTTTGCCGCGCACGACTGTGCTCCTCCGGAAGCAGAATGCGCGCAGTGGCGGGAAATTCCGGCCCCGTCACTTTTCCACGAATCGTACAAGGCGCCACCCGCACCTGCGGATTGTTGCGAATGCGCTTCGCTTTCCCCATGTCGTGTCGAGTCATCACGTAGAGCTTGCCATCTTCTTCTCCAAACCATACCGGAGTGGCAACGCCCACTCCATTCTTGCGAAACGTTTTCAGCGAAATATATTTCTGATCGTGAACGGGCGTGGGAACTTGGCTGGGCATAGTCTCATCCTGAGCGCTGAGGGCCACAAAGTCTTCGGTCCTCGGTTGTTTCTGGCATTTCCCCTGTCGTCTCTGGTTCCGAAACTGCCACCGCAGATTGCTACCGTCACTGCATCTGTGTTACAAGCCTGAACATGCGTAAATGGATGCGCGATCGCTTGCAGCGACGCAAAAAGAAAGCCCCGGAGTCGGCCGCTCAACCGGCGCCTCCACCCTTGCAGCCCGCATATTTTGATCAGGCCGAGTCTTCGCCGCCCGCCACCGCCGCCGCCCACCCTGAAATGAAAGCCCCCGCCCCCGAGCCCGAGGTCGAACTGCAGCCCGACGCCCCATCCGACACTATAGAGGCGTCCGGAGCGGACACGGCAGATCAGCCGCCCACGCGACCGGCCGCAACCGCAGACTCCTCGCGGACTCGCGGTCGCCGGCGTCGCGGTGGACGTGGCCGCGGCGGACGCGGCCGGGAGCAGGCCGTCGCACAGGCGTTTACTCCTGCCGCTGCGAAGGGGATCATTCCCGAAGTGCAGTTCGAAGGCGCGGTTGAGACCGGAGAAGAGGCGGCGCTCGACAGCGAACCCGAAGCCGTTATCCCTGTGGTCGAGCCTGAGGTCAACGCGCCGAAGGTCCCCGTGCCCGTGGCCGCGCCGCGCCCGCCGAAAGGCATCGTGGTTCTTGCCATCGGCTTGCCCGGTTCCGGCAAGAGTTCCTGGTTCAAGCGCCACAACGTAGTGCCACTTTCCAGCGATATGGTGCGTTCGCTCTTATTCGACGACGTGCGCGAGCAGCGTTTTCAGGATCTCGTGTTCTCCAACCTCCGCTCCATGCTCAAAGCGCGACTCATCGCCAAGCGTCCCATGAATTATGTGGACGCCACCAACCTCACTCCCCAGGAGCGCCAGCACTGGATAAAACTAGCCAAGGATTACAACTACGAGGTCCACGCTGTTTTCTTCGACGTCCCGCTGGAAGTGTGCGTCGACCGCCATCAGCGCCGCGACCGCGTTGTCCCCGAAGACGTGATGCGCCGCATGGCTGCGAAGCTGAAGCCCCCAGCGTTTGAAGAGGGATTTGCCAAGATCACCGTGGTCCGGGTGAAGAAAAAGGATTGAGCAGAGGATCTCCGGCGGCCTCGACTCTGGCTCATCCCCTCAAATGCGGCAGCAACTCCTTGAATGCCGCCGACGAAGACGACCGCATCAGTTCATAGATCATCATTTCGGTCGAAGAGATGACCGCGCCTGCCGCGCGCATCCGCTCCAGCCCAATCTTCCAATTCCACTCCGTCCGCGAACTGACCGCGTCGGACGCAACATGGACCAGATATCCCTCCCGCAGCGCCGCCAGCGCCGTCTGGCTCACGCAGATGTGGCTCTCCATCCCGCACAGTAGCAGCGTATTGCGCGAGCCGGGCAAGCGCTTGAGCATGGTGCAGAATGCATCGCTGCCGAAGCAGGAAAACATCGTCTTGTCGATCGCCTCGGTGCCGGGTAGCAGGGAAGCGATCTCCGGCACAGTCTGGCCGAGGCCCTTCGCGTATTGTGTGCTAGCCAAGGTAGGAATCTTCAGAATTCCGGCCGCCCGGATCAACAGTTGTGAGTTCCGCACCAGTTGTTCTTTTTGAAAGATCGGTGCCAGCAGCCTCTCCTGAATGTCGATCACCACCAGCGCGCAACGTTCGGACTCGAGCGCGCGCCGTGCGACCTCGGCTTGATCCGCGGCTGCGTTCTCAATCATGGTCGCCATATGGTAACGTCCTTTCGGTTGCTCGATGAGATGAGCGCCCCTCGAGCGAATGTCCGCAGTCGGCGCTCGATTCGCTCTCTTTCTACGCTGTAGAAAATTCTAACGCGATGCCGCGCCTCACGCCTCCTTATTCTGTTCCAGCCGTGACTGGCGTCGCGGCCCTGCCGCGTCGCGGGTTGACCGCGCTTCGCTCCGAACCATAGAATCAAGAAGAAGCCTGCAGCACCCGGCTCTCACAATCCAAACACTGCCCCCTCGTTCAACGGCAGGACAGCTGACTCTGGATCAGCATATCGGGGTTCGAATCCCTGGGGGGCAGCCAAATCTTTTCAATCACTTGCGCGGTTTCTTCTTCCCGATCACTTTCCTTTTGGTGCGTCTGTGGTGCGGATTGGTGCACAGTTGTTTTCGAGTCAAGACGGTCGACCCATGCGATGTCGGCGCCTGGGATAAGGTGGCCGTAGGTATCCACGGTGATCTGAATCGAGCTGTGGCCCATCTGATCCTTCACGTAAGCCAGCGAGGCGCCGTCCTGGATAAGGAGGCTTCCGAAGGTGTGGCGCAGATCATGGAAGCGGAAGCGCCGTAAGCCTGCCTTCTCGAGGGCTGGTTCCATGTAGCGAGGCACGATGTTGTCAGGTTTCATCGCGGTGCCGGCTTGGGACGGGAAGACCAGATCATCGGCAATGCTGGTTTTCCCAGCCATCATCGCCGTCAATAGTCTTGAGTCTCGCAATTCCAGGAGGACCGCTCTGAGTTGTTTCGAGAGGTCGACGCGCCGGGACTTCTTGCTCTTTGGCGAAGTGAACCGCCCGTGCGAATAGTTCCTCTGCACCAGGATGTACCGGTTCGCATCGTTCTCACGTTCGCCGAACTGGATGTCTCCCCACTTCAGCGCGATCAATTCGCCCTTTCGTAAGCCCGCGCGCAGCGCTGTCAAGAAAAACGGGTGCCAGTCAGGGCATATCTCCTGCACGCCGACGAGAAATTTCTCAACTTCGTCGCGAGTCATCGCACTCGCTTGGCGGGCTGGCTTTTCGCTCTTTGCAAATCGGCCCACCCGGGACGCGGGATTGCTCTCGATCCACCCGTCCTCGACGGCCGCATTGAGCACGGTTCGCAGGGCGCAGACAACCAGCCGTAGGGTGTTCTTCGCGTACTTCGGAACTATGGTGCCGTCGACGTCGTGCGTCGTCTGGCTGAGTTCGGAAAGGAACTGCTTTATTTCGTCCCGACGTATGTCTGTGAGCTTCTTGTTTCCGAACCGCGGCGTCACATGCACGCGAAGCAACTGCTCGTAGCTTCTCTTGGTCGAGGGTTTGCATTCAACCTCGGCATAGGTCTCCAGCCAACCCTCCGCGAAGTTCTTAAAAAGCGGATCAGGGCGACCGTCGTCTTGCAGGAAAGTCTGATCTCCAAGGGCGAGCCGTGCCTCAATCTCGCGACGGACCTTCTCCGCGGCTTCGCGCGTGCCCACACAGCGATTCTTGCGCCTGCCGTGGTAGTTCACGTACACATACCACTTTGTTCCTCGCTTTTTGATCTTCAAGCCCATCACTTTGTTCCCATCACTCCCGTTACCAGTTCGTCCACGATACCGCTAACGTCAACAGTTTTCCGCCTGTGATTTTCCAGCCACTGATCAAACGTACTCTTTCGCACCAGAATTTTCGAACTGACCTGCACGGCGGGCAGGGGGTTAACTGGCCGGCGTATCCAGTCGCGGATGGTTCTTTCCGAGACGCAGGCATATCCCTGGAGTGTCTTTAGGTCTAGCCATTCGCGCTGTGGTCGTTGTTCCAAAATCATCGGGACCTCTTACCCCATGACTCCGCCTGCTGCCGCAACATTTCGCGACGATCGCGGATTTGGGCCTCTGTGATAGGCTCAGGTATTTTTTTCACTGTTGCCTGTTGGCTAACCGGCTTCGGTTGCACTTCCATTTTGGGAATATCCATTGCCTTCGCAACAAGCTGAAGCCGAGGTCTTTCCGTGAGCAGTTTGTCTGGTGCAACCTGCCCGACTGCAACCCATGCGGTGTACTCCTCAAAAAAGCGCTTCTGCACGAACGGAAAATCGTCATCCGTCATGCACTTGTATGCTTTCCAACCGCCGGTGCGGCGAACCGTGTCTAAAATGCGGTCGCTCAACTTGGGATACTGTTTCGGATACCAGCCATGCTGGGGACCGTAATCGCCGTAAACGTCGTTCCCAACATACTTCTTCACGAAAGTATAAGCACATCCCATGCTTTTCGTGATTCGGCTTCCGATTGCGGAACTTCCTGCCCGGGAATGCGCTGGAGAAGATCAGGCAGGCGCACTGGAAACCTGCATTCCCGCGTGCATCGCGTCATGGATTCCGCAATCTGCTCGTCCGAGCCGGACTGGCAAAGTATTTCGGCCATCAGCGCCAGAGCGCCAGGCTCGTCGGGGCGGTGCCCCATTACGCTGTAGAACCGTGCGAGCTTTTTCACGACATCTTCACTGCGCTCGACGGTGCAGGATTGCGACTTCTCGGTCAACGATCTCGCTGATGCTCGGTTTTCCATTCCCATTGCCATTTCCACTTGTCACACTGCCTTTCAACTTGTTGAAGCGATCTTGAGGTCCTGCTGCGTAACTACCGATGTTCGACAACCACTTGCGAGGCCGGTCAGAGGCAATGCCTTCGGACGTGAATCGGTTGCGAACCATTTCAAAAATCTGTCCCTCTGTCCAACTCGGATTCGCCGAGAGAAGTCGGTCCAAGACTTTACCTTCTGAACCGTCCCAGGGACACGTAATTCGAAAGTGCTTAAGGTGTAGTTGCTGGATCAATGCGCGCACTGGGCCATGTCGCGGATCCACAGAATCGGAGTCCTCCGTGACCGCCGCGTCAGAGGCGGAAGGTGTTTTCTCTTGCTCCTGTTCCTGTTCCTGTTCCTGATTCGCCAAACCTTTGGCGCAACCTTCGCGAAACGCTTTGGCAAACCCTTCGCCTAACCGTTCCGTAAACCCTTTAAGTACTTCGTATGCTTCAGCTTTGAGCGGACACTCCGGAACTTCATCCCACGAATCACGCCAGCTTTTGACCACGTTCGGATTGTCAGGTGGGTTGTACTTGATGGCGTTGGGAATCCACACAACACGAGCGTTCCAATCAGCCTTGGCTAAACGTTCCCGTAACAGTTCGCCGAACCCTTTGCGAAACCCTTCCAATGACCATCCGAGTTCCTCCGCCATAGCCATCTCGCCGGCGCGAAAGAGACCGGGCAGGTTCGTGGTGTGCGGTCCTGTTAGCAAGTAGATCCACAAGTACTTGCTCGAAACTGCTGGAGACGACAGATTGCGAAACTTCATGTCGCCATACATGCGTGTGTCGATTTTGCGATAGCGGGCCATCAGTCCGGGTACCGCCTTTCCGGTGCCAGACTGCCAAACTCCGGGAACGAGGTCGCTGTTGCATCAGAGGTCGCTTCAGTCTGCGCGTCATGCACGGTTGAAGGTGAGGACTCGAGTCGAAACCAAGAACGCCGCACTCCGTCGACCTCCCGAATTTTGTTCGCGATACGGAAGCCGAGTCTGCGAAGGTCGAAGATGCGCGAATTGTATTGCGCCGCACACTCTTTGATCTCTAGGAGGGAGACCCAGTCCCCGCGCGCAGAAATCAGCAGGCGCAAAATCTGGGACCGTTGACTCGCCCGTATCGCATTCGAAATCATGCCATGAGAATTTTTTTCCTGGCGGTCTTGCGATTCCGTTCGTGCGGTGCTAGGGTTCGAGTTGATCAAAGTCTTTTCCTCTCCTGGGCGGGCCGGCGGGCTCGCCTTTTATAGTTAAGTTTGCAGCGAGATTTCACGCGGCGCCTCGGCGTCCGCAAATCGCTCCAATTCCCGCACGGAAAACAGTCTGCGATTGCCTACAGTGACTGACGGTTTCAGTTCACCCAATCGGCACAACTGCTCGATCGCTGCGGAGGTCAAACTGAGTATTCGCGCGGCGGTCTCGATGTCATAGAGCAGCCGCGGAACAGATTCCCTTTCAGTTGGTCTGCTCGGTGATCGGTTCATGCTGCGACCATACCGGAATTGCTGATGGCTGGCTTTCTTGTGGAGTTAATTTGGTAAGTTTTCTTAAGCGGCAGCGGGAAAGCCGCGCTTGTCGGCCATCTGAGGCCTAGACAATTCTTCAAGTGGTAAGTAAGTGGTAAGTGGAACCCGGTAGGTTAGGTTCTTAAATCGTGTTTCACTTTGCTGATCATCGAATCGATGCGAGGTCGCACTTTCTCGTCCTTGTATGCCACAGTAAGCTCGCGATTCCCGTTCTTCATCCATGTCGCCGGAAAGTCGTCGTCGGCCAGACCTTGCTCATCCACATGTCCGCAAACCTGCGCCGCGGAAGCGTCTGGATTGTTTGTGAGGCAGTTTTTGATGTGGCGCTTCAGGCAGGACCGATATTGCTTCTTAGGCCTCGGCTTACGACGGTTTACCGCGTCCCGATTCGGCACGGGATTGGAGTCTGATTGCAGTGGGGCAGCCGCGATCTCACTTGCAGGAGACAGGGTCTTTGGCGGCAACGGCCCCGGGACATGCCCTGCAAATGATTCCCTCGCCTGTTTGAGAGCCGTACCAAGCACCTCTTCTAAGGGTGGCTCCAATGTCACCGGTGTGAGTTTGTGACGAGACCCCTTAATTTCCTCGGCGATAGTGGCATTTGAGGGGAGTGGAGTCGTCACGAATGCTGGAGGTATCCCATAGTCGCTTTGTAAGACGGCGATGGCTTCCCGAGCTTGCTTCACGGTGCTGAAGAGCTTTTGGGAATGCTCAGCCGGATCGCTGCCGGCGGCGTGGGTAGGTGCAACAGATGACACGTCCTTGCTGATTCTTGTGTCTCTGGATGAGTGGTCGTGCGATCGGTTCTGCCGGGTGAATTTTCGAGTCTTCAAAGTGCCACCTTCTCCGTGGCTTCTCGTTTATGGGAGTCACTGGAAGGGGCGGTCGAGAAGTACCGCCCCTTGTCACTTCTGGGAGCTACCCAGGAGCTATCCGGTACGGACGTAATTGTATTCCACTCCACTGTTGAAAACTCGGATTGTGCCACTGATCTGGAGCAGTCGCGACTCACAGGAAAGGTGTGGGTCTGTAGGTTGGACCCGGATTTACAATCTCTTTATGACAGATGAGATGACCCCGGAGCAGGCCGAGTTGGTGCACAAGCTCATGGAGAGCTATGTCGCAAGAGCCGGCGAAGTTCACTTTGAACCCTACTTGAAGCTGATCTTTGAGGGATTGCAGCGAGGCTTGAACCTCGTTTTACAGGCGGGCAAGGGTGACAAGGAAACAGCGGCAGAGATTCTTCGCGCAGTCGTCGTTCTGAACCATGCCTACCTTGAGGACTTCCTGCGGAACGTCGCCCTTTGGCTGATGCCTATCGCCGGCGAAGATACGCTGAACAAGATTCCTCTGCCGGGCGTCACCGGGAGAGCTGAGAAATTTCAACTCGGGAAACTGGCCGAACACCGCGGGAAGAAGATTGACGACGTTATCAGGGAATCAGTAGAAGCCTACATGGAGCGCTCTACCTTCAACAACGTTACTGAGATCATGGCATTTTTAGACAGCGTCAACGTGAAACTGCCGAGCCGCGAAGAGATCGAACGTTCACCCAGCGAGTTTCCGCGTCTTCCGATAGAGGGAGATGTCCTCCGACTCCTGGACACGATGATGAAGAGACGCCACCACATCGTTCACCGTGCTGACAAGGCAACGACCGGGGACGGCCTGCAGGAGATCACGGATACTGATGTCATGTCGTGGCTTGCTGCCACGATGAAGTTCACACTCAGTATCGCGACCGAAAACTTCATGCAGAGGCACAGCCTCGGGGAGTTTCAAAAGGCAGTCAACGCGATGGCAACGGCCGCGTCGAAGAGGAAAGCGCCGGTGCCCGATAAGGGTACCTGATTTTATCCGAATCACACTCACGGATGTGGGGCCTTTTGCCCGTGGCTCCAGCGCGATCACACCACAAACAAGGTTTTATGCCACTTGTTTGAGGCAGTCGCGTGGAGAGACCGGCGGTGGACAGCCTCTAGGTTTTGTTGGCCACCCTACATACTTCGCTGTATTCCGCCACTGCACTGGTGGGACCATGCTGTCACCACTACGCGAAACGGTTGAACGGTGACGGTTCAGGCTCGCCCCTTGCTATCGCCGTTCTCCGTTTTCGCGTGCAGCCAGCCCGTTCAACTTTGCGTGTAACCCAGCTTCTTTTTCAGCCACTCCCTTTCTGCGAACTCTTCTAGAAACGCCTCGATACCCCTGACCGGTTGGGTGATTCCAAGTTTCTGGTTAATTTCATCGAGTCTTTTTTCCCGTTCGTTATCGCTCATTGCATGCAGCCGCTTCTTTGTTTCCGTATTCATCTCAGCACCTCCGAGCGAGGCGGATAAGGCCGCTGAGCAAATCCCGCACCGTTGGAGGCAAACTGTGCGATCCCTACGGGGCTG
>Ga0307479_10006888_pt1 | contig 10461 bp, 8 predicted proteins | sample atmos_gasesECM4C_FD_203743 | JGI IMG/M metagenome (GOLD analysis project Ga0307479, IMG submission 203743) | Hardwood forest soil microbial communities from Morgan-Monroe State Forest, Indiana, United States - atmos_gasesECM4C_515 | ecosystem: Environmental > Terrestrial > Soil > Temperate...
ACCACGGTGATTTCGCCCACGCATGCGCCGCTGATCGCGCTGTCGACCGGCAATGTGGTGGTGTTCTGGCTGTTCACCCGCGCGCTGTTCGACGACGCATTCACGTTGCGCTGGTGGCATGGGCTGATCTGGGCCGCAGTCGCGGCCTTCAGTCTTGTCAATTGCCTCTGGATCGCGCCGGTTGCGAGCCCTCGGGTCTCGATCATCGCCATCAACCTTTTGGCGCTCGGTTTCATCGCGCTGGCCGTGATCCAGACCGTGCGCGCGTGGACGGCCGACCTCGTCGAGCAGCGCCGCCGGCTGCGTCTCTTCATCGTGAGCGCGGCGGCGCTCTATGGCGGTGTGAACGCGGTGCTGCAGATCGCGGTGTCGGGCTCCGAGGCCGCCGCGATCGCCAATGTCGCCAATTCGGCGGTGCTTGCGGGCATCGTCGCCGCGATCTCGGTTGCGATGATCCATGTCCAGGCCGGCGATCTGTTTCCCACTCCCGTCACCGCGCCGCCGGTCAGTGTGGCAGGCGCCTCGACGGCGCCCGAGGTTGCCGCCGATCAAAGACTGGTCGATGCCCTGCTGCGACTGATGGCGGCTGAGCGGATCTACCGGCGGGAAAACCTGACCATCGGCACGCTCGCCACCAGGCTCGGTGTGCCCGAATACCGGCTGCGGCGGCTGATCAACCAGAAACTCGGCTACCGCAATTTCAATGTCTTCCTCAACAACCACCGCATCGAGGAGGCCAAGGCCGCGCTCGCCGATCCGGCGCAGGTCGAGGTTCCCGTGATTACGATCGCGATGGACGCCGGCTTCCAGTCGCTCGGGCCGTTCAACCGGGCCTTCAAGGCCATGACCGGCGTCACGCCGTCAGAATATCGGCGGCTGAAGGCAGAGGCGGCCTGATTTCATAAGTGCATGCAATATCTCGTCATTTTTAGAATCGGCGAGGCGGTCGCAGCTTTCGACCAAGGCGATTTCAGAAACCGGCGAGCGCGCAGCAGGCCGATCTGGTCTCTGCACGACCACCCGACCAACGCCGGAGACAATCGATGACCCGCCAGAAACTGTTCCTCATCCTCGCCGCCACCACAGCGCTCGGCGCATTGGGCATCGGCGCCGTCCGCGCGCGCGACCTGCCAGACATCTCGACCGGCTTCTTCGCCAACATCCTCTGTTCGGAGACGTTTGTCTCCGGTCTCGATCCCGTGAGGACGTTTGCCGAGACCACATCGGCCATGCCGGGCAGCGGCCTGCTCACCTGGGCGACCGATTACCGGGTCGACCGCGCGCGCAAGGACGTCACGGTCACGCTGTTCGGCCTGTTCCGCAGCCGCGCGGTCTATCGCGATGGCGTCGGCTGCACCCTCGATCATGATCACCCGCTCGTGGACGCTGCGGTGCCGACAGACGATCAGCCGGCCGCTGCGCTGCTGCGGGAGATCGCGGGGCCTGCGGTTGTTGCTCCGGCAACGCCGCAGCTTGCCGCCGCGCTCGACCGCGCCTTCGCCGAGCCCGACGCGCCGCCGTTCCGCCACACAAGGGCAATCGTGATCGTCAAGGATGGCCGCATCGTCGCCGAGCGCTACGCGGAGGGTTTTGGTGTCGACACGCCGCTGCTCGGATTTTCCGCGACCAAGTCAGTGGTTTCGGCGCTGATCGGCATTTTGGTGCGCGAGCGCAAGCTCACGCGCGACGCGCCTGCGCCGATCGCGGCGTGGCAAGGCGAGGGCGATCCGCGTCATGCCATCACGGTCGATCAGTTGCTGCGCCACACCGCGGGGCTTGCGCTTGGCAGCTCGCTGCAGGCGAACATCGGATCCGCGCTCGAGCCGGTCAACCGCATGAAATTCGTGGAAGACGACATGGCGGCCTGTGCCGAAAGCGCCGCGCTCGAAACCGCTCCGGGACGCACGTGGAACTATCACGACGGCAACTACCTGGTCCTGTCGCAACTGATTCGCGACGCGACGGGCGGACGCCCCGCCGATGTGCTGCGCTTTGCGCAACGCGAACTGTTTGCGCCGCTCGGCATGAACCACGTCACCTTGCAATTCGATGGCGCCGGCACGCTGGAAGGGTCGAGCCAGATGCTCGCCTCGGCGCGCGACTGGGCGCGCTTCGGCCAGCTCTATCTCAATGACGGCGTGGTTGGGGGAAAGCGCATCCTGCCCGTGGGCTGGGTGAACTATTCGGCCGCGCCCACTCCTGGCGCTTTTGTCGGTTATGGCGCCGGCTTTTGGACCAATCTCGGCGACAGCAAGGGTGCTGCCTATCGCATCCAACAGGGCTGGCCGCGCGATGCCTTGTTCGCCAAGGGATCGATCGGGCAATATGTGATCGTCATTCCATCTGAGCATCTCGTGATCGTCCGCTTCGGCCGGACCGCGAACTGGCCGCTCGATGCCGACGGCGTCTCGCGTCTCGTCGCCGAAAGCGTCGCGGCGACCTCAGGCAAAGCAAAGCTGGCGGACAATTGAAACGGCGCTCACTGTCTCCCGAACTGCGTGGCTTGTGCAACGCGATCGAAGCGCTCGAGCGACAGGATCGCGTCCGCCAGCTGATCGGCGCGTCCGGCCAAGACCGGGCGCGCCAGCGTCAGAAATTTCTGCTGCATCGCCTCCCGCACCGGGAACGAACTCGGTTCGCCGGAGGGATCGGCGTAGAGCCGCTCGTGCACGCCATCGTCCGTTTCAATCGATACGCGCGCGCCAAAAGGATGGCTGCGGCCGATCTCGAGCCGATCGTCCTGCACCACGTCGAACCGGTCGGCGAGCGCGTCGATCGCGGCCTCGCCCAGCCGCTCATAATCGTCCCAGCCGAAGCGGCCCTGGTCGAGCGCCACCGCGCCGGTGAAGAACATCGAGAACTGCCCGCCGACCACCGAGCGCGGATGCCGCTTGGTCGCGGCATCGCCGGTCAAGGTGATGCCGTTGCGATGCAGGCCGATCTCGACCCGCTTGATCTGCACTGGCGTCAGATTGTGCTCGCGCCGCATGGCGATCAGCGCGTCGATCGCAGCATGGGTGTAGCGGCAGCTCGGATAGGGTTTGACGCCGATCTTCATGGTCTCATAGGTCGCGCCGAGGCCGGCGGTCGCCTTGTCCGGATGGGCGTTGTCGCTGTAGCCGACCAGCAGCCCGTGCCTGCCCTCGACGGATTCGATCGCGCCGATGAAATTGTTGCGCGCCAGGGTTGCGGCGATCACGCCGTTCATCGCCGCGGCGCCGACCTGATAGCGCTTGTTCCAGGCGCCGTTGACCAGAAATTGCAGCGAGCCGGCGGCCTGGCTGCCCGAAACACCGAAGGCCGCCACGATCTGATCCTGCGACAGGCCGAACAGTTTGCTGGCTGCCGCTGCCGCGCCATAGGTGCCGGCGGTCGCGGTCGGATGAAAGCCGCGTGCGTAATGCGAGGTGGGGTCGAGCGCGTTGCCGAGCCGGCAGCACACCTCATAGCCCGCGACGATGGCGGTGAGCACCTCGCGGCCGGACGCGCCGACCATCTCGCCGACCGCAAACGCGGCGGGGACGACCGGCGCGCTCGCATGCAGCGACGAATCGGCATGGGTATCGTCGAAATCGAGGGAATGGCCGAGCGCACCGTTGAGCAGCGCGGCGACGGCCGGCGTAAAAGTCCTGGCGTCGCCGAACACCGTGGCCTCGCCCTCGCCGTCGAGCTTGAGCGTCTCGAGCATCTGCAGCAGCGACGGCGTGGATTCGGCATCGCGCCGGGCGCGGATGGCGCTGCCGAGAAAATCCAGGGTCAGTGCCTTGGCGCGGTCGCGCACCTCGCGCGGAATGTCGTCATATTTCAGATCCGCGACATAGGTTGCGAGTGTTGCGGTTTCCTGAGCCATCGTGTTTCCTCATCTGTCATGGGCAGCGTAGGCGGGCTTATTTGGCCTTTCAAGCCGCCTGCCGGAACAGCAGCTGTGCGCAAGGGGGTGGTGTCCGTGCAGACATACGGGTTGCGAAGGGTGATGATTCTCCCGAGCCGGCTGTTCAGGCAATTCCGCGGGCGCAAGGCGCAATTGGCGCTCGCGGTCAGAGTCACTGTGGCGGCCGTCGCTGCGTTCGCGATCGCGTCGGCCCTGCACCTGATGCTGCCGCTGTGGGCCGTGTTGACGTCGCTGATCGTGACCCAGCTGAGCGTCGGGCGGTCACTGAAGGTGAGCCGCGATTACCTGTTCGGGACGATCGGCGGTGCGTTGTACGGCGGCACTATCGCGGTTCTGGTCCCGCATGCCGGCGAGATCGAACTGTTGGCCCTGCTGGCCCTGGCGGTCGCGCCACTGGCCTTTCTCGCCGCCGTCAAGCCCAGCCTGAACCCTGCCGTCGTCACGGCCGTGATCGTGCTGCTGCTGCCGGAGTTGCGACACGCTCCGGCCCTGAGCTCCGCGATTGATCGTGTTCTCGAGGTCGGCGTCGGCGCGGTCACCGGGCTGCTGGTGTCCTTCCTGGTCTGGCCGTCGCGGGCGCAAGAGCAGATCCGAGCCAGCGCCGCGCGGCTGCTCGAGCTGATCGCGGCCGCGCTGGCCGAACTGCTCGCCGGCCTGTCCCGCGGCCGCGATGTCGACGCGCTGCATCGCATTCAAGACGGCATCGGCGCAGCGCTGGTCGAACTGAATGCGACCGGCGCGGAGGCAGAGCGCGAGCGTTCGGCGCGTCTGTCGAGCGGTCCGGACTGCGGACCGCTGCTGCGCACCATCTTGAGGTTGCGCCATGACGCCGTGATCATCGGGCGGGCCACCGTCATCCCGTTGCCGGACGACCTGCAGGCGCGGCTGGTCGGGCCGATCGCGGATCTCAGCGGGGCGATCACGGCCTATCTGCGGTCCTGTGCCGCGGCTCTGCGCAATGGCGAAAAACCGCCCGCGATGGCCCCGGTGGAGAAAACCATCGGCGCCTATGCAGCGGAAATCGGGGCCGTTCGCGGCGAGGGGCTGACGCGCGGTCTGCCCGGCGACGCGATCGAACGGTTTTTCGCGCTGGGCTTTTCGCTTGAGCAGATGCGCCAGAACCTGACTGATCTCGAGCGCGTCATCGCGGAATGGTCGAGCACGCCGCCGGTGGCCGCGTCCGATGCTACCGATTAGGAGCCGCAGCGGATGACACGGGTTCTGGATACGAAGAGGTCCATCAGATCGCGACCTGCCGCAGCATCGCCCGCGCAATCACGCGATGAAATGGCATCACGATCGCAAGATAGGCACGCCCGAGACGATTATGCATGCGCACCAGCGTCGTCAAGGTGACATGCTGGCGGGTAGCGCCAGCAGGCGCGACCTCCACGACGATCCGGAAATCAAGATGCCGGTCGTCGAAGCCAGCCACCAGACGCTCCGGCGTTGCGCTCACCACGGGAAAGAGTCCGATGATTCCCTTGGTCGTGGGCTCGCCCGAGGTCTTCAGGCCGAATGGCGTGACGAGAAAGTTCCGCAGGTCCAGCAGCGCGCGGACCCAGCGGGGCGAACGGCCCATGATCAGGAGCGCTGCCGTTCCCGCATCGAGCGCCGTGCCCTCGATCTCGATGCGATAGGCGTCGGAGAATTGCGCGCCGGCAAGGCGCGCTCTCGACTCGATGCTCGGCACGACCTCGGTGACGCTCATACGACGCCAAATCTGTTCGCAAGCAGACGGAAACGCAGGATGAGAAGGGTGGCATAGACCGACGTGCCAACCGAGATCCCGATCCAGACACCGACCGCGCCGAGGCCCGCGTGAAACGCGAGCACCCAGGCCGATGGGAAGCCGACGAGCCAGTAGCCGATCAGCGCGAACACGAGCGGCATGCGCGTATCCTTCATGCCGCGCAGCGCGCCGGCCGCGATGGTCTGCAGGCCGTCGGTGATGAAGAGCGTCGCGCCGACCACGAGCAGGGTCGCGACCAGGTCGATCGTGGCTTGCGCATCGGCTGCGGCGGCGCCGAGAAAAATCAACCCGATGGCGGAGCGCCAGACGATCACGATCAGCGTCAGGGTCGTGGCGAGGACGATGCCAAGCAGCATGGCGGTAAAGCCGGCACGCCGTACTGCCGGCGGATCGTTGCGGCCGACCGCATGCCCGACCCGCACCGTGGTCGCGAGCGCGATCCCCAGCTGCACCATGAACAGGATGGTCGTGACCTGCAGCGCGATCTGATTCGCGGCGATCGCCGTCGTGCCGATCAGGCCGCACAACAGCGCAGTCGACGAGAACAAGCCAAATTCCATCAGCAAAGCGATCGAGATCGGCACTCCGGTTGCGATGAGATCGCGCATCATGGCCCAGTCGATGCGCCAGATCCGGCCGAACACGTGATATTTCCTGAACGGACGGCGCGTGACGGCAAACCAGAGCCCTGCCAGGAACATCGCGACGTTGACGAGCGTGGTGCCGAGGCCCGCGCCGAACAGGCCGAGCCGCGGCAATCCCCACACGCCGTAGATCAAGAGATAGACCAGCAGCGCGTTGGTCGGAATCGCGGCAAGCGTGATCCACAGCACCGGCTCCGGGCGATTGAGCGCGCCCATGAAGCCACGGATTGCGATCAGCCACAGCGCCGGTGTCGCGCCCCACACCAGGCCGAGCAGATAGTGTTGCGCGAGGCGTGCCGAAGTGTCCGCTTGGCCGAGCAGGCGCAGGATCTCTTCGCCATAAAGTGGAAACGTCATCATCGGCAGTGAAATCAGCAGCGCTGCCCACAGGCCGACGCGGGTCGCCCGCCGCACCCGGCGCGGATCGCGCGCGCCAAAGGCTTGCGCTGCAAGCGGGGCGACGGCCGACACCACGCCGAGGCCGATCGTGAAGCTGACGAAATAGATCGTGGCGGCGAGCGCGGCCGCGGCCACCGCCTGCTCCCCGAGACGCCCGATCCAGGCGAGATCGGTCGTCGTCATCGCGATCTGCCCGAGCTGGGTCAGCGCCATCGGCGCGGCGAGGCGGATCGTCTCCCACAGCTCGCGCGCGAGCTGGCCGGTTGGTGACGTGGCGAACGGCGCCCTGTCAATGTCAGTGGATGTGGTCATGAGGGGAGCATAGCATCTGCTGCCGCGAGCCGCATGTAACGCTGCAGGCATGGGAAACCCGTCATTGCGAGCGCTTGCGAAGCAATCCAGCATCGCTCCGCGCGGAAGGACTGGATGGCTTCGGCGCTGGCACGCCTCGCAATGACGTCGCATGCGGCGTATGCGTCGGGTGCGCGCTGGCGGCCCTATCTGTTCAGGACCTTGCTCCAGACGTCGTCGCGAGCGGCCGCTTCATGCGGGGCCAGATAGGTCAGGCCCGCGGCCTGACCTAGTTGGGCGATGATCCCGGCGGTCTGCAGTTCTGCGAGCGCCTTGTCGATGTCATCGAGCAGCGCCGGTTCGGTCACAAGCGTGACATATCCGCGGTTCGCGCCGACTGGATGATAGTAGCCGGACGCCGCGAGCGCGGTGTCAGGATGCGCGGCGCGGTAGGCATCGAACCGGCGCAGGTCGAGCAGCGTCGCGTCGAACTCGCCGCGGTCGATCTCGCCGAGCAGATTGCTGCGTCCAGGGACCAGATGCGTGATGTCGTCGATCAGGCGTCCGTTGTCGAACGTCATCAGGATGGCGTCCGCGACCGTGCCGCTTTCGATCGCGATGCGCAAACCCGCGAGATCGCCAACGCCCGCAATCCTGCGATCCCCAGCCTTGGAGCCAAGGACGACCGTGAGCGGCGAGTAGACGTAGGGCTGGCTCGCAGCGAGCACGCCGAGCGCCACGCGGCGCCGCCGATCGTCCCGCGTGGCGCCTTCGAAGTCGGGCAGTTTTGCGGTCTTCACCCCGGGCACGGTGAGCGCGTCCGGGGTGAGGACGTAGCCGCCGACCAGCGTGCAGCGGCCGTCCGACAACAGCGCGTTGGCTTCGAGTGCAGGGCTCGAATCCTCGTCGAGCTTGCTTTCGAACCATTGGATTTTCAGCGGCCGGCCGAGCCGGTCGGCGATTGCATGCGCAAGCGCAACGTCGAAACCGCTATCGGGCTTGCCGCCGCGATGGGCCGACAGCGGCGGGAGATTCTCGTCGAGGCAGATGGTGAGCGGACCGCCGGCGGCATGGACGGCCGTCGCCACGATGCACAGAATGGCAGCCAGGCTGGGCGCCGCAAAACCACCCATCATGGCGCTCTCCGGCTCGAAACATAGGCCCAGAGATCGTTGATCTCATCGTCGCCGAGGAGATCCCCCCATGGCGGCATCCGGTTGTTCTTGCCTTGCTTCACCGTCGTGGCGAACCGCGTCTCGTCGTCAGGAAATCGCCGCAGATCGGGCGTCACGGTGCCCGCGTTGACCATGTTGGGGCCATGGCAATGCGAGCATTTTTGCGCGAACGTGATCTTGCCTCGGTCGATCATGGTCTGATCACCACCGGCGTCCGATTGCTGCGCAGCCGCAGGCACTGTCGCGCCTGCGACAGCCAAACCTGCGACGGCGGCGACAAGCGCCGCCGCGCAGATCAAGAGTCTTGCTCTCACGTGCGATCCGCAGCTAGTTCTTGACCGCGAACACCCATAGCGATCCTCCGGTCGGCACCGGAGCCAGACGCTCGTCGCCGGAGAAGATCGAGTAGACGCCGCCATAGCCGCTGGTCACCGCGACATATTGGACGCCGTCCTGCTGCCAGGTCACGGGTTGTCCCTCGATGCCGGAGCCGGTCTGGAACTGCCAGAGCTTGTTGCCGGTGTCGGCGTCGAAGGCTTCGAACTCGCCGGTCAACTGGCCGGTGAAAACGACGCCGCCCGCGGTCGACAATACGCCGGAGAAGCGCGGAACGTCGCTCGCGGCTTCCCACTTGGCCTTCCCGGTCATGGGATCGATCGCCTTGAGGTGGCCGCGCGGTCCGTCACCCCATTCCCAGGGGTCGGTCAGATCCATGCCGAGATACAACTCGCCCGCCTTGTAGGTCGCGGGCTCAGCCTTGTAGCGCCCGCCGAACGCCAGCGTGTTGGCATAGGCGAGGCCGGTCTGCGGATTGTACGACATCGGCTCCCAGTTCTTGCCGCCGAGAATCGATGGGTAGACCACGACCTTCTTGCCCTCGCGTGCGTCCTTGGCGATGGCGGTCTCGATCGGCCGCCCGGTCTTCATGTCGATGCCGTCAGCCCAGTTGACTTTGACATAGGGATTGGCGGCGAGCAGCTTGCCGTTGGTCCGGTCGAGCACATAGAAGAAGCCGTTGCGGTTGGCATCCATCAGAGCCTTGGTCGGCTTGCCGTCGACGCTGATGTCGGCAAGCACCATTTCGGCGACCGAGTCATAGTCGAACGGATTGTTCGGCGAGAACTGATAATGCCATTTGATCTTGCCGCTCTTCGGGTCGAGCGCCAGCACCGAGCAGGTGTAGAGGTTGTCGCCGGGACGCCCTGCCGCGTTGAACGGCCCGGGATTGCCGATACCCCAATAGACCGTATTCAATTCGGGATCGTAGGAGCCGGTGATCCAGGTCGAGCCGCCGCCGAGTTTCCAGGTGTCGCCTTTCCAGGTGTCGCCGCCCGGTTCATCGGGACTCGGGATGGAGAAGGTGCGCCACAGATGCTTGCCGGTCGCCGGGTCCCAGCCGTCGATGAAGCCGCGGGTGCCATACTCGGCGCCTGAAATGCCGGTCAGCACCACGCCGTCAGCGACCAGCGGCGCCACGGTCATCGAGTAGCCTTCCTTGATGTCGGCGACTTTCTGTCGCCAAAGCTCCTTGCCGGTCTTGGCATCGAGCGCAATCACGTTGGCGTCGAGCGTGGTGCGGAACACCTTGCCGTCGAACAGCGCGGCGCCGCGATTGATGATCCCGCAGCAGACGATGCGCGGCGTTTCGGCCGGATACTCGATCTTGCTTTTCCAGAGCTGTTTGCCGGTCTTGGCGTCGACCGCCATCGTGGCGTTGTGGGTGGTGACGTAGATGACGCCCTGATACACGAGGGGCTGCGACTCTTCGCTGCGGTCGTCGGCGAGGCTGTAGCTCCAGACCGGAACGAGATTCTTGACGCTGTCCTTGCTGATCTGCGTGAGCGGGCTGAAGCGCTGCAGATTGTAGCCCATCCCGTAGTTGAGGACGTTCGACGTGTCGGTCGCGCCCTTGGCCAGCTGGTCGCTGGTCTGGGCCATCGCCCCACAGGATGCAAAAATCACGAGGCTCGCGGCCAGCGCAATTCGTTTCATCAATTCCCTCCTCCCGATGCTGCTTCTGCACACCTGTTCCGGTGTTACAGATGCAACAATCTCCCTGAATGCAGGGGACGTCAACAAGAAGCCATGCCGTCCTGCGGCAGCGGCGACCGACCTGAGGTCGACGGGGTCCTTGCGCTCGTGATCGGGACGAGGCTGGTATCTGGTATTAAGGGGTCGACTGGAGGAGCGTGGATGCGGCTTGCCGGGACACGAAATTCTCGGCAGCAAGTGTAGGGTGGGCAAAGCGCAGCGTGCCCACCATTCTCGGCAACGCCCGCGGAAACATGGTGGGCACGGCGCAAACAC
>Ga0307479_10006889_pt1 | contig 10460 bp, 7 predicted proteins | sample atmos_gasesECM4C_FD_203743 | JGI IMG/M metagenome (GOLD analysis project Ga0307479, IMG submission 203743) | Hardwood forest soil microbial communities from Morgan-Monroe State Forest, Indiana, United States - atmos_gasesECM4C_515 | ecosystem: Environmental > Terrestrial > Soil > Temperate...
CGAGCGCGGTCTCGCGCGCGATCAAGTGATCGAAGCGCTTTCGTCCGGCGACATCAATCTTCTGGTCGGCACGCACGCATTGTTTTCGGAAGACGTATCGTTCCGCGATCTCGGTCTCGCCGTTATCGACGAGCAGCATCGCTTCGGGGTGCATCAGCGCATGCAGCTGCAGGCCAAGGGTGGCATTGCTGCCGACGTGCTGGTGATGACCGCTACGCCCATCCCAAGAACACTTGCGCTCACCGCCTATGGCGACATGGACATCTCGCGCTTGACCGGCAGGCCGCCCGGACGCCAACCGATCGAAACGCGCGTTCTCGGCAGCGAGCGACTCGAGGAGGTCATCCAGCGTTTGCGCGACGCTTTGAAGCGCGGTGCCCGCGCCTACTGGATATGTCCCCTTGTCGAAGAGTCCGAAAAGCTCGACCTCGCCGCCGCAGAAGAGCGCGCAAAGATGCTGGCGAATTCGCTCGGCATCGAAGTGGGCCTCGTCCATGGGCGGATGAAGCCCGCGGCGCGCGATGAAGCCATGGTCCGCTTCAAGAAAGGCGCGCTGTCCCTTCTGGTCGCGACGACCGTCATCGAAGTGGGCGTTGACGTACCGGAAGCAACCATCATGGTGGTTGAACATGCGGAGCGTTTCGGATTGGCTCAACTGCATCAGCTCCGCGGACGCATCGGCCGGGGCAAGGACCGGTCGAGCTGCCTGTTGATGTATCAGGGGCCGCTTGGTGAAACGGCAAAGGCGCGTTTGAAGACGATGCGGGAGACCGACGACGGCTTCGTCATCGCCGAAGAGGATCTTCGCCTGCGCGGGGCCGGCGAGCTGCTGGGCGTACGGCAAAGCGGCTTGCCGGAATTCCGCATGGCGGAGCTTCCAACCCACAGCGATTTGCTGCTGGCCGCGCGCGACGATGCAAAGATCATCCTGGAGCGAGATCCTGAACTCAGGTCGCAACGCGGCGAAGCCCTTCGGGTACTGTTGTATCTCTTCGAGCGCGATGAGGCGGTACGATATCTGCGCAGTGGTTGATCGATGACACCAGACTTCTTTCCGGCGCTGCAAAAGGCATTAACGACGGCCATTCCTGGGTTGATGGCCCTCGAAGGCGCAACGCGCCTCTCGGGCGGCGCAAGCCAGGAGACCTGGTCGTTCGATGCGGTCACAGGCTCTCGCCGGGAGCCTCTTATCCTGCGACGTTCACCGGGAGGCGCACCGCGCGTGCTCGGAGAATATTCGACTTCGGTGCCGCTCGAGACCGAAGCCGCGGTGATCGAGACCGTGCGCAAGGCGGGTGGCGCTGCGCCGCGCGTCCGTTACGTTCTCCAGGAAGCGGATGCGGTCGGCCAAGGCTACGTGATGGACCGGCTTGAGGGTGAAACGATCGCGCGCAAGATTCTGCGCGACGCCGAGTTCCACGATGTGCGCCCGAAGCTCGCGCGGCAGTGCGGCGAGGTCCTTGCGCGCATTCACTCCGTCGATCCCGCGCCTGTGCGCGCATTGCTTCCCGTGATCGACGGTCTGACGCAGCTCAGGCGTTATCGCGATACCTACGATGCCTACAACTATCCCCATCCCATGTTCGAGCTCGCTTTCAAATGGCTCGAGCCGCGGATGTCGCGCGCGAGCCGCCAGGCCCTGGTGCACGGAGATTTCCGGCATGGAAATCTTCTCATCTCGCCCAAAGGCGTCGAAGCCGCTCTCGATTGGGAGCTCACGCATATCGGCGATCCGCTAGAGGACATCGGGTGGATCTGCACCAATTCATGGCGTTTCGGTCAGGCCGAAAAGGTGGTCGGAGGCTTCGGAGATCTAGAGGACCTTCTTGCGGGATACCAAGCCGCCGGCGGGGCGCGCTTTGAAATCGACGAGGTGCGGACCTGGATCGTCTATGGCTCGCTCAAATGGGGCGTGATGTGTATGTCAATGTACCAGGGATTCTTGCGCGATGGATCGGTCGAACGCGCCGCGATCGGCCGGCGCTCATCGGAAACCGAGATCGATCTCGTCAATCTCATTATCCACGGGAAGCTCTAGATCATGATGGACCAACCCTCGATCCTTGAGTTGGTGGACGCCGTGCGAGCCTTTCTTGAGCAACATGCGATGCCCGAACTCAAGGGACGCACCGCATTTCATGCGCGAGTAGCAGCGAATGCGCTGGGTATCGTCTCCCGCGAGCTCAAACTCGGCGCGCGCCTTGCCGACGAGGAGCGGGAGCGGCTCACGCAGCTCCTGCGCCAAGAAGGCACGCTCGACGAACTGAACCGCGAGCTCTGCCGGCGGATACGCGAGGGCGCGCTGGGACTGGAAACGCCCGGTCTCAAGGAGCACCTGAGCGCCGTTACGCGCGGAAAGGTGGAGGTCGACCAGCCGCATTACTCGGGACTGAGGCAAAGCGCCTCCTGACGCCTCGAGCGATTTCGGCTCTGTCATCCGGCCGAGATTGAAAAACGACCCTGCCTGGGCCATGAGTGCCCTAACCAGGTGGCTCCATGCGCATTGCAATGATCGGTACCGGATATGTGGGCCTCGTCTCCGGCGCGTGCCTGTCGGAGTTCGGCCACCATGTGACGTGTATCGACACCGACGCTGAAAAGGTCGAACAGCTTCGCGCTGGACGCATTCCGATTTTCGAGCCCGGTCTCGATGAAGTCGTTGCCGCGAATACGCGCGCGGGTCGTCTCAGTTTCGGCGCCGATCTCGCCGGCGCAGTGGAAGACGCCGACGCCGTCTTTATCGCCGTCGGCACGCCGTCGCGCCGGGGCGACGGCCACGCGGATCTCACTTATGTCTTTCACGCAGCCGAGGAGATTGCGGCGGCGCTCAAGCGTTACACCGTCGTCATTACCAAATCGACAGTGCCCGTCGGCACCGGAAAAAAAGTCGAGGAGATCATTCGCCGAATCCGCCCCGAAGCGGAATTCGCCGTCGCGTCGAATCCAGAGTTTTTGCGCGAGGGCTCGGCGATCGAAGACTTCCGCAGGCCCGATCGCATCGTGGTCGGAACCGACAGCGAGCGTGCGCGCGAGGTCATCAAGGAGGTCTATCGGCCGCTCTATCTCAATGAGACGCCGATCGTGTTCACGTCGCGCGAGACGTCCGAGCTCATCAAATATGCGTCGAACGCGTTCCTCGCTACGAAGATTACCTTCATCAACGAGATGGCCGATCTATGCGAGAAGCTGGGCGCGGACGTGCAGGACGTCGCCCGCGGCATGGGTCTCGATGGGCGCATCGGCGCCAAATTCCTGCATGCAGGTCCCGGTTTCGGCGGGTCGTGCTTCCCCAAGGACGCGCTTGCGCTGCTCAGGACAGCGCGCGAAGCGGAAGCACCGGCGACCATTGCAGAGGCTGTCGTCGCGGCGAACGAGTCCCGCAAACACGCAATGGCCGTGCGCATCGAACGCCATTTCGGCGACGTCGCGGGCAAAACAATTGCGGTGCTGGGCCTCACCTTCAAACCGAACACGGACGACATGCGCGACGCCCCGAGCCTTGTCATCGTCCCCTATCTTCAGCAAAAGGGAGCGCGCATTCGCGCCTTCGATCCCGAGGGCCATCGCGAAGCGCGCAAGCTTCTGAATGTCGAGCTTTGCGCCAATGCTTATGACGCCCTCGATGGCGCCGACGGCGTCGTCATTCTCACCGAGTGGAACGAATTCCGTGCGCTCGACCTGGCGCGGGCGAAGGAATTGCTGCGCAGGCCGCTGATGGTCGACCTCAGAAACATTTATCGGCCACAGCAGATGGCGGCGGCAGGCTTTCGCTATGTCAGCGTGGGGCGGGCACCGGTCGGGTAGACGCTAACCCCCGCGCGCGAAGGCGCAGCGGGAGCCACTCACACGTAACCGCGCTCTTCCAGCCACGAGACGACATTCGTCGCGTGGACCGCGGGTTCGGCCTCCATGGTCTTGATCGTGAGCTCAGCGTTCTCCGGTTCTTCGTAGGGACTGTCGATCCCGGTAAAATTGCGAATCTCCCCCGCCTTGGCCTTGATATAGAGGCCCTTCGGATCGCGCTTCATGCATTCCTCGATCGGGGTGTCGACGAAGATCTCGATGAACTCCCCAGGCCCCATGAGCTCGCGCGCAAGACGGCGCTCAGAGCGGAACGGCGAAATGAAGGACACGAGCACGATGAGTCCGGCATCGACGAAAAGTTTGGCGGCTTCGGCGACGCGGCGGATGTTCTCGACGCGGTCGGCGTCGGTGAAACCGAGATCGCGGTTGAGCCCGTGCCGCACATTGTCGCCGTCCAGCAGGTAGGTATGCCGGCCGTTGGAATGAAGCTTGCCCTCCACAAGATTGGCGATCGTCGACTTGCCTGAGCCTGACAGCCCCGTGAACCAGAGGACCGCCGGCTTTTGGCCCTTTTGCGCGGCACGAACGTCCTTGTTCACGTCAAGTGCCTGCCAATGCACGTTGGTGGCGCGCCTGAGGCCGAAATCGATCATGCCGGCGCCGACGGTGGCATTGGTATAGCGGTCAATGACGATGAACCCACCCATGTCGCGATTGTCCGTATACGGATCGAATGCGATGGGCTGCGAGAGCGAGAGGTTGATGTAGCCGACTTCGTTGAGATGCAGCGTGCGGCCAGCGAGATGCTCGAGCGTATTGACGTCGGTCTTGTGTTTGAGGGACGTAATCGCCCCCGAAGCCGTCGTGGTGGCGAGCTTGATCAAATAGGGGCGGCCAGGAAGCATTTCCTCCTCTGCCATCCACAACAGATGCGCGGCAAACTGATCGGAGACCTCCGGGCGCGAGCCCGGCGCCGACAGGACGTCGCCGCGCGATATATCGACTTCGTCGGTAAGAACGACGGTGACCGCCTCTCCGGCCGATGCCGCCTCGAGATCTCCATCGGCCGTGACGATACGTGCGACCTTGCTGTTGCGGCCGGACTTGGCGACCGTAACGGTCTCTCCCTTCTTCACGCGCCCGCCGACGATCGTGCCCGCGAAGCCCCGGAAGTCGAGGTTTGGCCTATTGACCCACTGCACCGGCATCCGGAAAGGTTTCGACGCGAGCGCGGAATCGACGTTGATGGTCTCAAGATAGTCGAGCAGCGGCGGACCCTGATACCAGGGCGTCTTCTCGCTCCGCGCGATGACGTTGTCGCCGAAGCGTGCCGAGATCGGAATGTGCACCTGGCTCGCAAATCCCAACCTCTCGGCGAAAACGCTGAACTCCTTTGAGATAAGGTCAAAGACGGGCTCAGAAAAATCGACGAGATCGATCTTGTTGACGGCAAGAACCACGTGGCGAATTCCAAGCAGCGAGACGATATAGGCATGCCGGCGGGTCTGGGTGAGAACGCCTTTTCTCGCGTCGACGAGGATTACTGCGAGATCGGAGTTCGAGGCTCCGGTCGCCATATTACGCGTGTACTGCTCGTGCCCGGGCGTGTCCGCGACGATGAATTTGCGCTTGTCGGTCGCGAAGAAGCGATACGCGACATCGATGGTGATGCCTTGCTCGCGCTCGGCCTCAAGCCCGTCGACGAGAAGAGCAAAATCGATGTCGCCGCCCGTGGTCCCGTGCTTGCGCGAGTCGCGCTCGAGCGCCTGGATGTGATCGTCGAAAAGCAACTTCGAGTCGTAGAGCAGCCGCCCGATCAGCGTCGACTTGCCGTCGTCGACGCTGCCGCAAGTCAGAAAACGCAGAAGCGTCTTCTTCTCCTGGTCGGCCAGGAATTTGTTCAAGTCTTTTGGAGGGGCATTCATCAGAAATACCCTTCCTTCTTTTTCTTCTCCATCGAGGCGCGCTCATCGGTATCGATGAGACGGCCCTGGCGCTCGGACGTCCGCGCCGTGAACATCTCGGTGACGATATCTTCGAGCGACGCGGCGCTCGATTCGATGGCGCCGGTGAGCGGATAGCAGCCAAGCGTGCGGAACCGCACCATCCGCTCTTCGACCTTCTCGCCGGGCTTCAACTTCATTCGGTCGTCGTCGACCATGATAAGGGCGCCATCGCGCTCGACGATCGGACGCTTCTTGGCGAAATAGAGCGGAACGATCGGAATGCTCTCCGCCATGATGTATTGCCAAATGTCGAGCTCCGTCCAATTCGAAAGCGGAAACACCCGGATCGATTCCCCGCGATTGATGCGGGTGTTGTAGACGCGCCAAAGCTCCGGCCGCTGGTTCTTGGGATCCCAAGCATGGGTCGCGGTGCGAAACGAGAAGATGCGCTCCTTGGCGCGCGACTTTTCCTCGTCGCGGCGCGCACCGCCGAACGCGGCATCGAAGCCGTACTTGTCGAGGGCCTGTTTGAGGGCCTCGGTCTTCATGACCTGGGTATGAAGGGAGGAACCGGAATCAAAAGGATTGATTCCGCGACGCAGGCCGTCCTCGTTCACATGGACGAGCAGATCCAGACCCAGGCGCTTTGCGGTCGCGTCGCGAAACGCGATCATCTCGCGAAACTTCCACGTGGTATCGACGTGTAGCAGCGGGAACGGGGGCTTCGCGGGAAAGAAGGCCTTCATCGCCAGGTGAAGCATCACCGACGAGTCCTTCCCGATCGAATAGAGCATGACCGGATGCGCGAACTCGGCCGCCACCTCGCGCATGATGTGGATGCTCTCGGCCTCCAAGCGCTTCAGATGCGAAATTACATGCAGATCAGTGGACAACCCAGCGGACCCCAACAATCCTGTGTGAAATAGGACACGATGGCCCAAGCTGCAAGCGCGGCCGCCGCGGGAAGGCGCGCGGCAGGCCGCCTTCCCCTTATACCCAGATTTGGATGCTGCTACGCCCCGTAGGCACCCACAATTGCGACCGAGCAGACGTTCATGGCCGGCGCGCCGCCGAGATTGTGCGTGAGGCCGATCTTGGGATTTTTCAGCTGCCTCGAACCGGCGCGGCCCTGAAGCTGCAAATACATCTCATACAGCATGCGCAGGCCCGAAGCGCCGATCGGGTGACCGAAGCATTTGAGTCCGCCATCGATCTGGCACGGCACCTGACCGTCGGCGTCGTAGAAGCCGTTCATCACGTCCTTCCAGCCTTCGCCTTCTTTCGAGATGTGGAGGTCTTCCATGGTCACGAGCTCGGTCACCGAGAAGCAGTCGTGCACTTCCATCATTGAGATTTCGTCGCGCGGATTCTTGATGCCGGCCTCGTCATAGGCGCGTTTCGAAGCGATGCGCGCCGTGTGGAAGTAGCTGCCATCCCACGAATTGTGCTGGCTCTCGAGACCGTTCGAGAGCGAAAGCTGCAGTGCCTTGACGGTGATCAGGTCCTTCTTGCCCATCGAACGCGCGATCTCGGGTGTCGTCACGATGGCGCAGGCCGCGCCGTCGGAGACGCCGCAGCAATCGAACAGGCCAAGCGGCTCGGCGATCATCGGCGCGTTAAGACACATCTCTTCAGTAATAGCCTTTTGGAGATGGGCCTTCGGATTTTTTGTACCGTTGGCGTGACTCTTGACCGACACATGCGCGATCGCGCGCTTCAGATCTTCCTTCGAGACGCCGTGCTTGGTGCGGTAGGCGCTTGCAAGCTGAGCAAAATTGCCCGGTGCCGAACCGTTCGCGCTCCACAGCGGCGCCAGCGTCGCGCCTTCGCGCTGCGGAAGACCGCCATATCCCGTGTCCTTTAGCTTCTCCACACCGAGTGCGAGCGCAATATCGCAGGCGCCGGCCGCGACGGCATAGACCGCGCCGCGAAACGCCTCCGAGCCGCTGGCGCAGAAGTTCTCGACGCGCGTGACCGGGATATTGGGAAGCCTGAGCGCGACGGAGAGCGGCGTGCCGCCTTTGCCGACGTGCTGCTCCTCGATCGCGGTACCAAGCCAGGCCGCCTGAATCTGACTTGTCTCGACGCCGGCGTCCTTGAGGGCTTCGAGATAGGCCTCGACCATCAGCTCTTCGGCGCCGGAATCCCAGCGCTCGCCGAACTTCGAGCAGCCCATGCCGAGAATTGCGACCTTGTCCTTGATGCCGGTGGCCATGCGTGTGTCTCTCCGATTTCCCGTGCCAATATAACAAATTTATCGGGTTAGGCGGCCTCTTGCGCCTTCGGATGCCGCAGTTCGGTCGCGAGCCCCTCGCCCATCAGGTCGACGAAATTGTCGCAGTAGAAGCGGTCGATGGACGATTGCGGCAGGCCTGCGAGCGAATCGTTGAAGCGCTTGAGCGGATTGCGCCCTCCCTCGACATGCGGGAAGTCGGATGAGAAGAGGCACACCTCTTCGCCGGAGTTGCGAATGATCCAGCCGGCGTCCTCGTGCGGATAAGGGGTGACGCGCACCTGGCGGCGCACGATCTCACTCGGACGGGCGGAGAGCTTCTGGAGCCGATCTTCGTTCTTGATGAAGGCGTGCGCGGCGGAATCCATATTCCGCATCCAGCCTGGGACCCACGACGCGCCCAATTCGATGGCCCCGAATCTAAGCTTGGGAAAACGATCGGGAATGCCGTCGAAGATCATCGCCGCGAGCGTCTGCATCACCGAATGGGCGATGGGCATGTAGCTCACCGAGGTGAAATTCTCTTCGCCACCGTGGAAATCCTTCACGCGCGGCAAACCGTTCTCGAAGTAGGCGGGATTGAGCTTCTCTTCGCCGCCGACATGAAAGACGATCGGGAGGCCCGCTTCCTGCGCCATCGCCCAAATGGCATCGAATTCGATATGGCTCGGAGAATGATGCTTGGGCGGACGTGATGGAATTAGCAGCGCCTTGCAGCCCAGATCGATCGCTTCCCGCGCGGTTTTCTTTGCCTGGGCGAAATCCTCGAGCGGAACGTAGCCGGTGCCCAAAAAGCGGCGGTCGATCGCGCAGAACCAAGTCATCATGCGGTTGTGCGCTTGGGCCGCCGCATAACAGAGATCGATCTCCTTCGTCTGATCGAGGCCAAAATTGCCCAGGCACCAGGTCGTGAAGATGAGCTGGCTCGAAAAACCGAGCTGATCGAGGGCCTTCGGCCGATCCTCGCGCCGGAAAGAGCCGAGTGCCTGGTAGTTCTTGCGGAGCAGAATGTTCTCGTTCGCGCCCGACCTGAACTCGGCGTCTTCGTGGAGCGCCTGTGCGTCCTTTACCCATTTGGCGTCGCGCGCGTTCTTCTTGAGCTTCGGCAAGGCGTCATAAGCCGCACGGAACTTCGGATCGAAGAACTCGTCCAAACAGTCCGGCAGCTCCATCAAATGGGAATCGGCATCGTGAACGACGCGGTTCTCGACATAGGGCATGATCGCTCTCTTCTCTTAGGCCGTACCGTGAATTCTAATCTGTGCGCTGCTGCTTTCCTACTGACATCAAGAGCTATGACGCGGGAACAGCTTTCCAGAAATAACGCCGGAACCCGCGCCGTTCATCGAAATCCTTGATGCGGAAGGCCATGCGCACCGCCATGCCGGAATCGACCTGGCCCTGGTCCACATCGGTGATGTCGGCCATCAGGCGCCCACCTTCGGCAAAGGTCACCATGCCGTAGTGGTTCGGCGGATCCATCGAATAGGTGAGGAAATCGGCCGACCACGACAACACGCTTCCCGGCCGCTCGGAAAATCCATAGGCATCCTGGCTATCGACAGCCTTGCAGTTCGGATTGACGCAGATGCGCGTCCGCGGGAATTGCGCGGTGCCGCAGACGCGGCACTTCCCGCCAGTCAGGCCAAGCAACATGTCGCTCTTGCGATACTGGACGGTCAGCGCGGTCCGCTTGTCGACTTCGGCGCGCATGCCTTTTTCCAGTTCCACGAGACCATTGAAGGCGAGATATTTGAGGTAGTTGGTTTCCTCCTTGCGGCGCGCGAGCGAGCCCTTGACGCCGTTGCGCTTTGGAAGCTCGGCGATCTCGCGCGTCACCTCGAAGAGCAGCGCATCGCATCCTTGCCCGAATTGCGCGACGAGGATTTTCTCGCCCGGCTTTGCATCCTCGAGCGCCGCCACGAGCATCAGGATCGGGTGCGTCGCGCCCGAGTCACCCACATTCGAAGCAAGATTGTCGCGCACGCGAGCCGCGTCGATGCCGCAACTCTTGGCGATGGTCTGATCGAGCTTCGCAAACGGGCACGGCAAGATGAAGTGATTAATGTCGCCGGCCGAGACCTTCGTCTTCTCCAGCAATGCCTTCACCGTGCGCGGAACGATCTTGGTAAAGCCCTCGTCGCGGATCCAGCGCTCTTCCCAGCCATAGTCGAACTCCTCGCCCTCTCCGCGAAAATGGTCGACGAAATCGAGCGTGAGCGAGTGGCTGCCGAGATATCGGGCAATCACCTTGTCGCTTCCTAGCGCCAGGGCCGCGCCTGCATCGCCGAAGCGCATCTCGTCGCTCGACGCAGCGCGCGCTTTGCGCCTTTCGCCAACAAGGAGCAACGGCGACTTTACGCGCCCGCCCGCAATCGCATCGAAGGCTGTGAGCAGGGCGGTGGTGCCGGCGCGCTGCGACGAAGCGATGTCGGTCGCCGAAATTTCCTGGGGCAACTGAAGTGCGGCGGACGCGA
>Ga0307479_10006890_pt1 | contig 10459 bp, 7 predicted proteins | sample atmos_gasesECM4C_FD_203743 | JGI IMG/M metagenome (GOLD analysis project Ga0307479, IMG submission 203743) | Hardwood forest soil microbial communities from Morgan-Monroe State Forest, Indiana, United States - atmos_gasesECM4C_515 | ecosystem: Environmental > Terrestrial > Soil > Temperate...
CGTTTTCCGGTGTTCGACAAGAACGGCAAATATATTTACCTGGGAGCGAGCACAGACTACGGACTTTCCGCCGGTTGGCTAGATCTGACCAGTTACCAGCATCCGGTATCGCGCAATATTTATGTGGTGGTGTTGAAAAAGGGAGAGCCATCGCCGGTGGAGCCGGAGAGCGACGACGAGAAAGTGGGGTCAGCGAAGTCCGACGGAAAATCAAAAGATGCTGACAAGGAAAAGGATTCGAGCAAAGGCCAAGAAGCCGAAAAAAAAGATGAAAAGAAAGATCAGAAGAAGGACGAAAAAAAAGACGAACCGGTGAAGGTGACGATCGATCTCGATGGAATTGGGCAAAGGATCGTGTCGTTGCCAATCAAAGCAGCGAATTACATCGGATTGGCTCCGGGCAAAGCGGGCGTGTTGTACCTGACAGAGGCGCCGGTAATTTTGCAGTCCGGGCCACCGCAGTTGACGGTGAGCAAGTTTGATCTGTCGACTCGGAAGACAGAAGGGTTCCTGAGTGCAGTGAGCGGATACACAATTTCGGCCAACGGTGAAAAAGTGTTGTACCGGCAGGGGCGAGCGTCATGGTTTATCGCCGTGACGTCGGCGGCGCCGAAGCCGGGAGAGGGCGCGCTGAAGCTGGATAGCTTCGAGGTTTACGTTGATCCACGCGGGGAATGGAATCAGATGTACCACGAGGTGTGGCGAATCCAGCGGGACTTTTTCTACGATCCGCACCTGCATGGATTGAACCTGGCGGCGACAGAGAAAAAATATGCTCCGTTCGTAAGAGCTGCGGGAGGCCGCGAGGATATCAATCACCTGTTTGAGGAAATGCTTGGCGAAATTACCGTGGGGCACATGTTTATCGCAGGAGGCGATATTCCGAAGGCGCCGGAAGTAAATGGCGGCTTGCTGGGCGCGGACTACAAAGTCGAGAATGGACGGTATCGCTTTGCCCGGATATACAACGGCGAAAACTGGAATCCGGAGTTGCGCGCGCCGCTAACGCAGCCTGGAGTGGACGTGAAGCAGGGCGATTATCTGATCGAAGTGAACGGCGTTGATGTGCGGCCGCCGGACGAAGTTTACAAGTACTTCGAAAACACCGCTGGCAAGCAGATAAAAATAAAAGTGAGTGCGTCTCCGGAAGGGAAGGACGCGCGCGAAGTGACGGTGGTTCCGGTGGCGGACGAATTTCCGTTGCGGAACCGCGCCTGGGAAGAAGACAACCGCCGCAAAGTGGATGAACTGAGCGGAGGAAAACTGGCGTATGTGCATGTGCCGGATACCGCTACCGGCGGATACCAGAACTTTAACCGGTTTTATTTCGCGCAGATCGGAAAGCAGGCAGCGGTGATCGACGAGCGTTACAATCACGGCGGCTTCATCGCGGATTATATTATCGATCTGCTGGAACGGCCGCTGCGCAATTGCGCCATCTCGCGCGAGGGCAGCAAGTTTTGTTCGCCGCTGGCGCAGGTTTATGGACCGAAAACGATGATTATCAATGAGATGAGCGGGTCGGGTGGCGACGCGCTGCCGTGGATGTTCAAGCAAGATAAGATCGGGCCGCTGGTGGGGACGCGGACTTGGGGAGGACTGGTTGGGATTTATAAGTATCCGCCACTGCTTGATGGCGGCGGAGTGACTTCTCCGCGCGTCGCGATTTACGGGCTGCACGGCGAGTGGGAGGTGGAGAATCACGGAGTCGCGCCGGATATTGAAGTCGAGAATGATCCGGCGTCTGTGGCCGCGGGTCACGACGCGCAGTTAGAGAAAGCGGTGCAAGTGACACTGCAAGCGTTGAAAGAACATCCGGTGACGGTGCCGGACCATCCGGCTTATCCGGATTATCAGAAGAAGCAGTGAGTGGTGATCAGAGGCCAGTGATCAGCGGACCCTTACGCAAGTGGGAATTTCCAAAACGATGTGCGAGTGGGCGTGGCAAGAATCAGGCGCGGCCGAAGCTGTTCGCGATACTGGTATAGCGGCGAGAGAAAAGTAAATGCCGGAGCTTCCGGAAGTTGAGACAGTTGCGCGCGGGCTGCAGGGGTCGGTGGCGGGACGGCGGATTTTATCCGTGACGCTGCGCAAGACGGATTTTATTGATGACCCGATGGCGATTGAGAGGGAATTGCCGGGGCGGCGGATTGTGCGAGTGGAGCGGTTTGGGAAATTCATGTTGCTGCAACTGGCAAGACAGAATGATGCGCTTGACGCGGGTACAGAGACTGGAGCAGTTGCGAGCAATGGAACACCGGCGGAAGCGATTCAAGAGGCGCTGCTGGTGCATTTGGGGATGACGGGAAATCTTGCGCCGCATCATGCGGATCAGCCGCTGGCAAAACATACGCACGTGACGTTTGTGCTGGATGATGGCAGGGAATTGCGTTACACCGATCCGCGGCGGTTCGGGCGCATGGCGTATCTTGCAGGGGAGAGGCTGGCGGCGGAGTTGTTGCGATTTGGTGCGGAGCCGTTGCTGGTGGCTGCGGAGGAATTCGCGCGGCGAGTTCGAAACAGCCGTGCGCGGATCAAGGCGTTGCTACTTGATCAGCGAGTGCTGCGCGGAGTCGGGAATATTTATGCGGATGAAAGTTTGTGGAGCGCGCGGATTCATCCGGCGAGGGCGGGCGCGAGCCTGAAGCCGGCAGAGGCGGAGATTCTGCTGCACGCATTGCAGAAAATTTTGCGCAAGGCGATTCAAATGCGCGGGTCGTCGATTTCTGATTTTGTTGACGCTGAGGGAGTCGAGGGAGATTATCAGCAGCACCATAGGGTGTATGGGCGGGAAGGAGAGAAGTGTTTTCGCTGCGGCGCGAGGATTAAGAGAATTACTGTGGCGGGGAGAAGCACTCATTTTTGTCCGAGTTGCCAGCGGGCGTCGAGACGCAAAAGCGACAGCAGGGCTGCCGCGCTGCAAAAGCGGTCGGCGCTCCGGGGGAGAGTCAAAAGAAAGAAAGCGAAACGCAAAGAGCCGTTGCCTACGTCGAAGGGATAGTTGCTGTTTTTTTTTCTGCAATACGAATATGGGACGGCGTTGTGGTGTGAGGATGCGTCGAAAAAGCGGCAACAGGGCTGTCGCAGGGCAAAGTGAGGGTGAGGATGCGCTTCAATCGGGTGGTGCTGGCGTTGTGTGCAGTGATACTGGCAGGGGTCGCTGCGCTGCGGGGATTTGCGACAGCGGCGCAGGATGATACGAGCGAATTTGCGGCGGCTGACGCGCAGATTTTGAGCGAGGTGCGCGAGCACAGCGAGGCTATGCAGAATCTGGAATATCTCTCAGACAATATTGGGGCGCGGCTGACGGGATCGCCGCAGCTTAAGAATGCAAACGACTGGACTTCGGAACAGATGAAGACGTATGGACTGGTGAACGTGCATCTGGAGCCGTGGACCATCGCACATTCGTGGACCCGAGGAACGGCGAAGGCGCGGATCGTTGCGCCTTCCGACCATCCATTGACGATTGCTGCGGCGGGATGGTCGCCGAGCACGCCCGGAGTGGTACACGGGCCAATTGTGTATTTCGATGCGAAGACGAAGGCGGATTTTGATAAATTTCGCGGGAAGTTGAAAGGCGCGGTGGTGATTTACCAGGAGCCGTCGGTGTTATCCCCGCCGAAGCCAGAGGATGTGAATCAAGAATACGTGCGCGCGATGCAGGCGCCTCCGCCTATCAAGGGACAGCCCGCGGCGCCGTCACCGTTTGCGGCGCTGACGGAAATGGCGCGGGCACGAAATGATTTTTTCAAGCAGGAAGGTGTAGCGGCGGTGTTGCGCGATTCCGGAAAGCCACACGGGTTGCTAAGTATGACAGGAGTGGGCGGAGAAAAATTCGATATTGGAGCGATTCCTTCCGCGTTTATTACCGGCGAAGGGTACCGGATGATCTGGCGCATACTGAAGCACGGCCCGGTAACGATCGAGATGGAAATGACCAACACGGTGGGCGACAAACCGGTGGAGGTTTACAACACAGTCGGCGAAATTCGCGGAAGTGAAAAACCGGATGAAGTGGTGATTCTGGGCGCGCACCTGGATTCGTGGGACTTGGGAACGGGATCTACGGACAACGGAACGGGATCGATGGCAGTGCTGGAAGCCGCGCGGGCGTTAGCGAAATTGAATTTGAAGCCGAAACGGACGATTCGATTTGTGTTGTTCACCGGCGAAGAAGAAGGGTTGGTCGGTTCGAAGCGGTACGTGGAAGCGCACAAGAATGATCTGGAGAAAATTTCCGCCGTGCTGGTGCATGACACGGGAACGGGCCGAGTGCTGACTCTGGGGCTACATGACAATTATCAGGATCGGGAAATTGTGGACCGGGTGCTGGCGCCATTGAAGGAGCTGAAGTTATTGGAACCGAGCATAGCGCGGTCGTTTGGGACGGATCACGCTTCGTTTGATGATGCGGGCGTGCCGGGATTCTGGTGCATCCAGAATATGGCGGAGTACTCGAAGACGCACCACAGCCAGTCGGACACGTTCGACAAAGTTTGGAAGGACGGTTTGGATCAGGGCGCGCAAGTGCTGGCGGCATGGGCATACAACACTGCGCAGTTGCCGGAAATGTTGCCGCGGCGGCCGTTGCCATATCAACCTGGCGAAGCGGTTGCGAAAACAGAGGCGGCGCTGTCCGACCCATTGGCGGAGATGGACGCGAAAGTGATTGCGCAGGTGCAGACAGACCAGAGCCAGTTGCGGGCGGATTTGTCTTATCTGGCGGATCGGATTGGGCCACGACTGACCGGGACGCAGCAATTGGATCAGGCGAGTCACTGGACGCTGGAGCAATTCAAGGCGCTGGGGCTGGAGAATGCTCACCTGGAGCCCTGGACAATTGCGAATAGTTGGACGCGCGGTCCCGCGACCGGGCGCGTGATTGCGCCGACCGAGCACATGTTGACGCTGGCAGCGGCAGGATGGTCGCCGAGTACAAATGGAGCTGTGCGCGGCGCGGTGATTGGCGTGGGCGTACCAAAACTGGATGACTTGCAGAAATACCGCGGGAAGCTGAAGGGCGCGATTGTGCTGTTGGATCGTCCAGGCGAGACGGAAGGGCCTTCGAATCCGATGTTGACGCCTTATGACGAAAGCAATCTGCCGCTCGATCATCCGAAAAATATGGCGCTGACGGATTATCGCGGCCGGCGCCAGATGATGGCGGATGAAGCAAAATTCCTGAAGGAAGAAGGCGCGGCGGCGGTGCTGCTGGCGTCGGAGAAATGGTACGGGCTGTTGAATATGGGCACGGGATTTTCGCACGAGTATCAACCGGGAGTGTTGCCGGCGGCGTACATGACGCGGGAAAACGCGACGCTGTTGTGGAGATTGTTGGATGCGGGACCGGTGGAAGCGGAAGTCAATATTGAGGGGCGCTTCAGCGGAAAACCGGTGACAGTATACAACACGGTAGCGGAGATCAAGGGAATCGAGAAGCCGGATGAGGTAGTGATTATCGGAGGACATCTGGACTCATGGGATTTGGGAACCGGAGCCACCGACAACGGGACTGGCTCGATGGCGGTGCTGGCTGCAGCGCGGGCGCTGGTGAAATCGGGAGTTAAGCCGAAGCGCACGATTCGGTTTGTGTTGTTCACTGGAGAAGAACAGGGACTGAATGGATCGAAGGCGTATGTGGCAGCGCACCAAGATGAGTTGAGCAAAGTTTCCGGTGTGCTGATCCATGACACTGGAACGGGAAAAGTGCTGACAATCGGATTGATGCACAATTATGCGGCGCGGGAAACAATGGACCGCGTGTTGTATCCGTTGGCGAAGGACAAGAGTATCGGACTTGCGGAGCCGAGTTTGCGTTCGGAAGGTGGAAGCGACCACGTACCGTTTGATGACGCGGGAGTGCCGGCTTCGTGGTGCATACAGGAAGTTGCGAATTATGAGAAGGATCATCATTCGCAGGCCGACACGTTGGATCGCGTGAAGTGGGATGATTTGGCGGAGGGCGCACAGGTGCTGGCGGTCTATGCGTACAACGTGGCGCAGTTGCCGGAGATGTTGCCGCGCAAGGCGGCGGTTGCCCGGCGGTGAAAGAGCGCATTAATGGGAATCGAATGGATTGAAATTTGTCTGCCCGCGCAAGCTGGGGCGCAACAGGTTGCGCCCCTACAAATTCAATGAGAGCAGTGGTGCAGCGGGTGAGCCGCGCGAGGGTCAGTGTTGACGGCGAAACAACCGGTGAGATTGGCGCTGGGTTGATGATTTTGTTGGGAGTGGGGCGCGAAGACACTGCAGCTGTTGCGGCCGCGCTGGCGGATAAGGCTGCGAATCTGCGGATTTTTGAGGATGAGAATGGCAAGATGAATTTGTCGTTGCTGGACGTGAAGGGCGGGGCATTGGTGGTCTCGCAGTTTACGTTGTACGGAGATGCGCGCGGAGGACGGCGGCCAAGTTTTATTGCCGCAGCCCCGCCGGAGTTGGCGAAGACGCTTTACGAAGAATTTTGCCAGGCGTTGCGGAAATTGGGCGTACGGGTGGCAACAGGAATTTTTCAAGCGATGATGGCGGTGGAGTTGGTGAATGAAGGGCCGGTCACAATCCTCCTCGATTCCGAGAAAACGTTCTAGCAGGCGAGTCCGGGCTGGAGAAAGTAATGAGAACTGGAATGTAAAACGCGTCGTCGCCGAGCTCAGGCGCTTCAGCGAAAAACGGAACATCGAAGGAATGTTGCGATTTGGAATTCGCGCCAAGAAAGTCTTAGGTGTTTCCAAGCCGCGAATCGACGAACTGGCCAGGAAAATCCGCAGCAATCACGCACTCGCATTACGACTATGGGAAACGGGTATCCATGATGCTCGAATCCTGGCGGGAATGATCGCGGAGAAAGAGCGTGTAACGGCCGCGTTGATGGACCGATGGGTGAAGCACTTCGACAGTTGGGACATTTGCGATGGAACATGCTGTCACCTGTTTGTATTTGCAGAGCCGGCGTGGACAAGAGCTTTTGCGTGGAGCACCAGAAAAGAAGAGTTTCAAAAACGCGCCGCATTCGCGTTGGCAGCATATCTGGCGGTTCATGACAAGACGGCGCCGACCGCTGCGTTTCAGAAATATTTGAAGGTGATCGAGCGGGAAGCAGAGGACGAGCGGAACTTCGTAAGGAAGGCGGTAAACTGGGCGTTGCGCAATATCGGAAAACGAAACATAAAGCTGAATCGAGAAGCAATTCGAGTCGCAGAAAAGCTGCGCAGGCGCGACTCGCGCGCGGCTAGATGGATTGCGGCGGATGCTTTGCGGGAGCTGCGGAGCACTGCGATACAGCGGCGGCTGCAACAAAAGCAGGCTACTTGATGAAGTCGGGCAGGTTGGAGAAAGTGAAAATCCGGCGCGCGCGACCGAGCGATGCGGCACGATTGGCGGAATTGAGCGGGCAGCTCGGCTATCCCGCAAGTCGCGCGGAAATTGTGCAACGAATGAAGCGAATGCGGCCCGCGTGGAGGCACGCGATTTTTGTGGCCGAGTCTGAATCCGAGTTAAGAGGCTGGCTGCATGTAAGCGTGACGCCGCTGCTCGAAGTACCGCTGCGCGCGGAAGTGAATGGGTTAGTGGTGGATGAAAATGTGCGCAGCCTGGGAGCAGGCGCGAAATTGCTGGCAGCCGCGGAGCGATGGGCGAAAGCTAGAGGCTGCGAAAGCATGTCGGTAAGGTCGAATGTTGTGCGGGAACGGGCGCATGCATTTTACCTGCGCAACGGGTACGAGCATTACAAGACGCAGAAAGCATTTCGAAAGGTTCTTTAGCAATTGTCGTTGTCCTGCAATCCAGCGTTTATAAATTTTAAGCTTTGCCAGGCTGGGGGCGCTGCATGCTGCGTCTTTACGAGGAATCTGGTTGACTTACGAGAGTGGCAAAACATATCGCTACACGATAGAATCGTGTCATGAGCAAGAAGATTAGAACGGCCGAATTCCGGGCGCTGGCAGAACTGCGCCACCGCATCCGGCTATTCTTAAAGGAAGGCGACGCAGCGGCGCGTGAGGCAGGATTGGAACCGCAGCAATATTTGCTGTTGCTGGCAATCCGCGGACTGGCACCAGAGGTGCCGCCAAAAATTCAGACGTTCGCCGAGCGGCTGGCGTTGAAACATCACAGCGCCGTGGAGCTAGTGGACCGATTGGAGCAGCGAGGCTTGGTGCGCAGGACACGCAGCAAAGAGGATCGCCGGCAAGTGCTGGTTTCACTATTGCCGCGCGGCGAAAAGCTATTGGAACGGGTGGTGCAGCAGAGAATTGGCGAATTGCGAGCGAGTGGCAGGGAACTGGTGAATGCAATCGATGCGTTACTTCGCGACGGGAGCACTCGAAATAGCACTGGCGCGTAGGACGCCTACCAGCATGGAAATCCACTCCGCCATCGGCTACGAAGACGCAGCTGTCAAGTGATGCTAGCATGGGCGGAAAAAGCGAAGGCCAGTGAGCACGCAAGAGACTACGGCAAAGAGCGAAGCCAGCGCTGGATTTTGGCGTCGTCTGATCACTGAGCGCGAGGAGCAGGTCTTTCTATTCTTGACGCTAGTGATCGGCGCACTTGTCGGATTAATCGTCGTCGCATTCATTCTTTTGACGGAACGGTTCGGCGCAAGGCTGTATCCGGCGTCGGGAGCGGCGTGGAGGCGCGTTCTGATTCCCACGATCGGTTCGCTGGGGATGGGGTATCTGCTGTACCGTTTTTTCCCGAATGCGCGGGGAAGCGGAGTTCCGCAAACAAAAGCCGCACTGTACGCGCGTGAAGGGCGAATTTCGGCCAGAACGATCTTTGGAAAATTCTTTTGCACTTCGGTTACGCTCGCGAGTGGAATTCCACTTGGGCGTGAAGGCCCGGCGGTTCAGGTTGGCGCCGGAATCGCGTCCCAGCTCGGACGCAAGGTTGGACTCGGTCCTGAGCGGGTGAAGGCGCTGATCCCAGTAGGGGCTGCGGCGGCAATCGCGGCCGCCTTCAATACGCCGCTGGCGGCGGTCCTGTTTGCGTTGGAAGAAGTTGTGGGGGACTTGCATGCGCCAGTGCTGGGATCGGTGGTGCTGGCTTCGGCGACGTCATGGGCGGTGCTGCAGATGCTTCTCGGCAATCACCCATTGTTTGAGGTGCCGCAATATCAATTAGTGCATCCGGCGGAATTCGCATTGTACGCGGTGCTGGGAGTGGCAGGCGGGTTGATTTCCGCGGCGTTCACCAGGCTCTTACTGGGGCTGCGTGAAAAATTTCTTGCGGCGCCGCGGTGGACCCTGTGGTTTCAGCCGGTGGCGGGCGGACTGCTGGTAGGGCTGATGGGATGGTTCGTGCCGCAATCGTTGGGCGTTGGATATAAGTACGTGGGCGACGCGTTGAATGGCCACATGGTTTGGAAGTTGATGGCGCTACTTCTACTGCTGAAGCTGGTTTCGGTCGCGGTAAGTTATGCCTCCGGGAATGCGGGCGGCATATTTGGTCCAAGTTTATTTTTGGGTGCGATGTTGGGCGGAGTGATTGGCACGGCCGGCCATGCCTTATTTCCCAACCATGTTGGAACATCGGGCGCTTATGCACTGGTGGGAATGGGAACGGCGTTCGCGGGAATCGTGCGCGCGCCGATGACCAGCGTAATGATGATTTTTGAAATTACCCGCGATTACGCGGTGATTGTGCCGCTGATGATTTCGAATTTGGTGAGTTTTTTCGTGGCATCGAGATTCCAAAAGGAGCCGATTTACGAAGTGCTGGCGCATCAGGATGGAATACATCTGCCGACGGCGGAATCGAGGGCGCTGGAGACGAATCGGCGGGTACGGCAAGCGATGCGGGCGGCGACGGAAACACTGGATGCGGATACGACTTTGCGCGACGCGCTAGCGAAGACTCAGGCGAGTACGTTGACCGCGTGGCCGGTGGTCTCGCACCAGGGAGTGAGTGGGGTGATTGGGCGCGACACGATTGAAGCGGCGGCGAAGAATGAAGACGCGTCGAAAAAACTTGGCGAACTGATTGGCAAAGCCACGGAGTTTCCCCATGTGCACGCGGATCATTCCTTGCACACGGCGCTGGACCGAATGGGCTCGGCGGGGCTGGATGCCTTGCCGGTGGTGAGCCGGGCGAATTTGCATCAGCTTTTGGGAATCGTGACTGTGGATGATGTGCTGGCGCTGTACCGGGTGCGAAGCAGGGAAGCGGCGAGGGCAATGAAGTAACCAAACAAGGATGAGTGGCCGACCTTCAGGTCGGTGCTTTTGCAGCGCGCAAGAGAGGAGAAAGATAGCGCCTTGAAGCACCGCTCCGAAAACATGCGGAGGGTTAGAAGCCGCCGCCTCCACCGCCGCCGAAGCCGCCGCCTGAGAAGCGGCCGCCACGCTGAAGCCGGAGCCGCCGGAACTGCGTGGGGCCGAGGCGAAAACTGTTCCGGCTTGCAGGAACTCACAAGATTCTGCGGCCTCTCAGGTGATGATGATGGTGGCGCCGGCGGCGGAGG
>Ga0307479_10006891_pt1 | contig 10458 bp, 10 predicted proteins | sample atmos_gasesECM4C_FD_203743 | JGI IMG/M metagenome (GOLD analysis project Ga0307479, IMG submission 203743) | Hardwood forest soil microbial communities from Morgan-Monroe State Forest, Indiana, United States - atmos_gasesECM4C_515 | ecosystem: Environmental > Terrestrial > Soil > Temperate...
GCACGCCCCACCATACCTGGGACGGATCGATCAGAAGATCCTTCGGCTGCATGAGAACGGCTGCTTCAGGACAGTGGAACACATGATATACAGGAAACCGGTGCTTCGCATTCGGGCGCCCGATGGGCGCGGAACTGGGATGGCCGCAATCCTGTGCGGCCGATGTCGGCCCTGGCAAAGGATCTCGCCGCTGAATGATCACGTTTATTGAACAGTGGGGAATGTTTATTGAGGAGTCGTGCAGACTCTTTGGTCAATGATCGGTGGCCCATGAAGTTTCCGTATTTGAGTCAACGTTAGAATGCACAATGTCGCTCGACTGACCCTCCCGGGATCAGGCATCCGCCTCGCAGCAGATGTTGTAGGTGGGGCGAACGCCCCAACACTCCTGTTCCTGCACGGCAGCGGACAGACCCGGCAGAGTTGGGGCCGCGCTCTGGAGGAAGCGGCCAAGCGCGGTTATCGAGCCCTGTCGCTCGATCTCAGAGGCCATGGCGACAGCGACTGGTCCCCGGACGGCAAATACACTCTCGACAGCTTCGCTGCCGACGTGCGACAAGCGATCGAGTACCTGGGCGGTGCCCCGATCCTGATCGGCGCGTCACTCGGTGGAATCATAGGCTTGTTGCTCGCTGCCGAATCGTCACCGCCTATGAGCGCATTGGTGCTCGTTGACATCACACCTCGCGTGGAAATGAGCGGAGCAAAGGAAGTTTCCGCTTTCATGGACAGCGCACCCAATGGATTCGGCTCCGTAGACGAAGCAGCAGACGCTGTCGCTGCTTATCTGCCTCACCGCCAACGGCCCAAAGACACGAGCGGGCTGAATCGCAACCTGCGATTACGCGATGGCCGCTACTACTGGCATTGGGATCCCGCCATGCTGCAGATGGGCCGGGATGCGCAAGCGAAAATCGGCGGACCCAATCCCCTGGAGACCGCTGCGCGCGCCGTCAAAGTGCCTGCTCTTCTCATCCGCGGCGGCCGTAGCCGGATCGTCAGCGAGGCGGGTGTGCGTGAGTTTCTCGAAATGGTTCCGCATGCCGAGTTTGTCGACATCACCGACGCGCACCACATGGTCGCCGGCGATGCCAATGATGCGTTCAACGAGGCGGTGTTTACCTTTGTTGACAAACAAACAGCGAGCCGGCGCGCCCTCTGAGCCGGCGGCCGGCCCGCCGCGGATCAATGAAGCGCCAGCACCTGGCTCTTGGTCAGACTGGTCGTCAGCTTGCCATCCACCGACGAGAGTGTATTCGCAGGAACCGTGACCATCTTTCCATCGATGATGAGTTGCGCGGAGCCGTCGGCGCCGACGCGATAGACAGCACCGAGACGTGCGCCGTTGGTGGAAAGCAGCATTTTTCCCTTTTCGGCAACCGATGCCGATGCGGCATCGGAAGGTCCCTGCGCGGCCGCAGGCAGAACGAAAGCGCACATCACGACAGCCAACCAAGACTTCTTCACAGGGGCTCCTTAAAAAGAAAAAGGGGGAGCCAAGCGCTGACCGCCGGCGTCCCCCAGACTACTAAGGAAGCTTAGTTTCTGTGGCGCCGTGGTGTCAAGACCAAGGTTGTGACGCAGCGCACGCTTGCGCGCAGCCGCGGCGGCGAAAGTCGCGCCTGTTGCAAAAAGGGCTTGGCGAAAAGCCGCCGGCGCCTTTCGCCACTTAACTCAACGTGGTTGCATCCTGATGGCCCCGTCCAACCGGATGGTTTCGCCGTTGAGGTAGCCGTTGCGGATGATTTCAAGGGCGAGGCTGGCATATTCGTCTGCATGGCCCAGCCGCGGTGGGAATGGGACCATCGCGCTTAGCGCCTGGAGCATCTGCGCAGGGGCACGAGCGAATGCAGGAGTCGAGAAGACACCCGGTTGTATCGTCATGACACGGATACCTTCACGCGAGAGATCGCGAGCGATGGTCAGCGTCATCCCTACAATCGCGGCCTTTGCCGCGGAATACGCCGCCTGACCCATTTGACCTTCGCTGGCAGCAGCGGATGCGGTATTCACCAGCACCCCACGCTCACCGTCGATCGGCTCGAGCGTCATCATGCCTGCGGCAGAGCGCGTGATGCAGCGGAATGTGCCAACGGTATTGAGGCGCAGAACCCACTCGAACTGGTCCGACGGGAAGATGCGGATCTCACCTGTGGCCTTGTCGCGCCGGGCCGTTGGAATTGCGTTGCCGCCGCCGGCACAGCAGACCAGCGCGCGCTCCTGGCCTTGCGCGGCGCGTGCTTTGGCGAAGGCCTGGTCTACGCTCTCGTCTGAGAGCACATCGCACTGGCAGAAAGTGGCCCCGGTCTCGGCAGCTGCCTTGTCGCCGGTTTCCGGGTTGAGGTCAAAAATGGCGACCGCGGCACCCGCGGCTCGCAGGGCCTTTACAGTGGCCAACCCGAGCCCCGAAGCGCCGCCGGTCACGACGGCGGCAAGCGAATTGTCGATCTTCATATGGCCTTCCCCCTTTGGTCCAAAACCCGGCACTCGCGCTGGCATCTACCCAAGTGGCAAATACTAAGCTAGTTTAGTATTTTGGCCTACCGTAAGGTACCGTGCCAAGCCGGGCGAAGCGAAAAAAGGGGGTCGTGTGACGCAGGTAATGAAGGGCGTAAGAGTCCTCGAGGTGGCACAATTCACGTTCGTTCCCGCGGCCGGCGCGATCCTGGCCGACTGGGGCGCGGACGTCATCAAGGTCGAGCACCCGGTGCGCGGCGATGCCCAGCGGGGCTTCATCAACCTGGGCGGCATGAAGCTCGATCCCAAGCGCAACACGCTGATGGAGCACCCGAATCGCGGCAAGCGCAGTGTTGGCATCGACATCTCCACCCCGGGAGGTATCGAGTTGTTATACGAGATTGCCAAGACCGCCGATGTCTTCCTCACCAACTATCTGCCGGCGCAGCGCCAGAAGATGAAGTTCGACGTCGAGCACATTCGCGCGGCCAACCCAAACATCATCTATGCGCGCGGCAGCGCCTATGGCGACAAGGGACCCGAGCGGGAAGTCGGCGGGTTCGACGGCACAGCTTTCTGGTCGCGCAGCGGCGTCGGCTATTCCATGACCCCGCAGGAGCTGTCGGGACCCCTCACACAGGGCATTGCCGCGTTCGGCGACTCCATCGGCGGCATGAATATCGCAGGCGGTATTTCGGCGGCTCTGTTCCATCGCGCCCGGACCGGCGAAGCGATCGAGCTCGACGTATCCCTGCTCAGCACTGCCTGGTGGGCTGCCGGAACAGCCGTCGATCAGTTCATAGAGAGCGGGAGTGTGATCCGCAACCGCATGCCCAGCTCGGGCGGAAATCCGGGCAACCCCTTCAGCGGAAATTTCAGGACCTCGGACGGCGGCACGATCAACCTGTGCATTCTCACACCAGGCCCCTACATCCGCGACACGTTCGAGCACCTGGGTCTCCCGGAAGCCGCCGCTGACCCGCGTTTCGCTGATGCACCTGCGCTGATGCGTAACTGGAAAGAGGCGAGCGAGCTCATGGTGGCAGCGTTCGCCAGGCAGCCGTTTGCCTATTGGCGCCAGCACCTGAAGACGCTGAAAGGCCAGTGGGCGCCGATCCAGAGTCTGTTGGACCTCGCCGGCGACGAGCAGGCACTCGCCAACGACATGATCTTCGAGGTGGAAGCCGTCGATGGCGGCCGCCCTCTCAAGCTCGTTCGCGGCCCCGTACAGTTCAATCACACCCCGGTCAACACAACGCGCGCACCGCAAGCGGCCGAGCATACCGAGACTTTCCTGATGGAGCTCGGCCTGGAGTGGGAGCGCATCGAACAGTTGAAAGCCGCGGGTGCCATCGCCTGAGCCGTCCGGGGGGCGGCAACTCATGAAACCAGGAACGAAGCTCAAGAGCACGGTATGCGACACCGAAGTCATGGTGATCCGCGGCAGTGGCATGGTCGTTGAGTGCGGTGGAGTACCGATGGCCGACGAACGCCCGGCGGAGCGCGGCGCCGTGAAGCCCGGCTTTGCGCAAGGCACCCAGATCGGCAAGCGCTATGTCGATGCGGCCGGCACTCTCGAATTGTTGTGTGTAAAGCACGGGCAGGGGTCGCTTTCAATCGGCGGGGTTGCGCTGCAGCTCAAGGACGCAAAGCCTCTGCCCGCCTCCGACTGAGCCTCGATGAATATCTCGCTCATTCTGCAGATGGCGGCCGATACCGACTCCGAGCGGATTGGCCTCGTCTGCCAGAACAGGCGCTGGTCCTATGGAGCCCTGTTGCGGGCTGCCAGGGGAGCGGCACTCAACATCTCCAGAAGCACCTGCGCGTATGTCACCCTGTTGGATGAGAGCAGCGAGGCAGCCCCAATAGCGCTGTTCGCCGCCGCGCTCGCTGGCGTTCCCTATGTGCCACTCAACTATCGACTTTCCAACACCGATCTCGCAGCCCTGCTGAGCCGCGTCGCACCGGCCTATATCATCGGCGATTCAGACCGGGTCCGGCAGATCTGCCCCGAAGGTGGGCATATCGTACGCACCCGCGCCGCCTTCGTAGCCGAGGCCGAGAGTATGGCCGACGCCGCGATCACTATGGATGATCCCGGCGACGGCATTGCGGTCCAACTTTTTACCAGCGGCACGACAGCAGCACCGAAAGCCGCGCTGTTACGCCATGGCAACCTGCTCTCCTACATCCTGGGCACCGTCGAGTTCGGCTCGGCCTCCCCGGAAGAAGCCGCAGTGGTCAGTGTGCCGCCCTATCACATCGCCGGAATCGCGGCGCTACTGAGTTCCATCTACGCGTTGCGCCGGATAGTGCTGCTACCGGCCTTCGATCCCGATGACTGGCTCGAGCTTGCTGCCTCCGAGCGCGCCACTAACGCGATGCTTGTACCAACAATGCTGTCGCGGGTCATCGCTCGCGTGGACGCGGGTGTAACCGCCGACCTTACCGCACTACGAGCCGTCTCCTATGGTGGAGGACGCATGCCGGTGGAACTGCTCGAACGCGCGTTGGAGCTTTTCCCCAACACCGGTTTCACCAACGCCTACGGTCTTACGGAGACCAGCTCAACAATCGCGCTGCTGGGCCCTGAAGAGCACCGCACGGCACACGCCTCGAGCGATCCCGCTGTTCGCGCCCGCCTCGGCTCAGTGGGCCGCCCGCTGCCCACTGTACAAATCGAAATTCGGGATGAGGACGGCAGGCCGCTGCCGCCCGGCGAGCGCGGCGAAATCTATGTACGCGGGGATCAGGTATCGGGCGAGTATCGCGAGCGCAGCGCGCTCGACGCCGAGGGATGGTTTCCCACGCGCGACGCGGGCTGGATGGACGCCGAAGGCTATCTGTACCTGGCAGGACGGGCGGATGATGTGATCGTGCGTGGGGGTGAGAATATTTCCCCGGGCGAAATCGAGGATGTGCTCCTGTCTCACCCCGTCATCGCCGATGCCGCCGCGGTCGCAGTCCCCTCCGCGGAATGGGGTGAGGCGGTTGGCATTGCGGTGGTCGCCAGGCCGAACCAGCCCCCGCCCAGTGAAGACGAGTTGCGGACGCTGATTCGCAACCGCCTGCGCTCATCGCGGGTTCCCGAGCGGATCGCCATCCTCGATGCACTGCCTTACAACGAGATGGGCAAGCTGCTCCGGCGCGAAGTCCGCAAGCTGTTTCAGAGCTGACATCGATGCCCACGATCGGCTTTCCGCTCGCCACGTGCGCCGATCAAACTATATCCAAGCTTGCCGCCGCGACGGGGTCGGATGCCCTCGCCAGGCTGGATGGTGCGACGTTGCTGTGCGAGCGGGCAATGTTGGGTGGTATGAGGATACCGGGCCGAACGTCGGCTGGTGGCGGATGCCGATTGTTCGATGCGGTGGGTGACACTATCGCACTCAACCTTACTCGCCCCGCAGACCGCGAGTTGTTGCCAGCGCTGTTCGAGACTGACGATCTGGACACGGACGACGATGAGGCCGTTGCTGCCCTGATCGCGCGTAGTGATGCCGCTGGGTTGGTTGTGCGCGGGCGCTCAATGGGCTTGGCCATTGCCGCCGAGCATGAGACAGTAGTTTTCCCTGCGGGCGCCTGCGTTGAGCTCGTAGCAGGTACACGTGCAATCGCCTCGTCGCAGCATGTGCCCCGGGTCCTCGACCTCTCTGCGTTGTGGGCGGGTCCGCTGGCAGCCCACCTCCTCTGGCTCGCAGGCGCCGATGTTGTGAAAGTGGAAAGCCGCACGCGGCCCGATGCGATGCGCAAAGGAGACAATCCCTTTTATGCATTGCTCAATCAGGGCAAGGCGAGCGTCGTTCTTGATCTCAGAGACACCAGCGATAGGCAAGCGCTGCTGTCCCTTATTGCTGCATCGGACATCGTTATCGAGTCTGCGCGTCCTCGCGCGCTCGAGCAGCTTGGCATTGATGCCGCACAACTCGTCTGCCAAACGCCGGGGCTGGTCTGGGTGACGATTACGGGCCATGGCGCAGTAGGTGATGCCGCCAACTGGATCGGATTTGGTGACGATTGCGGGGTGTCGGGCGGTCTCAGCGCGGCGCTTCGTGCCGCCGGTGGCCGAACCGGCTTTGTCGGCGATGCCATCGCCGATCCGCTCACCGGTATGTCGGCCGCGCTCGTGGCGTGGGAAGCCTGGAGGTTGCGGCAGGGTGGCCGGTTCGGACTGGCCATGAGTCGCGTGGTCGCGCGCTGCCTCGCCCAGGCGCGCGATCAGGATCCGTCGGCATTGGAGATCAGCTTGAAGGCTTGGAGCGCGGCGGTTGGGGAGCGCTTTCCAACAGTCGAGCGGCGGGCCACTGGCGCACTGCCCTCTTTCGGAGAGGACACGCGGTCGTACCTGGCGAAGATTGGGACGCCACTTACGGCGCTTGCGTAGCGTCCCGGGGGAGCATCTGCGTCGATGCAACTCTGGGCGATGATCGAGACCGCCCTCGCTGTATTCCGACTGGAGGAGATCGCGGGTGCCGACGCGGCAACGGTCGCTTGGGCTGCGCGCGTCAGAGAAGCGTTCGGGAAGCCCGAGAATGCTCAGAAAGGTGTGCTGAGCCTCGACGGGGTGATGGTCGAGCGTCTGCACTTGGCGGAGGCCGAGCGCGTTCTGGCGCTGGATGCCGCGATCCAAGCCACGCGCAACATGTGAGTACTACACGGTGGCTTGACCTAGCTAAATGAGTCCCTATACTGGCCTGCAAGATCTGCCATGAGCGAGTGCAAAAGGCAGTGCCGCCCGGAGATCCGGGTCCCACCTGGAGTGGGAATTCGCGCAAACCGCGATAGAGAATCTCGCATGCGACGGCCACCACTGGTGGCCGTTGTCCTTTCTGGCCCCAGCTTTCCCTTAGTGTGTCATCGCCCTTGATACGTCTTCCTGAGCAGAGTGGCAAATCGCACCTTGCCCGCCTTTGCGAGGCGATGAGAGAGGCTCTCCAGCCGATAAGCCGACTGAACGTAGAGTAATAGTCGCCGCTTCCGCCGCTTGTCACGCTTAACTTCGAAAAACACGGCGTAGGTACCCGGTGCGTCCGCGCCGGCATCCTCGGCAGTGAAATAGTTCAGCGAGTCTTCTCCGGCGTATTGGATGGTCCTGTTTCCAAGATCCTTAACAAGCCCGGGGAGAAATCTGCGTGAAAGATCGTATCGCTCCTTTGACAACACGCGCCGTTCAACGTTGTCGTCATAGATTTCCTCTGGCGGTATCTCCACAGGTGCACGGACATCTCGCTTGATGGAGTGTGTGAAGCAGTGACACGTGAATAGCACAACCACATCCACTTCAAAACCAAGGGCTGGATCCATCCGGAGTGCGAACGCGTCCAGATGCCGAAGATCCCACGTTTCGCCGCGGAATGCGATCTGCGGAAACCTGTGCCGAGGCTCAATTGCGTCAGCGTGCTCAAATGCTACAGTTGGATTTGCGGCACCGGCGGCCTTAGCCGCCGGTTGTGGTTCCGCTAAGCACAGGGCTTTCCTTGGTTTTCTGCAGAAGCTGCAGACACAGTATCGGGCAAACTCCGAGAGAAACGTTAACCGGGTCCACGTCGTCTTACTTGCTCGCCGCTGGTTTGGGGCGGGCAGACGCGGCTTCGGCCAATGTGTCACTCTTCGACTGCAGCTTACGGGTGATGCGTAAAGAGAGCCAAGGACTACAGTCGAGAGATCCGTATCAGTCGCCGTATGGTCAATCTGATTGACGATTTGCATCACTGCGTAAACTCCAACTCCGCCCATCCACTTCCATCAAGGCGCCATCATACTAACAGCGCCACTGCAACTTCAAAGTCTTTCCGGGTCACACGTTCGAGTTTGATTGCAGATAAGAGCGTGTTTTGTTTCTAGTTGGCCTGACGTCGAATCCGCTCGGTGCGACCACACGCTTGGTATTGGCCTCCAAATGCGCGCGCCGATCCATAGAGCTTCTACACCGTGCGACCATCCCGCTATCCGTCGAGGTAGTCGGGCCACGCCTGCATCCATCGTAAGTGTCTTACTGGAAGTCGCCGCGCCAGGTTGCCGCGCGGAAGTCGTCGTGGTTCGGTGATGGCAGCATGATGGGTCGTGACAACGGGTGCTAACGCGCCCCGCAGGTCCTGCGTCGGATCGTGCAGCGCGCGACTAGTGGCAACCGCGCACCGAAGCACCCGACCGCAACGTCGCTGGGGACGATGAGCGGTCAAGCTCCCCCGCACGAAGCTGATCGCGGTCGGACGTGATGAGGAAGCCGGCGAGCGCGTGGTCGGCCAAGGACTCGTGCGCGGGGCAGAGGCGGCCCTATTCGTTCGTGCGGACCTGCTTGATCCAAAGTCCGCGGCACGCATTGTAGAGGCTGCGCAGCGGCGGTTGGGGAGCGCTTTCCAACAGTCGAGCGGCGGACCATTGGCGCACTGCCCTCTTTCGGAGAGGACACGCGGTCGTACCTGGCGAAGATTGGGACCCCACTTACAGCGCTTGCGTAGCGTCCCGGGGGAGCAGCTGCGTCGATGCAACTCTGGGCGATGATCGAGACCGCCCTCGCTGTATTCCGACTGGAGGAGATCGCGGGTGCCGACGCGGCAACGGTCGCTTGGGCTGCGCGCGTCAGAGAAGCGTTCGGGAAGCCCGAGAATGATCAGAAAGGTGTGCTGAGCCTCGACGGGGTCATGGTCGAGCGTCTGCACTTGGCGGAGGCCGAGCGCGTTCTGGCGCTGGATGCTGCGTTCCACGCCACACGCAACATGTGAGTTGACGGCCAACGAATGCGTGCGATGAGTCTGCAGAAGGCGGCGGATTAGTCGTTGACTATGGCGTGCAAATCACTAATATCTGGCGTCGACAAGTCGCCCCTGCGCGCCGAACGGGCTCCGTATGGAGTGCCTGCCGTGGAGACCTACGGCTAGGGCGTTGGATCGCACAAAAGCCCCACTTCCGAGTGGGGCTTTTGCTTTGTGATCAGCCCAAATGCGAAATGTCTTGGATCCGGCGCGCAATCATGCACTTCCACCGGCTGCCGCCCTGGCGATCACGCTCTGCTCGAGTAATCGCGCCGATGCACATATCCGCCAGTTGCATGAGCGGATCACGCGCAGAATCCGACATCTTTACGTCCCGGATGCGCGCTCCCAGTTCCCGTCGGAGGTAGGTTCCGAGGCTTCGCTGAAACTCTCGACTTCCACGTCCGTCCATGCGAACCCTCGCCCGCTGTAGACTACCTGCGCCCTGTGCCATGAGCATTCTGGCGAAGTGTTTGTAGAAGCTATCCGTGTCCTTTCGCAGATGCTCACCACGGAGCGCTTCTTTGCGAACGATCAACGCATGCACTGTGAATGGACAGTCCGCGACACCTTGAAAGAATGCATCACGCAGCTCGTCGCTGCACTTGCTGAACTTGAATTCTGATTTGTGGCGCAGTTTCGGGCGAAGGATGCCGAGTGTGTCGGCCGTTGCCTTGGCCGCATCATCACTTGCGAAAACCACCATGCCAATTCCAAATATGGGATCAGACCCCCTCGCGAACTTGAAACCCGGACATCCGCTTTCGTCGACAAAGACCAACATCGCCGCACTGCCTGGAATCGCCGTCTTCATACTAACACAAACGCTATCGTGTACCCGATACTCCTCATAAAGATATCGACGGTGTCTCTGCCGACACCAACTTCATTTATTGATCCCTTTGTTACGCAACTCCGCGTGAGAAATAAGGTCTGTGACTTCGGACGATCATCTGCGCATCGCGATCGACGTGCGGTTAACGCTGATGCATGAGCGTCCGACTTCGCGTGGGCTTGCGACGGCACAAGAACCGCGATGCCGACGAAGCAGTCAACGGACGATTGTCGGTTCCCGCGTCTCAGACCCGTTACGTGCTGGGCTTGAAACAGCCGGCGCGCGTAGCGTTAAATTAGCGGCGTGACGCAATGGCCGAAACCGCGTCTGCCCGCCCGAAAGGGTCCACACCAAGCGTGGGATAACGAAGAGGATCGGCGCCCGAACCCCGCCCTTGTGGCGGGGTTCGCT
>Ga0307479_10006892_pt1 | contig 10457 bp, 7 predicted proteins | sample atmos_gasesECM4C_FD_203743 | JGI IMG/M metagenome (GOLD analysis project Ga0307479, IMG submission 203743) | Hardwood forest soil microbial communities from Morgan-Monroe State Forest, Indiana, United States - atmos_gasesECM4C_515 | ecosystem: Environmental > Terrestrial > Soil > Temperate...
ATTAAAAAAGCGAGCGCTGCACGCAGCGAATCGCAATGAATCTTCCTGTTTGGTGCACCTGGTACGCGGCCGGCAAGCTGGCCGTCCCTCCCTTGACCGCAGCGGAGTCGGTGGCGCTGGTCTTGCTAGCTATCAGCATTCTGGTACTCCGAACTTTCCGCGAGAAGCACCTGCTGGTGTGGATCCTGGGATGGGCGGCATTCGCCACTTCGGGGTGGTTTAGCGGGGAAGGGGCGGTGGAGTTACGAGCCGTTTCACAGGCAGCCTTCGTGGTGGCCGTGTGCCTGTTTGCGGTCTCTGTCCTGATCTACACCCAGGCGCAAAAACACATTCTGACGCTTTTCATCGTCAGCGGCACGGTGACGGCGTACGCCGTGGCCCGTGTCTTTTACTGGCCCGACGAAGTGATGGCGCGGGTGCCCTTCGAAATGGCGTACCGGATCGTGGCGATCGGCGCCGCGGTGCAATTGCTCCGCTATCGTTGGGGACGCCTGGAGATCGGTCCGTGGCTGGTGGCAGCCAGCCTGCTGTTTTTGCACGTCACCTGGCCGGGCTTCACGACCGAGGTGCCGGAGGAGATTTTCCTGGGCGCCGAGTTGGCGCTGGGTGTCGGCATGCTGTGCATCGTGTTTGACGATTCGCGCGGCCAAACCCGCCGTTTGAGTGTGCTGGATTCGCTGACTTCTGCAATCGGCAAGACCCAGCAGCACGGTCCCATGATGCAGGCGGCGTTGGAAGAGCTCAAAAAGCTGAGCAAAGCCAAGGCGGCATGGTTTGCGTCGCGGGACGGCGAAGAGACCTCGATTACGAATCATGTAGGCGTTTCACAGGAATTTCTGAAGGGCGCGGCACTGATCCATTTGGACGAGTCGGTGAACAAGGCGCTGACGCAATCGAAACCGACGGTGGTGAAGGCGAGTGAGATGATGTCGTCGGTGCAGGCCTACCTCGAGGACGAGGGGCTGCATCACCTGCTGCTGGTGCCGGTGCAGGGTAAAAAGTCGCCTCTGGGGACGCTGGCGCTGGGTAAGGCGCGTGCGTGCGTGTATTCCCCGGAAGAGCTCGAATTCCTCCATACCAGCGCCAGCCAGCTCGGAATTGCGGTCGAAAATCTGCGGCTGCTGGAGCAGGTGTTGCGGTCGCAGCGGCAGTGGATGAACACCTTCGACTCGATCCAGGACGCGATCCTGGCGCACGACGCGGAGTTCGTCATCACGAAGGCGAACGAAGCGTTGTTGCAGCACCTGGAACAGGCCCCGGCTGATGTGGTGGGCAATGCCTGCGACGAGATCCTGCCGAAACAGTTTTCGAAGTGGACGGGATGCCCATACTGTGCGCGCGGCGACGTCGATTTTGTCGAGGGCCCGGACCCGTGCTTTGGCGGGTTTTCGATGGTCTCGACGTCGACGTATTCCGAGCAGGGTGGACGGCAGAAGGGGACGATTCACGTCATCCGCGACACCACCGACCGGCGGAGCGCCGAGGAGCGTTACCGTTTGTTGTTCGAGCAGGTGCAGCAGGGAGTGTTCGTGGCCACGCCCGAAGGCAAGCTGCTGGATTGCAACGACGCCTTTGTCCAGATGCTGGGCTACGAAACCCGCGAAGAGCTGATGGCCCTGAACATCAACGACGAAGTGTACGTCTCGCGGGAGCAGCGGGCGGCATTCCGGGCCGAAATCGATTTGCACAACTTCGTCCGCAATTTTGAAGTGACTCTGCGCCGCAAGGATGGAGCGCAGCTCACTGCTGCGGAAAGCAGCTTTGCCACCCGCGACAGCTTGGGGAAGGTGGAGCGGTACCAGGGCTTCCTGCTCGACATGACGGAGAAGAAGCGCGTCGAGGACGAGATGCGCCGGCGCAATCGCGAACTGAACGCGCTGAACGCCATGGCCGTCATCGCCACCCAGTCCTTCGACTTGGATGAAATTCTGAACCTGACCCTGCGGCAGGTGATCTCGCTCTTCGGGGCGGAGACCGGGTCCATTTATCTGTCCGACACCGACGAGACCACTTTCCGGCGGCGGGCGGGTTGGGGGCAGCGTAGCGAGCAGCGGGCGAAGTTCAACGCGGTGGAGTTTCCCGACGGGTTCGGGGATCTGGTCATGCGGTCGCGAACCGAAGTGCTGACACCGGAATTCCTGCCGCACGTGCCGCCGCTGGTGGCCGAGTTCGTGAAGGCCGACGGTCCGGGATCGTGGCTATGGGTCCTGCTATGGAGCAAGGACAACCCCATCGGCATTATGGGAATCAGCACGCGCGAGGCCCGCGACTACAACAGCAACGACGAGAACATGATGGTGGCCGTGGGCCGGCAGCTGGCAACCACGATCGAAAAGGTCCGTTTATACGAGGAGACCTGCCGGGCCTACGAAGACTTGCGGCGCACCCAGGAACAGCTGCTGCAGAGCGAGAAGATGTCGGCGGTGGGGCAGTTGATTGCGGGCGTGGCGCACGAACTGAACAACCCGCTGACGGCAATCCTGGGATACGCGCAGTTGCTGGAGAGTGAAGGCCTGGACGACCGGGCGGCCGACTTCGTCCGCAAGCTGTTCAAGCAGGCGCAACGCACGCATCGGGTGGTGCAGAACCTGCTGTCGTTTGCGCGGCAGCGGACGCCGCAGAAGCAGGAAGTGGACATCCGCAAGATCATCGACGAGACGCTGGCGCTGCGCGACTACGACTTCAAGGTCAACAACATCCTGCTGGAGCGCGACACGCCGCACGAGGTCCCGTCGGTCACCGCGGATCCGCACCAACTGGAGCAGGTCTTCCTGAACATCATCAACAACGCTGTTGACGCGATCCTCGAACGCGGGAAGGGCGGTCGGCTGAAGGTCCGCGTTCACACCTCGGATGGACAGGTACGGGTGGAGTTCCTGGATTCAGGCGTGGGGATCAAGGATCCCAATCGCATCTTCGATCCGTTCTACACGACGAAGACGGTGGGCAAGGGGACCGGGCTGGGGCTGAGCATCTGTTACGGGATCATCAAGGAACATGGCGGCGACATCACGGCGCACAACCGCCCGGAAGGCGGGGCTGTGGTGGAAGTCCGGTTGCCGGCGACCGGGCGCGCGGTGGAGCAGGAGCCGGTGGGAACGTCGGTATCGCGCCGCGAGCAGGCGATTGAAGGACGCGTGCTGCTGGTGGAGGACGAAGAAGCGGTCCTCGAGTTTGAGCGGGATGTTCTGACCGGTGCAGGCGCGCAGGTCGTCGCGTTGATGAATCTGGAGGAAGTGAAGACCCGTTTGCGGGCGGAAACCTTCGATGCGGTGATCTTGAACGGCCGCATGCCGGGTGGATGGTCGGCCCAGGATGCGCATCGCTGGATCGGGGCGGCCTGCCCTGGCCTTGAGAAGCGGCTGATGTTCACATTCTCGAGCATTGCCGAGGCGGAGATCCGGAATTATCTGCAGGCGAACGGGATTCCCTCGCTGGTAAAGCCGTTTGAAGTGGCGGACTTGATTGCGCAGGCGCGGCGGTTGCTGCAGAAGTCGCAGGTGGCGACAGCCAAGTAGGCGGAATCATGCTTTTTCCATATTGAACCCGCGGCTGAAGCCGTGGGTTTTGCCGTTTAGGGGTTCGAGTGTGAGGAGAACCCTGGGGACGGTCAGCGCGGCGGTTCGGCGGCGTTCCTGGCTGGCTGCCGGCCTTACAGCGTTTCCCTCAACGTTTTCGCGAACTCTCTAATCGCCGCTTCATTGCGGCGATACCAGCGCCAGTGGCCCTGCTTTTGAGTTTCCACCAGGCCCGCCTTGTGCAGGATGCCCATGTGATGCGAGATGGTGGGTTGGGAGACGTGCACGCGCTCTTCAATGTCGCAGGCGCACAGGCCGGTTCCTTTTCCCAGCGAGTTCGCGCCCTTGGCTTTCAGGGCCTGCAGGATCCTGCGGCGCGTGGGATCGGCGATGGCGTGGAGCAGCCGAGCGAAAGGGGCTTCCTGGGATGTCATGGGTGTAGTTTGGCGGAAGCCATCGACGGATGTCAATGTTTGAGGGGTTCGGATTGTAGGAAAGACAATTGGCTATTTCCGATTGCCGATTGGCGAATGGGAAGCACGACGTTTGCATCGCCGGGATAGTTCGGGCACACTTGCGGCTTCCGCGGCCGGAGGGTGCGCCGTGCTATTCGAAGGCAACGAACGCAAGCAGCTCGAACTGAAGATGAAAGAGGCCGGACGATTGCCGCCAGGGCAATCGCTGACGCTGAAATGGCCGGTGCTGCACTACGGATCAGTGCCGGGGTTTGATCCGGAGCGGTGGGATTTTCGCGGGTATGGGCTGGTCGAGGCTCCCGCGCGCTGGACCTGGAACGAGTTCAATGCGTTGCCGCGAACCAGGCACACCAGTGATTTTCATTGCGTGACGCGCTGGAGCCGGTTCGACAATACCTGGGAGGGCGTGGCGTTTCGCGAGATACTGGCGCGCGTGAAACTCAAGCCCGGAGCGAGCCACCTGCTCGTGCACGCCGAGCAGGGCTTCACGGCGAATGTTCCGCTCGGCGATCTGGACCGGGAAGAAGTGTTATTCGCCACCCATCATGACGGGCAGCCCCTCAGCAGCGACCATGGCTATCCCCTGCGGCTGATTGTCCCGCACTTATATGCGTGGAAGTCGGTGAAGTGGGTGCGGGGCCTGGAGTTTCTCGATCATGACGCGCCGGGATTCTGGGAGCAGAACGGGTATCACATGTATGGGGACCCATGGAAAGAGCAGAGGTTTGATACCGATTGACGATTGTCGATTGAAGATTTGAAAATTAAGGGAAAGTCGCGAATCCCTATTTCTTCAGAATCGGGTTGTACCCGTCGCTGATGAGTTTGGCGCGGGTGGCTTCGGCTTCCTTGATGTCATTAAAGGGGCCGATCTGCACGCGGAAGAGCTTGTCCGTGGTAGAGGAGCCGGCGGTGAAGGCCGCGTACTGTTTTTTCTTCAGGGCGTCGACCAGAGCCTGAGCGTCGTCTTGTTTGCTGACTGCGGCCACCTGCACGAAGTAGCCCGTGGACGCCAGCGCTGTCGCGGGATCAGGGGCAGCGGGTTGGGACTGTTTGGACTCGGTGTCGGCCGAATCGGGAGTAACAACTTCTTTCGCGGATTCTTTTGCTGGCTCCTTGGAGGCGTCCTTGGCCGGGTCTGTGGCCAGTTGCGCGTTCGGGTCTTTTTGTTCGACCGCTTTGTAGAAGGTAAGGCCTTCACCGGTCTGGGTCGGAGCGCCCGTGCCGGATTTCATCGCTGAGGGGCGCAAGGCAGGAGACGAGGATGTTTGCACTTGCTCGCCGTCGGCCAGAATGGTCCGGCCCGAGCCTCGTCCGAGAGAGTACCCCAAGCCGAAAAACACGCCGCACAGGGCTACCAGAGCAAAGAAGACGCCTAGCATCTTTCCCGTACCGAGAGTGATTTCCGTGTCTTGAGTACCCATGGTTTGCTCCGAGTGGTGGTTTCCGGTGTTGGCAGGTACCGGGTCCGTCCTATCCAGCCTTCGCTGGACTGCCGTCTGGCTTCCCCAGCAGTTTCTGAATGCCCGAGAAGAAGTCGACCGGGACCGGGAAGACGACGGTGGTGTTCTTCTCTACGCCGATTTCGGTCAGGGTCTGCAGATAGCGCAATTGCACGCTGACGGGTTCGGTCGCGAGAAGCTTCGCCGCGTCGACCAGGCGCTGCGCGGCGGAGAACTCGCCTTCGGCATGGATGATCTTGGAGCGCTTCTCGCGTTCCGCCTCGGCCTGCTTGGCCATGGCGCGCAACATGGACTCGGGCATGTCGACCTGCTTGACCTCAACGTTGGTTACCTTCACGCCCCAGGGAGCGGTGTGGGTGTCGAGGATGCTCTGCAGCCGTAGGTTGATCTTTTCGCGATGCGAGAGCAGTTCGTCGAGTTCCTGCTCGCCTAAAACGGAGCGCAGGGTCGTCTGGGCGAATTGCGAAGTCTGATAGAGATAGTTGGAGACTTCGACGACCGCCTTGTTGGGGTCAATCACGCGCAGGAAGATGACGGCATTCACCTTCAGGGTCACGTTGTCGCGGGTGATGATGTCCTGCGGCGGGACTTCTAGCGCTTCCTGGCGCAGGGAAACGCGCACGATCCGGTCCATGGGGGAAAACACGAGAATAATTCCCGGCCCCTTTGCTTGCGATCGCAGCCGGCCCCATCGAAAGATGACACCGCGCTCGTACTCGGCCAAGATCTTGATGGAACTGAGAGCATAGAGGAGGAAAATGACAAAGACAACGATGATCGGCAGGGAAAGATTATCCATGGCCCGCGCCTCCGGCGGGTTCAGCATGCAAACCCCGCTCCCGCGGATTGTATCGTAAATCGCTGAGAAAACGCGTGATAGAGCGTGCACCCCGTATTGCCTTGCGAGATACGCGGAGCGTTATGAAACCGGAGTGGAAACGGGGTTCGACTCGGTCACGGTCACCGGCGCGACCTCCAGCTGAAGGCCCTCGACTTTGCCGACGATGACCTTCGATCCATTCGGAACCGGAGATGTGGAGACCGCATTCCAGATCTCGCCGTGAACCAGAATTTTCCCACTCGGAGCCAGCGGGCTCTGCGCGATGCCGACTTCACCAATCAGTCCTTGGGCACCGGTCACGACTTTGTTGCGTCGTGCCTTCAAGGCGATGGTCATGAGAAACGCCGTGATGATTCCCAACGGAGCGCTGACCGCAAGGGCGGTGACGAAGTGCACACGCATCTCGGGAATGGGGGCATCGACCAGCAGCAGGCCACCGAGCGTGAGAAGCGCGATCCCGCACGTGGTGAGAAAGCCGTGGGTCACGAACTTGGCTTCGAGGGCGAATAAGGCAAACGACGTCGCGATCAAAGCCAGAGCTGCGAACCGGACGGGTAGGAGGTTGAGTGCGAAGGCGGCGAGAAGAATGAAAATGACGCCGAGAGTGCCAGGAACGACCGCGCCGGGGTGGTTGAACTCCACGTACAACGCGAGCAGTCCGATGGCGAGCAATGCGAAGGCCACGTCGGGATCCATGAGGTAGTCGAGGATGTGCTCCTTGAGCGTCATTCCAAACGGCTGCACTGCCTGGCCGCCGAGATTCAGCATGACGGTGTCTCCGTTGAAGCGCTTGAAGGGCTTGCCCTGAATCTGGCGGAAGAGGTCGTCGTCACTGGAGGCGACGTAGTCGATCAGGTGCTGCGAAAGGGCTTCCTGCTCGGTGTAGGACTTGGACTCGCGGACGGCGCCTTCCGCCGCTTCAATATTGCGGTTGCGCTTCGAGGTAACGGAGCGCATGAGGGCGGCGGAATCGTTTTCGATTTTCCTTTTCATCTCGTCGTCGGTCTTGATGGTCACGGGTCCAACCAGCAGGACGGGATGGGCGGCGCCTGCGTTGGTGCCCGGGGCCATGGCGGCGATGTCGGCGGCTTCGAGAACGAAGATACCGGCCGATCCAGCCCGGCTGCCGGTGGGCGCGACGTAAACGATGATGGGAACGGGCGAAGCGGTGATCTCTTCAATGATGCCGCGAGTGGACGAGACCAGGCCCCCGGGAGTGTTGATCTGGATCAGCAGGGCTTGCGCATTTTTGGTGTGGGCTTCAGCGATGGCGCGCCCAATGTACTCTTCCGTGATGGGCTGGATGGTGTCGTTGATAACAATCTTGATCACTTCCGCCGACGCCGAAGCGCACAGAGCGATCAGGCAAAGGAGTGCGGCCAAATAGGCGGCAGCGCGCGAGCGGGGTAGCGATTTCATTAGTTGGGCAGCGGCTGCGCTTTCTCCGCGAGCTTGGCTGCGACAGCACGCTTCAAGTTGAGGGCCGAGGCGTTGGCGGGGTCGAGATGAAGAGCCCGGTCCAGGGTCTGGGCGGCTGCGTCAGTTCTATTGTCTCGCAAATCGAGGCGCGCAAGCACCAGCAGGGGATCGATGAATATCTTGATTGCGAGAGCCGCCTCAGCCTCGGCGCGCGCGCCGGTGAGGTCGTTGTCGGCTTCGAGCGTGTGGGCAAGTCCGGAATGCGCCTCCGCATTTTGCGGATCGAGTGTGCTGGCCTCGCGAAATTGTTTTTCGGCTTCGGCCCCGAAGCCTTGGGAGAGCAGCTCCTGGCCGCGACTTACGTGAAACTGCGCGTGGCTGACCGGATCGGTCTTGGCGAGACGCTCCTCAGCGGCCGACTGAATCCCGAGGAAAAACTGGCGGAACGAGTTCTCATCGTAGTTCGACTTGATGCGCTCAAGGGGGACTTCGGAACGATTTAGCGGGCTTCCCTGGCGGGCAGCGTTGACCGCGGCCAGCACAGATTTCGCCTCTGCATCGCCAGGCCGCAGCGTCAGGCATTCCTGCAACTCCCGAATCGCGCCAGCCTGGTCGCCGGAATGATACAGAGCGACCGCGAGATTCAAATGGTAGTCGGCGTCGCTCGGGTCCTGTTGGCTGGCCTTTTGGAAGCGCAGAGCGGCGGCTTTCAGATCTCCGCGTCGGGCGATCGCGACTCCAAGATTGTTATCGACCTCGGCTAGGGGCATCCGGGCGGCCACGAACGTGAAGGCCGATTCGGCGCGCGAGAAGTCTCCCAGATAGTAGGCTGCCAACCCAAGGTAGAAATTTGCTTCGCGAGCGGCTGGATCGGTGAGTGCGACCTGCGCGAACGCAGCGATCGCCTGGTCGTACTGTTGTTGCTCGAACCAGGCTTTGCCGAGCTGGAACCAGGCTTGGTTGTAGGCAGGGTTAACACGGACGGCCTCCTGGAAGTGGTGAGCTTTGTCGGCGGCAGTCGTGTCCAGGATGCCGCGCACGTAATTCTCGAAAGCGTCGAGGCGGACGGGAGAAGCACTGCTCTCGATCTCCTGGCGGCTGACGGAGAGATTCGGTCGCATCGCGTGCAGCAAGTCGAGGGCGAGGGAAGTCTCGATGTTGATCAGGTCGATCAGTTGTCCGGACTCCCGGCTTTCGGGCAAAAGCTTGCGGCTGCGCATGTCCAAAACCTGGGCGATCGCGGTGAAGGCGCGGCCGTCGAAGGTGTAGCGTCCCAGCACGACGTAGTCGACGTCCATCGGTTCGACCAGGCGGTAGATGGTGGCGCGCGAAGGGTGCACTGAGGTGGGGATGTTCGCGCGGTCGTAGGCGCGAAGCCGGTCCTCGCGGGTGAGGACATAGATGGTGGGCGACGCCAGGCGCTGAGACAGGAGCTCGGGAAAGGACTCGGCGATCCACTCCATGCCCGGCGCACCGGAAGCGTTGTCGAAGGGCATGACGATCGCGGTGTCGCTGGCGCTGGCTGGGCTCTGCGCGCACACCGGTCCGGCAGCGCAGAGCAAGAGGACAAGACTAAGAGCCCACGACGAAGCGCGTTTCAAGACACTTCAATTATAGCGAGGCTCGCTGCGCCAAGGCCGTTTAGAGGGTCAGGCTGCGGTAGATCCCGAGGTTTTGTCTTCAGGTAACTCCGCAGACTTGGACCGGTTGGGATACATGCCCGTCCAGCCGGGAAGATCGGTGCGTCCGGTGATCAGGCGGGCGCCGCGCTCGTAGGTGACGTAGGACCACGCCCACTGGATAAAGACCAGAAGTCGATTTTGGAAGCCGATCAGGAAGAAAATGTGGATGAAGAGCCAGGACAGCCAAGCAACGAAGCCCGAAATGTGAATCCGGCCGAACTGGGCGACGGCCGCCGCGCGGCCGATGGTGGCGAGGCTGCCCTTGTCCCAGTAGTGAAAATTCTGGCGCGGCTTCCCGTGCAGTTCGTTACGGATCAGATTACCGACATGCTTCCCCTCTTGAATCGCAACCGGGGCCACACCGGGCAGCATTTTGCCCTGTTCGTCTTTGAGGGCGGCGAGATCGCCGATGACAAAGACCTCAGGATGGCCGGGTACGCTGAGGTCGGGTTGCACCAGGACACGGCCGGCGCGGTCGCACGGGGCACCGAGCTTCTTTCCAAGTGGAGACGCCGCGACTCCGGCGGCCCACAGAATGACCGGAGCCACGATTCGACTGTCGCCCATCCGCACAGCACCGGGTTCAATCCCGGTGACCATCGTGTTGGTGCGGACCTCGACGCCCAGGTGACGCAGTTGCTCCTCGGCGCTGCGAGAAAGATCTTCGGCATAAGCGGGTAGGACGCGTGGCCCTCCTTCGAGCAGCAAGATGCGCGTCCGGCTTGGATCAATGGAGCGAAATTCATGGGCTAGAACGTGCTGGTTGATCTCGGCGAGAGTGCCGGCGAGTTCGACGCCAGTGGGCCCGGCGCCGACTACTATAAAGTTCAAGGGCTCCGTAGAGACTCCCGAAACTGCCTGCCGTTCAGCGAGTTCGAAGGCCAGCAGGACCCGGCGGCGGATTTCCAGGGCGTCTTCGATGGTCTTGAGGCCGGGCGCGTAGGGTTCCCACTCATCGTGTCCGAAGTAGGCGTGGGTGGCGCCGGCGGCAACGATAAGGTAGTCGTACGGAATTTCCTGCTCACTGGTCTTTACCAGACGACGGCCGAGGTCGAAAC
>Ga0307479_10006893_pt1 | contig 10457 bp, 9 predicted proteins | sample atmos_gasesECM4C_FD_203743 | JGI IMG/M metagenome (GOLD analysis project Ga0307479, IMG submission 203743) | Hardwood forest soil microbial communities from Morgan-Monroe State Forest, Indiana, United States - atmos_gasesECM4C_515 | ecosystem: Environmental > Terrestrial > Soil > Temperate...
GTTTTCGATGGCTTCCGGCTTTTCCAGTTTCGCAATCACGGGAGTTTCTTTCCTCGAGCGACGGATCAGGCTCTTTGCCAGCAAGACGTCCTCCGGCCGTCGCACGAAACTTACCGCGATGTAATCGGCGCCATGCGCCAGCGCAAATTTCAAATCGGCTTTGTCTTTGGTCGTCAGCGCCGGTACTCGCAGCTTGACTCCGGGCAGGTTGATTCCCTTGTGCTCACCCAGCGCGCCGCCATTCACGACGCGGCAATTCACGTCTTTCAAGCGAACGGACTCGACGCGCAACTCAATCAGCCCGTCTGACAGAAGAATCCTATCTCCGCGATGCACTTCTCTGGGCAGCGGCAGAAAAGTCGTGCTCACGCGTGTCGAATCGCCCGGGATTTTTCTGCTGGTAATCGTAAATTTTTGCCCGGTGCGCAGCGTTACCGGAACGCCACCGGCCAGGACGCCGGTACGTATCTTCGGACCCTGCAAGTCGGCAAGGATGGCAATGGTCTTGCCAAGTTTATTGGCCGCAGCGCGCAACAATTGAATGCAATTTGCATGTTCGGCATGGCTGCCATGGGAAAAATTCATTCGCGCCACATCCATGCCCGCTTCGAGCAGCCGCTTCAGAATTCGCGGATCGCGCGATGCCGGACCGATGGTGCAGACGATTTTGGAATGTCGAAAATTCATCGCCATAACCGCAGGGAAGAAAGAGAGATTCCTGGCTGGCTCGGAATGACGGCAGAATCGTTTTCCCAAAGGGCCAAGTCAGTGTGCAACCGCGAATTCGTTCACCAGCCGCACCATCAGGTCCAAGCCTTTCGCAAAAGCCGCCGCCGGAATTCGCTCATCATCGCCATGCATGCGCTTGATGTCCTCATCCGTCAGCGGAAACGGCACTAGTCCATAGGCCTGCACATTGTGCAAACGCAATTGCGACGAATCCGTGGCCCACGTCGATTGAAAAGGCACCACCGGCGCTCCGCCAAATTCTTCCGCCGATGCTTTGACAATCGCAGCGTAGAAATCCGATTCGAGTGAGGAATCCGGAGCCGCCAGTCCCCCGTCAGGCTGCACTTCGAACTTCACCTGCGGATCGTTCACAACTTTGTTCAGCTCGCCGAGCAGTGCAGTGATGGTGTTTCCCGGCAGCAGCCGAATGTTAAGCGTCGCGGTGGCCACTGACGGAATCACGTTAGGGCGCACCCCGGCGTTGAGCATGGTCGGCGAAATCGTGTCGCGTATCATGGCATTCCACATCGGATTTGTATCCGAAATTACGCGCGTCGCGTGCTCTCCGCGGTCCGACGTGTCCAATGAACGAATCCATTTTGCGATTTCGTCGTCCTGCAGTGGCGCGATCCCTTCGAAATACCGCCGCACGATGGTGGTGAAATGCACCGGCGCGGTATAGTTGCCGATTTTTTCCATCGCCACGCACAGATGCGTCACCGCATTGTCTTTGAGCGGTATGGACGCATGCGCGGACGTTCCTTTCGCAGTCACAGTTACATTGAGCGCGACTTTCTCGCTCGCCTGCACCGCCACATATTGCACTTTGCCGCTGTTTACGAAAACGTTTCCGCCTTCGTTGATCGCGTATTTCGCGGCAATTTTGTCCCAGTATTTGGAGATGAGTATTCGGATACTGGCGTCGCTGGGACCTTCCTCGCTCGCCGTCGCCAGAAAGATCACGTCGCGGTTCAGCCGCGGGTTGGATCGCTTCAGCGCCACAAATGCCGCCAGGTTGGCCGCCAGCATGCCCTTGTCATCAATTGCGCCACGGCCGTAAATGTAGCCGTCCTTGGGCACCGCGCCGAACGGATCGACTGTCCACCTCGCGCGCTCCACTCCCACCACATCCATGTGCGCCACCAGCAGCAAGGCCTTAGAAGGATCGGAGAACGCCGAACTTTTCAGCCGCGCAACCAACCCGCTGCGCCCCGGCGCAAGCGGCAGCAACTCCGCGGTGATGCCTTCTTTTTGTAAAAGTGCTGCAATATATTTCGCGGCAGCTTCTTCATTTCCAGGGGGATTGGTGGTGTTAATCTTGATCAGGTCTGCGAGCCATCCTGTCGCTTCTCGCGCCAGTGCGGAAGTGTCCCCGAGCGGCGCGCTCGTTTGCGCGGCGGTCGGCGGCGCCATGCCGGGAATCTGTGCGTCGGCCCACGAAACAAGAATTCCCAGACACAGTGCACAAAGCAGGAATTTCTTCACGACTCGCGTGCGAATCACCGTGTTCTCTCCTCGTCGGGCCGGAATCGCGCATTTGGCGCCACTAATTAGCAAACGTTTTGCGTCAATTCTGCTTCATACTAACATGCCACCAGAGACCGCCCGGCTGCTGCCGTCGCTGTGCGTTCCTAAGTTCCACCGTCGGCTACTGGCGCGCCGCACGCGAAGTATATGGGGGATGGGATGAACCGGATTGTTTCCTGCACTGCTGCACACGCTTTTCGTCGGTTGTTTCTTGGCGCATCGCTGGCTGCGTTGTGCGTTGGTTTTGCCTCGGCTCAAGCGCCTACCGGCCCGCAATCGGGTGGCCAGCCCCAGCCGGCGCCACCTCCGGCGCAGACTCCGCCCGCGCAGAAGCCGCAGGAGGGCGGGCTTTCGATCGCCGTTGAAGTTCCGGTAGTTTCGATGGATGTTGTGGCCACCACCAGTCACGGCGACATCCTCACCGGACTAAAGCGCGAGAATTTTCGCCTGTTCGAAGACGGCGTTCCGCAAACTGTTACCAACTTCGGTCCGACCGACGCCCCCATCACCATGGTCGTGCTGATGGAATTCAGTGCGCGCTACGGCGGGCGATTTTCCTATCTGGCGAAATATTGGGCCGATGCCCTCTTCCCAAGCCTGAAACCGCAGGACTACGTCGCGCTGGTTACATTCGACATGAGGCCGAAACTGGAAGTGGATTTTACGCAGAACAAGGATGAAGTTCGAAATGCGATTTACCATTTGTATTTTCCGGGTTTCAGCGAATCGAATGTGTACGACGCGCTGCTGGACACCGTGGACCGCTTGAAAGACGTCCCGGGGAAAAAATCAATTCTGTTGGTAGCCACTGGACGCGACACCTTTTCAAAACACAACTATGACCAAACCATGAAAGCATTGCACCAAACCGAGGTGCCGATCTTCATCGTGGGATTGAGTCAGGTGGTCATGCTTACGCAAGAGTTGCGCGGCCGCACTGGCAGCGAAATCGATTTCCTGCAGGACGAAAATCAGATGAAGACGTTCGCTCACGAAACGGGAGGATTTGCCTGGTTCCCGAGATTCGAAGGCGAAATTCCCGGCATCTTTCAGCAAGTGGCGTCGTTTCTGCGCAACCAGTACAGCCTGACCTACAGCCCCACCAACCGCAATCGCGACGGAAAATTCCGCAAAGTGAAAATCGATCTGGTCGCCCCCGACGGATCTCCACTCACGGTTACGGATCAAAAAGGCAAGAAACAAAAATATGTCGTCTACGCTCGCGAAGGGTACGTGGCCCCAAAGCCCGGCATCGATTAGTTCAACTTTTTTGAGCGCGACGGCTCGTCGGTTTTGCAAGATCAACAATAGGTTGTCATCCCGAGGCGATCGAAAGGACCGCCGAAGGATCTCACTTCGAAGTTTTCACCATGTCCACGTTGAGATCCTTCGGGCGCGTGCCGCGCCGCCCAGGATGACATGCCGGTAGAGTTGTCGGGAACAAGGGTTTTGGAAGCACAGGTCCGCAAACTCTTTTTCCTAAGTCAGTAGCCGCGCGAAAAATCCACGCGGTTGGAGAGCGGTTTTCCCTCGAACCATTCGCTAAGCAATTTCAGGAATAATTCTGTCTCACGCAGCCACAGCCGCTCACTGATTGCACTGGTGTGCGGCGTAATGAAAAGATTCGGCGTGTGCCACAGCGGAGATTGCGGCGGCAAAGGCTCCATACCCGTGACGTCGAGTGCCGCGCCACCCAGCGCTCCAGATTGGAGCGCGTTCATCAAAGGCGCCTCATCCAGCAATGAACCACGCGCAATATTGATCAGCCGGGCTCCGCGCTTCATCCGGGCAATTTGTTCGGCTCCAATCAGGTGCTTGGTCTCCGAGGTTTCCGGCGCAGAAATCACAACATACTCAGCGTGCGGAAGCGCTGCTTTCAATTGCGAAACGGGAAGAATCCTTTCCGCATGCGTCGAATCACCGTTGCCTGATCGCGTTACTCCCCACACGCGCATATCAAAGGCTTTTGCCCGCCGCGCCAATTCTCGCCCGATCGATCCGTAGCCAACAATCAGCAGCACGCTGCCGTTTATTTCCGATAAATGTTGGGGCTTGTCCCACAAGTCCTGCACTGACCACTTCGATTGATCCTGGTAGCGGACCGAGTCCGGAAAATTACGCGCCATGGCCAGGATCAAGCCCATGGTATGTTCGGCCATTGGTACGGAAAAAATTCCGCTGGCATTCGTGACGATAATTCCGGATCGCCGCAGCTCCGGATACATCAATTGCGCCACGCCCGCCGCAGTGGAGTGAATCCATTTCAGGTTGCGCGCATGAATGAGTTGTTCCACGCGCAGCGAATAGCCAACAAAGATATTTGTGTCTGGCAACTCGCGTGGCAGCGTGTCGTAGTTCGGCAGGTGCAGCACGCGCATCTCGGGGAAGCGCGAGCGAATCGATTCAGCAAGCACCGGCTTCGGCCGCCACTCCGTAAATGGATGCCATACGCAAATCACTAATTTTGTTTCTGCAGGTTCTGGTTGATTCATTCGGAGAAAATCAACGGTGCTTCCGCCAAAGAATTAAGCCGAGGAGTATCCCTAAACCGCCGGACGCCACCAAGAGTGGCCGTGCCTCTGGAATGCCTGCAAATCCTATTGCGACCACTGCGATCGCGACGATAGCGCCAGCAGGGCTGCCGGTAACAATTAGCGCGGTCATATTCATGTCCGGACAACGTTCACCTGATTCAAGTAGATGGTGAGTCATTCTCTTCATCGGGCCGACCTCTACTTTGCCACAATTCTCAGATCGCTGCCGGTCATGTCGGCGGGCTGCTTCTGGCCGAGTACGCCGAGCAGAGTGGGCGCGATATCGCGCAACGCACCTCCCGATTTCAACTGCAACTTTTCGTTTTCAGTCACCAAAATAAGCGGGACAGGATTGGTGGTGTGATAGGTGTGCGGACCGCCGGTCGCCGGATCAATCATGGTTTCCGCGTTGCCGTGATCTGCAGTGATTATCCAGGCGCCGCCGCGCGGTTTCAGCGTCTGAAAAATTGTGCCAAGCCCGGCGTCAACCGCTTCTACTGCCTTGATTGCGGCTTCCAGCTTTCCGGAGTGACCCACCATGTCGGCGTTGGCGTAATTCATGATGATGGCGTCGAAATCGCTCCTCTCGATCGCGTTTACGACGGTATCGGTAATTCCCTGTGCCGACATTTCGGGCTTCAAATCGTAGGTGGCGACTTTCGGCGACGGCACCAGGATTCGCTCTTCGCCAAAAAAAGGTTTCTCGACTCCGCCATTGAAAAAATAAGTTACATGCGCGTATTTTTCCGTTTCCGCGGTACGTAGATTCTTGTAATTCAAATCGGCAAACACTTGGGCGAGGATATGCTCTAGTTTGTCCGGCTTGATCACCGACTGCAGCCAGGGCCAGTTCTTGTCGTACTGCGTCATCGCCACGTAGAAGAGATTTTTCGGCCGCTTGGGATCAACGAACTTGTCGGAATCGGGCGTGGCCAGCGCGTAGGTCATCTGCCGCGAGCGATCCGCGCGGAAATTATAAAAAATAATCGCGTCGTCGTCGCGAATCAGGCCGACTGGCTTTCCGCCAACGTTTTCGTCATTCACAACGACAATGGGCTTCACGAATTCATCGGTCACGCCACCTTCGTAGCTGGCGTTCAGCGCAGCGACAGGATCGGTGGTACGCGCTTCGGTCTCGCCATGAACCATTGCGCGGTAGGCGAGTTCGATGCGCTCCCAGCGGTTGTCGCGGTCCATCGCGTAGTACCGGCCCACAAGGGTCGCGATTTTGCCGACGCCGAGTTCGCGCATTTTCTGCTGCAGTTGCTGCACGAATTCGCGCCCACTATGCGGTGGAGTGTCGCGGCCATCCATAAAGCAGTGCACAAAAACATTTTCCACTTTGTTCCGCTTGGCCATTTCCAGCAGCGCGAAAAGATGCTGAATATGCGAATGTACGCCACCATCGCTAAGCAGTCCCAGAAAATGCAACTGCCGCTGGCGTCCGCGCTCCATCGCTTTTTGAAACAATGGCATCTGGTCGAGAGTTTTTTTCGCCACCATCAGGTCGATTTTCGTGATGTCCATATGTACCACGCGCCCCGCTCCAATATTCATGTGGCCCACTTCGCTGTTGCCCATCTGGCCTTGCGGCAAACCGACGGCAGGCCCTGAAGTCTGAATCAGAGTATTGGGAAAATCCTTAACGAGCCGGTCGTAGTGTGGCTTGCGCGCGAGAGCGATCGCGTTGCCCTTCGTTTCCGCGCGATATCCCCAGCCATCCAGCACAGTCAACACAATCGGTTTCGGTCGTTTACTCATTTTTCCTCAGAATTCGATTAGTCTTCTTGATCTGCACTGTGATTTATCGGCTGCAATTCCGGGCGATTGCGACCGTACAGGCTGCGTTCTTTGGATGCGCTTTCAACTTCAAGATGTTCCTGCAAGAAGTCATGATTGATTGTTTGCTCGTAGCTACCTGCGTCATGTACAAGCCAAATACAATTTGGTCCGTCCTGTCGGCTGCAAAAGCCAATCCGAAATCTCTGGCCGCGGCGCAGCGAACCCTGTGACTCTTTCACGACGACTACAGAACAAGGCGGGATCGGCGTGCGAAACGGATACTTCTTTCGAGAGCGAGGCATCAAAGGAACGAGCGCTCCATTCTTTTTCCTGTGCCTTATCGATTTCATCTCTCCCTCGGCGACCCAATTAAAAAACTAGGATCTCAGGAAATCGTTCAAGCCGGCGAGCAAGCGGTCAACTTCTTCGGCGGTGTCGTAGTGGACCAGACCGACGCGCAGGGCACCGCCCAATTTTTCTACGCCGAGGCGTTCTGTCAGATTGAGAGCGTAGAAGTTTCCGTCCCAGGTGAAGATGCCGCGTTCGCCCAAAAATGTGGCGGCGTCGGTCGGCGTGCCTTTCGGCAGACGGAAAGAAACCGTCGAGCAGCGTTCGCCAAACCGTTGCGGGTCGGTGATGCCGAAGAATTGCAGACCGGGAATCTCCAACAAGCCAGCAATTAATTTTGTTACCAGCGCGCGTTCGTATGCGACCGTCGAACGATATGCGGCAAGCAACGCGGTTCGCCGATCTCTTACAGAAGAATCACAACGTCGGCCCAATTCAGCGATGTATTCGACAGCAGCATGAATTCCTGCGATCAATTCATGGACCTGCGTTCCGGTTTCCCAGCATTCTGGAATCGAATCGGTCGCCGGGCGAACTTTATATGGCTTGAACTCCTCGAGGTGTTTCTTCTTTCCGTAAAGCGTGCCCATGTGCGGACCGAAAAACTTGTACGACGAGCACACCAAAAAATCGCAATCGAGGGCTTTCACATCGATGGGGCCGTGCGGCGCGTAATGCACGGCGTCCACGTAAATCATCGCGCCAGCCGCGTGCGCAAGCTTGGTAATTTCCGCGATGGGATTGATTGTGCCAACGATGTTCGATGCGTAACCCACCGCGACAAACTTGGTTTTTGAATTCAGCTTGCTTTTGAGGTCGTCCAAATCGAGTGTGCAATCGGATTCGCGAATATCCACGGTGCGAATCACGACGCCTTTTTCTTCCAGCGCGCGCCAGGGCGAATAATTCGCGTCGTGGTCGAGAATGGTGAGCAGAATTTCGTCGCCAGATTCTAGTTCGCGGCCAATCGCACGCGCCAGTCCCAGCGTGATGGTGGTCATGTTCTGTCCGAAGACCACTTCCTCCGGCGCACAGTTGAAGAGATCAGCCATCGCCGCGCGAGCGTTGGCAATCATTTCATTGGTGCGGCGACTGGTGAGAAACGCTCCGTAAGTATTAGCGTTCGCTTCGAGAAAATATTTTTGTACTGCGTCCATCACCTGGCGCGGTACCTGGGTGCCCGCTGGCCCATCGAGGAACGCGACGGGCTGGCCGTCCACTTTTAATTGCAGCGACGGAAATTGTTTGCGAACCCAGCCGACATCAAATGTTTTGGAGATTGCTTCATGCAAAGCGGGTGTGCTCATCGTGTTCCCCGGAGCGAAGTTGAAACCGTTAGTTTCTCACAGTCGCGTGAACGGGAAAACACCGCGCCATGCTAGCATCGCAGGATAAGTTCACACATGCCGCGTTGGCGCCGGCTAAAAATCAAACCAGCAAGTCCCGACGGGATTCGCTCCGCGCCACGATTCACCTCAGGATCAGCATGCCCGAAAATGTTGCCATGTCAGACCGGACGCGCGTGGTTCGCGAGCCGCAGCGCGCCGTATACGATCGCGAAACTATTTATAAGATTCTGGATGAAGGGTTTGTGTGTCACGTCGGTTTCACTGCCGACCAGCAGACTTTTGTAATTCCCACGATGTACGCCCGAGTGGGCGACGCGATTTATTTTCACGGGTCCGCCGCCAGCCGCATGCTGCGCGGAATTGGCGCGGGCCTGAGTGTCTGCGTTACCGTCACGCTCGTGGATGGATTAGTTCTAGCGCGATCCGTCTTCAATCACTCCATGAATTACCGGTCTGTGGTGGCGCTGGGTAAAGCTGCGGTCGTGGACGAACCCGGCGAAAAACTAGAGGCGCTGCACGTGTTTACTGAAAAAATTCTGCCTGGACGATGGAACGACGCGCGGCAGCCAAACGAAAAAGAATTGCAGGCGACAAGTATTCTGCGCTTGCAGCTCACGGAAGTTTCCGCGAAGGTTCGAATCGGAGACGTTGAGGACGATGCTGAGGATTACGCGTTGAAGGTGTGGGCGGGAATCGTGCCGCTGCGGCTGGCGGCCAATCCACCGATTCGCGACGAGCGTTGCGATGCCTCGCTCGCCATTCCGCCATACGCCCTAAATTTCCGAAGGTAGCGGTTTATGCCGCTCTTTTTCCTACCGCACGTCCGTGTCGAACGAAAACCCACCTCAGAAGGCGGCCGCTACAAAATCGCCATCGAGGCGCTCCACAAATCGCTTTCGTAGGGGGCCGCCCTCCGGGACGGCCGTTTTTCGTGACGGGAGAAGAAACAGCCTAAACCGCCGGACGCACCGCACGCAAAAAATCGGCGAGCAAACCATACGCCGTCGCATCGATTCCTGGATTGTGCTCGACCAGCGACAACCCGAACACGTCCAGATCGAAATGAATCGCCGAGCTTGTGGCTTCGAGATTCGCCAGCGGATCACCGGCAAGCAAAAGCTCCGGCCGCACCTGGCAATCTACACCCGCGCCGCGGCGTTTCGCGCGGCAGACCAGTTTATAGCGCATGCCTGCGGCGCGCACGCTACGGATTTTTTCTTCGCTCAGCTCGCGAATTCCGGTGCGCTGCACCTGCTCCAGCTTTACCGGCAATCCCATCAGGATAATCGTGAGCGCAACCACTTTGACCGCGGAATCCCATCCATCGAGATCGTTCGAAGGATCGGTTTCCGCAATTCCCAGCGCCTGCGCGCGACGGACTGCGTCATCGAAGGACAGTCCCTTTTCCACTTCGGTCAGCACAACGTTGCTGGTGGAATTCAGCACGCCGGAAAATCCGCGCAGCTCGGTTGCCGGCAGTCCCGAAGGAAACATGGAAAAGATCGGTACGCCGTCCATCACAGTCGCTTCGCACAAGAACTTTTTGCCACGTTCGCGCGCCAGCGCCATCAATTCTTCGTAGGCGTAAACCACTGGGCCTTTGTTTGCCGAAATCGCATGCGCGCCATGAATCAGCGCGGCCTTGACGTGATCGCTGGCCGGCTGTCCGCTCTGCGGATTCAGCGAACTCGTCTCGAAAAAGACATCCGCGCGAGCCTGCTCGAGCCACTCAGAAACGTTTTGCGGATTCGCAGACGATCCGCGCGGCGACGGCCAATGCCCACTCAGCAGCGCGATGGGATTCAAGCCGTCGGGATCGGCAACCCAACTCGCGCGCCGCGTGGCTACGCCCGTGAGCCGCCAGCGCACGTCGTAACGGCGCCGCATCTCCGTCTCCTTCGCTACCAGGAGCCGCAAAAGCGCGCGTCCAACGTTACCGAAGCCAACGATGGCAAGATTGTATAGCGGAATATTAACCTCTCTTATTCACAAAGAATCAGCGAAGAGCCGCGGCGAGTTTTTGTGCGACGGTAAGAATGTGCGCGGCTTCCGTTTCCAGAACCTGCGCCGTGACCACAATGCCCGCTTCAGCTTCTTTCCACTGCTTTTGCTCGATCGCTTCACGCACCACGGGAAGCGTTTTAGCTTCGTAGCCAGTATATTGCCCGGGAGCATCCACAAAATGTTT
>Ga0307479_10006896_pt1 | contig 10455 bp, 9 predicted proteins | sample atmos_gasesECM4C_FD_203743 | JGI IMG/M metagenome (GOLD analysis project Ga0307479, IMG submission 203743) | Hardwood forest soil microbial communities from Morgan-Monroe State Forest, Indiana, United States - atmos_gasesECM4C_515 | ecosystem: Environmental > Terrestrial > Soil > Temperate...
GTAGGTGTCGTTGATGAAAATAACTCCGTGCCCAATGAAGACGTTGTCCTCGATCGTCACTCCTTCACAGATAAATGTGTGGCTTGAGATTTTGCAGCGCTTGCCGACCTTGGCGTTTTTCTGGATCTCTACGAACGCACCAATTTTGGTTTCATCCCCAATTTCACATCCGTAGAGATTGATGAACTTGGAAAACTTGACATCCTTGCCAAGCTTGACGTCAGGAGAAATACAGACGTAGGGGTTCATAAATACACCAATGCGCCCCGCTGGCGCAGAGACTGGGTCGAAGCTTCCAGCATTTTCACTACTCGCATGCCGGCTTTACCATCGTTCATCGGCGTCTCATCTTTTGTGATGCAGTCGACAAAATAGGCCAACTCATTATTTAGGGCTTCGGCGCGTTCGATCCGGGGCGCCCACATGTCGCCGGAGCGGTAGTTTACAAGCAGGTTGTACACGCCCTCGGGGCTGGTGACGCTCACACCTCTGTCGTAGATCTTGAGCTGATCGTCCGTGGCCTGATCGTTCCAAACCAGCATTTTCTTCTCACCCCCGATCAGGGTAGTGCGGACCTTTACCGGAGAGAGCCAATTCACATTGATATGAGCAATGATTTTGTCGGGAAAATAGAATGTGAGGAATGCCATGTCTTCAAACCCGTTCAGGTGACTCTGTCCCGTGGCGACAATCGCTTCGGGACGCTGCCGAATCACGTGATCCATAATTGCCAGGTCATGGGGAGCCAAATCCCAGATCACGTTCACGTCGTGCTGAAAGAGGCCAAGGTTTACGCGGGTGGAATCGTAGTAATAGAGTTTGCCGAGCGCGTCGTCGTCCAGTAATTGTCGAATCTTCCTGACGGCTGGGGTGAACAGGAACGTGTGATCCACCATGATCTTCAGGTTCTTCCTGGCGGCCAGTTCGATCAATTCCTCCGCCTGCGCCGTGTTGCTGGTGAACGGCTTTTCGACAAAGATGTGCTTCCCGTTTTCCAGCGCTGCTTTTGCCAGCTCGTAGTGCGTCCACACTGGTGTCACGACGGCAATGGCGTCAATTTCGGTGGAAGATAGTAATTCGGCGGGATCTGATGTGACCTCAAGCTGGGGATAAGCCTTCTGAACTCGCTTTCTCGCCGCTGCGCTTAAGTCACTTACGGCTAGCACCTCGGCTTTGTCCAGTTGGTTAAGGTTCCGAACGACGTTCGGCCCCCAATACCCATAGCCAATGATGCCAAATCTAACGGCTTCACTTCCTGGCTTGGGTACTGCTAAAGAAATTTCAGGTTTCGTGGTGAAGGTAGCCATAGGAGTCCTCTTGGGAGGGGGCGGGGTTAGGGGGAAGTTAGGGGGAGCTATTGAGCGCCTTCGCCAAGCACAACTGCAAGTGGCGTGCGCAGCAAGATCTTGATGTCCATCCATGGCGACCAAGCTCGTGCGTATCGCAAATCGAGGCGAACCATTTCATCGAATGTGACCCGGCTGCGTCCGCTGACCTGCCAGAGTCCGGTGATTCCCGGCTTTGCTTCCAGCAATCGCCGGCGGTGCCAGAAATCGTAGGCCTCGACCTCATAGGGAATCGGCGGACGCGGACCCACCAATGACATTTCGCCTTTCAGTACGTTATAGAACTGTGGCAATTCATCCAGGCTGGTTTTGCGGAGGAAAGCTCCGACCCGATTGATTCTCGAGTCTTCGGTCAACTTGAAAACGCCTTGCCCATTCCCGTTGCCCTGGTGGCGCTCTGCTTTCCCGGAAATCAACTGCTTCACGTATTCCTTATGGATGCTGGCATCGTTGCCATCCACCATGGTTCGAAACTTAAAGCAAATGAAGGGCTCTCCATATCGACCAAGCCGTCCTTGGCGGAAGAAGACTGGCCCTTTTGAGGTTGCTTTGATAGCCAGCGCGATAATCACAAAGATCGGAGCGCTGCATATCAGAGCCATGGTGCTGCCCACAATGTCCATGGCGCGCTTCAGCACCCCGGAGGCCCGCCTCTTATCGGCTTGTTTGGTCAAATCGGGATAAAACACCGGGTTGCTAGGTTTGCGGGAGTCCTTATCCCAGTCTTCGGGAAACAGATGAAAAGAAAAACTGACACGATTGAATTGCTCGAGGCTTAGATGATTGCGCAGAATGTCACTCACCCGGGAAATCATCGTGCTGACGAGCGTGCTGCGATCTTCAAGACAAATCTCTGTGAACATGAGGCCGACGATACGATTGCTTTCGTACCACCCGGCCATATCTGTCTCGCGGGTCGAGGCTGAGAGCGCCGCCACGAGCTTGCCCAGATTCCGCCCATTGGTTTCCGACAAGTGATCGCCCATGTCGAGCAGCATAAGCAGAAAGGGCTTGCGCGAGCGCTCGGTTCGCAGCCGTTCGATCGATATCACGCGAAGAAACGCCTTCTGACTCAGAATCTCGCGCTCCTGGTTTGCATCGCCCTGTGGCGCAAACGGGCTAGCGCCATAGCTGGCAATTGATCGACGCATGTTCACGACTTCTTCTCCTGATTTCTCATTTGAATCGACAGAGTCTGGGGAGGGGTTTTTTCGATTTGCGGCTACTCGGTAAACGATTGAAAGGGATTCGTCGGTGCCGGGGGGAATCCGGCAAAGTTTACTTCGTTGCTGGCGGTGAATAACGTCGATAGTAATAGCTGTCGTGATCCGGGTTGCTGCAGCCGTTCAATACGACTCCCAGCAGATCAGACTTCTTGATCATTTCCAGACCCCGCTGGAGGAGACTCTTCTCGGTCTTTCCTTCGCGAGTGACCAGCAGAGTTCCATCGGTCATTCGGATCCATACGATAGTGTCGGCCAAGGGAAGCAACGGCGGCGAATCCACAATGATCCAGTCAAACAAGGTTGCGAGCTGTCCCATCAGTGTAGAGAGCCTTCCGGTCTGCATCAGTTCCAGCGGATTCGCGGGCGGATCGCCCGCGGGCATGATCCAGAACCCCGGACCTGCGAGATGGTAAATATTCGATGGCGTCTGGAGCCCACCCTGCAACCACTCCGCAAGACCAGCCAGTCCTCCGAGGCCCAATCTGTCGGCCAGAGTCGGCCGCCGCAGGTCACCTTCGATGAGCAACACTTTTTCTTTCCGGCGGGCCAGCACTCCAGCAAGATTGACCGAAACCAGGCTCTTGCCCTCTTCCGGAATCGTGCTCGTGACGAGCACTTTCTTTAACGATCGGCTCTGCCGCATTTGCCGCAGGCGAACCCCCAAGAATCGGAATTTCTCTGCCGCTAGACTCTCCGGCTCTGTGAAGAACACGATCCGACTGGAGCGTGCAACGCTTACCTCCAATGAGGGGAACAGTGCAAAGGAGTTAGTAGCGATCGCAGGCGATGTTGTTTCGGGGAGTGGATCCCGCGCCGAGAAAGGTTGGACGGCCGGCGCATTATCTTCCACGGCGGCATCGGCCGGCGCCCGGCCCCGCGGCGATTCGAAAACCTCAGTAGCCACCGACACCATGTCCGGGTATTCGATCCCCGACTCTTCGGTTCCCGATCTTTGCAGTGCGTCAAATATACGGCTCATCGTTGCCTGCTCCCGCGTCGACTGTCATTCTCAAATCCGCCGCAGCTCCCTGCGGGTCCAACTGCGCACACCAATCCAAAAGAATTCTCGCCGCTTGCGCTACATCCCTAGAAGGATCCGGCAGCTTGGCGCGTTCTGCAGCCGGGGGATTCACAACATTCAGGCGGAAATCTGCAGCTATCTCCTCAATGACCCTGGGAGAGATGCTTCGCGACTGCCGCGCATATCCGTGTATGAGCGCGTTTTCGCACAATGTGTTGACCAGCCGCGGATATCCCCGGGACTGTCGATGCAGCTCGACAATTGTTTCCATCGGGAACAATTCAGAAGGATTCGTGCATCCGGCTATTTGCAAACGGCGATATACGTAGCCGCTGGTCTCGTCCAGATCCAGGGAACTGAGGTGCGAACGCAGCGCAACGCGCTGTTTCAACTGCCGTAGATCGGTGGAATCGAGCTTCTCATCCAATTCTTGCTGTCCCACGAGCAGTATCTGCAGCAGCTTCTCCTGTCCAGTTTCCAGGTTCGTCAGGAGCCGGACTTCCTCGAGAACGTCCGTCGAAAGGTGGTGCGCCTCGTCCACTACCAGAACCGTGGTGAGGCCCTTCTGATGGCGAGCAATGGCATAGCTGCTCAGGTCAAGGAGAAGATCGCTTTTGGATTTGCCCGCCGTAGGAAGGCGGAAATCTCCCACCACGTACTGCAGGAACTCCATCGGGCTCAAGCGCGGATTAAAGACCCAGGCGAAGGCAACCTTGTTAGTATGCAGTACCTGAAGAAGGCAACGGACGATCATGGTCTTGCCGGTGCCCACCTCGCCTGTCAACACCACGAATCCCTTGCGCCGCTTCACGCCGTAGTAAAGTGCCGCCAACGCTTCGTTATGCTTCTTCGTCGCAAACAGAAACGACGGATCCGGGGTGATGTCGAAAGGGTTGCGCTGCAGATTGTAGAAACGTTTGTACATGGAGACGGGTTAGCCGCGTAAATAGCTGAATGCCGATCCTGCCACTATGGTGGCCAATACCACTGCCGCAGTCGCCCAGCCGAGCCACACTTTCCGCCGGGCGATTTGCTGATCCGCCAGGTTCACGATCGCGGGAATTTCGCCAATCACGTCCGCGGGCAGCAGCTTCCTGATTTCCTTCGCGTCGTACAAACGGTCGTCCATCATCTCAAAAGCTCCGGCTACGACGCCGCCCAGCGCCAGACCGACCGCAAGTCCGATACCGCAGAACTTCAGACGATTGGGAAACTCCGGTTTTTGCGGCAAGCTCGGCGCATCCACGACGCGGAACCGTCCGCCCTGCTGCAGCAACTCCATGCTGGTGGCCATTTTCGATTCGTTCTTCTTCTTCAACAGGTCGTCGTAGTTCGCTTTGCTTTGGTCGTAACCGCGAGTCAAGTCTGCCAACTGCTGCTCTCGAATTGGTTCCTGATTCAAGCGCGCCTGATAGTCGTCGACCTTCGCTTTCAGCGCCGCGATGCTATGCTCTCGATTTGTGATTTCAAGCTGATTCGATCGCAGCTGGCTTTGTATTGGAGCCATCATCGACGCCTGGGCGGTGTCCGTTCCGGGGTCGATTGCGCTCGCTCGGTCGCTAGTGTCCGTCGCGTTATCCGAACCCTTGTTCTTCAGGCCCGCCAAAAGCTGGTCCCGCAATTTTTCCGTCTTTGCGATCTCGTCTTTCAGTTTGCGCATGTCAGGATGGCGATCCGTGTAGTGCGAACTGAGGTCGGCAAGCTGCGTTTTGAGCTTCTGTAGCTGTTCGTCAAGAGCTGGCAATCCGACGGCTGTTCCGTCCGTGCCCTTGGCCGGCACCTGCAGCGTCCGATACTGGTCGGCCAGCGTTTGAAGATAGACGTGTTGCTGCCTAGCGGCATTGAGAGCGTCGTCCTCGCTCTGCAGTTGAGTTTGTAAGCCTTGCAGGATCTGGAGGTTGCTGGCCAATTGCGCCGGCATCTCCCCGACATGCTGCGCCTTGAACTGGCGAATTCTGTCCTCCTGGTCGGCGAGAGACTTCCGGGCGGCTTCCAACTGGGTCTCAAGGAACTGGGTAGTATCTTCTGACTGCTGCTGACGCACTTCGAGATTTTGGTTGATGAATAAGTTGGTCAGTTCACCGGTGACCTGCTGCGCCAGTCGGGGATGGCGTGACGAGTAAGACACGTTGAATGCAGTGATCTGATTGCGCGCGTCGCGGACCAGCTCAATGTCGATATCTTTCCGCATTCGTTCGACCTTATCGTCGGGGGACCGCTGGGCGTGCTCGCTGGCATAGAGGTTGGAGTGATCGATGATGTGCAGAAGATTCGTCCGGCTCAGGATCTGCTGGGTAATGCTCTGCATCCGCTCCTGCAAGTCATCGTTGATGTTAGGCGTGACGTAGTCTTTGGGCATAGTGGGCTGCTCCACCAGGATCAGGGTGCTCGACTGGTAGCGTGGCGGTAGCACCCAACTCGCGGCCCACACTGCTGCCCAACCGACAAACAGGGGTATCAGGAAATGGAAGTGGCGACGACGCACCACGCCCAGATAATGTTGCAGGTCGAAACCTTCCCCGCGTTGCTCTTCTAAATCGTCTGCCATGGCTTATCTTCCCAGAGCTTTTGAAAACTGATATGAGATGGAAACAAATTCCCGGTTCGTATCGGGAGTCGCCGATATGACTTGGATGTTGCTGTAGTTCTGGTGCATACGCGTATACCCGAGTTGCAGACCCAGATGCTGGCCGAATTGCTGTTGTAAGGACGCAGTGCCTGAGATCGAGTGGCCGCCACCGATGCCCAGCAACGGACTGCCGAGAAGGTTGTTCTGAGCATACCCTCCGGCCAGGGACGCAGTGAGGGTTCTCGTAATCTGTTGCCGCGCGGATGCTGTCGCGCTGTCCAGCTGAACCGCCCCAATCAATCCTCCGCCGCTCGCGACGGTATGCGCGTAGCTCAGAGCGAAGCTGTTCAACCTTCCCTGCCAGCCCAGGCTGGCCCCAGCCGCGGGTGTCCAGGAGCGGACCGGCAAAAGTGGGGCAGGCTGAACCGTGTTCGAATACTGGGGTCCGCCAAACAACGAGATCGAGAAGTTCCGCGCGGGAGAGAATGTGTAGAAAAGAAATGCCGTGTGCGTTTGGGTCTCGTTCATTCCTACCGTTGGATACGACAACAATCTCTGATACGAGTAGGTAATCCCTAGGTATTGCCTGCTGGCGACGCGACGCGCATAGAAAGCCAATCCGCCCTGGGAACTCGAATCAAACAGCCCCGGAACCTGCGCCGGATTCGGATAATGAAGATTCGAAAAAGTTCCACTGGCTCCGACCAGGTCGTTCAAGCCGAACTGATAGCTGACGCCCAGGTTCCCGGAATTGCTCAGCCGATCGGCAACTGGCGCGATCACTGAGAAGTTGGCGCCCGGCGCCCCACCGGACACGACTGCAGCGGATGCCAGGTCCGGCGGCAGGTTGAATACGTTGGAACTTTTCTGGAAGTTATCTCTTGCACTGAAGGTCACGTGCGGGCTCAAACGGTACTCAAGTTCGATCGCGCCGTTCTGGTCAGTTTCATTCAGCGAACTCATGCGCTGATAGAGGGTAAAGCCCGGCGCGTAGGTTAAAAGACAATGCAACCGTGGCGTGGTCTCGTCCAACGCAATCACCGGTGCAATGGAATAGCTGACTTCGCTCGTTGGATGACCGTTCACGGCTCCCAGCGCATTGTCCGTATACGCGCTGGTGAAGGACAATCCGCCGCGCAAGTAGTTAGAGCGCTCTTCGGAAAGTAGTGACGTTGGGTACGACTGACCGCTTACAGGGGGTGGAGTCACCATGCGATCGCCGCTGGTGTCAGGTACGTAGTTCTCGGCCGGGGCCGAGCTATTGTCGAAGCCAACCAATGGCGCCACAGGCTGCTGCGAAGGCCTGTTATCCGTTTGGGACCAAACAGGTACGGCGATCAATACGCATAGTCCCGGTGTGACCAGAGTTAGTATGGTCAGCCTTGCGCACATTGGTTCAAGAGGCTTCATTTTTCACGGTACGACGATGGTGTCACGCGGCTGAAGTTTCACGTTCTGCGCCAAATTCTTGCCTTGGATGACTTCTTTATAGCTGAAGGGCAATCGGGTCTGACTTCCGTCGGGATTCTGCCGCAAGACATAGATGGCTTTCCGTTTCGCAAAGTCCCGGAAGCCCCCGGCGATCGCAATCGCATCCAGAACGGTGGGAGAGTTCGTGATCACATAGGACCCGGGCCGGACCACCTGACCGAGAACATTGAATTTTTGACTATTGATCTGCTGCACTATCACCGTTACTTCTGGCTCGGCGATGTAGTTTTTAAGCTTGCTCGCGATCTGCAATTCCAGCTTGGCCGGAGTCTGTCCCGCCGCTTCCACTTCACCCACCAGAGGAAGTGAGATCCTGCCATCCGAGCGCACGGGAATGGTCCGGGAAATGTCCGGCTCTTTCCAGACATTGATGGCCAGCACGTCGTCGTTACCGATGACAAAAGTGTCGTCGTGCGGCTTCGTGGCTGCCTCTACGGCAAGACCGGATTGAGCCGACTTTGTCACGAGTCTCGATTCGCCCGCCGGTTTGACCGGCAAGGTTTGTGCTGCAAGCCAGCCGGCCACCAGCAGGCAAGCCGGGAACACGGTTACACGCCGCAAACAAAGGTCAATGTTAGTGATGGTCATAACCGCTCCTGAACGATCCCTAAGTGCAGGCCAGACCGCCCGATCTACTCAACCTACCGTTCCATTGCCCTTTACGCGGTGGCCGTCTCCAGATAAGACGTGCTCCTCAGGAAATTGCGGGGCGGCGGAAGGTCTTAGGTGATATTGGTCAATCTTGTACAGCAACGTTCGGTAACTCACCTTAAGCAGGTGAGCCGCTGCCTTACGGTTCCAGCCGGACTTGTGCAGAGCCGCGGCGATCGCATTCTTCTCTGCCTCGAACTTTACGCTCTCTACCATGGACCTGAGCGAGTTGGGTGCAGTGGGCTCCTCCCGATAGTCGCCGGCTAGCGGCACCACGGGAGCCCCTAACCGAGAGAAGGAGTAGCCGGAATCTGCCATGCCTCCAGGTACGGGCTCTTCGCCTGATGCGAACTCGCGATCCGGCATCACCAGATATCGCTTCACGAAACTCTCGAGTTCGCTCAGATTCCCTGGCCACGAGTATTGCTGGCAAGCTTCCAGCATGGCTCGCGAAAAAGTACGAGGAGGCAGGTTGTAGTGTCTCGCCAGCTGCTGCATGAAATGGTGTACGAGGAGTGGAATTTCATCCTTCCGTTGGCGCAAAGGGGGGACGTGCAGCGTAAACGTGCTCAAGCGGTAATAGAGGTCTTCGCGAAGTTTCTTCCCGGCAACGGCATGGTCGATGTTGGCGCTGGTCGCGGCTAATATTCTGACATCGACCTCTATGGGCTTATCCCCGCCCACCGTTACCAGATGTTTGCTCTGCAGTACCTGCAGCAGTTTGTGCTGCAAATCCGGCGGCATCTCCACGATTTCGTCCAAAAGCAGGGTTCCTTTTTCGCACAATTGGAGCTTGCCGGCGCGGGCGCGGGTGACTCCGCTTTCTTCCCTTTCGCATCCGAACAGTTCCTCTTCCAGAAGACGGCCGGGCAACGCCGCACAGTTCACCTTGAGCAGCTTGAGTCCGGAGCGGACTGAAAGCCGGTGAATCAGTTGAGCCGCCGTACTCTTTCCGCTCCCGCGCTCTCCGAGGATCAGTACCGGGACTTGGGCTTGCGCTAACAACTCGGCTTGAGCTCGCAGCTTGCGCATGACCAGGCTGGCGGCGATAAAGAATGCGCCGTCTCCAATCGGTTCTACATCCTCGCTGCGGATATCGCTCTCCACGCCCGAGGATGCTGCACCGAGATTGTGCCGGATCACGAATTCGAGCTGTTGCTCATCCAACGGCCGGCGCAATATCGCCCGGGCGCCGATCCGGATCGCTTCCTGGTTACGCTCAGCGTCGTCCGTCTCGGAGATCAAAATGATGGGAAGATTTGGGCGCAGTCTGCGCAGCCACCGCAGCACGGGCAAACCGTCACCTTCGCTGCCCGATACCTCGAGCAGGAGCAGGTCAGGAAGCGCTCCGGCCTGCAACCGCTCCATCGCGTCCCATCCGCTGCCAGCGGTCTCCAGATGCCAGCAATTTGATTCGCCGATTGACCAAAGCGGGCGCAGGACTGCGGGTTCTCGACTCACAACCAAAAGATGCACGGTTTCGGTGGCATTCGTTGCCAAGGCTTGCTGGGCTCCTTGCTGTAGAGGTGAAAGACGGCGCCGGAATTTCTAACTAGGCGGCCTCGATCTCATATCCTTCAATGCGGACGGAGAGAGACCGTTGAATGGCCTCCACCGACACTACGACAGAGCGTTCTCCATCCCGAGAAACCAGAATGCCCTCAACTCCGTTCAACGCTCCACTGCGGATGCGGACGCGCTGGCCGATCTTGAGGAAGGGATAGGATCGCCAATTCACTCGCTCGCGGACGATGGTGCGAACGGCGTCAATCTGTTCGTCGGGAATCGGCGTGCCTTGTCGCGAAACCCCGACGAAGTCGAAGACGCTATCGGTACAAAGTACCTTCAGGCGATCCTCGTTGGTATTCATAATTTTGACGAACACATAACAGCTGAACAGAGGCAGTTCAAGGGATTTCCAGCGGTCGCTCCAGCGACGAACCTCGGTGACCAGCGGCAAGAACGTGGTCAGGCCCTTATCGTGGAAGCGTTGAACTACAACTCTCTCGTGCCGGGCACGAGTTTGCACCGCATACCAGCTCTCGCCACAGACAGTCGCGGCGAGGGCAGCGCTCGGGTTTTCCCATGTGTGACCTATCGCGGCCATAGCTTCGCCCTCTGAGCCACAGAGGTCTGGTGACCCTAAGACTT
>Ga0307479_10006898_pt1 | contig 10453 bp, 7 predicted proteins | sample atmos_gasesECM4C_FD_203743 | JGI IMG/M metagenome (GOLD analysis project Ga0307479, IMG submission 203743) | Hardwood forest soil microbial communities from Morgan-Monroe State Forest, Indiana, United States - atmos_gasesECM4C_515 | ecosystem: Environmental > Terrestrial > Soil > Temperate...
GATGATTGTCGCAATCATAACTTTTCTTCTTACGCGTGGTTAGAATTACGCCGCTCGGGGAAAACGAGACGAGCCTTGCGGCTCAAGATCAGGTAGGAACGCTGTCAGAATGCCGATCGCCGGAAGGAATGCGCATACATGGTATACAAAAGTTAGCGAGGTCAAATCGGCCAATTTGCCTAACAATGCAGCTCCGACACCTCCCATGCCGAAGGCGAAGCCAAAAAACAGGCCTGAAATCATTCCTACTCTTCCCGGAACCAACTCCTGCGCGTAAACCAAAATCGCGGAAAAAGCCGAGGCCAGAATCATTCCGATCAGCACGCTCAAAACGGTGGTCCATAACAGATTCACATAAGGCAGCAACAAGGTGAATGGCAGCACGCCAAGGATGGAGCCCCAAATTACGTACTTGCGGCCGATGCGGTCGCCGATTGGGCCGCCTGCGATGGTTCCCGCCGCTACCGCACCGAGAAAAATGAAAAGGTGAAGCTGGGCACTTTGCAGAGACAGGTGGAATTTGTTCATGAGATAAAACGTGAAGTAGCTGGTGATGCTGGCCAGGTAAAAAAACTTTGAAAACATCAATGCGATCAATATAGCCATGGAGACGGCAATTTTCGCAGATGGCAGGCCGGCGAGATGCGCGGTGTGCGAGGAGCTGCCGCCCGCGGCCTTGGCCATGGCTCTAGCCGCGCGATGATTCTTCGCCCACGTGCCGATGGATATGAGGATCATAATTCCGGCGAGCGCTAGGAACGAAAACCACGCGATGCTGGACTGTCCTTTGGTCAACACGAATGCCGCCAACAATGGGCCTAGCGCCGACCCGGCGTTGCCGCCGACTTGAAAAAGAGATTGTGCCAAGCCGTGCTGGCCGCCGGAGGCCATGCGCGCTACGCGTGAGGATTCCGGGTGAAACACGGCGGAGCCTATTCCCACTGTGCCGGCAGCTACGAGCACGGTTGCGTAGGTGGGCGCCATGGACAATGCCAGCAATCCAATTAGGGTTATGCTCATCCCGATAGCAAGCGAATATGGCTGAGGATATTTATCGGTGTGCAATCCAACCAGCGGTTGCAGCAGGGAAGCGGTGAGTTGCAGCGTCAGCGCGATCAAGCCCACTTGCCCGAAGTCCAGGTGGAAAAAAGCTTTTAACATCGGGTAAATCGCGGGGAGCACGGACTGAATGGTGTCGTTGAGAAGGTGACAAAAACTGATCGCCAGCAGAATATTAAAGATAGTTTTGTCCGTCGCCGCCTTTACTGCAGGAGCTTCGATCACATTTGTGTCGGTGGCCACCTTAAATCCGCGCCCCGTAAAAAATGGACGATATAGTTGCAAGTTTTCTGTGCGAGTTCATAGTGACAATATTACGCGATGTCTGAAAAGTCTTAAAACGCGCATGTGTGGACGGCTGATTCCTGCTTCCTGAAAATCTGTCGCGATTCTAGTCACCCGTTTGATGCGCGGCAGCGATAATTCGTTTGGCTCGTAATGAAATTTACTGGGATGGATTGACAACCCTTGAACCAGACCATTTTCAATATAGTGTTCGTGATCGCCTTCGCGATTGTGTTTTCGTCATTGGAAGAGCTCGGCGGGCTTGGTCCACATGGGGATTTCTGGCTCCATCTGGTACAAGTGATCGGAGTGCTTGGAGCGATTGCCTCACTGTATGCCATTCTCGCCGCTGTGGTCACGTGGAGCGAGAAGCAGCAATGGGTGTGGTACCGAGTCTGGAACGTGTTGCTGGCCTTCGCCTGTGTGGGATTTTTCTGGTTTGCGTACCACTGGCACATGTTCAATTTTAATTTGCGCTACTGATCAAAACCCGTAACGCTATGCACTAAATGGAGCATTCGAATGCGCGTCGTTAGACTGTTGTTCGTTCTCTTTCTGGTCGGAGCCCCTTTGGCCGCTGGCCAAGAAACACCGCCTGCTGCCGCGCAGCCACTTTTCAAATTTCAGGAAGTCATGGTTCCTGTCCGCGATGGCGTGCACTTGCAAACTGTCATTATGGCGCCGCTGAACCAAACCAAGCCGCTGCCGATCTTATTCCGCCGCACTCCTTACGGAGTCCCGGAAAAAGCGCCAGAAAAGATGCCGTCTTCTCTTAGAGAATTTGCACAGGACGGATACATCTTCGTCATTCAGAATTTACGCGGACGTTTCAAGTCGGAAGGCTACTTCGAACTTTCGTCCCACGTGGATTTGAATGATCCCAAGGCCACCAATGAAACGACGGACGCTTACGACTCGATCGAATGGCTGGTGAAGAACGTTGCCAACAACAATGGTAAGGTGGGAATGTTTGGAGTTTCTTACGACGGCCTAACTACCGCGCTGACTCTTCTTCATCCGCATCCGGCACTGAAAGCCATCAGTGAACAAGCTTCGCCGGTGGACCAGTGGATGAACGACGACGACCACCGGTACGGCGCGCTGCGCGAGAGTTACGATTTCGAATACGCTGTGCTGGAACAAGCCGATAAAAATAAAAATACTTACTTTACGTTCGAAACGTACGACACCTTCGAGTGGTACTTGGCGCTCGGCCCGCTCTCAAATATCAACGAAAAATATTTGCACGGTAAAATTCCCTACTGGAATGATTCCGTCGCGCATCCCGATTACGATGAATTTTGGAAAAAAGAGGCGTGGATCAGTCAACTGCATTCTTCATCGGTGCCGAACCTCAACGTAGCGGGCTTCTGGGATCAGGAAGATCCCTGGGGTCCATGGCAGATCTTCCGTCACGCCGAAGAACATGACCCGGATCACACTAATTTTATAGTTGCTGGTCCATGGTTTCACGGCCAGTGGCAGACGGCGAAGGGCGATTCTATCGGTATCGTTCCTTTCACCGGACATGAAACCGCGCGTGAGTTTCGGGAAAATATCGAAGCTCCGTTTTTCCGTTATTATTTGCACGGCTTGGGAGAAAAGCCGGCCTGGCAAGCTACGACTTTCCAAAGCGGTTCGAACAGTTGGCATACCTACGCGGCTTGGCCTCCAAAGGAAGCTAAACCCACAAAGCTCTATTTCCATGCTGACGAGACGCTTTCGTTTGAGCCGCCGAAAAAACCCGATAACGACAAATCTTTCCGTGAGTACGTTTCCGATCCAGCGAATCCTGTCCCATATCGTTTGCGCCCCATCTCTCCCACGTATCCGGCCGGGGATTGGCGCACCTGGGAAGTCGCGGATCAGCGCTTTGTGGACCACCGTCCGGATGTTCTGAGCTACGTCAGCGCACCGCTCGATCACGACCTGGTTATTACTGGTTCGCTGTCCGCGGAGCTGTTTGCATCCACCTCTGGCACGGACTCCGATTTCGTCGTGAAGTTGATCGATGTGTATCCGCAGGACGCGCAAAAACCGGCATGGGAACCCGAGGAGGGTCCAAAGCCCGGCCAGTATGCTCAATCGCTGAATGGGTACGAATTGCCGATTGCGATGGAAGTACGCCGAGGACGCTACCTGAAAAGCTTTGAACAACCTCATGCGCTGGTGGCGAACCAACCGACGGAGTGGAATGTGCCGTTACGCGATCACGACCACGTTTTTCTGAAAGGGCACCGCATCATGGTTCAAGTGCAATCCACGTGGTTCCCGGTGATTGACCGAAATCCGCAAAAGTTCGTTCCGAGCATCTACAAGGCGCAGTCCAGCGATTTTACCCCAGCCACCCAGCGGATTTATTCGACACCGGGCATGGAGTCACACATAGTTCTGCCGGTCATGCCATGAATTAAGTGACGCGTGATTTCTTCGAAGAGCAACTAGAGTGAGTTGCATGTGCTGGGTCATCGTTAGTGTCATACCAGCGAACGATTGAACGGCTGGGTAGCAGCGAGAGGTGCGATGTCAGGACAGAGAAGCTCGCGGCAGCAAGTAGGAATTTACTTACTCATCGTTTTTGTATTTAGTTCCGTTTTTTACTTTCTTATGCTCGGAGCGCACACCCTAGGCGCCGGCGGAGGCCTCTACGTCTTCGGCATCATGTGGTGTCCCGCGCTCGCAGCAATAACTACTCTTAAGTTTAACGGACGCAATCTAGCCGATCTCGGTTGGAAATGGCCGCAGACGAAGTACGCCGTACAGAGCTGGTTTATACCGCTACTGTACGCGACTATCGCGTATGTGATCGTCTGGTCCCTCGGGCTAGGAGGTTTCCCGAACCACGAATTCATGGATCAACTTGTTTCGCGCATGGGCTTGCGTCTTTCGCCCACGGCCTCCACGGCTTTGTACGTTCTGCTGGCAGGAAGCTTTGGTGTGGTCAAGAGCACCGCATCTGCGCTCGGAGAAGAGATCGGTTGGCGCGGCTTCCTGGTCCCAGAGCTGTTCAAGTGCACTGGATTCACCGGCACAGCTTTGATCAGTGGAGTGGTATGGAGTTGCTGGCACTATCCGTTATTGATCTGGGGCGATTACAACAGCGGCACACCCACGTGGTTCGGCCTCACATGCTTCACGGTTATGGTGATTTCCGTCTCCTTCGTTTTCGCTTGGATGAGGCTGCAGTCTGGAAGCCTGTGGACCGGAGCACTGCTGCACGCGAGCCACAATCTCTACGTTCAAGGCATCTTCACTCCTCTGACCCGTAATACCGGTAAGACCGCGTGGTTCATCGACGAGTTCGGTGCGATTTTGCCGCTCGTTGCTTTGGGATTTGGACTCTATTTTTGGTCCAGGCGAAATGAGGTCACTCGATCGGCATGAAAACAAAAAATCTCGTTTGTAGATTTTTGCTGGGCTTACTTGCGATGACCACTGCCTTTTGTGGTCGCCCTTTATTTGCGCAATCCAGCAACTCCATCGACACCCTGGAACAGCGCATCAAGAAAATCTTGGAGCGCCCGGAATTTGCTCATTCGCGCTTCGGTCTCGAATTCATCGCTGCCGACACCGGCGAGGTGATTTACAAATTAAATGCGTCGCAACTTTTTGTGCCGGGCTCGACGACAAAGTTGCTCAGCGAAGGCGCCATGCTCGAAACTCTCGGCGCAGATTATCGCTTCCACACAAAAATCTATCGCACCGGGCGGATCGGGAAAGACGGAACGTTGCAAGGTGATCTGATACTGGTCGCCAGCGGCGATCTGGATTTGTCGAATCGCATCCAGCCCGACGACACGCTTATCTTCGAAGACGAAGACCACTCCTACGGCGGTCCTGACAGTAAGGGACTGCCGGGCGACCCGCTGGTGGTGATACGCGATTTTGCCAAACAGATCGCAGCCAAGGGCATCAAGCGCGTCAAGGGGCGAGTGCTCGTGGACGCTTCGCTTTTCCCGGAAGGCTACAAGGAATTAGGCACCGGTGTGGTCGTTTCTCCGATCATGGTCAATGACAACGTCATTGATGTGATCGTGAGTCCGGGTGCAACTGAAAATTCTCCGGTGCAGTTAAAGATCGCGCCGAAAACCGGCTACGTCAACATCGTCAATGAGGCGACCACGGGAAAGGCTGGGTCCAAGCCGACCGTCGACTATGGCGACGATAAACTTAATCCCGATGGCTCGCGAACGGTAACCCTCACCGGCAGCTTTCCCGCCGATGGAAAACCCACGATGGCCTCTTTCGCTGTCCCGGAGCCGAGCCGTTTTGCCGCAACTGTACTCATGGAAGCTCTAAAGGACCAGGGGATATCCGCGGCGCTCGCCGCTCCCACGGATCAGCTCGACTTCAAAGCGCTGGCCAAGAACTACACCGCGGAAAATGTGGTAGCCGAGCACATTTCGCCGCCATTGAAAGAAGAAGTGAAGATCACCCTGAAGATCAGCCAGAACGTGCATGCCAGCTCGATGCCGTTTCTTCTTGGGGCGCTGGCCGCTCACAAAGAAGCGGACATCGACCAGGCCGGCTTCGATGTTGAGCATGATTTTCTTACCAAAGCCGATCTGGACCTGGGCGGCGCGGCGCAAAGTGACGGTGCCGGTGGCAATGCCTATTTTTCGCCGGACTTCATGGTCCGCTACCTTCTCTATATGTCCAAGCAGAGAGACTACAACGATTTTTACCGGGGCCTGCCGATCCTTGGAAAAGACGGAACGTTGGTGAAAATACAGGTGAATTCGCCTGCAGCCGGACATGTGCACGCAAAAACAGGAACGTACTCCCTATATGACGCCTTGAATAAAAAAATGATGGTGACCGGTAAAGGCCTCGCCGGCTACATGGACACTGCCAGTGGAGAGCATCTGATCCTGGCGCTGTACGTAAACATGGTTTCCGTCCCGCTCGATGATCCGGACGCCACGCAAAAAATCGCCGGCGAAGCATTGGGAGAAATTGCGGCGGCCGCGTACGACGCGCCATTGCCCAAGACTCAGGCTCAGGAAAATGCTTCCGCCAGTAGTGACTTCGACGTGCTCATCAAAAATGGCCACATCATCGATGGATCCGGAAACCCCTGGGTCTCTGGAGACATCGCGATTCGAGGCGACCGCATCGCGGCGATTGGAAAGCTGCAAGACGCTCACGCCAAGCGCGTGATTGATGCCCAGGGCCTGGTGATTTCACCGGGTTTCATCGACATGTTGGGCCAATCGGAAGCTGCATTGCTGACCGATAATCGTTCGCTTAGCAAGCTTTCGCAGGGAATTACCACCGAGATTACCGGCGAGGGTGGATCGATTGCGCCGCAAAATGAGCTGACCCTTGCTGCGCTGCAGCCCGCTCTTGACCATTACAAACTAAAAGTGGATTGGACCACTCTCGACGGTTATTTTCAGCGCCTTGAAAAATCCGGCACGCCCCTAAATATAGGCACGTATGTGGGCGCCGCTCAGATACGCGAAGCGGTTCTCGGAGAAGTCGACCGCGCTCCCACCCCCGCCGAGCTCGATAAAATGAAGTCGCTCGTCGCTGAAGCCATGCAGGACGGCGCTTTCGGAATATCCAGCGCTCTCATTTATCCTCCCGGTCATTACGCTAAAACGGAAGAACTGATCGAGCTGGCGAAAGTCGCCTCGCGCTATGGCGGCATTTACGGGACGCATATGCGCAGCGAAGGCCAGAGCGAGCCGCAAGCGGTTGCGGAAGCTTTGCGCATCGGTCGCGAAGCTCAGCTGCCGGTTGAAATTTTCCATCTCAAAGTTTCCGGCAAAACACGCTGGGGCAACATGACCAAAATCGTCGCGCAAATTCAGGCCGCGCGCGATGCCGGGCAGGATGTGACCGCCAACATGTATCCGTACATTGCCGGCGGCACGGCGCTGGCCTCCAGTCTTCCGCCGTGGGTGGCCGAGGGCGGAATGCAAAAACTTTTGCAGCGTCTGCACGATCCAGCAATACGCGCGAAGCTCAAAGCAGAAATGGCCGCCGACCATCCGGGATGGGAGAATCTTTTCTTCGATACCGGGGGAGGCAGCGGCGTGATGGTTGCCGGTGTAGAGAATCCCGAACTTAAGAAGTTTGACGGCAAAACCATCGCGCAAATCGCGGAAGCACAACAGAAATCGCAGCTCGATACGCTTTTCGATTTTATTATTGCCGACAAAGGACAAACCGGCGCTCTCTATTTCATGGCCAGCGAGAACGACCTGGTCTTTGGATTGAAGCAACCGTGGACTAGTCTGTGCCTGGATGCCGGCGAAATGTCGCTCGATGGACCTCTATACGAAGAGCACACCCACCCGCGCGCTTTCGGCGCTATGCCTCGATTCCTGGGACGCTACGTTCGCGACCAGCACTTGCTTCCACTTGAACAAGGCATCCGCAAAATGACATCTCTCCCCGCCCAACGCGAGCATCTGATCGATCGCGGCCTACTCAAGGAAGGCTATTTCGCAGACATCACCATATTCGATCCACTCACCATCAAAGATACGGCGACTTATACTCAGCCGTCGCAACTTGCCCAGGGCGTCAAATACGTTTTCGTAAATGGCAAGTTGGAATTCGAAGACGGCAAGTTGACCGGCCAGATAGCAGGACGAGCGCTCCGAGGACCCGGCTGGAAGCAACACGACACCGCTGCGAACTGACCAATTCAGCTGTCCAGTGCGTCCGCCCAAACCATAATGCGAACACAGTGCATACGATGGCTGGCATGCATTTCTGACTGTGCAGAAAGTCTTGCCGCTAGAAAGTTGGGAGAATTCTGGCGGAGAGGGGATTGAAGCCTCTGTTGTTGACAGGGAGGTGAGCGGTTGGTGAGCGTTGGTATGTCTCTTGTTTTCAACAAGCATTCTTGATTTTCTTCAATCGGCAGATTCCATAGTAGATCCAAAACCCTCAAATCACCCAAAATTAGTAGCAAGTAGAGTCAAAGCGCGAGGCGGTGAGCTGCCAAAATCAATCTTTTTTCAGCAAGGGCGAAGACCGGCACTAATCCCTTGAGCAAATTGCTGTTCGCCGTTGAACAGCCTAAAGCGCGAGGCGACTACCGCCTTTACCCGCGAGTAGTACAATCATCCGGTGAAAGTCATCGTCAAAAATCCGGATATTCTTGGCGGAACTCCTGTGTTTCGCGGAACGCGAGTGCCTGTCCAAGTGTTGTTCGGCTACCTGGAAGGCGGAGAAACACTCGAAGACTTTCTAGAGGGATTTCCTACCGTCTCGCGCGAATCGGCCGTCGCTGCACTCGAAGAAGCAAAACAGCTTTTGCTCGCAAGTCCATAAATGCGCGTTCTGATCGACGAATGTATCGATGAACGACTCCGGAACTCCTTGCCCGAGCACCATTGCCAAACAGTTCGTTACGCTGGGCTGGCCGGACAGAAAAATGGCGAGCTCCTTGTAGCGGCGGAGACGGCCAAATTCGACGTTTCCCTTACGGTCGATCAAGGCATCGAATACCAGCAAAATTTAGCCGGCCGAAACATTGCAATTATCATTTTTCGCACGAAATCAAACCGTCTGAAGGACCTTTGCCGCGCGTACGCGCTTGCCTCGCCAAAGCTTGGCCGTTTTATCTCCGAAGAAGACGCTGCCCGCGCCTACAACGTCGCCGCCAAAGAACATTTCGGGGAATTCGCTAATCCTAATTATTTTGTTCCCTCAACTTACGAGTTTGTCGCCTAAAAACTGTTTCAAATCGCCCTCCTATTGGACTCACCTCCACTAGGAGGGTTTTTTTGTGTCTAACAGCTTGTTGAAGAATTTGGTTTTCGAGGTTTTTTCGTTCTCAGTTTTGAGTTTTCGCTGAGTGGTAAGGGATTGGTTTGGGTTTTTCGATTGACCGAGCCGGCTTGTCGAAGCCGCGTGTCACGTTCTGGCCATCAGGTTTCGCAATCGGCACAGGTTGTAGGCCGCCCCAGTAAAGGTAAACAGCCACCCCACATTGTCGATTCCTCTCAACTTCACCTTCTTTAGCATCCCCACGATCTTCATCCACCCGAACGATTGCTCCACTCGTTTTCTCTTCCGCTGACTCACCTGGTACCCCGCATGTCGCGTGGTCCGCTCATCTATCGCGCTCCTCCGATTGGTCGTGTTCTGCGCCACATGCGGGGTGATGTTCATCCCGCGCAGTTCTTGCACGAATTCTCGGGTGTCGTAATTCTTGTCTCCTCCCAACGTCACTCGCTTTCCCTGCGGTACGGCCTCGGCCATGAGCAGCGCCGCATCTCGCTCCGTTCTTCCGTTCGCCTCGGTCAGAAAGGTCTCGACCAAAAGTCCGTTGCGGTTCTCCATCATTACATGTCCACAACCGGGCATCGGGATCCGTGGTCGATTCATGCGTCTCGTTCTTTCGTTTTTGCCCTCTAAAGTCGACCTCTCCTCCCTGGCCAGCGGGCTTCCCACTCCCATCCTTTGGTCGGAAACTCTTTTGACTGGCCCACGCCTCAATCAACGTTCCGTCCACAGTGAAATGTTCATCCGACATGAACGGCCTCGCTCGTTCCAGCACCCGCGCGAAAAATGACGCCGCGATCTCCTCGTTCAGCAATCTCTCCCGGTTCTTGCTGTACACCGCGTGATTCCACACCACCTCGTCCATCTCCATCCCCACGAACCACCGGAACAGCAGGTTGTACTGTAGCTGCTCGATCAGCATTCGCTCGCTGCGTACCGAATAGAAAATCTGCAACAGCAGGGACCGAAACAGCCGCTCCGGCGCTATCGATCGCCGCCCCACATCGGAATACAACTTCGCAAACTGCGGCGACATCTCTTTCAGAATCTCATCCACCATCTTGCGGATCGGCCGCAACGGATGATCGGCTGGTACTCGCTTCTCTGGAGAAACGTAACTGAACATTGCTTCTTGTTGGTTATCGTCTCCGCGCATTCGCTCGTCTCCTTGACCTTCTTTACTTCAGACGAGTTCTTTCAATTAAAGTTGCAGAAGAGATGTTTTTTCGCCCAACCGGGTTCTCAGTGGGTCCCAGGAGCCAGGTCCAGACCTCCACAGTGGAAATAGATCGCGTTGATGAAGTTCTGTTTGTCGCGAAATCCTCGAGCGGTATATTTCACCCACTGAATTTTGGCGTTGATG
>Ga0307479_10006899_pt1 | contig 10451 bp, 8 predicted proteins | sample atmos_gasesECM4C_FD_203743 | JGI IMG/M metagenome (GOLD analysis project Ga0307479, IMG submission 203743) | Hardwood forest soil microbial communities from Morgan-Monroe State Forest, Indiana, United States - atmos_gasesECM4C_515 | ecosystem: Environmental > Terrestrial > Soil > Temperate...
GAACGAAAGGGCAAACTGGAAAGCAGCGCGCATCAGCGCTACCCCAAAGATGCCGACGAGGGCCGCGCTCCCCGCGAAGCTCTGCGCGGCAAGTTGGAGTCCGCCCCCCTCTTGTCCCAGCAGGTTTCCGGCCGGAACCTGAACAGCGTCCAAGCGGAAGCGCGGCATGAGATGGGCACGGTGTCCCAGCGTGTCGAATGCGTGCTCAAAAATCAGGCCGCTGTCGGGACGAGGCACAGCGATGATCGAGATGCCACGCGAGGGTTCGACGTTGGCATCGGTGCGGCAGACGACGGTGAGGAGGTCGGCACCCTGTCCGTTCCATCCGGTGGCCGCAGATATCCATTGCTTCCGGCCCGAGATGACCCACGAGTCGCCAACTCGCCGCGCGGTGGTGCGGACGCCTTCTCCTGGCGGTGGAGATCCGACGTTGGCGCTGCCGCCGGGTTCGGTCAAAGCGAATGCGGCAAGCGGTGCACCCTGGGTCGCAAGAAAGGGCGGCAGAAACCGTTGGTGCTGCTCTGGTTTGCCGCCAACCACCAGCGGCGCAAGCCCGAGCACCGTGGAGAGCATAGTGAGTGAGACGTTAGCATCGACGGTATAAAACTCCTCCACCAAGATAGCGAGATCAACCAGTCCAGGACAGTCACCACCCACCGAGACGGGAATACACTTGCGTAAAAAGCCCTCCGCCACTAGGCGTTCGTAGAACGGGCGGGTCGCGACAAAACGCTCGATAGGGCTCGGTAAATCGCGTGTCGCGACCGGCACGCCGGACAGGACGTCTTTTGCAAATTGATGTGCTTCGCGCCGCAGGCGTCGCTGATTGTCATTCAACGTAAAATCAATCGGCACTCAAGACCTCCAAAGTCGCGTACCTGGTGTTAGTGGCCATACGTGGAAATCCAACCAATGCTCAGGTCCTGGCCGAGGAGGTTCTGGCACTGCGCGTCACCTTGATCAATATCGCGAGGGATGCATCACCACTTGCCGGCATGCGCTCCTCCGTCAAGATGAATGACTTCGCCGTTTATGAAGGGAGCGGATTCTAAGAGAAGTACGAGGTCCACGACTTCCGCAATTTCGGCCAATCGATTGAGCGGACTCAGTTGTTTCAAGAATTCATGCGCCTCTACTTGGTGCATTGGTGTGTTCACAACACCCGGAGAAATGGAATTGAAACGTACTCCATCTCGCGCAAACTCGATTGCTAATGCGCCCGTGACAGACTCCAAACCACCTTTCGTCAGATTGACCAGACTGCCCGTGACTCCCGCGACGGGCTGGTCCACTATCGACGATGTGATGTTGACGATATGCCCGGACTTCTGAAGGCGCATCTGTGATGCTGCAAGTTGCGAAACATAAAAGAATCCGCAGAGGTTTGTTTCCGTGGCTTTGCGGAAGTCTTCGGTCGTGTATTCGGTAAAGGGCTTGGGTATGAACACTCCCGCATTGTTTACCAGCAGGTCGATTCTTCCGAAATTGCCGATGGCAGACTCCACCACCTGCTTCGCTACATTGTGACTTGCGATATCGCCGTCAACCAGCTTCAAACGATCTCTGGGACGCAGCGTTTTGGCCGACGTGATATTTCTCGAGTTCGCAACCACGCAGTACCCCGTTTCAAGAAGCCGTTCTGCGATTCCGCGGCCGATGCCTCTTGATGCGCCAGTGACGATTGCGACTTTTGTTCTAACTGGTGAATCGAGTCCCGACGATGTTGCGCGCCCTTCCACTTGTTGCCCTAAAGCCATATCGCTCTCCTTTGGCCGTTTGACCATCATCGAGAGCATAGCGAAGGGCTTAAGAAGCTACTCACGAAAAGGAGCCATTCTTACAGAATCAAACCATAATCGCGGCGGTATTCGCGCGGGGCTATCCCGACGATTCTGCGGAAGGTGTTCGAAAAATGTCCATGGCTCGAAAAACCACAATCTAGCGCGACATCGATCAGAGAATTGGAAGCTTTCTGCAGGAGGGTCTTCGCTTCTTCTATCCGCAGGAGCGTTAGCCACTGGTGCGGGGAGTATCCCGTCGATGCCCGAAAGATACGCAAGAAGTGAGTTCGGCTGTATCCGCTCTCTGCAGCGATGGTATGCAGATCAAGGTTGGTGGCGAGGTCAGCCCTCATCCTGTCGAGAACGCGCTGCAGAATTCGAGGCGGCATCTTCCCAAATTGTGACGGTTTGGGATCTCGTACCCCGCCAGAAAGCTGTCGAAATCGAAGATCTGGCTTGGCTTTTCTGGCAAGGCGCTCGGGGCGCTCGGCGTCTGGAACAAGCCCCGCAATGAACCTGCAGACAATATCAGGATCCCACCTTTCGTGCCGTCGAGAGTTGTATCGCAACGAAGCTTTGCAGCCCCGACCTATGAGGAAGTCGCTAACGGCAAGCCCATTCACACTCAAATGCCGAGCAATCGTGCTCTACTCCGTAAGGCTGCCACAGCTGCACCAGGCACCGCGCTCGTGTGGTACAGCGGGAATTCAGGGACGGTCGGTCGCGGCGCGGTCATGGCCTATGTTCCGGTGAGCGACTCATACTGGCCATGGTACGCGGCATTAGAGACGGGCGATCCATGGCGCGTAACTGAAACGTGGGACATCAAGCGTGAAGACTTGTCGAAACTAATGGAACAAGGATCGTGAGCGAGCATTCAGGCACCGGCCAGTGTCAAGGCCGCGCTTCACGCCGCATTTGCGGTCGAAGAGCCCTGACACTTGGTCTTCGCGTTTCGGCTTATTATTCAGCTATCCGGGGATGTCAGGTTTCTAGTTCTACGAACCGGGGCTCCGCGCTGAATCGAATCGCTCTCTGAGGGATCTGGGACCTGGGAAAGACGTGTTCAAACAAGCATTCTCTTACGAGCATGAGAATCATTACTTACAGTGACCTGCATCTTGAATTTGGCTCGGGCTGGATGTTGCCTTCGGCAGCGAACGGAGATGTCATGATTCTGGCAGGCGATATCGTCACGCTCATGGATTATGAGCCGCTCGACCAGATTATGCGGAAGTGGAAGAAACCAGTCCTCTATGTGACGGGAAACCACGAATATTACACGCGGAGGCCAATGAACGAAGAGGACAATAGATTCAAGGCGTGGCTCGAAGATAGACACCCGCATGTGAAACTGCTACTTGATGAAGGGGTCAGCATTGGGGGTGTCAATTTCTTCGGCGGCACGATGTGGACGGATTTCAACGGCGGCGATTTGCACGCGATGGAGACCGCCCGCTCTCAAATGAACGATTACCGCCTCATCTATAACCCTGACGAAACGCCCTTCACCCCAGCAGATTCGATTGTGCTGCATAAAAACTTCGCGTCGAAGTTGCTGAACTGGTTTGGCAAGAATCTGAGTGGTCCACACGTGGTTATTAGCCACAATGCACCGCTCATCAATCCCAATTCCAAATACAAGGGAGGCTCTCTCACGCCGGCGTTCAATTCTCTGGACATGGTGGAGATCATTGAGACCCACCAGCCGGCCCTCTGGGTGTATGGCCATACACATGAGTGCGACGATCAGACGATCGGCCGGACCCGGATCATTTCAAATCAACTCGGATATCCCGTCAACGTTGGCGGTTTTGAATGCAAGGATTTTGATGAAGCGGGCCTGCCAGTCGAGGTAGGCGGTTAGCCCCGAGCGGGCAAATAAATTAACTTACGAAAGCAAACAACATGCCGTGCATTCTGCCTAGAATCTACAGTCGCGGATCGACTGGTTCGCTCTCTAGAGCAAGCACTCCAAATACACACTCGTGAACTCTGCGGAGTGGTTCTTGGTGGACGAACCGCTCCAGCGCCTCCAATCCCAAAGCAAACTCCCGAAGCGCGAGCGACCGCTTTGCCCCCAGACCTCTGCTCTTTAGCCGCAGCAAGTTCTCTGGAAGCGTGTATTCTGGGCCATAGATGATCCGCAAGTATTCTCGCCCACGGACTTTCACAGCGGGTTGTACCATTCCCTTCCGACCCCTAGCCACAAACTCCAACGGCTTAACAACCATGCCTTCGCCGCCACTCGCCGTCAGTTCCTCCCACCATTTGATTCCTTTCTCCTGATCGGCCCTATCGGTAAGATCCACCACTTGAAATGGTGTTGCGAGTAATAGACCAGCATCTTCCTGACAGATTCGAGCAAGCGTTTCCATGTGCCACAGGTGATCTTTCGCAGTGTGAACGGCACCCTCGCTGGCAAGGAGGTGGAAGGGGGCCAGTTTCAGGTCGGCGAGAGAATGCACGATCCAGCAGTACCGTCGATATGCCTCGACATATAGATCGGCGGCTTCCTTGCGCTGCTGGTGTTGTTCCGCCAGCGCCGCGACTTCCGGATTTTCCGCAGCCGCTCGCAACGCTGCAATCGCCACCGGCAACGCGGCTCGGGCGGCCGCCCCGGTTGGAGCATATTGCTGGCGCAACAACTCTTGTGCCTTGGCTGACCACGGCATCAATTCGCAGTCCAGGCAAACCCAGTCAGTTTTCAGCTCTTCCCAAATGCCTGCCACTTCTACAGCCTTGCGGACTCTTTCCAGAAACTCCAACTCTAGAGGCGCGTCATTGAGGAACCGCCGTCCCGTCCGGGTGTAGCAGACTCCGGCCTCGCCTTCCATAATTCCAAACCGTTTGCGCGCAGCATCGGCGTCACGACAGACAACAACTACCGCTCGCGATCCCATGTGCTTCTGTTGGCAGACCACCTTGTGCACGCCCTCGTGCAGGTAGTAGGCAAAGGCTTCTTCAGGATGTTCAAGCAGTCCGTCACGTTTACTGGTCTCACATGGGGACATCGTGGGCGGCAGGTAGATGAGCCACTTTGGATTTACCGCAAATCGGCTCATCACCTCCAGGGCTGTGATCGCATTCTCTTCTCGAATCGTGATGTTGCGGTGCAACCGCGTGTTAATGATCCGCTTGCCGATGACATCCTCGATGTCGAGCAGGTCATCCAATTGCTGTTGTGCAGTCAGCGCTGGCGCCAATTCCTCCTGGGACAAGAACGGCTTGGCCGACTCGTAATAGGTTCGGAGAGCAGAAACCGACATCAATTCACGTTCGGGATAACGGAGGGCGGTCAATTTTCCGCCGAACACGCATCCCGTATCTATGTTGATTGTGCGGTTCAGCCATTCTGGCTCGGCAACCGGCGTATGCCCATAAACCACCATCGCCTTGCCACGATACTCAGCCGCCCAGTTGTAACGCACTGGCAGTCCGTATTCGTCGGTCTCTCCGGTGGTCTCTCCATAGAGCGCAAAATCGCGCACTTTGCCAGAGCCGCGTCCCTGCATCTCCTCTCTCATGCCGGCATGTGCCACCACGAGTTTCCCTTCGTCGAACACATAGTGGCTGACCAGATCGTCGAGAAACTTGATGACCGTCTGCTTGAATTCAGGAGTCTCCTTATCGAGCTGTTCAAGGGAGTCGGCCAATCCGTGCGTCAACTGCACATCGCGTCCCTTCAGTTTCCGCATCAGCTTCATGTCATGATTTCCAGGAACGCAGAACGCCCTGCCGTCTTCAACCATTTTCATGACCAGGCGCAGTACTTCTGGAATCTTGGGTCCTCGGTCAACCAGATCACCAACGAAAATCGCTCTGCGACCATCTGGCGGAGTCACACTTGGTGCTGTCGGTCCTTCGTTGATCTTGTAACCGAGCTGAATGAGCAAAGCAGTCAACTCTTCGTAGCAACCGTGCACGTCCCCGATGATGTCGAACGGCCCATGCTCGTGTTTCAGGTTATTCCAAAGCGGCTGTCGCACGATCGTGACCGAAGAGACCTCCTCTGGACTCGACAGCACGAAGACATGACGGAAGCCTTCGCGTTCAAGTCCCCGAAGCGAACGCCGCAGTTGCTGGGACTGATTTCTGATGACGTGAGGGCCGAACTGGCGGTCGGGCCGACTCTGATTACGTTCGTGGCAGACCTTCTCTGGCAAGTTCAGAACGATCGCCACCGGCAAAACATGAAACTCGCGAGCGAGCGCCACTAGCGGCTTGCGCGCCTCAGGCTGGACGCTAGTCGCGTCAACCACGGTCAGGCGGCCGGCAGCGAGCCGCTTGCGAGCGACGTAGTGCAAGACATCGAATGCATCATTCGTCGCCTCTTGGGAATTCTCGTCGTCTGACACAAGACCGCGACAGAAGTCCGATGAGAGAACCTCCGTAGACTTGAAGTGCTCCCGAGCGAAACTCGACTTGCCGCAGCCGGAAGAACCAATGAGAACCACCAATGAAAGTTCTGGGATCGTAATGTTCATTGACTGATTTTCGCGCCTCTCCACGACTCCCTTGCTTCCACTAGCGAATGCTTGTTAGCACCCCCGCTCATTTCCGGACAAGCTCGCTGAGCCGGATCGTCTTCCCATCCGCATTGAGAACAGTTCTCATGTCCACCCGGTTCTTGAAAGGCATAGGGCAACAGACAGACTGGGCACTGTGTGCCGGGTTCTCTAAGAACACCTACGGTTTTCAAGCGCACTCGAACCAGCAGATCATTCAACGCGCCTCTCGCAGTTTGAGACTCAGGGAGCGAGGTTTTATTTGCCTCGTTTTCCAGACTGGTGCGAAGCCGATCGAACTCGCTGGCGTAAAACGAAGTTTCAACAGAGTCCAGACTCTGGTGCTCGGTGCCTCGTGTCTTCCGCTCGATCAGCCCCGGTATGTAAGCCAGTCTGTACTCCTCGTTCAGGGTATTCAAATTTGCTTCCACTACCCCGGTCCGCATCAAGTTTATTCCCGTCAGTAGCACGCGAAAGACATACAGCAAGGGCTTTACCTTCGGCGGGTCTTCCTTCTGGAACAGGCGCCATTGATTCTCGGCAAAGCCGAAATAATGGTGTGCGTGATGGCGGGTGATGCAGCTCTTCCCGATCCATTTCAACTCTTCGTGCTCCGGCGTCGTATGCACCACCAGTGGAGAGTACAACTGCTCAAGGACATATCCGTTCGATTTCAAAAGCAGCTTAAAGAACTTGTGAACGTCATGCGTTACCAGATCGAGGTCGATAGGCTTCTTCTTGGAAACCTCCACGGTCTCGCGGACTGGGCCCAGCCCAAGCACTTCATCGGAAGAGAGGATGTGAACACCCCTCAGGTCATAGTCAGAATCACGCGACGGAAACCCGTAGAGATGCGCTCCGCTGATCGTTGCGAATAGGAGCGGATACGGATGTTCTTTGACCGCAAGCAGCAGCTGTTCGTTCACTCGCTCGCACCTCCGACCGTTGAGCGACGCGCTTTTATCAGCAACCTGTTCGCCTCGGCGTAATCGGGCTCGTCGGGCAACTTCGTCACGCGAAAAGCTTCTTCAAATTCTCGATGCAGTGCGAGTCTCCAGCTGTTCACTTCATTCCACTTCATTTGTCCGTCACGGATAGAGAGTAAAGTGCTACGGTGCTCCGTAATCCGCACGGGAACGTATCCTTCCCTGAGTATCGTCACCCCTTCTACCAGCAGTCGGATCAGATGCATTGCATGCTTCCATTTGATTTCACCCGATGTGCGCAGATCCTGCTCTAACTTCTTGAATTGCGACATCACGTAACCGTTGTAGGTCTGATAGACCAATTTGGAGAGGAAGATCTCTCGGCTCGCTAACAACTCATCCGCAATCGGTGTCCGCGTTTCGATAATCGGCGTGTAAAGGCACTCAAGGATATTTGGATTGGCCTTAAGGGCCAGAACCATAAATTTCTTCAATTCCCAGTAGCACTCTTCGCTCTCTCTGCTTTCGAGTTGCTCTGGGACGCCGTATAGCGACCACTCCAGTTCTGCGGGAGCGAGGTAGATACCCCGTCGGTCCACGTCGGAACTGTCCCGGTCCAAGCCGTAGGCCTGGGAACCGACCACGCACTTATAAATCACGTTTTCGTAGAGGTCGTACTCTGCCAACACATGGGCGGGATCGCCCATTGGGCCCGCCTTTACCTGCTTCAGTATTGAGAATTCATGACGCCGCACGCTGAATTCGGCTCCATCGGTCACTTTTGCGCGATAGGAGTGGCCACCGTCATCGGGCGGGCGCACGATCTCCGCTACCGAGCCACGGGGGTACTCTGTCTGCGAAGCATGGACGAAAATATCTGTTCGCAAAACGATCTGAGTTCCCGTGGGCACAATCAGGAGGAGAGTCAAGTTTGAGCTTTTAACCAAGACTGAAGACCCCCATTTGCGTGGGCGCACCGACTTGGGGATCTTCTTCTCCTACGGGCAGAAACCGTACTGCGTACCCAAACCGTTCAGAAATTTGACGTGACCACTGCTGGAATTGTTCCCGAGTCCATTCGAAGCGGTGATCTTTATGACGAAACGTTCCCGCTGGCAGGGTTTCGAACTTCACGTTGTACTCGCAGTTGGGCGTGGTCACGATGATCGCTTTCGGACGTGCCGCTTCGAAAAGAACACGCTCGAATGCCGCCAGCCGGGGTGCATCCAGATGCTCGATGACTTCAACCACCGTGGCCGCGTCGTACCCGGCCAGGCGCTTGTCGCGATACATCAGCGAACCGTGCATCAATTTCAGCCGCTCCTTCTGTTTCGTAGGCATCCGGTCGAGTCTCAGACGTTGGCTCGCAATCTCAAGACTCCGGTACGAAACATCCATACCCACGATCTCGGTCAGTGACTTCTCATCCAACAGGGCTCGCAGGAGTTTCCCTTCTCCGCAGCCAAGGTCTAGGACGCGCTTCGCCTCGACGGATCGAAGCACAGCAACCACTGCTCCCATGCGCTGCTGCCAGAGCCGAATCGGCTCCTCCATTTTCGTTTCTTCTTCAGAGTGAGCTTCCTCTGTTGCGTCAGGATCGGGGTTGTCTTCCTCCGCCAGCCGAGCGAGTGCTTCTCTCGCCAATTGCCTCTGGCGCGGAAGGTATCGCTTTACGATCGCCTCTTTGTGTGGATGCGACGCCAGCCAGCCTTCCCCTTTGCGCAAGAGTTTCTCAACCTCGTCCTGGCCAATCCAGTAGTGCTTCTCAGCATCCAGCACCGGCACCAGCACGTAGAGATGATTGAGCAGATCCTGCAGACGGAAAGTCCCCGCCAAGGTCACAGAGTAGTACGGTCCCTCCCCCCACTCCGGGAATTTCTCGTCGAGCGGATGATGCTCCGTACTCACGCTGTACCCCAGAGGCTCGAATAGATCGCGGATCAGCCCCTCACCAGCGCGGCAAGCCACGACCGTCAGGGTTGCCGTCAACGGCATCGCTTGGTCCGCCAGTTCTTGCCTTCCCTTGCTGCGGCCAGACATGGCCGTACCGAAAGCTCGGCCCATAGCGACGCTAAGAAAAGAAGAGAGAACATAGGGACGGTCGTTCACATACTGATCGAGAGTTCCGCCCTCATGCTGGCCACGCTTGCCGCGAACCAGTCCAATCGGATCGACATCGAGCAACAAGGCAGCCGTACACCTTTCCGCGGTCGCTTCCGGATAGAAAACATGTGCTTTCCCAAACGAGAGCTCGAACGAATGCAGCTTTGCCGGGTTCTTATGAAGGAGGTACCCCAAGTCGGTTGCTGGGTTATGGGTAGTTGTGAGCGTCAGCAGCATGGTCGAATTATACGAGTCCGTAAATCTTTAGCTTTGGCGCGCATTTCCCGCATCGAAAACATAAGAAATGGTCCGGGAGGCAGGAGTTGAGCCTGCGTGGACATGTGCCCAAAACATTTGCGTGGCGACTATAGGTGTCCCATGTACCCAATGACTCCAAACCTCAGAATCACCTCAACGTAGTCCTGGATCAGCACCATGCACTCGTCCAAGTCGCGATAAGCGAATGGACCGTCCGTGCGTAACGATGCGTCTTCCACTCCAGATGGAATCATGATTGATTTGCGCAAACCTCCGAAGTCATAGGCATCAGCGAGAGGCTTGCAGTCGCTTCGCGACATCGCCCGCCCCGTCCCGTGGCTCATGGAACTCAGAATTTCCAGCACCTTTTTCTTAGCCCGTACAAGAACAACATCTCCCGACATGTGCGAAGGGAGAACCGACAGAGCTCCGGGAAGAAGTCGAACAGAGCCTTTTCGAATGATCACTCCGCCATCAACCAGTTGCTCAAATGTGTTGTGTGGTAGATCGAGAAGCACTTCCGTTGCCCCAAACACCGAATCAAGCTTCTCGTTAATGGCCGCGCGGTTGTCCGCCGCCCAATTCACGACACGTTCAAACTCCTGATCAAACTTGCCGGGCTTGTCGATTAGATCGTCCACATGCCCTGACTCGTTCCGCGAACCGGTATGGATCAGGAAATGCAGCGGCCCGTCTTCGTATGGGACTATCGCATCCAAGAAATGATTTCCACCTCCCAAGTCACCCAGGGCTCCTTTATTTGCCCGAAGAGAATCGGCCACTTTGTCCCATCGAGCTTGATCAAGATCATTCGGTTGCACCGAGGATCGCACGAGCCTCATCCCACATCCGCAGTCGGACACGGCGAACTTACG
>Ga0307479_10006901_pt1 | contig 10451 bp, 11 predicted proteins | sample atmos_gasesECM4C_FD_203743 | JGI IMG/M metagenome (GOLD analysis project Ga0307479, IMG submission 203743) | Hardwood forest soil microbial communities from Morgan-Monroe State Forest, Indiana, United States - atmos_gasesECM4C_515 | ecosystem: Environmental > Terrestrial > Soil > Temperate...
GCGCGCCGACGCATCGACCATGGTGGTCCGTTGTTGCCGGAGGTGGCTGACAGGTTTGCGATTCGTGGATTGGTCGATGCGTATGCCGACTGTGCGGATCGGCGTGATGCTGCCGGCCAGATGGCGCTATTCACCGAGGATGCCGATTTCGTCGTCTACGCCGACCGCGGTAATACCATGCCAACCCAGAGATTTCGAGGGCGGGCGGCGTTAGCGCCGATATGCCAGCAACTCGCGGCCCACCAGGTCACGATGCACATCAACGGCCAAAGCACCATGCGGATCGACGGCGCTCGAGCCTCGGGAGTGACCTGCTGCCTGGTTCACCAACTGAAGATTGACGCGACGGCACGCATCATCACCATCGCGTCGGTCCGCTACCTGGACTCCTATGTCAAGTGGGACACCAGGTGGCTGATTCGCCAGCGCCAAGTCTTGGTCGATTGGACTGAGACGCGAACACTGGCAACGGGCTGATCCGGTCGGCGAGGCGATGCAGTGTAGCGTTGCCGAACGCCGACCGTGCCAGCGTAGCAACGTCGTTACACAACCCGCGGCGGTGGAAGCGCAACCGTGGTCGGCACGGGTCGCCAGGCGAGCGCGGCACCGTCGCCGGCGAGTGTGCCGAATTGTTGATCGCCGAAGTGCACGGCGAATCCCACCGTGTTGGCGGTGCGGAGTTCGCTGATGAGTCGATGACGCGCCGCGGGCACCGCGGCCGGATCGATGTCGGCACTGGACGGCCATTCCGGGTGAAGCAATTGTGCCGGGCTGTGGAAGCAGTCGCCAAAGGCAATGAGGCGGTTGCCTTTTGACGTCGTCACCACGTAGGAGGTGTGGCCCGCGCTGTGGCCGCGTGTGACGACGGCGGTGATGCCCGGTGCCACCTCTTCGCCGTCGCCGATCAACCGCAGCGCGGTGTGTGATCGCATCGGTTGGATGAAGTCCCGTTCGCCGGGGACCCCGGGTGGCCGTTCACCGCGCACGATCGGCTCCCATTCGAGCGTCGCCACCAGGTAGGACGCGTTCGGGAACGTGGGTTCACGCTGAGCTGAGGCTGAATCTACGAAGGCCCACCCAGTGTGATCGACGTGAAGATGGGTCAGGGCGAGTATCTCGATGTCGGCGGGGGCCAGGCCTAGCCGTCTTAACACGTCGAGGAACGCGCCGCAGTTGACCCGGCTGACGGCATCGTCAATGGTCGCGGACCCAAAGCCGGCGTCAATCAGGGTAAGGCGGTGGTCGCGCTCGACTAACAACCCGCCCGCCGACATTGCGATCCACCCCTGGCGATCGAGCTGGTCAGGGTGGTCGGCCCAGTATGCGGGCGCGGCTGTTTCGATGAACGAGTGCGGCGCCAGAGCCATGGCGCCGTCGGCGATGAAGGTGAATGTTACGTCGTCCATGCGCAAGCGGCGAACCGCGGCTTGCGTGTTGAGCTGTCCGATCAAATCGCGTGCCATGAGCCTGAACTACGAGGTGGTGGGTGGTTGAAGCAACTCCAACGATCGCATGTCGTGGTAGAAGACCGCGGTGTTCGGCGGCACACTCGTTATGCGCCAACAGTGTTGGGCAACACATCGACGGCGCTGACGCAGTGGCCACGATGTCCACTGAGGCACACGGTGCCAATGCCGCCCGAGGTCCGGCGCAGAGGTCACGCCACATCGCTGGCCGTGGCGAGAGATAGTTGTCAATGGACTTGAGTCTTCATTACTGGAACTTTTCGACCCCAGCGGTTCCGCAGGGGATCGCGGACACGCTGGGTGCGGCCGCGCAGCTCGCCGAAGAGGCCGGCTTCGCGGAATTCATAGTCATGGATCATTACTTCCCAGATGGACGCGCTCGGCAGCGCTGATGAGCCCATGCTCGAGGCGTACACCACGCTGGGCTTACGTGGCGGCCGTAACCAAACGCATTCGCCTGGGAGTACTGGTGACCGGTGTCATGTACCGATACCCGGGCCTGCTGACCAAGATTGTCACCGCACTGGATGTGTTGTCGGGCGGCCGTGCGCAATTGGGCGTGGGGGCATCATGGTACGAGCGGGAGCAGGTGGGGCTTGGTGTGCTAGTGGTGCCAGTGAAGGAGCGGTCCGAGCGACTGGAGGAAACGCTGCAGATCTGTCTGCAAATGTGGAGCGACAACAACGGGCCCTACCAGGGGACGCATTATCAGTTGGCCGAGACGTTGTGCGTGCCCGCGCCACTGACCCGGCCACGCCCGCCGATCCTCATCGGGGGCGGAGGCCTGCGCAAGACACTGCTGCTGGTGGCACGCTACGCCGATGCGTGCAACCTATTCGCTTCGAGTCCAGAGGAGGTGGCCCCCAAACTCGATGCGCTTCGTTCCCACGGCGAGGCGGAATGACGCGACTACGATGCGATCAGTAAGACCGTCCTTTATCAGGGCCCGGTTCTCGACAGGAAAGCCGACGAATTTGTAGTAGACGTTCAATGCTATGCGGCTCTTGGTGTTTCGCAGCTAGGCGTGATGCCGGACCGGGACCCGGTGGAATACACCGAGCGCGTCGCCGAGATTGTGCCCAGGCTGGCCGACCTCTGACCGCCATGGAACATTGGCCGTATTTCATGGGACCCATCGTCGTCTTCCGATTCACCGCGGGTCCGGTTGATCGATCGGCGCTGATCGTGGTGCGCGAGCATGGGCGGTTACGGGAAGGCTGTTACGACCCGACAGCTGTTCGAGGCGACTCGAGGGGCCGCGTGTCGTGGTAGAAAACCCTTAGGCGCCAAAGCTTGTCGCCACGCGCGACCCAGTGTTCGGCGATCCAAAGTTCATCGCCACCGGCGGAGCGGGCCGTCAGCAGGGCAGCGACGTGCTCACCATCGGCCGAAATGCTGACCAGCCGCATGCTGGCGAAGTCGACGGCCGCCGCCAACTGAGGCAGCACGTTGGTGAGGAACGCCTGGGGTCCACGCTGCACCCCTCCCCATGGCAGCACGGGGGGTACATGCGCTTCGAAATCGTCGAGCATGGCGTCCGAGAATGCGTTGACGTCACCGCGGAATGACGCCTCGTAGAGCGCTCGCACTAAGTCCCGGTTGGGCTGGGCTTGCTCGGTGTCGGCCACGGCAGTTGTCCGGTTCCTAACGTCGTTGCTCTTCGAAGCGTCGGCTCCATACAGAAGCCTCGCGCCGCCACGCTCATCGTCGCGATCTCTTCGCTACCCGTCGATGTCTCACCGAACACCGCGAGTGCTCGGTCGGTGTCGCCGCGAACACGCTTGTGGGGTCAGCTCACCAAACACCGGTGACGGCGTTACTGGCCCGCTAGTCGGTGGGCACGCCGGTAGGCCCCGGGCGCGTTACCCATTGATCGCTTGAAGGCCTTGCCGAAGGCGAACGGCGAGCCGTAACCGACCCGCGCCGCCACGGATTCGATGGGCAAGTCGGTATCGCGGAGCAGACGCGCCGCGATGGTCATCCGCCAGCGGGTCAGATGGGTTAGCGGCGGCTCACCGACGAGTGTGCGGAACTGGCGGGCAAGCGCCGTCCTGGATACTCCCCCCGCCGCCGCGAGTTTGGCCACCGTCCAAGGAGTGGCCGGGGACTGTTGGATGTTTTCCAGCGCGGTCCGCACCGCGCTGTCCTGCAGCGCACGGGCCCAGCCCTGCGCGCCCCGCTCGGCTTCGCGTGCATACCACACACGCAGCGTGTAGATGATGAGCAGATCCAGCAGGGCCGGCACAGCCGCGCTAAGACTCGCGCCGTCGCGCTGCACCTCGGCACCCAGAAGGTCCACCACGGAGCGCAAGGGCTCACCGATCGTGGCCCGTGCCGGTAGATGAATGACCTCGGGAAGCTGGGCAATCAACGGATGCGGCCGGGCCCGCTCGAGCGCGTACGTGCCACACAACAGCACGGTGCCTGGACGCTCACCAGGCAGCGGGGCGCGGATTGGCCACTGCTCTTTCGGTGCGGTCGAGTCCACGTCTTGCAGCGGGGTGTCCGGATGGTCGGCGAGGGTGTACCCGTCCGCCCTGCCGACAAACACCACGTCACCGACGCCCAGTCTGACCGGCGCCGAAACGATCGGCGGCACGATCCACGCGGACCCTTCCAGGACGACGTGGAACCCCGCCCCGTGATCACCGCGGAATCTCAGCCCCCACATCCCGTACAAATCGGTACGTCGCGCGATCGGCCGTCCGGTGCGGACGGCGGTCACAACTTCTCCCACAATGTCCACGGCAGTTACCCGCTCCCAACCGCGATCCACCTCAGCGTACCGGGCTGAGCGCGAAGGTTGGACGATCAGACATCAATTGAACCGTTCTGGTTATTTCTAGTACCCAGCGCAGGCCCTACCTTGAGGAGACACACCGCTGGGACCAGCCTGGCCGGTGGAGACTAGTAGACACTCGCGCAGGCACGGACGGTCTTGGTCTATGGGGAAATCATTGACGCCTGGCGACCCATCTCGACGCAGCGACCATGCCGATCCGGCTGCACGACGAGTAGCCGGCAAGCTGACCAAGGGCGGGCGGTTGTTCGCCGCCAGCGGCGCCGAATGGACCGAACCGGCGCGGCGGGTTACCGTTACGGAACCGACGGTGTGCTGAGTCGCCAGTATGGACCCCACGCAGACCTCGACGCCCTGCTGGCCGGTCATGGGTGCAGGTAGACAGCATCAATGGATCATTGAAATGACGCCGATTAGTGAGCAAGTCAGGAATGGCGAAACTAAAATTGACGTTGATGCCAAGTTCAATTACAAGTGTTCGGTGCGACGCCGGTAACACCAGCAGGGTGACGGTTGGAGATCTTCATGGGTGAGCCTGATCCGAGACAAGGCGCAACGGTGAAAGAGCCGCACGCTGTCGGTTTGCCGTCCACGAAGTGGTCGGTGTCCTCGCAGCATGCCACCAGTGTGGTGGAGTCACTCACCGAGCGAGCCGACAAGTTGGTGGATCATCTAGAGAAGGTCACTATGGATGCCCGTAAACAGTCGGATTCGGCCTGGGTGCCGCTTCCGATCAGCGGGCACAAGACGGCTGTCGCCGCTGTCCGGTCGGTGGTGGCGGCGACGGCGGACCCCGCAATGCTCGACCCGGAACCTGTGATCCAGCTCGGAGCCGATCAGGCTCGGCAGCAGTTGGCGGTGTCGGCGGTGATCGAGGCCGATCGCATTGGGTTCCGTGGGCTGTGGCAGGTGGTGGCCGCCGAGGCGACCGGCCATCCCGACGTGGACGCTCAAACCCTGCAGCAGATGACGGCGAATTTGCATGCGGCCGAGGATCTGTTCGCGACCGCGAAGTTCACCGGTTACCGTGACCAGCGGCGGCGGCAGGCGCTCGAGGAGATGTCGCAGCGCTCGGTGATGATCGACTCGCTGCTGCACGGCCAACACCACGACGCCTGGACCCTGTGGGAGATCGCCAACTATCTGCGCCTACCCACCGAAGGCCCGTTCGTGGTCATTGTCGCCGAAGTCCGCGACGTTGGCTATGAGGCCCTGCCCGGAATCGAGTCGAAGCTGCGCAGCCTGGACGCGTACTCGGCCTGGCGGCTGCTGCCCGACCTCCAGGTGGGCATCGCTCATGTCGCCTCCGAGCACCATCTGGACAGGATCATCGCGTTGTTGACGCGGATGGCCACCCACCGGGTGGGTGTCAGCGCCCGCTTTTACGACCTGCGCGACACCACCCTGGGGCTGCACTTCGCGAAGGTGTCGCTGCGTGGCCTGGCGCAAGCCGCGGCGAAGGTGGCGGTGTTCGATGGCTCGATGCTGGCCACCGCCGCCGTCAGCGCCCCCGCCGTCATGGTGAAATCGGCCGCCGCCGTATTGGACGGATTCGGCGACCTGCCCGACGAGGAGCGCGAAATACTCTTCGAAACGTTCCGGGTCTGGCTGGACAACGACACATCGGTGCGCGCGAGCGCCGAGGTGCTCTTCGTTCATCCCAACACGGTGCGCAAACGGCTGCACCGTATCGAACGACGCACCGGCCGAACGCTCTCGCACCCGCGCGATGTCATCGAACTGACCCTGGCCTTGGAAGTACACAGCCGCCTGATGTAGCGGTGTCTTCACATCGGCAACGTCGAATTTAATGGGTTAATTGCTCGGAGACCTGCCAAAGCCGATCGGCGTTGTCGGGATCAAGCACGTAAGGGGCGACGCCGCCGGTGTGGCCTTCGCGTTCATGTACCACTGGCGCCTCGGCGCAGTCCTCGTAGTAGCGGCCGGTGACCCCTTCGACCTCAGGGCTGGCCGCCAGTAACACAGAGGTGGCGGCGCCTTGCTCGATCGTCTTGACCGGGGGCAGCGTCAGGTCCGTCTCTTTCCCGAAATTGGCGAGATCGTCGGGGCCCATGTGTCGCGCGAGCGCGGTACTGGCGATGTTGCCGGGCATCAGCGCGTTGACCGCGATGCCGTCGCCGGCCCAGCGTTGTGCGGCGCCGACAGCGAACAGCACATTGGCTGACTTGGACTGGCCGTAGGAGGTCCACTGGTCGTAGGGGCGGAACCGGTAGTGCAGGTCATCGAAGACCACCGGGCCGAACAGGTGCCCGATGGAGGCGACGGCCACCACGCGGGCGCCGTCCGCCGCGGCCAGCCATCGGTGTAGGCCGATGGCGAGCGCGAAATGACCGAGATGGTTGGTGGCGAATTGCATTTCGTACCCGGCCGGGGTGAGGGTGAGCTTTGGCAGGGCCATCACGCCGGCATTGTTGACCAGGATGTGCAGCGGCCCGGTCCAGGCGCTCACGAAGCCGGCCACCGAGTCAGGATCGGCCAGGTCCAGCGGCGCGACCCGCAGCGCACCCACTCCCGACGGCAGCTTGTCGGCGATCCCGTCCGCGACTTTTCTGCCGGCCTCGACGTTGCGTACCGCGAGTGTCACCTCGGCGCCCGTTGATGCCAGCGCACGGGCGGTCTCGACTCCGATCCCGGAACTGGCACCCGTCACCACCACACGGCGTCCGTGCAGATCCACGTCATCGACGATCTCGGCCGCGGTGGTCGCGGCCCCGTACTTGCGCGTAGGCATGGCGGTCTCTTTCATGCAGGCACTAATGATGCGACCACGATGCACCCGCACGCACCCGGTATCCAGACCATGACGTTGCTGGTAATCCCAGAGCCACCCTTTCCGAGACGCGACGCACTACCCTTGATCGATGGAAACAACCCGCGGGCTGGCGGCTTTTCTGCGGGCCCGCCGCGAGTTGCTCAAGCCCGCCGACGTCGGCCTGCCGGCCAGCGAGCGCAGACGCGTCGAGGGATTGCGTCGCGAAGAAGTCGCCATGCTTGCCGGCATCAGTACCGAGTACTACCTGAGACTCGAGCAAGGACGAGACCACCAACCCTCCGAACAAGTCCTTGACGGCCTTGCCCGCGCCCTGCAACTCGACGAAGAGGCCGGCAATTACTTGCGCGCGTTGGCGCGACCGGCGCCGCGTCGGCGTGGACGCTCCGTCCCTGAAAGGTGCGACCCGGCCGTGCAAACTCTCATCGACAGTTGGCCGCTTACCCCCACGTTCGTTGTCAACAGGAACATGGCGATACTGGCGTCCAATCGCATCGCGCGAGCGCTGTCGCACCTTTTCACCCCGGGCGAAAACATCCTGCGCGCGGCGTTTCTCGAGCCCGAAATGCGCATGCTCTACCGCGATTGGGACAGGTTCACAACCAGGATCGTCCCCTTCCTGCGCGCCGTGCTCGGCGCGGAGCCACCCGATCGCGAACTCATCGAACTCATCGGCGAACTCAGCATCGCCAGCAAGCGCTTCGCCACATTGTGGGCACGCCACGACGTCAAGCACCGAAGCACCGGTCCGACCGCCTTTTACCACCCGCAAGTCGGGCCGCTCGATCTGCACTACACGATCCTGCACCTGCCGGATCAACGCCAGATAATCGTCACCTACCACGCCGACCCTGGCTCACCATCCGAGGAAAACCTGCGTCTGCTAGCCAGTTTGGCAAGTTAAGCGCTGAGCATGAGCAGCTTGGTCACGAGTGTTGATCGCCGAACACGAACACGACTTTGCCCTCCCGGCCGGTGTCGCCTTGCGCGAGGCTCACCGCGTCTTTCCAGTCTTCCAGCCGCACGGTACGGGCGACGCGCGCGCTGAGCGTGCCGTCGCCGACCAGCGCCACCAACTCGCGATAGGTGTTGTGCACCACCGCGGTGTCGGTGTTGCGCAACCAGTTGACCAGCCAGAATCCGGTCCAGTTCACATGGCGGCCGATCAGCTCAAGCACGGACACCGAGGCGCTTTGCCCCGATAAAGCCGCATAAGACACCAATGTCCCGCCGAAGCGAAGGTGGTGCGCGAGCTGCCGCGCTGCGCGGCCGCCGACGGAGTCGACGACGATATCGAGCTCGCTACCATTAAGCGACTGGGCCAGATTGGATTCCAGATCGTCATCGTCGATGACGACCCGATCCCCACCCCAGCTGCGGACCTGCTCGGCGGCGGGCTCGCGGCGGACCACGCTCAGGGTTTTCCAGCCGAACCGCCGTGCCAGTTTGATCAGGTACTCGCCAACCGCCGAGTTGCCCGCCGTCTGGCCGATCCACCGATCGGTCATCGATGGATCGCCGTAGTTGCGCAGCATCAGCAGGGCGGTTATCGGGTTGATCCCGACCATTGCGAGCTGAACGGTGTCGATATCGTCTGGCACGACCACGATGTCGGTCGTGGCGGCGATCAAATGGGTGGCCCAGGTGCCATGGCGGTAGGTGGGTAGAAGCAGCACGCGCGCACCGACCAGTGACTCGTCCTCGCCCGGGCCCACGGCCAGGACCCGGCCGACGCCTTCGCCTCCGACGTCGGACGGAGGCTGCGGAGTGATGAAGTACTGGCCGCTGATGAAAAGGAAGTCCGAGGCGTTGATGGTGGCGGCCTCAACCTCGACGAGCACTTGACCGGGACCCGGTGCGGGCTCCTGAAATTCGACGAGTTCCAGCACGTCGGCGGGTGCGCCGATCGCGGCGATCTGTAGCTTACGCATGGTCTTCCTTCCAGACATTTTGGGATTAGTCCTGTTTGATGACATGCAATGCGCTCAGCGGGCCGCCGAGCTGCATCAGCCGGCCGCCCTCACGCAGGCCGCCCACTAGCACGGGGGCAAAGCCAAGCGCCTCGCCGAATGCGGCGAACTCGGCGTTGACCGCGTCGTCGTCGCCGGCGAAGAACAAGACTTGGCGCCCATCGTGGTGCCGGGGGTCGGCCATGATGTACTCGGCGAACATGGCGTTGAACGCCTTGATAACCGTGGCGCCCGGTAGGTGCCGGGCCACCCACTCGCTGCCGGTCTCATCGCCGAGATCGACGAAACCGGAGTAGGTGGGTTCGTATTGGGCGAATTGATTCGTGGCGTCAACGACGACACGTCCCGACCAGTCCGGCACCTCACCGGCCAACTCGGGAACTTTAACGAAGGGGATGGCGATGAGCACCAGGTCGGCATCGGCCGCCTGGACCAGGGTGCCCGCCGAAGCGCCCTCGCCGATCTCGTCGACCAGCTCTTTCAATGTGTCTGGGCCGCGACTGTTGCTGAGCACGACCGGGATTCGCGCCGACAAAGCGCGTGTGGCGACGGCCCGTCCGACCGCCCCCGACCCGATGATTCCAATTCTGGCGAACAAGATGTGCCTCTTCTCGGTTCGACCGCAACACTCACGCTAGCCTATTTTGTATCGGTCAGTCAATAACTGTTGTGTACTGAATGATCGACAATTAGCACGCGTCGCTCACGGACGCGGTAGCAGTCCGATAGCCTGCTCAGCAACGGAGACGATCGCCCGCGGCGGCATTCCCCCTTTGCGCAGCGCCTCAGCCCCCCGTAACAGCGCCAGGATCAGCAGCGCCAATTCCTCTGGGTCGGCGTCCGGTTCGATGTACCCGTCACGCTGGCCCGCTTGGATCGCTTCGGCTATGTCGCGCTGATAGCCGTCGAGCCACTTGCGGATTCGGCGGGCTACCTCCTTGTCGGTCGCCCCCATCTCGGCGGCGCTCTTGGCCATCAGGCAGCCCCGGCCCTTGGTGTCAGCGGTCAAAAGTTTCGTGACAGAACGGATGTGATCAACCAGCCGGTCGCGGCCGCCTTTCTCCGGATCACGTAAATCGGCGAGCGCCTGGTCCATCACCGCGGTCGCGTAGTCATCTAGGGCCCGCAGGAACAAGGCGCGCTTGTCAGTGAATGCTCCGTACAGGCTGCCGCGACCCAGCCCGGTCACATCGGTCAAATCATCGAGCGAGGTCCCGTTGAAGCCGTGCAGCCAGAACTGATCGCGGGCGGCCTGAACGACCTCGGCTTCGTCAAACTTTCGTGGTCGAGCCATGACGGCAGATTACCCCGTTATTGACTGATCGACCCAAAACTCCCTACGCTAGTTATGTACTAGGTGATACAGAACGGGCGTGGCGAGGTAGGGCTTATGGGTTTGGGTGCGGTGTATATGGAGGCGGGCG
>Ga0307479_10006902_pt1 | contig 10451 bp, 13 predicted proteins | sample atmos_gasesECM4C_FD_203743 | JGI IMG/M metagenome (GOLD analysis project Ga0307479, IMG submission 203743) | Hardwood forest soil microbial communities from Morgan-Monroe State Forest, Indiana, United States - atmos_gasesECM4C_515 | ecosystem: Environmental > Terrestrial > Soil > Temperate...
CTCGCGTGAACGACGCGTTCGAGGAGGAGCGTAATGGAACGTCGAGCTTCGTAGACTCAACGTGAGCTCGCCATCCAGCGCGAGCGGGGATGGTCAAGCCCACCATCACTTATGAGGCGGAACGTCTTCACAAGTTGATCGAGCCGTTTCGGCTAAGCGTCCAGCGCGCTACCTCGCTGGCCCGCGAGACGATGAAGCCTGTTGGCCCCAGGAAGGCACAAACGGGCGTTCGGCGGCCGGCGGGAAAGGCCCCGGAGGGAAAAATCCGGGTGGGCATCTTTGATGAGAGGAGTAGAGGCGTCAAAATGGAACTCTCAGTTCCGTCCTGTAGATCGCCGCGCAAGTGCACGTTCAGCGGACTCCAGGAATGTCGCAGCCTCTTGAGGTACATACCCCGCAGAGATGCAAGGAACAGAGGGGGGAAAGGGATGCATCGAGGTCTCATAGCCGGGATCGTGGTTGTCGTAGTCATCATCGGTATGGCCATCGCGTACCGCACCGGCTCCTCCAGTCCGTCAACGCTCAGCTTGACAGTGACGGTCAACGACTACGTGGGAGGAATCACAAGCAGTGCGCCTCAGGACTTTGTCGCGGACGCGGAGGGAATCTTCACTAAGCACAAGCTAAGGGTGAACTTCGTGATCCTGGAAGGCACGTCCCAGGCCGTCCAAGCTGTCGCGGCCGACAGGACAGGTCGCGCCTTTGTACAGGGAGACATTCTGGACGAGATGCTGATGGCCGACAAGAACCCCAGCGCACCTCCGCTCATCGGCATCGCCGGGAACGAGCCGAGGAATCCCGTCGCGTTGATCTTCCTGCAGTCGAGTGGCATCAAGTCCCCTGCGGACCTGGCCGGCAAGACGATCGGGGTTCCCACCGGCAGCCTCTCCGAACAGTACCTCGATATCTTTCTCCAGAAGCAGGGGATACCGAAGGACAAGGTGACGATTCAGAACATCGGCTTCGGCGCGCTCCATCCTGCGCTGATGCAGAAGCGGGTCGACGCCGTCTGTGAGTTCGCCAGGGGCCTGGCCAGTCTGGAGATCGTCGCGCGGCAGCAAGGCCAGAAGGTGGGCTCCTTCTTGTTCGGCGACTATCACATGCCCTCACCGTTAGGCGCCGTGGTGGTCCAGAAGAGCCTCGTGGACAACGATCCCGCGGTGGCGGCAGCCATCGCGGGATCGCTCAACGAGGCCCTCCACCTCTGTGTGATCAACCCGGAGCAATGCATCAAGGACTTCATCGCCAAGAATCAGGGGCGAGACTACGAGCAAACGCTGGCGGAGTGGAGGGTCGCGCTCAAGGCGCAGTATGGACTGGACGCCGCGGCGGTCCGAAAGATGAGGCCGCTCCAGCTGGGGTGGTTCGATCCGGAGCTTGTCGCGACGACACTGCCGGAGCTCAAGACGATGTTTAAGATCAGCGAGACCTTCGACCCAACAACGCTGTACACGAACCGGTTCGCCGAGCACCCATAGCGGGTCCGGGGGAGTGGCCTCGATCGGCGGAGCGAGACGGCTGGGCCTGCCGGGTCTGGCGAACTACGGCCTGCCCGTTGTCTCCTTTGTTGCCGGCGTCGTCTTGTGGCAGCTGGCGGTAGAGTTCTTCCATATCCCCGCGTATCTCTTTCCGTCGCCCTCCGCAATCGTCAGGATCTTCTTCACCGGCAATATCAATTGGGTCCAGCACACATTGGTCACCCTGAACGAAGCCGTAACGGGCTCCGCGATCGGCATTATCGTGGGCTTCGCGATCGCGCTTCTGATCACGCTGTCCGCAACGTTGAACAAAATCCTGATGCCGTACATTGTCGCGCTTCAGGTGCTGCCGAAGGTGGCGATCGCCCCGATTATCTACATTCTCCTGGGCTTCACGAACACGTCGAGGATCATTCTGATCGTGATCCTCACGTTCTTTCCGATCGTGATCAACGTGAGCACCGGCCTGACCGACGTCGACCGCAACCTTATTTTCCTCCTCCAGTCGCTGCGCGCCAGCAAGGCGACGATCTTCTACAAGGTGCGACTCCCCAACTCTCTTCCGTATTTCTTTGACGGACTGAAGATCGGGGTGTCGGGCGCATTGGTTGGGGCGATCGTCGCGGAATTCGTGAGTTCCAACAGCGGCCTCGGTTTCCTCATTCTGAATTCCCAGTACACGTTCAACACCGTGGCCGCGTTCGGAGCGTTCACCATACTGACCGTGCTGGGCCTACTGCTATATGCCGCTGTGGTGCTGCTGGCGCGGCAGCTGATGCCGTGGTACCGGTCCGGTTGAGAATGACCTCCGTCGTCATCCTCGAGAACGTCAGCAAGCACTATACGACCGTCAAGGGGAACGAGGTCCAGGCTCTCAAGGACGTCTCGCTGTCGGTGCAAAAGGGAGAGACCGTCGCGATCGTCGGACCGAGCGGATGCGGAAAGAGCACGCTCCTTAGGCTGATCGCCGGGGTCGAGAAGCCCGGCAGCGGGAGAATCCACCGGGAGACGGCCGGCGCGCAGTTCGCCGTCGGCTACGTGTTCCAGGATTCAAGCCTGATGCGGTGGAGGACCGTCTACGACAACATCAAACTGCCGCTCGAGGTCGTTAAGAAAAAGGACCTCGGGAACGTAGACAGGCTCATCGAGATGATCGGCATGAAGGGGTTCGAGAGGAGCTATCCGATCGAACTGTCCGGCGGCATGCAGCGGAGGGTCTCGATCGCGCGCGCATTCGTGCATGAGCCGTCGATCATCTTGATGGACGAGCCATTCACCGGAGTGGATGAACTGACCAAAGAGGCTTTGGAGAATGAGCTGGGGACCCTGATCCGAACACTCAACGTCACTGCGCTCCTCGTCACCCACGATATCGAGGAAGCGGTGTTCCTCTCGGATCGGATCCTCGTCATGTCGCCCAGGCCGGGCGCGATTGTGGAGGAAGTGCCGGTGAACCTTCCGCCCGCGAGAGACCCATCGATGCGGTCCAATATCGAATTCTTTGCCGCGGCCAACAAAGTGCGCGCGAAACTCCTCGAAATGCACGCCATGAAGGTCGACGCAGCTACCTGAAGCGCGGCATCACCTTTTCGGCGAAGGGCACGATCACTTTCTCGTGTTCTACTTCTGACCGGGGAGCGGAAAAGCACCTCAGCCAGATCTCGTTGATGCCGAAAGAGACAATCTCCGTGATCTTCTCGATGCAATCCTCGGCCGTGCCGGCGACCGAGAACCGCTTGATGACCTCGTCCGTGAGATATGTCCGGTCACGATACGCCGCCTCCAATCCTGCCTGGCCCATCATCCGGCACTTCCCCAGGAAGGATGGCAACGCTTCGCCAAAGCCGTCCAGGATGACGGGATAGGCTTCGGGGGAGGTATTCAACAGCGCTTGGGTCACGAACGGCCTGACGTTCTCCACGGCTTCTCGTCCGTCGTCTGAGATCGAGGTGTAGACCCACGAAATCAATCGGATGTTCCCGAAGGGCCTCGCCGCCTTCCGAGCTCCAGCCCTCACGTGCTCGATCGCGAACGTCAGCTGCTCCTTCGACACGTAGGTCGCTATCACCGCGCCGTCCGCTATCTCGCCTGCGAGCTCGAGGTTCAGCGGACTTCTGCTCGCGATGAGTATCGGGATGTCCGGCCGTACGTCAAACCTCAGTTGGGCACTGGTGAGCTTGTAAAGCCTGCCGGCGAAGTTGACGGTTTCGCCGCTAAACAGCCCGCGGATCATTGTGACTGTCTCACGGAGGGCCTCGTTGACGTGTCTGCGCTCAAGATGCATCTGGGCGAAACCAGATCCTCCGGCGCCCAGGGCGAGCAGGGCCCGGCCCCCCGAAAGTTCATCGAGACTCGCGACGGCAGCGGCCAGCATCGCGGGGATCCGACTAAACGGATCGGACACGCATGGCCCGAGCTTTATCGTCGTCGTATTGAGGGCGTCGGCGGCAAGCGTGACGAAAACGTCTTTCTCGCCCGAGAATCGCTGGTCGGCGTGGACGAAGTATTCGAAGCCGAGTGCCTCGGCCAGCTTCGCCACCGAGACCACCTTCTTCAGCGGCTCCACCGGCGCCATCCCTACGCCAAACCTCACCATTGGATCTACGCTAAGTTGATACTCATTTTCCCGAAGCCCTCCCTCCGCATCCGTGGGGCCTCGCGGGCGAGTGCATCGATCCCCTCAGTAATCTTGCCGACAAGATTCGTGGCCAGTGGACCGCTCATTCCCCGTATCGCGCTGTCACGCTCGTAGATGAACCCGATGACGAGGACGTCGCGGATATGCCTCGGCCACTCCGGCTTCACGAATATGGCAGGTTTGTAGTAAACGAAGAGGTCGCCGACGGTCTGGTAGATCGTCTGATTCTCTTCCTCTATGCGGTGGGGAGTATCGAGCACGACGAAGACCTCGCGGCCGTTCTCCATGCTGTGCATGGCCTGCCGCTCGATCGGAAGGATCTCCTTGAGCCATTTCGTGGCCTTTGGCGCGTCCTTCTCATCGAGTTGCGCGAACGCCTCGACGCTGCCCAGCGTGATCTTCACCCTGGTCATTGGCCGACTCTTGTCACGACCAGCCTCTGGAGGCCGTTGTGACGGACTTCTTCGCACTTCCGCGCGAAGTCCTTTGGGATGTCGATGAGAGTGGCGAACAACGTGGCGACCTGCAAATTCGAGTCTCCGCCGCTGCGTGCCGGATCGTCCGCGGCCATGCCGCCGCCGGCGGGGTCGCCATAGAAGATGGCGAGTTCCGACAGCTCGCGCTGGAACTCAGAACTGTAGGCCAGCTGCTTGCCGCGAGACATTTGGGGGGATCGCCAGAAGTATACAATGTCACCGGGAGCGGTGGTCCCGCGCCGAACCGGGCCTTCGGGGGGAAGTCGAAGTATCTTCTCGCCATGAAGATGCAGCATGATCTCGCGGCTCGACCAGTTGGCGTGGATCGCCATCCCTTCGACCGGAAGCACGTTCCAAACCGCGTCGCACGTCTTCGGCACGACGTCATCGTGCATCTCGGCAACGGCCCGTGTTCCGGCCATCTCAAAGAGCAACTTCCTCATCCGACGCCCTCCAGCTTCTCGATGAGGAGGTCCTTCTGGCCCCGGTAGATCATGTCTTCGCATGCCATTGCGAAGCCATCCAGGGTCGAAAAGATGTTCGCAAAGAGGTTCACGGCTTCTGGGCCTCGCGGTCCCTGCGGCCGCGTGTCCCTATCATAAACGATGCCTATCTCCGCGGATTCAGACCTTCCATAGGGGGCTCCCCGGAAGTAGTTCGGGGGCCTGTAGTAATAGAAGATGTCGCCCGGAATCGGAAGGTAGGTGAGGACGTTCTCGGGCGGAAGCACAAACTTGTTGTCCAGGTGGGCTAATACCTGATGTCCGGACCAGATGTCATGTATCGCCTTGACGCGCAGGGGCAAGAGGCGCCAGATCGCCTCGCAGGTGTTTGGGCAGTCCGCCTCGAGAAGATCTGCGATGGCGGAGATGCCATCATCTGGAAAAGAGATTCGGATTTTCCGAGACAGCAAATGCGAATCACGTCGATGGTCGGACACCGACACATTCCCCCCCACTGTGAGGCTCCCAGCGATCCTGCCTCGGCAAAAGCCTCAAAAAGTAGACGCTTGCTCCGAACCTGACTTTCAGCTCGTCCTGGAGGCCTTTCTCCTCAGCCGCCGCGTAAGGAACTGCCATCCCGGGTGGGTTAGATTTCAAAAGATCCTTGACGCGAGGAGAAGCCCGGCTAGGGCGACGGGCGCCCGGGTGCCGGGAGCGTGGAGGAATGTCCACAAAGTGTGGTTCCATCATTTTTGAGAGGCGGGGGCATCTACGCCTATTTCGTCAGATATTCAAGCCCGTCGGCGCATGGTCGGCTTACATCCTTGCTAGCCTTTTCTTCCCCGGGCATTTTGTCCCAGCCCCCTTTTTCAATGAAGGTACTTCTGTCATAGGACTCTAGCGCCTTTAGTTCTTTAAGTTTCTCTTTATAGTTCGGGTCCTTTATGAATTGGGCGACGCAGATCGCGGCCCGAGTCGCCAAGACCGCCTCTTCGGTCCTCTGTCGGCCAGTGCCGCCGGTTGTCCAACCGCCCCACGCGAAGCCGATGATCATTGTAATGACTGCCCCACAGATAAGACCCCAAAAGCCAAACTTAATCTTCCCTCCGGTTCCTTGTTTCATTGATATGCTTCCTGAGGCTTGAGCTCGCCGCTGCTTCCCCCGTTCGTCCAATTCTTCGGCCTTTTTCCGAATTCGCTCCTCTTCCGCGCTCAAGCGCATCCCCCCAGCCCTATCGTGTCCTGCGTAGCTCATTCGCGCGGGGGGACTGCAACCCTCCCGGGTCGTTCAGGTCGCACTCTCGGGGTCGACGTGGCATTTGCCGGGCATCTCTGCAAAGTCCGACGATCCAAATGGGATCGTATTAGCGCTCGATCACTTCTGCGGGGGTCGTGCCGGAGCCGCCATAGCATCGGCGCGGCGAGGTGCTAAAAAGCCCGGAACCGCGGGACCGAGGTCCCGCGGTTCCCATCGTAGCCGTGTCGCTTATCGCTTGCCCGTCAGTGCGGGTTGCGGAGATCCCTCGATTTCGATTGGGACCTTTTTGGGCAGCACGCCCTCATGAATCGGCAGCGTGACGTCAAGCACGCCGTGGGTATACTTCGCCTTCACATGATCAAAGACGAGCCCATCCGGCAGCGTGATCGTGCGTTCAAATGGCCCGTAGACGACCTCGGTGAACAGGTACTGGTTCTCAGGTACGTCGTAGGTGAACTTGCGCTCCCCCTTGATCGACAGCAGGTTGCCGCTGACCTTGATGTCCACGGTGGCAGGGTCGACGCCTGGGACCCACGCCCTCACCATCAAGTTGTTGTCCTGATAGAACGACTCGACGGGCGGAGCCCATGCCGTTGTACGGCTCATGCTCACACCGCTGTACAGCCTGTTCATCAGCTCACGATTCAGCTCAGATAGATCCGCAAATAGTGACCATCGATTGTTATGCATTGCACTCGCCTCCTTCTAAACGACCGACCGGCGCCCTACTGGAGCGTTGGTCGGGAGGTGACCATCCAGCCATCACCTCAATCTAATGTTAATCTCATGCAATCATAATTGTCAACAAGATTGTCAATAATATTGTCAATTTTACTGGAAACATGAGTGGCAGCATCGAATATGGCAGCGGCCTTGTAACTACGAAGGGTCATGGGCGGTTCTCCATCCATGCTACATCTAGACGTCCATTAGGAGCCGCGGGCGGGAGGAAACTCTTCGTCACCAGGTTTCACCATCCCATACGTCAACACGCCCTCCGCGGCAACTGCTCCGTTCACCATGACCGTGGCCTGTGCTTTGCCGAACCGTCCTTTCCCGCGGAGCCCGACCACCTGGATGATGATCTGGTCTCCGGGCACGATCGGGCGATGGAACCGCACTTGCTCGACGCTCACGAGGTGCGTGATGTAACCGGCGGCGTCGGGGCGCAATGACACCAGCACCGCTCCGACCTGAGCCATGGCCTCCAGGACGAGGACGGCGGGCATGACCGGGTGACCCGGAAAGTGGCCGGAAAAAAACCGCTCGTCCATAGACACATTCTTGAGACCGACTGCGCGCTCGCCCGGGTCGAGCGCAAGGATCCGGTCGATCAGTAGCATCGGGTACCGATGCGGCAACCGGGCCATGATTTGCAGGATGTCCATAGCATGGGGAGCCTGCTGATCCATTCATCGATCCTTTCGCCAGGCCGAAATACAGACACCGCCCGATCGCACACGGCTTGAAGGACCACCCTCATGTGGAAGCCTGAAGTCTTCCACGCTTGTCACACCTTGTTCCGCGCCGTCATGGATCGCACCTTGCCCTCACTCCCAATCGTTTTCAGGCTCGACGATGAAATGTGCCGTACGCGGGGACTTTGCTCACCCAAATATACGCGTATGGGGGGCGACCAAAGTGAGCACTTCCGGATGCCTCATTAGGTGCATCTACCTGTACCGCCCTGCTGCGCCTCGAGGCGTGCGTGTAGGGCACCCGGCGGGTCCCAAACGCACGCGCCAGGGGGCAGAAAGTCCAGAACTTGACGGATAACACCCTATCCTGCGCTTGCTGGTCTCTCTGAGCAGGCGTACAATTAGAGGTGCTTCCCCTTCCTCACGCCCGCGACCATTCCCCCGGCAACAGGTCGGCCCCTCGAAGGAGAAGGTCCCGGTTGCAGGTGACACCCTGAAGTGGTGGTGTGCCTCATATAACACAGGAAAGTCTGTGCGACGGGGCTTTCACAGCCCATCTCTTGCGCAGCACTCATCCTTGATATGCTTTCGAGTGCCGAAACGAGGAGGAGGCCTTCAAATGAAACGACTCATGCTGACAGCCCTGCTCGCATTCGTTCTGGGCATCGGCAACTTCGTGACCGTTCCGCGGACGACCACGCCAGCCTCCGGTTGCGATGATCATGCGGGTGGCATCTCAAAGGGGACAACATTTCACTGCCCGATGCCGTGGTGGCGTCAAGGGCCGGCGTTTCTTGCGTGAAGGGATGGCACGAGAAACCCCGTCTTACGTCCATCTGAAGATATGAAACCGCCAGACCGGAAGGGAACCGGGAACGACAAAACACTCCCTACGGGGAGGAGGAGGAAGAGGGGTATCTCACGGTGCGACGGTACGAAGGGGTCCCAATCCACGTGAGACAGGTCGGCGGGTGACCGAAGGATTCGGCCCGCTGGTGAGCCAGGTCCCAGGGTTGGTCGCCTACTACTGGGCTGACGCAGGGAGCGGCACAATGATCTCCACAAGCGTCTTTCAGGACCGCACCGGCGCCGATGAATCCAACAAGAAAGCGGCGGAGTGGGTCAGACAGAATCCCAATCTGTTCACGAGCCCCGCCCAGATCACATCCGGTGAAGTCGTCGGGCACAGAGCAAAATAGCATCTGCGGTCAAGCGCAGGTGGGGACCGGGTGTGCTCCGGTCCTCTTTCTCGTCCCCGGGGCTACCGCGGGCTGATTCGAGGATGGCCGGTTTGGTCTCGAGGAGGAGGGGGGTCCCCGGGAGGAGAAGCGGACCGTGACCGGAGGGCTCCCCATGGGATATGGATTCGTGACTGCCGTTGTTGTTGTCGCCTTGCTCCTGGCGTGGAACGGGGTCAAGATTGTCCGCGAGTACCAGCGTTTGGTGGTGTTCCGCCTGGGCCGCAGCTTCGGCCCGAAGGGTCCGGGGATCGTCTTTCTGATTCCGATGATTGACAGGGCGGTCTGGGTAGACCTTCGAGAGGCGTTCCTCGAGATCCCCGCGCAGACATGCATCACCAAAGACAATGCGCCCATCTCCATTGATTTCCTGATCTACTGGAAAGTGTTCGACCCGCAGCGCACCGTCATCCAGGTGGGCAACTTCGCCGGCGCCGCGCAGGGGATCGCCACGACCGGCCTCCGCGCCGTGATCGGCGATCTCAGCCTCGACGAGGCCCTGACGAAGCGGGACCAGATCAACCAGGTCATGCGGGCCAAGCTCGACGAGGTTACGGAGCGATGGGGGGTCAAGGTGACCACCGTCGAGATCCGTGAGATCACCCCGCCGAGGGACGTTCAGGATGCGATGACGCGCCAGATGTCCGCCGAACGGAGCCGGCGCGCGCTTGTCACGGAAGCGGACGGGAAGAAACAGGCCGCCATCACCATCGCCGAAGGAGAAAAGCAGTCGGCGATCCTGAAGGCCGAGGGCGACCGCCAGGCCGCGATCCTTCGTGCGGAGGGGTTTTCGCTGGCTTTGGGCAAGATCTTCGAGGTCGCCAAGACCGTGGACACGAACACGATGAGCCTCCAGTACCTGGAGGCCCTGAAAGCCCTCGGTGCGGGCCCGGCCACGAAGTTCGTGTTCCCGATGGAGTTCACCAAACTGCTCCAGCCTTTCGTGGATGGCGCGCCCGGGACTCCGCCCCGGAGGGCGCCGTAGGCGCGTCGGTGATTGGGCAGGACCGACCGGTGAATGGGTGGAGGGTGCCGCGGGGAACCCAGCATAACCTCTCGCCGCGCCGCCAGCATTAGCACCGAGCGGAAAACGCTCATCGCGCGGCGGCAGGGGGATCAAATCGGAAGGATTCGGCCCATGGGGTGGAAGCCTTCTCCTGTGGTGATCCTTCCCGTTTGATACACTACTTGTAGGACGAATGGAAGCACGACGTTCCATCCTGACTTCCGCACGATGAAACCTGAAAGTCCACGGTTGGCGGCGGTCAAGCATACCCCACAGCGATAACGATTAATAGCAGTCCGGTCGAAGGGCCCGGCCAGGCGGTGGGGCGAGCCCGAACCAGGCTCTATCCGGGTTTCTGTCCACCGACCGATAATGGCAAGGTATTTGGGGTGCGGCATTCGCGAGGAGGCATACGCATCATGGCGGTGGCAAACCCGCTCGGCATCGATCTCGACCAGTACAAGTATGGGTTCCACGATCCCGAGGACACGTACGC
>Ga0307479_10006903_pt1 | contig 10450 bp, 5 predicted proteins | sample atmos_gasesECM4C_FD_203743 | JGI IMG/M metagenome (GOLD analysis project Ga0307479, IMG submission 203743) | Hardwood forest soil microbial communities from Morgan-Monroe State Forest, Indiana, United States - atmos_gasesECM4C_515 | ecosystem: Environmental > Terrestrial > Soil > Temperate...
TTCAAGAAATTCATCCTACGGGGCAACGTAGTCGACATGGCGGTCGGCGTGGTCGTGGGCGCGGCCTTCGGCGGCGTAGTCACGGCACTCACCAAAGACCTGTTGACTCCGCTGATTTCCGCCGTGGTCGGCAAGCCCGATTTTTCCGCGCTCGGCTTCACCGTGGGAACCGCACACTTCCCGGTGGGCGATTTCATCAACTCTGTGGTGTCGTTCTTTCTGATTGCTGCGGCGATTTACTTTTTCGTGGTGACGCCGGTGAACGCTCTGGTCGCGCGCATGCGGAAGGATCCGGTTCCGGCCGACCCGACCACCAAGAAGTGCCCGGAATGCCTGAGTGAGATCCCGATCGAAGCGCGGCGGTGCGCGCATTGCTCGGAGCCGGTGCCGATGGGCAAAGCGGCGTGATCGAGAGGAAGTTCTGATGATGCCCACGCACGGCTTTCTGCGCCTGTCGGTCTGCGCAGGTGCGGGGACTCTGAGCGCAACGCTCGTAGCCCAGGACGCAAGAGAGCGTCCCCCAAAGCCACCAGCCTGTGCCTGAAGTGGGGAACTCTTGTGCGCATCCGCGTCTCCGAGAAGATCTCACAGACTCTTCTCGTCACGAAGGTGCTTCCAGACTATCCTGACGAAGGCGCGGGCGAAACATATCGAGGGCTCGGTGGTGCTCGTCACCGAAATTTCCCCTGCGGGAGCGGTCGAGAGCATGAAGGTGGTTTCTGGCGACCCGTTGCTTGCTACCCCAGCCACCGACGCCGTGAAGCAGTTGAAATACAAACCCTTTCTGCTGAACCGCAAGCCAATCGCTGTTGAAACTCAAGTGACGGTCAGGTTTACGCTAAGCGCACAGAGATGAATCAAGCGGTCGGGACCTGTACAATCACCGGGGGATGGACCGCTTCGGCTTACTTGTACTAGTCTTTTTTTCGCCCGTTCTCGCTCGAGCCCAGAATCCCGGTTCCTCTTCCTCTAAAAGCAAGCACAGCACCGAGCAGCATGTGAAAGCGCCGCCAGCTCCTGCAGAAAGCGAACAAGACGTCTACCGCAACAGCGATTTCGGCTTCACTTACCACGTACCGTACGGGTGGGCCGACCGCACAAAAGGCATGCAGCCGGAGGCCGACGATCCTGCGAAGCCACAATTGCTGCTGGCGGTGTTTGAACGTCCCCCGGAGGTCACAGGCGACACGGTGAACTCTGCGGTCATCATCACCACGGAGAGGGCTGCGTCGTACCCAGGCCTCAAGACCGCCCTCGACTACATGGGACCGCTGACCGAACTCACGACTGGCAAGGGATTCAAAGTGACGCAGGAGCCATACGAGTTTCCGGTTGGATCGAGAAAGCTGGTGCGCGGCGACTTCGCCAAGGATCTGGGGAAACTGACGATGTACCAGTCGTCGCTGGTCATGCTGCATAAGGGATCAGTGGTGTCGTTCACCTTCATTGGCGGCAGTGAAGATGAGGTGGAGGAGTTGATCGAGAAACTCGCGTTCGGCCCCGCGGTGAAGGGGCGCTGAGACGGCCTCGCGGCGCGCCCGAAGTTGAACCTCGCAACTGGCTGTAACTCCCTCCAAAACCTGAGGTTACCGAGCCGGTTCGGGGGTCGAAAACGCACCTCTTTTGTGGTACAATTTACCCAGCTGGGAAGCCCCTAAGTGCAATAAATATCAATAATTTGAGGCCGATTTTGGGGCGCCCGAAAAGTACCCCCAGCCTGGGCCCGAAGACCAAAGCTTTTTCCACGGAGCTGAATGGCCACCAAAGAAACTCTCGATACCGCTGCGATCGCAGACACGAAGACAAGAAACGGAAAGGTTCCTGCCATCAACGGAGGCAACGGAGACTACACAGCCGATTCGATCAAGGTGCTGGGCGGCATGGAGGCCGTCCGCAAGCGCCCGGCTATGTACATCGGGTCAACCGGCGACATGGGACTGCACCACCTGGTTTATGAAGTCGTCGACAACTCCGTCGACGAAGCGCTCGCAGGTTTCGCCGACAAGATCGAAGTCACGATTCACATCGACAACTCGGTCACCGTGGTCGACAACGGCCGCGGCATTCCCGTCGACAATATGGACATCGACGGAGAAAAAGTTCCGGCGGCTCAGGTTGTGATGACCAAGCTGCACGCCGGCGGAAAATTCGATTCGTCGTCGTACAAAGTCTCTGGGGGTCTGCACGGTGTGGGTGTGTCGTGCGTGAACGCGTTGAGCGAGGAGCTGGAGCTCGAGATCTGGCGCGACGGGTTTACCTGGGAGCAGACGTATTCCAAAGGCGAACCCACCAGCAAGCTGAAGAAGGCGGGCGCGGCCAAGGTCAAGACCGGGACCAAAGTTCACTTCCTGCCCGATCGGTCGATCTTCACCGCGACCGAATACAACTTTGACACGCTGGCGCAGCGGCTGCGCGAACTGGCCTTCCTGAACAAGGGCCTGGTCATCACGCTCACGGACGAGCGCACGACCGATGCCAAGACGGGAGAGCCCAAGCAGGCTACCTTCAAATACAACGGCGGCATCGCCGAGTTCATCAAGCACCTGAACCGCGGCAAGCAGGTGCTGCACGACAAGCCAATCTACTTCGAGTTTCCTGATGCCGACAAAGGCGAGGTCGACGTTCAGGGCCTGGAAGAAGCCGCCAAGATGGCGGGTAGCAACGTCAAGGACATCAAGATCGAGATCGGGTTGCAGTACAACGACGCCTACTCCGAGAGCGTCTTCAGCTTTGCCAACAACATCAACACGGTCGACGGCGGGACACATCTTTCCGGGTTCCGCACGGCGCTGACCCGCACCATTAACTATGCCGGGCAGCAGATGGGTCTGTTCAAGGACGTCAAGGAGAACCTGACCGGCGACGACGTGCGCGAGGGCCTGGTCGCCGTGATCAGCGTGAAGCTGCCACAACCGCAGTTCGAAGGTCAGACCAAGGGCAAGCTGAACTCTGATATTTCTGGGCTGGTTCAGAAGGTGGTCAACGACAAGCTGGGCGCTTTCTTCGAGCAGAATACGACGGTTGCGCGCAAGATCATCAACAAGGCGATCGACGCTGCGCGCGCGCGCGAAGCGGCCCGCAAGGCCCGCGACCTGACGCGGCGCAAGGGAGCGCTCGACGGTGGCGGGTTACCGGGAAAGCTGGCCGATTGTTCTGAACGCCAGCCTGACCGCTGCGAGTTGTTTCTGGTCGAGGGCGAATCCGCCGGCGGCACAGCAAAGCAAGGGCGCGACCGGCGCTTCCAGGCGATCCTGCCGCTGAAGGGAAAGATTCTCAACGTCGAGAAGGCGCGGTACGACAAGATGCTGGCGCACGAGGAAATCCGGGCCATGATCACGGCGCTGGGCACCGGGATCGCGAAGGACGACTTCGACGCCACCAAGCTGCGCTACGGCAAGATCATCCTGATGACCGACGCCGACGTGGACGGCAGTCACATCCGCACGCTGCTGCTGACGTTCTTCTTCCGCCACATGCAGGAACTGATCAAGCGCGGCAACGTGTTCATCGCGCAGCCGCCGCTGTTCGGCGTGAAGAAGGGGCGCTCGCACCAGTACATCAAGAACGAGGACGAGTATGACAAGGTCATGCTGAAGCGCGCGGCGGACGGTGTAGTCGTCCGTTACGGAGAAGGCGCGGCGAAGCTGGACGGCGCGAATCTCTCACGCTTCATGTCGGTGCTGAAGGAGTATCTCGGCTTCTTCGACAAGGTGAACAAGCGCGTACGTGACGAGCGCATCACGGAGCTGCTGCCGAGGCTCGATCTCTCGAAGCGCGCCGATTTCGAAGGCGACAAGAAGACGCCGCCGAAGAAGATTGAGAAACTCGAGAAAGAACTCAAGAAGCTGCAGAAAGATCTCGGCCTGAAGAGCCTGGAGATGCGCTTTGACGAAGAGCACAACCTGTGGGAAGTGGTGTTTGTGAACTCGCAGGGCGCTGAGCATGTCGTCAACTGGGAGTTGGCCTCTAGCGCGGAGTATCGCCAGATGACTTCGAAATTCAAGCAGGTCGAAGCCTACATGGAGCCACCGTTCGTGGTGGAGATTGCGCCCAGGGGAGCGGCGGCTGCTAGCGAAGATGGGGACGAATCGGCTGAGGCTGAGTCGGAGGGCGACGAGAAGGGCGAGAAGGCGGAGAAGAAAGCGGCCAAGCCTCAGGCAAAAGGCAAGGCGAAGGAACCGGAGATCGTGGAGCTGCAATCGGCACGTGACCTGTTTGAGTTTGTGAAGAAAGAAGGCAGCCGCGGCTACGATGTGCAGCGCTACAAAGGGCTGGGGGAAATGACCGCCGAACAGCTCTGGGAAACCACCATGGATCCGGAGCGTCGCACGCTGCTGTCGGTGAAGCTCGAAGACATTGCCGAGACGGAAACCATCTTCACCACGCTGATGGGTGAAGACGTCGAAGCGAGACGCAAGTTCATCGAGGAAAACGCGCTGGATGTGAAGAATCTGGATATCTAGAGTGAAAGCCGAGCTTCGCTCGGCCAGGGTGGCCGAGGCGGCCGTCCCCACGTGAGCACATCGCTCCGATTCCCGGGCGGCCCAGCGCCGCCCTTCTTTCTAGAAAAATGCTCCGCATCGCGCTCGCAACGTCGTCGAAATATCCCAATCTTACCCAGGACGACCGTCTGCTGCTTCGTCCCCTCGCTGAGCGTGGTATTGAAGCTGAGCCTGCGATCTGGGATGACCCGGCGCGAGACTGGTCATCCTTCGATGCGGTCGTTATCCGCTCGTGCTGGGACTATCACCTTAAGTACGAGGCATTTCTAAGCTGGATCGGTTCACTGGAAGGGGCGAGGATTCCAGTCTGGAATTCGGCTGCGCTCGTCCGGTGGAATGCGAACAAGTCGTACCTCCGCGACTTGGAGGCCAAAGGCATTTCGATTGTTCCGACATTCTGGCCGGAGGCTGGCGATCCGGTGTGCTTGCGGGAGAAGCTTCGCGAACTGGATTGGACGAAGGCGGTGGTCAAGCCCCGCATCTCGGCGACTGCGCATCGCACGCATTTGATCGCAGCGGAGGATGCGGATGCCGTGCAAGAGGTGTTCCACGAACTGCAAAGTACTCCTGGAGTCATGTTGCAGAAATTCATGAACAGCATCGTGAACGAAGGCGAGTGGTCGCTGATCTTCTTCGGCGGGCAATTCAGCCACCCCGTTCTCAAGAAGGCGAAAGCTGGCGACTTCCGGGTGCAGAGTGATTTCGGAGGGACCGATCAGGCCGCCGACCCACCTGCGCAGGTTCTGCAATCAGCAATCCATATCGTGCGGACGGTCGAGCCGACGCTCTACGCTCGAGTCGATGGAGTGATCGACGACGGGCAGTTCCGCCTGATGGAACTGGAACTGATTGAACCGGCGCTGTCCCTCGCATCGCACCCAGCAGCGCCGTCGCGGTTCGCGGAGGCGATAGCGGCGGCGTTTTCCTTTCGCAAATGACGCCCTGCGGACCGGAAAACTGCCATGTCCTCGAGTTGACCGGCGCAGGGGGCGAGCGTCTAACTAGCCATGCGCCCGGTGCCCTACCTCGCCGCGCTGTTACTGTCAGCGCAGACGGTGACTTCATCCGGCAAGCTTCCGCCCGACGACCTGCCCGCGGCGCTTCGCGCCCAGGCAGCGGACGTGCAAGCAGCCTGGGACCAATATCCCGACAATGCGTGCGTGCTCTACTATGCGGCCGCAATGTACGCGCAGGCGGGACACCCGCGCGAAGCACTCGCCACGCTTCGTGTCATGGCCAGCAAACATGCCGGGCTAGATCCCCGCTTGCGCGACGGATTCCAGGGCCTAGCAGGCGATCTTGAGTTCCTCCGGTTGAAACGCGAAATTCGGCGCGAGAATCCTCCGGTGCGAGAGGCGCAGCCGACGTTTGTGATTTCAGAGAGGGACCTGATGCCAGAGGGAATCGCCTGGAGCGCCCGGCAGGAACGCTTCTACCTGGGCAGCATGAAGCGCAAGATCGTTGTAGTCGATGGCACAGGGCATGTGCGCGATTTCGTTCCTCCGGGTGACAGCGGCCTGGGAATCGTCCTTGGGTTGCGCGTGGATGACGAGCGGGGCGAGCTTTGGGCGGTTTCCGAGCAATTGAGTCCTCAGCCCGGTCTGGTTCGAGGCATTTTTCGCTACCGGTTGAGCGACGGCAAGCTGCTCGCACTATATCCGGCAGCGCCTGAGGGAGCGGACCTGGTCAATGATCTGGTGGTGGCGCCGGACGGCAGCGTCTACGCAACTGCCACTAACAGTGGTTCTTTGCTGCGCATTCTACCGGGCGGCACAAACCTCGAAATCTTTCTACCGCCCCACTCGCTGCCCGATCCCAACGGCATCACGGTTTCCGATGAGGGGCGCTTCCTGTTCGTGGCCGGCTGGTATGGCATCACTCGCGTCGACTTGAAGGCGAAAGCAACGCTGCTGCTTAAGAGCGAGCCGCAAATCTCCGTGGGCTGCATCGATGGTCTCTACGAGTACAGGGGCGACCTGGTCGGTATCCAGAATTGCGTGCACGACACGGGTCGGGTGCTGCGGCTGCATCTGAATGCGCAGCGGGACACGATCGTCTCAGCGCAGGTGTTGGAGTCCTACAACCCACGGTTTGAAACCATCACCACTGGCGCGATCTCCAGAAACGAGGTCTACTTCGCAGCGAACACCCAGATTCATAAGATGGCCCCGGATGGGTCGATCCCGGCGGGCGTCAGCTTCAATCCTATCCAAGTGCTTCGCCTGCCTCTCGACCGCAGTCCTGCTCGTCCGTAAGACCAACCTGGGACGACAAGACACCGGTCGAACCTTCTTACGAAAGAAATCCCCTGCAAGTCGCCCCCAAGACCTCGTTCTCCGGGACAGGGAGATCAGATATGTCGGTGACAACAGCCTCCTGGCCATTCGCGAATCGGTTTCCCGTGAAGCTCGCGATTGGTGGTGCAGTTGTCTTGTTGGTTGCTTCGCTGGCCATTTCAAACCTGATGCGAAGTCGGATCGCTGCCAACGAGTCGGCGCGCCAAACTGCCTTCCATCAGATGTACACGGGCCGTCGTTCCGAAAGTTTGGCACTCCACGACGACACCTTGATGTCTCTATCACAAACAAGCGCAGCGGTGGCCGAACCGAAGTCGGCCGCGCCGGCCGTCACGACCAGAGCCCAAACCGCGACCAGTGATCGCAAGATGGTCCGCACGGGCGCGCTCGAACTCATCGTGACCAGTCCGGCCGACGCTGCCGAGCAGATCCGTCGGATGGCCGAAAACATGGGCGGATACCTTGAAGCCGCGCAGATCGGCGGAGCGAAAGAAGCGCCAACCGCGGCCCTGACCATCCGCATTCCGGCGACGCGCTTTGAAGACGCCAAGGCGGGGATTCGGAAGCTCGCGGCACGCGTCGAGAGCGAGAAGACCGATGCCCAGGATGTGACGCGGCAGTACGTCGACATGGAAGCGCGCCTGCGCAACCTGCGCGCCGAAGAAGCGCAGTACCTCGCCATCATGAAGAGCGCCTACAAAGTCGATGACTTGATCGAGGTCAGCCAGAAGGTGAGTGAGGTTCGGGGCGAGATCGAGCAGCAGCAGGCGGAGTTTCAGACGCTGTCGAAGCAGATTGAGACAGTGGCGATCACAGTCTCGCTGCGCGCGGTTGCAGACGCGCAAGTCTTCGGGCTCAGTTGGCGACCGCTTTATCAGTTAAAGGTGGCGGCGCGGGATGGGCTTGATGCGATGGCAGACTACGCCACCACAATGACGGCCATCTTGTGCTACGTGCCGGTGATCCTCGCGTGGAGTCTGACCATCCTGTTCGGCGGCCTACTCGGGTGGCGCCTTTTTCGCTGGGGGAGCCGTCGATTTGTCGCAGCGCAGGCCGCCATTGTTCCCGAGAAGGCGACCGGGTCGATCTGAGTATTTCGAAAACGGTGAATTTTGCCATGTTCGCGATCCACGCAAAGAATCGCACTTCGGTTTCAAGCTCACCGCTCGCGGAGGTTCCTATGAAGTGCCATGTCCGGGGCCCCAGGCTTTTCGTTTTGCCGTTTACGCTCACCCTGTTGCTCCTCGTCGCTGACAGTCTTCAGCCATCTGTTCTTGCCGCGCCAGCGCCGGGAGAGACGCCCGGGTCGCTCGGCATCGTTGGCAAAGACGGCACAATTCAGGCCACGTGCCCGCTGAAGCATACGGAGGTGCGCGCCGGCATCAGCGGATTCCTGGCGCGCGTCACCGTCACACAGATTTTCAGCAACACGGCGACTGAAAACATCGAGGCTGTGTACGCGTTTCCGCTGCCGCAGGACGCGGCTGTGGATGACATGACCATCCAGGTCGGCGACCGCACCGTGCGCGGCCTCATCAAGCGCCGCGAGGACGCGCGTGCCATCTACGAAAACGCGAAGCGCACCGGGCATGTTGCCGCGCTGCTCGACCAGGAGCGGCCAAACATCTTCACGCAGTCGGTCGCGAACATTCTTCCGGGCGAGCAGGTCACGGTCACGATCAGCTACGTCGAGACGCTGCGCTACGAGGCGGGGTCGTACGAGTTCGTCTTCCCGATGGTGGTCGGGCCACGCTACATTCCCGGGCAGGCTACCGGCCACCAGGGCGGCGGCTGGGCGCCCGACACCAACCGCGTGCCGGACGCGTCGCACATCACGCCATGGGTTGCGGGCAAGGGCACGCGCGCCGGCCACGATATCTCGCTCGACCTTGCGCTGGACGCTGGCGTTCCCATCCAGGAGCTGCGCTCGAAGACCCACGACATCGATGTGGACCGCAAGAGTCCGAGCCGCGTGAATGTTCGTCTGCGCGACGAGGCGACGATCCCGAACAAAGACTTCATTCTGAAATACGACGTAGCGGGGGCGCAGATCGCGGATGCGATCCTGACCACGCCGGCCCCCGGACGCTCCAAGCCCGCAGGCGGCTATTTCACGATGATCCTGCAGCCACCAGCGCGTTTGCCCGAGTCTGACATTCAGCCCAAAGAGCTCGTTTTCGTACTCGATACGTCCGGCTCGATGTGGGGCTTCCCGCTTGAGAAAGCGAAGGAGGTCATCAGCCGTGCGCTCGATGGACTCTATCCGGGCGACACCTTCAACCTGATTACGTTCTCCGGCGATACACACATCGTGTTTCCGAAGCCGGTGTATCCGACCGCGGGAAACATTCGCAAGGCCAAGGAAGTCCTGGCGAACCGTAGCGGCGGAGGCGGGACGGAGATGATGAAGGCGATCCGTGCAGCGCTGGTGCCCTCGGATTCGCAGGACCACGTGCGGGTGGTGTGTTTCCTCACCGATGGCTACGTGGGCAACGACATGGAGATTGTCGGCGAGGTGCAGAAGCATCCCAACGCCCGCGTGTTTGCCTTTGGCATCGGCACGGCGGTGAACCGCTTCCTGCTCGACAAGATGGCTGAGGCCGGACGCGGCGCCGTGGAATACGTGACGCTGGCCGATAAAGCTGGCGAAGCCGCCGATCGTTTCTACGAGCGTGTGCGCTCGCCGTTGCTGACCGATCTCTACATCGACTGGGGCGGGCTTCCGGTCGCTGACGTTTACCCGCAGCGCCTGCCCGACCTGTTCAGCGGGCAGCCGGTGATCATCACGGGACGTTATACCCAGCCGGCCTCGAGCACGGTGCGCTTCAAGGGAACGCGCGCGGGAGGTCCGTTCAGCCGCGACATCCCGGTCACGTTTTCGGCGAACACGCCGCCGTTTGAAGCGCTGGCCGGGTTCTGGGCGCGGCGCCGCATCGACGATCTGCTGTCACAGGACTGGCTCGGGCTGCAGCAGGGCACGATGAAGCCGGAGATCAAAGAGCAGATCACGCAGCTCGGCCTCGACTACCGGCTGCTGACGCAGTTCACCTCGTTCGTCGCGGTGGAGGATCGCATCGTGACGAAGGACGGGAAGCCACGACGCGTTGAAGTTCCCGTGGAGATGCCGGAAGGCGTGAGCCACGAGGGCGTGTTCGGCAACGATCAGAAGGAAATGTTGGCGCGTCGGGTCAGCTCGACTCTTCCACTTCAGGGCGGGGTGGTCGGGGGGATGCCTGGTTACTCGGTGGGCGTAGCTAGTCAGACGGTCGAAGTCACTAGTCAGGCCGCTCAGGTGAATACGGTGAACGGGGTGGTGGCGCCAGCAACGCCTGGTCCACCACCACCGGTCGCGCTGCCCAAGGCAAAGCGAGGAGAGGCACGCGCGGATGCGGTTGCGCCGAGCAAACAACGGCAAATGCTCGAGAGCAAGCTGCAGCCTGCGGTGCTCGCGGCGCTTGATTGCTTCCGCAAGGCGGCGGATTCCGGAGTGTCTTGCGCGGGTGTGCATTCGGGCAAAGTCAGGCTGCAGGTATGGCTCACGGAAGGCTCGACCACTGGGCGTGCGCAACTACAGGCGCTCGGATTCGGATTCACCAAGGGCGGAACGGGGCAGATGGTCACCGGCATTCTCCCGGTGGAGAAGCTGGAAGA
>Ga0307479_10006904_pt1 | contig 10450 bp, 10 predicted proteins | sample atmos_gasesECM4C_FD_203743 | JGI IMG/M metagenome (GOLD analysis project Ga0307479, IMG submission 203743) | Hardwood forest soil microbial communities from Morgan-Monroe State Forest, Indiana, United States - atmos_gasesECM4C_515 | ecosystem: Environmental > Terrestrial > Soil > Temperate...
GGCGACGATGGCCGCGCAAGAGTCGCTAAAGAACACGCAGGAGAATCTCTCGAAGGTTTCGGAGCAGGTACTGGAGTCCGCCAACGGGCGAATGCACGCGTTTGTGCAGGATTTGGTGGCAAACGCGGAGCACCAGGTGGAGGAGTCCGGGCGCGCAGCCACCGCAAAGTGGATCGCGCAGCTTGAAGACAAAGCGACAGACACGACCTACACTGCCTTTGGGTCGCTCTTCAAAGTTTCGGAATGGTGCGAGAAGAAGGCCCAAATGCGCATGCAAGCCGCACTCGAAAAGGGCTTGAATGCAGCTTCCGATAACGTCAGAGAAAAAGCGGAGAACGCCCTGCAGGAATTCTCAACCAAGGCGGAGGCGGCCAGCGGAGAAATCTCAAAGGTTATCGAAGAATGGCGCGCACAGATTCGCGCCAATGCGGAAAGCGAAGGGGAGCAGTTGCTGTCGCGGCTGCGCACCGCTTTTACCGAGGACGCTCAGGCTACTCTGAGCAGGGCCAGCCAAGATCTGCTGAATCAAGTGAATTCCGTGCTCGAAATGGTTCGGGCGGAAACGCTGGAGCGCGAAAACACGGTGAGAGAAGCCGTGACGCAATTGAGCGAGCAAGCCATCCAAGCTCACGAAATGCGCCTGGATCAGATTTCGCGTTCCTCGCTGCAAGAAACGATCAGCAAATTCAGCCAGGAATCCAACGAAGTTCTTGAAACAATGTCTCGCTCGGCCGAAGAGCGATTGCGTTACACTTGTAATCAAGTTTTCACGGAAGCAGGCGAGGCGCTTCGGCAGAGGCTGCTGGAGCTTACTTTTCTCCGGCCCGCGGCCAAAGCTGCGACGGAGTCTTCGTAGATATCGAGCAGAAGCTGCACGGCTACGCGAGCTAACCGTTTCTACTTTGCCAACTTCATTCGGCGAAACGTTAGATTTACTCGAGTAGCGCAAGGCGTGCGCGATTTCGGGACGCAGTGCTGGTATCTCTGCTGAAATCCGGGGGGCATGACGAGAAGGCTTCCGGAAGTGAGAAGGTACGACTGCAGCGCTTTCTTGCTTGTGATCGAGCGGACCAGAAATTCGCGTGCGGCGCCGAGGCTGAGAGATGCGATCGGGTGATCTGAATCCATTTCCGGTTCGTCGTCGGAATGCCAGGAGACACTATCCTGCTCGTTCGCGTAGCGATTGAGCAGCACGCTATTGTAATCGCCGCCGTACTGCTCGCCAATCCTAACCCTGAGGACTTCAATTTCCGGTGTCCAAGGGGCGGGAACGAGCGCGCGCCCCGAGAATTTGTAGGCGTAAGGCCCCATCCAAACTTCCTCTCGAGGCACAGCACGGCCCATGAATTTACCTCGCGTCCAAGGCAACGAGTGGACGGACGCGAGTAAGGCTTGCGCTTCCACCGGCGTGAGGAACGATTCCACCAAGATGGGTTTCATTTATCGGGAATTCCTTTCCTTCGTTGCATTTTGATATACGTTTGAGGCTGATTCAACGATTCGGGCCTATGACTCGCCCGGCTAGCCGACTGCTACAAGCATTGTTCGCGAGCGGTCTCTGGGTGTACCTTAGCGTCATCGGGAAGTCCAACTGAAATTCCGACAGTCAACCGAATTCGAGGGAGATCTTATGTCGAAGATAGTGCTCCTGGCTGGAATCGCGACCGCGGCGCTCAGCCTCTTCTTGTTCGCACCCCGTCTAACGAAAGCCGCCAATTCGCCCGGCGTTGCCCTAAGCGGGCAAGTGTCCTCAGAGAAGGAAGGCGCAATGGAGGGCGTGGTCGTCGGGGCCAAAAAGGACGGGTCCACCATTACCATCGATGTAGTCAGCGATAAGGATGGACACTACAGCTTCCCATCCTCGAAGCTCGGACCCGGCCAGTACTCCCTTAAGATCCGAGCTGTTGGTTACGAAATGGATGGGCCGGCGAGTGTGAATGTCGCGGCCGGGGCAACGGCAACAGCGGATATCAAGCTCCGCCCGGCGAAAAATCTGGCCTCGCAGCTTAACAACGCGGAATGGCTCATGAGCATGCCGGGAACAGACACGCAGAAGAAGTTTCTGCTCGAATGCACGGGCTGCCACACCCTGGAGCGCATCGCGCGGTCCACTCATACCGCCGACGAGTTCATGCAGGTGATCCAGCGCATGAGCCTTTATTCGCAAGGCAGCACGCCTGCGCATCCGCAACTCCTGGCGGGCGGCGCGCGCGGAGGCGGCCCGAGAGGGAATCTTCAACCGGTTGCGGACTGGCTGGCCACAACGAATTTGAGCTCGACGGAAAGATGGGAATACACGCTTAAGACATTGCCGCGGCCCAAGGCTCAGGCCACGCGCGTCATTATCACGGAATACGATCTGCCGCGTAAGGTGGCGCAACCGCACGACGTAGTGGTCGATTCAGGGGGCACCGTCTGGTATTCGGATTTTGCCGACGAATTCGTCGGCAAACTTGATCCGAAAACCGGTCAGGCTACGGAATATCCGATTCCGCTGCTGAAGCAGGGATTTCCGAAGGGATCGCTCGAGCTGCAGCTGGATAAGGATGAAAATCTCTGGCTGGCGATGATGTATCAGGGAGGAATCGCGAAATTCGACAGGAAGACTGAGAAAGTTGAAGTGTTCCCGCTGCCGAAAGAACTGCAAAAAGACCACACGCAGGAATCGATGGTGATGCCGATTTATTCCTACGTGGACGGCAAAGTTTGGACGAACAACCAGGACGACCATTCGATCCTGCGGCTGGACGTCAAGACGGGCACGTACGAGAACCTGGGGACGTTTGCAATATCCGGCGCGGGGCGCAACATCAACGCGTACGGCATCCCGGGGAACCGCGAGAACGACCTCTATCTGCTTGATTTCGCCGCTGACGATATCGGCAGGATCGATGCAAAGACGAAAGCGTTCCACGTGTATCCGACGCCGACGCGAGATTCGCGGCCGCGCCGAGGCATGGTGGACGCGCAAGACCGTCTGTGGTTTGCGGAATACGGCGCCAATGCGGTTGGCATGTTCGATCCGAAGACGGAAAAGATACAGGAGTGGAAGGTTCCAACGCCGTGGAGCGCGCCGTATCAGGCGGTGGCGGATAAGAACGGCGATGTGTGGACCGCGTCCATGTTTACGGACCGCGTGGTGCGCCTCAACCCGAACACCGGAGACGTCACGGAATATCTGCTGCCGCAGGAGACCAACGTGCGGCGCGTGTTCGTCGACAATTCAACGACTCCGGTGACGTTTTGGGTGGGCAATAATCACGGGGCTTCGGTTATGAAGCTGGAACCGATCGATGAAGCCGTCCAATCGAGGGCTTCAGCTAAATAGATGACCTGAAAACTCTATGACAGATTCCTCGGTCGCCCAGGGAGGAGTCGGCTTAGAGATTCGCGCCGACAGCGACCTCGTGCTGGTGTGGGCAGACTGAGCTGCACTGCGGAGCGCCATCTCAGATCTGACGAGTGTTGTGATGCTCTTACGTAACCCGCCGACCGGCGACAGGACATGAAGGAACACATTCAACGCGGAAACGACGCCATGTCCCGGAACGATAGGGATCAAGCAATCCTGGAATACTATGAAGCACTTGCCGACCCGGACGAGCTTGTTCAGCGGATAGCACGGAACCGCTTCGGGACCTGACTCCCGACGTGCTGTTCGCGAGCGCAAATAGCAATTTGTATCATCGCCCCGAGTGTGCGGCGAAACGAGCAATCTACAGAAACCACCTCGTCACGTTCAGGGACTGGCGGCAAGCTGAATCAGCGGGTTTTGGTGGCTGCCCGACTTGTAATCCACCCAAACCAGGATATAGACGGAATGACAAAGGAGGGTAAGCTGCAGCACCTTACTTGGCGCAAAGCCACGTGGGGGCCCTCCCCCAAATCAGCGCTGGGCCTGCTGGGACAGGATTTGTTCGACGTCGGTGCAGGCCATGTGCAGAGATTTGAGTTTGTTCCCGTAACTTGTAAGCCCCAACTTGCCCGGCGTGATTTGATGGCAGGTAGTACAACCGAATTCCTGAAAGCGGGCAGCTTTCTGTTTTTCATCCGCGCTGCGATCCGCCGGCTTGACTTGAGCGATTACGTTCATCGAAGTCAATAGAGAGATACAGCCTTCAAATCCTTTGCCAACTTGCTTGCCGCGATCTGTGAAGCCAAGCTTCCCATTCGCGCCCATTGTGTGACAAGTGTTGCAGCCGTGGTGTTCGAAAACGTAGTGCGCGAGATCCTCCGAGCTCATCTTCGACATTTGTGCATCCGTCAAAGTGTTCGTTGAGTTCGAAGTTGCGGACGACTGCGGGGGTTGGGAACTCGGCTTGGATTGGGAGAACAACCCAACCGAGCAGAGCGCGAGGAAGGCCGCCCCCGAACAAAAGATCACAGCCCTCGCGAGATCCGCGCGATTCCTGCCGTTAAACCTGAGCAGAGAAAATTGGTCTATTGCATTTGCGACCTGACGCCGGCAATTCATTATTTGTCCGCTCCGAAAGCGATGGGATGGTCTGGCAACTGTTTTCTATCTCGCCGAACGGGTCGTTGCGTTTCCCGGGTTTGAACGGGATGGGGAACGCTCGGGGAAAAGGTTCGGCGCGAGGAAACTGAACAATCCGTTGCGAATGCTGTCGGTGGCGAAGACTTCTCCGTCCTTGGGATCGATGGCCACTCCGCCGGGATGAACCAGAAATGTGTTGTCGCCTTTAATCACTGAACGCGGCGGCACATCGCCGTCGTCATTTATATCCCAGACGCCGATAAAACCAAGCGCTCCGCTATTCCAAGGCGAGGGCAGTTGCACATCGTGAGCCAGATCGGCTCTCGGTTTTTCCAACTCGTAAGGCGGATGACTCTCATTGTTGATTGCCGCGACAAAAATCTTGCCTTGCTCGGGATCGATTGCAAGTTGCCAGGGCCGGACGATTCCGGTCTTTGGTCCGGCGATTACGGCTCGCGGAGCAACGTCGCCCTGATCGGTGCGGCCGAAGATAAACAGGCCAGTCTTTCTTCCGGGCACGCTCGCAGAGCTCGCTGCAATGAGCCGATCGTGAACGGGGTCTACGGCGACGCCGACGACGAACAACAAGCCCGTGCGAGAGCCTTGAATGATGCGCTTCGGCGGCACGTTGCCGTTGGCATTGCGATCGAAAACCAGGACGCTGCGGCCGCTGGAATCTCCCACGATGATCTCGTTGTTTTGCTCATCCACCGTGACGGTGTGCGGCCGGATCATCTTGGTGTTCGCTCCCTGGATGACGCGAATGGGCGCTTCAGAGCCATCGGCGCCGCCCCGGAACACCAGCACGGCATCGGCGAGCGCGACGGGAACTACGACTTCGTCATGCGTAGCATCGTAGGCGATGCCATGCATCGTTCGGCTCAAACGCGTCGATTGGCCGGCGATGATCCTCACTGGATTTGAATTTCCGTTTGCCGACCTGGCAAACACCGCGATGCGCGGCTGGCTCACTCAATTGGGAACCAAGAGCTGATCGCGCTTGGAATCGTAGGCCACGGCGTAAGGATTGCCGAAGCCGCCGGTGGGCGTTCCCGCGGGCGCATTGCGAATAATGCGCTTGGGCGCGGCGTCGCCCGCAGCATCGCGAGCGAAAACAAGCGCGGTGTGATCGCCGTAGTTCGCCACCCAGATCTCGTTGTGCTCAGGATCAATTGCGACGCCCATGGGGCTCGAAAGGCCTGTTTTCGCACCGTGAATCATGCGCAGTGGAACGACGTTGCCCTCCGCTGTGCGACGGAAGATCAAAACTGAGTTATCGCCGTTGTTCGCGACGGCAATTTCATCGTGCATGCCGTCTAGATCGATTCCCATGGGCCAGTTCAATTTTGTATTCGGACCCTCGATTGTGCGGACAGGTTTGGCATTGCCGCTGGAGGTTTCATCGAAGGTGTTGATCGAGGCAGGGACGAACTTTCCACCCAGAATGTGCTCGTCACCGGTCGAAGTCTGCGCGTCGTAAGCCGTATACGGCGCGATCTCGGTGGAATTCCCGTGGCTCGCGACGATGATTTCGTGATGAGCGGTATCCCACCGCACGCCGTGTGGGTCAGCCAGATTCGTTTGTGACCCTTTGATGATGCGAAGTGGAGCATCCATGCCATTGGCGTCGCGGCGGTAGATGGCAAGCATGCTGAGCTGCTGAACCGAAATAGCCATTTCTGCGCGCGAGGAGTTCAGGGAAATTCCCCAGCTTTGGTGCGGGACATATAAATGGCGTTTCGGCTTGAGATTGCCATTGGCATCGTAGTCGAAGACGGCGATGCGATCTTCGACGTCATTATTCACGGCATAAACCTCGCGGCGCTCCGGGTCAATCTCCACGCCTGCAATGAAGCCGACTTCGGTTTGGGGGCCGATAATCTGCCACATAGGTGACGTTACAGCCGACGAGTTGCCGCCCGCTGAACGCTCGTACGTCAGGACGCTTTTGCGGTTTGAGTCGCTCATGATCACGCGATTGCCCCGCGGGTCCAGGACGATGCCGTTGAAAGTGGGATAGGGATCGATCACGTAGCGAAGGGGAGGAAGCTCGCCTTCAGTTGTGCTCGCGTCCGCCGGTGCGTCAGCCAAAACTTCGGGACTGCCGTCGCCCAACCAGGTGCACATATCGCCCGCCGGATCAGTGGCCAGCCTTGCTAGCGCGGTGGGAGGATAGGTGAGAACGACGGGCGCTCGCCGGCCCGAAAATGCAAACAAGCACAACGCGATAGCGCCGAAGAATACGATCAGCCGCAAGGATGTTGAGCGCCACGCGCGGTTCGCGGAAGCCAACGGCTTACCTCAACCAGTCGTGAAAACATACGCCAGGAGAAACCTCAGGTCTCCCGCCGGTCTTTGACTTAAGCGCGCTTGCGCGCTGGGCATCGGCGGTACGACCTGAGCTACAAGGATTCTCACTGCCGCTCGATCACAATGCGAATCGATGCCGCTACTATAGTCGTGAAATCGAGAGCCCGCAAGCATGTTCACAGGCTGCACAGGCTGCCATCCCTCCCCCCTTTTTTGTGTAAGTGTTCATTTCACGATGGTTATGTTGGAGTCGGCCCAAGGCGGATTCGGGATGGCAAGATTCTCGGATCGACTTGGCGCGCCATCGAAACGGAAAACGGATGCCATTTCATTCGAAATATCCACGCCCAGCAGTTCGTTCGGACAACTCGTTACCAGCTCAACGAGGTAACGCACAATCGCGTTCCCTTTCCGTGTCGTAAATTTGGCCGTCTCTTCAGTGCCAGGAAGCCAAAAAAAAGACTAGAAAAGAGCTTGCAATACATTACACCATATGGTGTAATGTGTGTCATGGATCAGCTAAGCAATGTTCTGAGCGCCATTTCTCACCCTACTCGGCGAGCGATTATTGGGCAGCTTGCAAACGGACCTGCCCGATTCCTGGATGTCGCAAAGCCTTTCGACACCGCTTTAAACGCGGTGACGAAGCATCTTAAGTCGCTCGAAAGAGCTGGCTTGATTGAACGCAGAAAGCAGGGGCGTGAAGTTTACATATCGTTTCGAGGTGAGCCACTCAGGGAGGTAGCAGGATGGGTGCATGAATACGAGCGGTTCTGGAACGAACGCCTCGACCAGTTTGAGCAGTATTTTAAGGACAAAAAAAAGAAGAAGGAGAAGAAGTAATGAAGAACTCCAAGAAGACCCTTGAATTTAAGTTTGAACGGACAATCCCTGCTCCTCCGGACGAGGTGTTCGATGCGTGGCTGAATCCAAAGATCCCTGGCAACCCTTGGAATGCGGCTGACAAGCTGATGTTAAACCCGAAAGTAGATGGGTTCTTTTACTGGACCTTCAAGGGAACTCCCCATTACGGGCGATTTACGGAAGTAGAGCGACCGGGTCGAATTCAGCATACCTGGATGTCACCGAACACCCTGGGGGAAGAGTCGATGGTTACGGTGACCTTTGTTCAAATGGGAGAAGACACTCTGATGACCCTCGTGCATTCCGACCTTCCGGACAATGACTTGGCAAGGACGCACGAGAAAGGCTGGAACTACTTTTTGCGCATTTTCCCTGAGCAATTTGGGGATGCGTCACGCAATTTAGCTAGAGCGCAATTGAAAGCGCTAGGTTAGGAGCGATCATGGCAAGGGTAATGTTTGGAAATCATTCGTCGGTCATAGTTCCGCGACAAGATCGGGACAGCATTCGTAAATTTTATTGTGATGTCCTCGGTGGCAAAATAACGAAAGAGGAGAACGAAAGGGACTTCCTTCGTCTGGGAGAAAACTTCTATATCGGGTTTCTCTATGGGGATGTCCCTGATGAGAGCGAGTTCTTACGGACTGCCAGACCGGTCTGGCTGGAAATCAAATCCGACAACGTGGAAGAAATGACGCGGAAGATTCTCGATTTCGGTGCCAGGAAGCTTGATATACCGGACTCCCACCTTTACTTTCAGGCGCCAGGGGGACAAGTCTTGCGGCTGGTTGGAATTGACGAGGACCCCTCATTTTATGAGGGAGCCGGAGAAGGCCCGAACCTGGCAAAGGTAAAAGAAGCGCTCACAAGAATGGGATAACAAATGGCGAGCTGGCCTCAATTTCGCGAAACAAGCGAATCGCGGCGGATGTTTGCGATGGATGCCGCTCCCGTCTGACCCATGATGACTTGGAGTTCACGCCGCAGCAACTCGATCACTGTTTCGACGCCTTCCTGGCCGAATGAGGCAAGACCCCAGATGTGCGGCCGGCCGATTCCTACCGCCGTCGCGCCGAGCGCCAGCGCTTTGAAGACGTCCGCACCCGATCGAAAACCGCTATCGATAAACACAGGTATCTTGCCTCCAATACCCGCCATAACCTCGGGCAAGCAGTCGATCGTTCCGCGGCCGCTGGCATCTTCATGGCCGCCGTGATTGGAGATGAGCACGCCGTCCACTCCGTTTTTGACGGAAAGCTCCGCGTCTTCCTGAGCTACGATTCCCTTCAGCACCAGCTTCATACGAGTCATATCTCGCACGCGCCGGATGTCGTCCCAGTTCAACTTGATGCTGTTCTCGCCTCGCAGAGAGCCGATTGCCCCCATCACATCCATCGGCGTGCCGGGTGAAATTCTCGTAACTTTCGGCAGATTTCCGTGGCAACCGAGGCACCGTGAGTCGGCCTCGCGGTCGAGGTTCGCCACGCCGGCGCGTTGCACGGATTTGGCGCCGATCGTATTCGCGCCGCCGTCATCGATCGTCCACATCAGCGTGGGGCATCCTGTTTCTTCAATCCGCTTCACCAATGGCCGGTCGAGCGTGTCTCCTAGTCCTGCCACCCAAAGCGGTTCACCGCGTGCCGCGACGACGTCCTCGATCGCCTTAGGATCGGAGACGATGACTTGCGATCCGGCCAGCACTTGGAGCGTGCGCGTGGCCTTCGCGGCTCGAGCCACAACTACGGCTCCCTGCGGATAATATGCATTCATCCTGCCGACCGGACACAGGAAGATCGGCGAATCCCAGTTCGTCCCGAAAATGCGCACGGATTGATCGACCTTGGTGATGCCGGTCAATCGGCGCAGACGAATCGCATATTTTGAGAAGCCCTCGCGGTTTGCTCGAAGCGTTTCGTTATTGAACGATCCGTCCGTGATGAAAGTGTAGTGAGCTGGCGAGAGTTTCGTCCGCGCGACCGTGTCGAAATCGAAAACGTTGAGCGATTCTTTCACGGACTTGATGATGACTTCATTTTGTCTGCTTAGAGCCGCCGAGTCCTGAGCGGCGGCGGTTTCGGTCATCAGGTCTTCCACCCATCGAGACGTGAGCCCCGCATATGCCAGGATTGGACTAGCTGCCAGGTAGCTTAAGAATGCACGACGATCACCCAGCCTGTTCGAAGATCGCATAGACTCCTCTCCTGAATAGGACATTTGGTTGACTGAACTGCGCTCTTAGTCGATCGGGGAGTACCCCTGCGGATCTAAACGCCGCAGCCGCTGATCACTTCACGGCAAATACCCAAATCGCTCCGCCCTCCGGAACCTCCGGATATTCTCCCGGAAACAGCGTGTTCAACCGCGCCTGCATGGCGCGCGAATCTATGCCCCAGCCCGACTGGACAGCGATGTACTGTTTGCCATCCACTATGAACGACGAAGGCTGTCCGATGACGCCGGAGTTCGTCGGGAATTCCCACAAGAGTTGGCCAGTCGAAGCGTCGAAGGCATGAAACATTCGATCGTTGGTCCCGCCGCTGAATACCAAGCCTCCGGCGGTGACCAGCATCGGCCCCCAGTTCGGCGACTTCGCGTACGTGTGTGTCCACACGCGCTTGCCGGTGTCCACATCCCAAGCTTGCACTTCGCCGATGTGATCGGCGCCAGGAGCCATCTCGAGCGTGCTCGTCGTGCCCATGAAAGGTGTCCCCGGCGAATATTGAGCCTCCTTGGCCGTAAATGTAGCGCAAAGGTTTTCGTTCGCAGGGATGTAGAGCATGC
>Ga0307479_10006906_pt1 | contig 10450 bp, 11 predicted proteins | sample atmos_gasesECM4C_FD_203743 | JGI IMG/M metagenome (GOLD analysis project Ga0307479, IMG submission 203743) | Hardwood forest soil microbial communities from Morgan-Monroe State Forest, Indiana, United States - atmos_gasesECM4C_515 | ecosystem: Environmental > Terrestrial > Soil > Temperate...
CCTACCATGACCCACGCGGGCGGCTCCGGGCCGCCGCGTCAGGGTACGAGTAACCCATGAAAACAAAAAGCCTTTACCTCACGCTCTTCTGCCTGCTTCCGTTCACGGCGGCGGCGCAGACCGCCGACTACATCGTCGATAGAGTCCTCGCCGCGCGCGGCGGCCTCGACAAAATTCGCGCCATTCAGGCGGAACGCGTCTCCGGCCACATTTCCTTCGGCGCGGATGCCGAAGGCCCCTTCGTCGTCGAGCTCAAGCGCCCGCGCAAAATGCACATGGAGTTCACCATCCAGGGCGGCACTATGGTCCGCGTGTACGACGGAAAATCCGCCGGCTGGACCATCAATCCCTTCGCGGGAAAGAACAATCCGGAGCCCATGCCCGAGGAAGAGCTGAGAAATATCTCCGAGGAATCCGATTTCGACGGGCCGCTGGTGGACTACAGAGCCAAAGGCAGCCAGATCGAGCTGGTGGGCAAGGACAAAGTCGAGGGCAAAGAGACCTTCCGCCTGAAGCTCACCACCAAGAATGGCGACGTGCGTTTTTATCTTTTCGACAGCGAAACTTTCCTTCTGTTGAAGTGGGAGGGCAAGCGCAAATTCAAGGACGAAGAGGTGCCCGTCGAATCCTTTTTCCGCGACTATCACGATGTCGGCGGCTTGCAATTTGCCTTTGAAATCGATTCCGGCGCTTCTGCCGAGGAGATCAACCAGAAAATCCTCATCGACAAAATCGAACTCGATCCGGAGATCAGCGAATCGCGGTTCATCAAGCCGCCCCCAGTTCGTGAAACGCGCCCCGCTGATCCGCCCGCCGCGCCTTCGCCTTCTTCCAGCCCGCCCGCGACCGACCCCGTGCCGGATTAGCGCCGCCAATGGAGGGAATGCCTGTTGCAGCGGGTTGGAGCATCGCATACTATGATTTGAAGACCATGGAATTGGCGCTCAATCTCGTTTGGCTGTGCGTGGCGATCGTAGGACTCAAGCTGCTGTGCGGCAGCTTGTCCCGCGCCGAAACGCTTTCTGATCGGCCGCCGAACCATTGGCGGAAGATCGTCGCGATGGGCTGCACCCTGGTCATCCTGTTTTTTGTCATCTCCATGACAGACGACTTGCACGACCAGGAAATCTTGGTGGAGGAAAGCAAGTCGTCGCGCATTCTGCCCGGGATGGATGCTACCTCGCCAGCAGTTCCCGGTCCGGTCGTTCCTCTTGTTTTTCCGCTGTTCTCCGCCCTAATTTGTGTTGTTCCTGCTTTGCCGGCCGCGCGAAGGCTCGTGGAGTCTTCGGAAGCCTTGTTTACGGCTGCGATCAATTGCCATCGGCTCCGCGGGCGAGCGCCGCCTGCCTCGCTCGCCTGAACCAGCGCGCCTCCCTTTGACAAAAGTTGTTCGCGGAGAAGGTCAATGAAGTTGGGTGCCCTTGTCTCGGTACTTTTTTCTATTGGCGCAGTCCTCGTCGGAGGACATGAAGCATTTGCCCGCCCGCGCGAAGAAACGAAGGCCACTGCGCGTTACTTTTTTGTGGAGTTGGAATCATCATGAAGAAACACTTATGGAAATTCTGTGCGCTCCTTGCGTTATTTCCGGTTGGCGTGGAGGCGCAAACGCCGGAACCTTTGACCTGGGAGCAAGTGCGGCAGCGCTTTGAACAAAATAATCCCGCTTTGCTCGCGGCAAAATTGGGTATTGATGAGTTCAAGGCGCAAGAGATCACTGCGTATCTGCGCCCCAACCCGAATTTCAATCTGGCGGCGGATGGGACCCAGATCGCTCCTAGAAAAGATGTCTGGCGGCCGTTCGCTGGCACTTTTGAAACGCCGGGCATTAGCTATCTGCACGAACGGCGGCACAAGCGGGAATTGCGTCTGGAGAGCGCTCAAAAGGCCACCGGCATCGCAACGTCGGGACAAGCTGATTTGGAAAGGAACCTTTTGTTTAGCCTGCGCGCGGCGTTCGTGCAAACACTGCAAGCTAAGGCGGTATTGAAGCTCGCGAATGAGAACTTGACCTATTACGACCACGTGCTGGACGTTGGAAGGGAGAGATACAAGGCCGGCGATATTGCGCAGATCGATCTGGACCGGCTGGAATTGCAGCGCGTCCAGTACGAGTCGGACGTGCAAACAGCAGAAGTGAATCTGCGGACGGCAAAGATTCAGCTCCTGATGCTCTTGAACGACCGGACTCCGGTTGAACAATTTGAGGTGACCGGGCCGTTCGATTTTGCCGACCAACTGCAGCCCCTCGATGAATTCCGCAACATAGCGTTGGATACGCGCCCGGATCTTCAGGCGGCGCTGCGGGCAGTGGATAAGGCGAAGACCGATCACAAACTCGCGGTTGCGAACGGCTCAACCGATCCGACCTTGAGCGCGTGGTATACGCACAACTCATCGAACAACAATCCCTTTGGGATTAACACCGCCGGGCTCAGCGTCGGCATCCCGTTGCGCATCTTCGACCGCAACCAAGGAGAGAAGCTGCGCACGCAATTAGACATTAGCCGCAGCCAAAGGCTGCTGGATGTGACGCGAGCGCTCGTATTTAGTGATGTCGATTCCGCGTACGCCACGCTCAACAGCAACCTGATTCTTCTGCGGCCGTACAAGGCAAGGTATTTGCTGCAAGCGGTCCGAGTGCGAGACACGATCACGTTCTCCTATCAGCGGGGTGGCGCTTCGCTGTTGGATTTCTTGAACGCCCTGAATGACTACCGGAGCGTCGAACGGACTTACTTGACCCTAATCGGTTCTTACCTGACGGCGGCCAGTCAACTCAACCTGGCGGTAGGCCGGGAGGTGGCGCCATGAACCGAAGAAGGCTGAAAGGTCTCCTGGAAGCAGCCTCGTTTATTTGCTGCGGCCTTCTCCCGATTTCGTGCGGACCAGGGAAGGCGGATCCCAAGGCGGAAGCACCGCCTCCTCCCGTGATCGAGCATGAAGCGGACCTCAACGTCGTTAAGGTAGACCATCCGGAACGATTTCCGCTCACCACGGCCTCGGAACACAAATCTGTAACGACATTGACGGTAACTGGAGTGGTGAATCCCGACGTCTCGCGCAACGTGCCCGTCATCTCGCTTTCCTCCGGCCGCGTCGTGGAGATCCGCGCGCGGCTGGGGGATACGGTGAAGAAGGGCCAGCTTTTGATGCGCGTGCAAAGCAGTGACATCTCCGGAGCATTTTCGGACTACCTGAAGGCAGTCAATGATGAGAGGCTGGCGCAGAGGCAAGCGGAACGTGCGAAGATCCTGCTCGACAAGGGCGCGATCGCACAGAAAGACCTCGAAGTTGCCGAGGCTGCCGAGCAGGATGCCAAAGCCGACCTAAACTCCAAGGCAGACCGTTTACGGGTCCTCGGCGTTGACAAAGACCATCCGGGCGGAATTGTGGACGTAATGGCGCCGGTGTCGGGCACCATCACCGATCAACAAGTCACGAACTCGGCAGGGGTCCAGGCTCTCAGCGGACCGAACCCATTCACGATCTCCGACCTTTCTTACGTGTGGATCATCTGCGACGTGTACGAGAACGATTTGCGCAACGTGCGTCTGGGCGAATTTGCAGACATCCACTTGAATGCCTATCCCGAGAAGACTCTGAAAGGCCGCATCGGCAATATCGGGGCGATTCTCGATCCCACCATTCGAACGGCAAAGGTGCGGCTGGAACTCGGCAACCCGGGGATCATGCGCGTAGGAATGTTTGTGACCGCCACTTTCTATGGGAAAACGCCGGAGAGCCATGCCGCCGTTCCGGCGAGCGCGGTTTTGCATTTGCATGACCGCGATTGGGTCTTCGTGCCAGAGGAAAGAGGGCAATTCCGGCGCGTCGAGGTTGCCGGTGGAACCAAGCTTCCGAACAACATGCAGGAGATCCTTTCCGGAATAGCGCCCGGCCAGCAACTCGTGTCAAACGCATTGGAACTGGAGAATGCCTCGGAGCAGTAGATGATACGTGCCCTGGTTGATTTTGCGCTGAACAGCCGCTTCATTATTTTGACGGCGGGAGTTCTCCTTTTGATCTGGGGCGCAGTCGCTTTTCACAATCTTCCCGTCGAAGCGTATCCGGACGTGGCCAATAATTACGTGCAGATCATCACGCAGTGGCCGGGGCGCGCGGCGGAAGAAGTCGAACAACAGGTCACGATTCCGATCGAAATTCAGATGAACGGGATACCGCATCTCGTGCACCTGCGTTCTGTTTCGCTCTTTGGATTGTCGAGCTTGATGCTGATCTTTGATGATGAGTCCAGCAACGACTGGAACCGTCAAAAAGTTCTCGAAAGGCTGTCTCAGGTCACTCTGCCACAAAATCTTCAGCCGCAGATGGGAACGGACTGGAGCCCCGTTGGTCAAATCTACTGGTACACGCTCAAGAGCACGAATCCGCAGTATGACTTGATGGAGATGAAGACGCTTGAAGACTGGGTTCTCGAGAAACAGTTCAAGTCCGTTCCCAACGTAGTGGATGTGGTGAGTTTCGGAGGCGCTACCCGCGAGTATCAGGTGCGCGTGGACCCGAACAAGCTAGTGGCTTATGGACTGAACATCAGCCAGGTCGAGCAGCAACTCGCCAACAATAACGTCAACGCGGGAGGGGGTTTTGTCGAGACGGGGTCGCAGCAGATTAACGTTCGCGCTATCGGTCTCTACAGCAACGTACAAGACATCGAGCATACCGTGCTCAAGACACAGAATGGAACGCCGCTACTCGTAAAAAATATCGCGCACGTCACGCAGGGACCCAAAATCCGTCTCGGACAGATTGGCAAAGCGATTCATCGTGCCGACGGCAGCGTGCTGGACAACGGGGACGTGATTGAAGGGATCGTGCTGCTGCGCAAAGGCGCAAACGCAGACGAAACACTTGGGGCCATCCATGAGAAGGTCAAAGAGTTGAACGGCCGCCTCCTGCCGCCCGGTGTGAAGATCCTCCCGTTTCTGGACCGCAGCGATCTTGTGCATCTCACGACTCATACGGTGCTGCACAACCTGACGGCGGGAATCCTCTTAGTTTCCGTCATCCTCTTTCTCTTTCTCGGCAATGTGCGCGGCGCTGTTATCGTGGCCTTGACGATTCCGTTCTCGCTCTTGTTTGCCGCGATTTGCCTGGACCTGAACAAGATTCCCGCGAACCTGCTTTCGTTGGGCGCACTCGATTTCGGGATGGTCGTGGACGGCTCCATCGTCATCATCGAAAATATCGTCCGGCATTTCAGCCTTCCTGCGAACGCCGGGAAAACAGCCATGCAGCGTATCCATGACGCTGTCACCGAGGTTATCCGACCGGTGTTCTACGCGCGAGCGATCGTCATCACCGCCTACCTGCCGATATTCACACTGCAGAGCGTCGAAGGCCGGCTGTTCAAGCCGATGGCATGGACCGTGTCTTTCGCGCTGCTCGGAGCTTTGGTCTTCTCGCTCCTCATCGCGCCGGTGCTGGCAAGTTTCCAGTTCAGGGACGGCGTCGGCGAATGGCGCAACCCCGTCATGCAGTATTTGACAGAACGATATCGAGCCATAGTTCGACGGGTGATCAAGCATCGTCAGGCAACAGTTGGGGCGGGGGCGCTGGCGCTTGTGGCTGCCATTGCCCTGACGGTTAGCGGAGTGATCGGCTCGGAGTTCCTCCCGCATCTGGACGAGGGCGCCATCTGGGCACGCGGAACGCTCGCGCCCAGTACGGGTCCAACAGAAGGCACTCGGGTGATGGACGAGTCGCGTTTAATTCTTGCGTCATTCCCCGAAGTAAACCAGATCGTTTCGCAGGTTGGCAGACCGGATGACGGGACGGACACTACGGGCTTCTTCAACACAGAATATTTTGTGGACCTGAAGCCCAAAGAGCGTTGGCGGCCCATTTTTGGCGAGGATAAGGACAGGCTCATTGGGGCGATGGACCGTGAACTCAGCAGGATTCCAGGCGTGCTATGGAACTTCTCCCAGCCGATTGAGGACAACATGGAAGAAGCGGTCAGCGGCGTCAAGGGCGAACTCGCCATCAAGATGTATGGTGAAGACCTGAAGGTCCTCGAAGAAAAAGGAGATGAAGTCGTCGAAGTGATGCGCCACATCGAGGGAATTGAGGACCTGGGATTATTCCGCGTGCTGGGACAGCCCAATCTGAACATCACCGTCGATCGCCAGCAAGCTGCCCGCCATGGGATAAGCGTAGCGGATGTACAGGATGCGGTGGAGACGGCAGTAGGAGGAAAGGCCGTGAGCCAAGTGTTGCGAGGCGAGCAGCGCTACGACCTGGTGGTTCGTTATCAGGCACCGTATCGCGACACCAAAGAAGCCATTGAAAATATCCGCTTGTTGTCTCCTTCGGGAGAACGTGTGTCGCTTGCGCAACTTTGCGAGGTGGAAGTGCGGGATGGCGCTTCAGAAATCTATCGTGAAGCAAATTCGAGATACGTGGCCATCAAGTACAGCGTGCGCGGACGCGACCTGGGGAGCACGGTGGAAGAGGCAATGAAAAAGATCGGCGCACGGGTGAAATTGCCACCGGGCTATCACCTGGATTGGGCCGGAGAATATGAGAGCCAGAAAAGATCATCGCGGCGGCTTCTGTTTATCCTGCCCATCACGGTGCTGGTGATTTTCATTATCCTGTATGGCATGTTCCGCGCGGTGAAATGGGCACTTCTGATTCTTGGGGTTGTTTCCCTCGCTCCCATTGGGGGTCTGCTGGCGCTGCTGATCACGGGGACGCATTTCAGCGTATCGTCGGGAGTTGGTTTCCTGGCGCTCTTTGGCGTTTCCGTGCAAACGGGAGTCATTATGGTGGAGTACATCAACCAGCTGCGTGCAAGGGGTCACTCGATTGAAGATTCCGCGATCGAAGGCGCCGTGCTGAGACTCCGGCCGATCATGATGACTATGCTCGTAGCAACGTTCGGATTGGTGCCGGCCGCAATGTCGCACGCCATCGGTTCGGATTCGCAGCGGCCCTTCGCGATTGTCATCGTAGGAGGATTGGTAGCGGCGCTGGCGATGAGCCTGGTGTTGCTGCCCACGTTGTATGTTTGGATCGCCCGTGACGGCGACAGACTGCCGGAGCCGGAAGAATCTTTTGAAGGTTGAGAGCCAGCTGGGAGCCAGCCCTTCTGCCGCGATCGGTTTCTTCTGTTTCAGCGGCGCGCGACCAGCTCTTTTCCCGAGGCCAGGAGTTTGCGCGCCTCCCGCACAATTTGCAGAAACCTTCGGGCCAACTCGCTGATCTGCTCTGCGCGGCGAAGGCGGATGGCTTCTCTGGGGATCAACTCGCCGCCGATGCCGAGAGCCGTAGCGCCTGCGCGAATCAGGTCCGAGGCGGTCTGTTGCGTCACGCCGCCCGCGGCCACCAAGGATACATTGGGAAAAGGCCCCTTCAGAGCGCGGATATAACTGGCGCCGCCCAACTGCGCGCAGGGAAACACTTTGATGAGGTCCGCGCCCGCTTGCCGCGCCGCGTTGACTTCCGTGGGCGTCAAAGCGCCCGGCATGGCGAGGACATTCGCTTTGTGCGTGAGTTCGACGATAGAGCGATCCAGTCCCGGGCTGGTCAAAAAATGCGCGCCTGCATCCAAACAACGGCGAGCGGTTTCCGGATCCAAAACGGTCCCGGCGCCGACGATAATCCCAGGCGCGTGATCAACCATGTCACGAATCAAGTCGCATGCTTCGGGCACGGTCATAGTAATTTCGACGATGGGGATTCCGCTGGAGGAGACCGCGGCGGCGGCAAAACGCGCTTCATCCGGGGAGGACACACGAATCGCCGGGATGATGCCTATCTCTTCAATCCGCGCCCGGACTTCTTCTCTATTCATGGAAATGTCCCTTGGTTGACGGAACCTTGACGTCTTGACCTGCGGCTTCGAAAAGCGCAGCGGCTCCCTGCCCGGTTCCTGTTTCTATATCATACTCTCGGCCGAGATGAGCGCGGTTTCCCTGTTGAGACTCGCACGAATTCATGACTCTCCTGCGTGGGTAAGTACGTCGTGTTGCGATATCCTGCATTCATGAATGGGAAGCAAAAAACTGCGGAACACCGCAGCGCGGCCGGTTTATGCGCCGATTGTCTTCACGCTCGCCGGATCGAGTCCGCTCGCGGCTCCCGCTTCTTCCTATGCGAACTCTCCCTCACTGACCCGCGTTTCGCCAAGTACCCGCGGCTTCCGGTCTTGTCCTGTTCCGGCTACACAACGAAAGAGGAACCCGACCCGGGCTAGCTGAAAATCTAAAGGCATTCGGTACGAAAGGGATTGATGCGATGTATTTACGATTGCAGACCGTGCCTTGAGGGAGGGGCGAATGAACATTCCTGAAACCTACGATTACCTCGTTCGCGCCCGCCGGAACTTGTGGGCCGCGCTGCAGGCCGTGCCGGACGAGGTTTTATCCCGCCCGTTGCTAGACGGTGACCGGTTTCACTGCATCAAGGACCTAATGTTTCACGTAGCCGCCACGGAGGACTTCTGGATTCGCGAGGAAATCCTGCGCGCAAAGCCGGTGCGGCAGACCATTCCCGCCTTCAAGGACACCCAGGGCGGCCCTATTTTTGCGGGTTCCGCGCTCGAAATGCTGCTGGATTACTGGCGGCTTGTCGAGCAGAGCACCCTTGCTTACCTCCCCACGCTTACGGACGGCGAGTTGAAACGGATTGTGACTGTGCATGACAGGCCGGGGCAGCGCTTCACCGTGGACGGCCTGATCTGGAACGTGATGTTTCACGAGATGCGCCACACCTCCCAGATGACCGTCCTCCTGCGCACCCAGGGCATCCAGCCGCCTCCTCTTGACCTGTATTATTACCTGCCAGTGCCATCGGCCTAACCATGTCGCGCTTCTTGAGCCTAAGGCTCGTACCGCTTCGACAAACACAGTTTAAAAAAAGAAATAAAAATCCGGCAGAGCGCCTCATAGGCACTCTGCCGGACAAAAGGATTCCAGCTCTATTCTGGCTGCTTCGGTGGAGTGCTGCTTGAATCCGTGTTTGGTGAGGACGCCGCCGGCGCAGATACGGGCGTCAAGGATGTCGCCAGCTCCGAATTCTTGTACTTCGGCGCGCTGACGTATCCGTGTACAAGGTTCCGCTCGATGCGGTTCACCACCACCTGCACCGGTTGTGATTCATTTTCCGTGTGAATCCACACGGGCTCGTACAGGTTCACTCTTTTTTTGCTCAGCTGATTGTCGTCCACGACCATTTGCAGATCGTAGTTTTTGTGCTTCGCGTCCACCCTCCGCAGCGAGAGGGTTATCGGCCCCACGCGCTGGAACTGTTTTGCTTTTGTCAGGTCGAACTCAAAATAACTTCGCTCGCCGCGCTTCGCGAGCGTCACAAGCTCTTCATGTGTCCTGGCGATAGAGCCGTTCAACTCGTCGCGTGTTGAGCTCAGGCTTCCTTCGAGGTCCGACCGGCTCCTCGCAACTTCGTCCTGCGTCTCCTTCAGCTGCTTCTTTTCGTCGTCGAGTTGCGCCTGCAGTTGCTTATATCGCTTGTCCACCGTCGGCTGCCGTTTTGCTGCGGTTTTCTTTGAGCGCGCCGGCGCGTTAGCGGCAGCAGCAGCCGCTTGCTGTGCCGCGGTCATTTCGTTGAGCTTGGCTGTCAGCCCCTCAGTCTGATTTCTCAGTTCAGAGATCGTAGCGTTCATCTGCTCATCGTGCGCGCTGAGCTGACGAAACAGCGATTGCTGGTGGTAGATGTAAGCCATCGATAGTCCCGCTAGAATTAGCACAGCCGCGACCACCGCCAGCCATCGCTTGACCTGCATCGCAGGCATTTCTTCATTCCGATCCGTGTCCATTCTCTCTTGCCCTTCTTCCATAACAAACCTCCCTGTCGTTCCTTAGTTCAGTCTGGCAACTTAGATGCCATGACAGTGCAAACGGAGTTTGCTGCAAGTCTCAGGCTTTCAATAGATGGCGGGGCCACAGATTTGTCGATTAAAATTCTTGCGGTACTAGAACTGGAAATTCTTCCCGGATTGCCGGAGTTCTTTTACGGCCTACAAAGAATCGCTTCTCGTTCGCCTGACAAGCGTTTGCCCCCTCCCTTCTCCTGTGTTAGCATCCGCCGGGTTGACCTCAAGCGGCTCGGGGTTACACTTACGTTGGAGAGCGGATTAGGGGTTTGGCATGCCCTTCGCCCTCGCGCCCTGCGCGCGGACCCAGGGACCAAAGCCGCGTTCTCCACCTTCAGCTTCTAACACGCTTAGGCGCAGGCCCGCGCCGCGATTCCCGTGCACGGACCTCGCCCGATGGAGGTTTGCATGAAGAGCTATCTCACCAAGGACCTCCGCAACGTTGGGATTGTCGGCCACGGCGGCACCGGGAAGACGCAACTGGTGTCGTCGTTGCTTTTCACCGCGGGCATGACTCCGCGGTGGGGAAAAATTGCGGAAGGAAGCACAACCACGGATTGGGACGAAGAAGAAATCGCGAGAAAGATATCGATCCAA
>Ga0307479_10006907_pt1 | contig 10450 bp, 11 predicted proteins | sample atmos_gasesECM4C_FD_203743 | JGI IMG/M metagenome (GOLD analysis project Ga0307479, IMG submission 203743) | Hardwood forest soil microbial communities from Morgan-Monroe State Forest, Indiana, United States - atmos_gasesECM4C_515 | ecosystem: Environmental > Terrestrial > Soil > Temperate...
CGCGAAATCCGTTCATAGACAGCTCTTTGGCGAGGATCCCGCCGGCGGCGCCGGAGCCGACGATGACGAAATCGACTTCGTCGGAGGTTTTGTACATGGGCAGATCCGTCTTCATGACTTGCCCTTTTCAGAATCGTGTGTTTCGGGCTGCCAGCCAGGATAGTCTTTGTCGTAGTAGCCAAAGGGAGGCTGAAACATGTGATCTGGGTCGCGGCCGATGGCCTTCCAGCCCGCGGCGTTGCGATTGCCGCCGGATTCCGGATCAACCAGAAAACCGACGATGGTGTGCAGGCGAATCGTTTCAAAGAAAGAGCTGTGAGCGCCGGCGGGGCGAAATGGGCGGCGGCTAATGGGGGCATGGTCGTCGATGGAGCGGAGAATTTCGTCCTGCTGCTCGGGCGAAGCGGAAGAGAATTTGTCGAGTGCGGGAAACAATTCGCGGACGCGAGACTCTAATGCGCGAAGGCCGTCGTTGTAAGCCTTCTGGTCATCGATAGCGAAGGTGAGAAGAGCGCGGTCGATGAAGTAGACCACGCCGGCTTCGCGGGCGCCGGGCGTGGAGTCCGAGGGAATGATGCGGGCGGCGACAGCGTCGATTTCCTTCGCCTGCTCCGGCGTGAAAAACTGGAATTTGGACGGCAACGACGATTGCGCGGCTTGGTGCGCGTGGGTGGCGGCGGCGACGATTGACGACCAATTCGTGGAAAGCCAAACGGCGCTGAGTCCGGTTCCAGCCTGCAAAAGAAAATGGCGACGCGTGAGATCGCTCGGCATAGAAGGTAGCAGTCGATTAGCGAGCACAAGAAATCTAGGCTGTGGTGGGACGGACGTCAAGTGAAACGCAGGACGAGCCGATTGGAATTTTGCATCCAAATTGGACCAGACTTGAAGCGGTCAGTTTGAATTCTGTCCGCTGACGTCACGATCCATAAATTCACAGTGATCGCTGCGTGCGGTGCGGCGGTTTGCGAGGCGCTGTGGGGCTAGTGTACGATGCGACGGAAAAGAGGAGGATTTCAGTTACGGCTTGCGCTCCGTTGATGAGCGGCCGTGACGTTCACGCATGGCTACGCTTACGGGCGCGATTGGGACCGGCAGCCGATGGCTGCTCGACAGGATTGTCGGGGCGCTGGCCGCAACCGGAGTCAATCCAAACTTTCTGACATTTTTGGGGCTGGTGGTGAATTTTGGGGCGGCGGCCATGTTCGCCGTCGGCCACTTTTTTGCGGGCGCGGCGATTATTTTTTTCGCCGGTTTTCTGGACATGCTGGACGGCCAGGTGGCGCGGCGTCAGAACCGTGTGACGGCATTCGGCGCATTTTATGATTCGACGCTGGATCGTTACGCAGATATGGCGCTGTACATGGGTTTGCTGGTGTATTACTCGGTGAGCGGACGCATCCTGTATGTGGTTGTGGCAGCGATCGCCACGGCCGGTTCGGTGATGGTGAGTTATGCGCGTGCGCGGGCAGAGTCGCTGATCCCGCAGTGTAAAGTTGGTTTTATGGAGCGCCCGGAGCGACTGGTTCTTTTAATTATCGGCGGCTTGTTCAACCGCATGGGCGCGGTGTTGTGGGTAATTGCGGTGGTTTCGACGATTACGGTGATTCACCGCATAGTGTATACGTGGCAAGAAACGCGGGCAGGGCGTGTGCTTCCGGGGATTCGGCTTTCTCTGTAGATTCAATCCGACTAGATTTCAGTGGAGTGAAGCTTCAACGGGGGCCGCGATGATTTGGCGGACCCGCTTGCGGAGCGCAGGTACGTCCTCCTTGGACAGGCCTTTCGTGTCAATGGTGTCGTGTAGATAGATGGTGATGGTGGCAGGCCATAGCATCCAGTGGCCCGTGCGGTGGTGACCAAACGAACCCACTATGCTAACGGGAACAATGGGGATACCTAACTGTTGAGCGACGCGAAACCCTCCGTCTTGAAATTCGTCGACGTGGCCGTTGCGGCTGCGCTTGGCCTCCGGAAAAATGATCAAGCTGGTGCCGCGGTTGATGGCGTCTTGCGTCAGGCGCCACATGCGTTTGAGATCGGAGGGACGGCGCACGTCGGGAACAGGAACGTTGCCGAAGCGCTTCATCAGCCAGCCATAGGCGGGAATCTTGAAGTGCGATTCGAGCTCCCAGCCGCGGACAAGTTGCGGGATGGCACAGTACAGAATGAACGGATCAAAGAGGTTGACGTGGTTGACCATGAAGAACGAGGTGCGGTGCGGGTCAAACCCAGGTGAGCGGTGGACTTGAACGCGCGCTCCGGAGAGATACGCAATGCGGCGGCAGAAATCGCGCTGCAGCCAATCGTGCTTGCGCATGTCCAGAAAAATGTTCAAGAAGACAAGCATGGGCGCGGCGACAAAAAAGTGCCCGATGCTAAGGGTCCAAAGAATGACGCTGCGCACCGCGAGCCAGGCGCGCTTCATACGTAGATATCCATGGCGCCAGGCAGGATGTCTAGCGAACGGCAATCGAGCGAGGCGACCTCGCCGTCGATGATGACGTCCACGGGTCCGGAGAAGTTGAATTCTATGTGGCGTACGGAACGCCGCGAAGCCAACGGGTGCTTGATGTGCGAGCCGTCGTAAAGGGTCGGCAACATGCGAATAGTTGCAAGACGGCCCAAGGGTCCCCAGTGAACGAACTCGATTAAACCGTCGTGAGGATCCGCGTGCGGGGCAATCAGCATATCGCCACCGGTATATTTGCTGTTATTGAAGCTGAGAAAAAGGCAAGGGCGGGCGTCCCAATGTTTGTCTTGATCGCAGCGCAGAGGGAAGGTTTTGCCGCGAAGTTGCACGATGCGGACAAAGACACCCAGCAAGTACCCGATGGCCCCAAAAGGTTTCAGATAGCGGTTAGTAAACGCTCCCACATCGGCGGTAAATCCGACGCTGACCAGATTGAGAGAGAACGTTTCGCCTTTGGCGTGAGTCAGGTGAAGGACGTCCACGGGACGTTTGCGGCATTGCAGGAGAGCTTCAAGCGCTACTTCGCCGCCACTTTGGCCAAAGTCGCGAAGGAAGGAATTGCCAGTACCCAGGGGAAGAAACCCTATGGAGACACGAGAATGCGCGGCACTGGGTTGCCCGTGGGGCTGAGCGAAAATGCCATCGAGAATCTCGTGGGCCGTGCCGTCACCGCCGACTGCGATAAAGTGACGGTAGCCCTGCTGGTGGGCTTCGCGGGCTAGATCGGCGGCGTGCCCGGGAGCCGTCGAGGCGATGACGTCTACGTGCAAACCGTTTTCACGCAAACGCGCCAGGGCGGGACCCGCTAACTTTGCGGAGCGGCCGCCGCCCGCAGCGGGATTCACGATTGCCAGGAAGCGTTCCTTCACGAGATCGAGGTTCTCCGAACGATGAAAGTCCTTCTAAAGAGGCGAAATCGCCGACGCGCGATCGAGCCGCGCGAGGCGTTCCGCCAAAATATTTCTTTTGATTTTAAGCGAAGCGGTGCGCGGGAAGTCTTCGTTAAAAAGGAGCACACCATGCACGCGCTTGTAATTTAACAGGCGGCTGTTTCGAGAAGAAAGGTCACGCCGCAGTTCGTCGGTAAAGGTCTGCCCGGGCTCGAGGTGCAGCACGAGAACGAGCTGCTCGCCGACCAGGGAGCGTTGCCGCCAAATGTAGTTCGCAGCAAAGACGCAAAATTCCTTGACGGGAAGGCTATCGAAAACGGTTTCGATATCTTCGGGATAGATGTTCTTGCCTTCCTCGGTAACGATCATATTCTTCTTGCGGCCGAAGAGCTGCAGATGGCCAGTGGAATCGAAGCGGCCAAGGTCTCCGGTCATGAGCCACTCGTCGACGATAGTCTCGGCAGTGAGTTCGGGGTCGTTAAGATAGCCGGACATGACGGTTTTGCTGCGAACCGCCACTTCGCCGATGCCTTCGGCGTCCGGATTCAGGATGCGCACTTCCATTCCCGGGAGCGGCTTACCAACCGTATCGGCGCGAAAGGGCTTTAGATCGTTGACGGTGATGGCGGTGCCAGCTTCGGTGAGACCATAGCCGTTTGCCACGGGAATGCCAAGGTCGTAAAAGAATTGCAAGGTTTGGGGTTCGCTGAATGCGCCCCCGACGATGATGGCACGCAGTTCGCCGCCGAAGGCTTGATGCACTTGCTTGAGCAGCATGCGGCTCAGGCCAAGGTGCGGACGGCGCTTTGTCAGCGCCTTATTTGTGGCAACGAGCGCGTTAAAGATTTTGCGCTGGGAAGGCGGCAAGGCCTCGAAACGCGCTTGCAGGCCCTTCTGCAGATTTTTCAAGACGAGGGGGACGAGACTTACGTAGGTGATCTTGTATTTGGGGAAAGCTTCGCGAACGTATTCGGGACGCAGCGTGCGCAGATGCACGACAGTCGCGCCGCAGATAAATGGGCCGAAGAAACCGACCATGAAGTCGATGGCGTGATTGGTAGGAAGGATACTGAGGTACCGAAATCCGGGCGCGAAGGGATAAATGGAGGTAAGCGCGACACACTGCTCGAGATAGTTCTCATGAGTCATAACGCAGCCTTTGGGCCGGCCGCCGGTGCCCGAGGAGTAGACGATGGTCGCAGGATCTGTGCGCGCGCGGGACACGAAGCTAGGTTCGCCGTTGCCGTGAAAATCCTCCCAGCGCTGCGCTCCATTGAGGGCGGCGTTGGGCGGCGCTTCAGTCACCAGAATCGTTTTAAGTGCGATCGCTTCGGTCCGCCCGGGAGCGGCTGTGAGCTGCCGCCAGATGGGATATTCGGTGACAAGCACGCTTGCCCCGGAATGTTTGAGAAGTTGCCATTGCTCATCGGGCGTGAGCTTGTAGTCGAGAGGAACCAGGACTCCACCGCAGAAAAACATGGCGCAGGCAGAAATCAGCCACTTGGACTGATTGGTCATGATAATCGCGGCGCGATCACCGGCGGCGAATCCGGAATCCTGTAAAGCTTTGGCCACGGGATGCGCGCGTTTTTTGAACTCGCCGTAGGTGAGGCGATCTTTTTCCCGGTCGCGATCGGACTCGATCAGGCAGATTTCATTCGCAAATTGATCGAGCGCATCTTTCAAAGCCTGCCCAATCGATTGATATTTCGCGAGGTCGAGCATTACAGGCGGGATTGGATGCGGGAAGCCAAGGTACGGAAGTCACTCACGCCTTGGACTTCATAGTCCGGCAACTCGACACCAAAATGATTCTCGAGGCGGCTGAGTAGCTCCAAGGTTTGCAGGCTATCAATGCCGAGTTTCTTGAAAAAGTCGTCGTCGGGCGAGAGCGTATTGGCAGGGACATTAAAGTGCTTCGAGGCGAGAGCAAGAATCTCCTCAGTGGTCTGTTCAAGTGTGCGCATGGGCCAAGTAAATTTATCATTCCTGCGGCAGAGAAAGGAAACGCCAGAGTCGCGCGCGGTGGCGGAACTGACATCCTCAGAGGAGAACAAGACCCCGGCGGATCCCCAGCGCGACCGCCTCGGTTCGGCCAGACGCCCCGAGTTTCCCGAGAAGGGAAGCGACATGAAACTTCACCGTGTGCTCGGAAATATTCAGGCGAGCGGCGATTTCTTTGTTGGCCAGGCCGCTAGCGAGCATCTGCAAAACTTCGCGTTCGCGGCGTGTGAGCGGCTCGGGGAGTTCCGCGAGGGGTTGTGATAGGGTCGCCGTTCCAGCCGGAAATGCTTCACTTAGCTCCCGGGGTTGAAGGATCACGAGCCCTGCCGCGGCGGCCTGCAGTGCGGCGAAGATTTGGTTGGAGCTCACATCTTCCGGCAGCACGGCGCGAACACCGGCGCGCAAAGCCTCGGCCAATGACTCCGTGGAAGCCCACTCTGCGAGGATCACCACGGCCATTTCCGAGGCGATTTCTGAAGACTTGAGCGGCTCTAAAATTGAATTCGGCTGTTCACCGGACGCATCGATGAGCACGACGTCCGCTTCCGCGTCAGCGAGCTGATCCGTCAGCGATTCAATGTCAGGCACCTTGCCGACCACTTTCACGTCGCGGTGAGCGATGAGATTTTCCAGGCTGCCGCGAGCCACAGAGGACGGTGCGACGATGAACACGCGAATCACGCCGCGACCGACCCCACAGTTCGCTCGTTGCCAAGTTGGACGGTAACGCGACGGATGCGCTCGTAATCTCCGCGCAGGAACTCAAGCCGGAGCAGCCGCGGGCCATTTCCGCGAAGCGCCTGGGATAGATCCTCAGCAGATTTGAAACGCGTCTCCTCAGTGCCCAGGAGGATGTCCCCCGGCAACAGCGAGGCAAGCTCTGCTGGACTGGCGGGGCCGACCTCCAACAACAGTAAGCCGAAAGTTCCTTCTTTGCGTGCATTTCGCGGGACGCGCACGGGACGTAGTGTTACTCCCAGCCAAGCATCGGATGGACCCGATGACAGAAAGCTGCTGACGGCATTGCTAGGAATGGCGAGCGCCAGCCGCCCGGCGACCATCGTGTTGATGCCGATGACATGGCCGGCGGCGTTCGCGAGTGGTCCACCGGAATTTCCGGGCGCGAGCCGCACGTCGGCCTGGACCCAATTTTGAGAACCCAAACCGCGCAGCGGTCCTACCGCATGAACCACGCCCGTCGTTAGAGCGCCGAGAAAACCCAGGGGATTGCCAATGGCAATCGCGAGTTCGCCTGGACGAACTTGCGAAGAATCAGCGGCGACGGCAGCCATAAGATTCGGCGCGTCGACCCGAAGCTCCGCGAGGTCGCGGCGCAGATCGCGCGAGACGACGGTGGCGTTGACTTCGCGGCCATCCCACAGCTGCACGTTTGCTTGTGAGCCGCGTGTAACGTGCGCGTTGGTGATAATCGTGCCGCCGCTGGACCAAATGACACCCGAACCGCTACCGCGTCCCCCTGGTTGTACGAGCACAGTCGAACGGCGGAGCTGCTCGGCAATTTCACCGAAGCCCTGAATGGCCATGTCATTCGCCTCCGTGCGGCCGCTCGCCGACCGTAATGCTGCCCTTCTGGATTGCGCCGCCGCGGACGAATTCAAACGCTAACTTCTTGCCAATGGCTTCGCCTTGGAGTTGGGAGTGAACGTCTTCCAAACGGGTGATGGGATGACCAGCAATCGCCACGAGAATGTCGCCAATCACGACGCCCGCCTTCTGCGCGGGGCTCTCCGGCTGGACCTCCAGAACGATGGCCGCGGTTTTCTCGGTGCGCTGCAAAGATTGGCGCAGCGCGTCGGGTAAACGCACAGGCTGTAGGCCAATTCCTAGGTAACCCTGAGGGATGTGCCCTTTTTGCAGCAGCGTATCTACGATTCGATTGATGACCGAAGCTGGAATGGCGACCACGCCGAAACGCCCGAAGCGTGGAGTGGCAACGCCGACGACGCGGCCTTGCGCGTCAACGACAGCACCGCCAACGGCCGTGGGTTGCAAGGCGATGTCCAGGCGGACGTACGGTGCGAGCGTGGAGCCGGTCCAGGTGTGGCGTTCGGCGGTGACGAGACTGACTACTCCAAGCGCGGCGACAGGGCCACTGGCGCGAGTTCGGCCAACCACCAGAGTGAGGCTTCCCGGCTTGAGGGCGGCGGGATCGCCGAATGCCTCGGGGGCGCTTGCGGCTTCGGAGCACTTAAGCACAGCGAGGTCAGTCGAGGCGTCGCGTCCGGCAAGAGTCGCGGCGACTACTCTGCCATTCGGCAATGTAACCTGAATCTCTTCGTCGCGGCGCAAGGCGTGTTCCGACGTGACGATCACGCCAGAGCGCCAAATCAATCCGCTGGAAGAGCCGCGCGATTCCGTGTGAACCGCGACAGCGCTTGCGGCGGCGCGTTCGGTGGCGCTCGCTAGTGCATTGGAAAGTTCGATCAATTCTGCGGACATGTGCTACCTCCATGAACAAGATGCCGCAGAGGCGCCGGCATGCACATCAGCCAAACGGCTAGGTCAGCTTCTAGGGGAACAAAGGCCGCGGAGGATTACTCCCGAGAGGGTTCCATGAGCTCGAGACGATTGCCGAACGGGTCGAAGATATGCACACGGCGAAAGCCGTTGAAGGAAACGTCAGGTTTCACCGTTACGCCTTCGCGTTCGCAGGCTGTCAGGATTTGGTCCATGCCGTGGACGACCAGGGCGGGATGCGCTCGTTTGGCGGCATGGAAGTCCGGCTCGAGTCCCAGATGCAGGCTGACCGACCCGGCTGTGAACCAGATGCTGTTGCGCTTGGCCATTGCGGCAGGCTTGTCGACTTCGACGAATCCCAGGATGCCGGTGTAGAAAGCCCGCGCTCGATCTTCGCCGCCAACGGGAATGGCAATTTGTACGTGCTCGATGCTGAGGATGGCCACGCTTACTCAGTCCTTGATGGATCAGGGCAAATACGGCATCGCGTCCGTGGATTCCACGAACTTTTTGAGCGCATCCATTACCGCTGCGTTCGCGAAGAGTTCGCAGAACACGTCAATTTCACGCCGCAGTTCCTCATGCGGAATGGGCTTGATGAATTTCTTGGCCGCACCCCGGCTCGCAGCATTGAATTTGGTGATTTGCGCCGCCGTCGAACGCGCCAAGCGTGGCGCTTCGCCTTCGGCGGCGAGTTGCGCGACCAAGCCAACCGCATGAGCGCGCGAGGCGTTTACGCTGCGGCCAGTCAGCAGCAAATCGCGGATGAATGCGTTCCCGACGTCGCGCTTAAGACGCGGAATGCCGCCGAACCCTGGAATCAAACCCAGGCGCAGTTCCGGAAAGGCAAAGCGGGCCATTTTATCGGCGATGATGATGTCGCAGGCCAGGGCCAGCTCGAAGCCGCCGCCAAAGCAAACGCCGTGAACCGCAGCAATGGTTACAAACGGCGCCACATCGATGGCGTTGAGAACTGCATGAATGCGCTCGAGAAATTGCCGAAGGCCCGCGAGACGCTGAGTGGGGCGTAACTGCTCGGCGGCACGATACAGTTCGCGCAGGTCGGCTCCTGCCGAAAAACCATGCCGGCGATTGCTGCAGATAATGCAGGCTGCGGTCTCAGGTTCGAGCGCGGGAAACGCAGTCACGAACTTTTCTAAGTCGGCGAGCATGGCCGTGCCGATTTCGTTGGCAGGCTCGTGATCGAGGGTCAGTTCGATGACGCGGTCGTGCCATTCCCACCCAAGTGTTTTGCCAGCAAAGCGTTTCATGCGCGCTTCTTATCGTACATGGAGTTAATCTCCGCGGCGAAGCGCGCGTTGATGGCATCGCGACGAAGCTTTCCGTTGGCGGTGAGTAAACCATTCTCGGTATTGAACGGTTCCCGAATCACCCGGAAATTGCGGATTTGGCGATAGTGAGGCAGCTCCGGATTGATGGTGTCAATGTTGGATTGCACTGTGGAAGTTTCCACGCCGCCAACAATTAGCGCGCAAAGGTAACCGCGCCCATTTCCGACCACGACGACGTACTGTGCACCGGAAAGGCGCTGGGCAATTTTCTCCTCGATGGGTTCGGGCGCGATGTTGTGCCCGGAATTCAGAATAATCAGGTTTTTGAGGCGCCCGATGATGCGCCAATTTCCGCGACTGTTGACTTCACCCTGATCGCCGGTATGGAACCAGCCGTCACGGAGCACGCGCGCGGTTTCTTCCGGACGATTCCAGTAGCCGGCGAAAATATGCGGGCCACGAACGACGATTTCGTCGTTCTCCGCGATTTTCATCTCGATGCCAGGAATAGCCTGGCCCACATAGCCCGGCTCGACAGGCACGCGAGGATCATCGAGCGTGCAGATGGCCGTCGTTTCGGTGAGTCCATAAGCCTGCAGCACCGGGATGCCTAACATCAGAAAAAACTGCTGCGTTTCGGGGGCCAGCGGCGCAGAGCCACAAATCAGGCCCCGAAGGTGTGGACCGAATCGCTGTTTGATTTTGTTGAATATGAGCTTGCGACCGAGCGCAAGCCAGAGACGGTCGAGCACACCGCTGTGCCCTGCCTGCTGATGCTGCCAAGCATCGCGCGCCTTAGCAAAAAGCGTCTGAATAAATGCCGGCCGCTTGGCCAGCGCGTCTTCCACGCCGCGACGCACGCGTTCGAGGAGCGTGGGCACATTCAAGAAGTAGTGAGGTTCGGACAGGCGAATCTCGTCGGGAAGACGGGTGAGATCAGTAGACAGCGTGAGAACGCTGTTTCGCGAAAGACAAGAGAGCAACAGAATCCAGGAAGCCGCAAAATTGAAAGGTGCGTAATGAAACATTTGATCCGGCTCATCCATCTGGCCCATGAGTTGGTTGAGGCGCTCTGTGGTGCAAGAGAGCATGTGCGTCAGATTGGCGGTGGTTAGGCATACGCCTTTGGGCTCACCCGACGTTCCGGAGGTGTAAATTATAGTGACGAGGTCGGCATGTTTGCGCGGGTTCGGGGCATCCGGTATGGGCTGCGCAGGCCCGGTGCCTGGAAGAACTTCATCGAATAGCACTCGCTTTATCGACAGCAACTCCGCGGGACAGTCTTTCAGCGCGGCGTCGCCCAGTGCCGCGTC
>Ga0307479_10006908_pt1 | contig 10449 bp, 10 predicted proteins | sample atmos_gasesECM4C_FD_203743 | JGI IMG/M metagenome (GOLD analysis project Ga0307479, IMG submission 203743) | Hardwood forest soil microbial communities from Morgan-Monroe State Forest, Indiana, United States - atmos_gasesECM4C_515 | ecosystem: Environmental > Terrestrial > Soil > Temperate...
GGATTTCTTCTCCGCGTTCATCCGCGAAGAGCAGTTCCCAGCGGATTCCGCCGTTGCCATTCAGGACCGGAGGCGCCGGCGGCGTAATTTTCAGGCCGTTGCCATTTCCCTTGATGAACGTGCCGCGCCCCACGTGGCCCTGAATCAGGCCCTCCGATTCCAGCTCAGCATAAGCATTGGCTACAGTCGTGCGGTGAACGCCGAGCATGGTCGCAAGCTCGCGGCTGGCGGGAATGCGGTCGCCGGGACGCAAATCGCCTGCGTGCACGAGGGCGCGCAATTGATCGCGAAGTTGGATGTACAGTGGAACGTGACTCTGCGGCTGGAGATGCAGTGGAAGCATTGTCTCTCACCTTCGGCCAATTCTACCAGATATTGGACTGCTGCAAGAGCCAATTTGTCTTTCACCCGGCTGCGTTTACGTCCGCCCAAGGACGAGACGGTCGACGCGGCCGCTCACGTCCCGGAGGTAGGCTTCGTCGCCGGCTTTCAGCTCGGTTATGGCGCTTCCTGCGTAGCCGATTTCACGAAAGGCGTCGCGCACGGCCGCCCAGTCCACGTCGCCATCGCCGAGATTCACCCACTCGTAGCCATTTTCTCTGCGCTTGAAGTCTTTCAAGTGGACTTTGACGATGCTCTTCCCCAGCGTGCGAATCCAGTCCTGCGGATAACCGTAGAGCAGAACATTCCCGACGTCGAACCACGCCCGAACCCACGGACTCTGAGATTCTTTGATGTATGCGGCCATCTCCAGGGGACTCAGAAGAAACTTGTTCCAGACTTCTTCGATGGCGATCACAATTTTCAATTCCTCGGCGAGCGGCAGGAGTTTTCGAACCTGCGCTTGGGAGCGACTCCAAGCGTCGCGGTAGGAAGTCTGTGGATTGACGACTGCCGGCACGAGCAGTACCGCGTCCGATCGCCACAGCTTGGCGTTGTGCAGAGACGTGCGCATCCCCGCCAGGCTCTTCTCAACCACGGCGGGATCGCTCGACGAGAGCGGGTACTGCCAGTGGTCCATGTTCATCACCGAATCGATCCGCACGTTCGCGCCGTCGGCAGCTTTTTTTATCTCTTCGGCTTCGTGTTCGTTCGGCGTCGTGGGCGCTTGGACCACCTCGAACCCTACGTCGCGCGCCATTTTCATGCGATCTGCGTAACCGAGCTTGGAAGGAAGCATTTCGAGGAGCACGCCCTTTTTAATCGGCAAGGGTGCAGGAGGTGGCGATGCAAGGACGCCGCTTGATGCGGGCGAAGCTGCAAGGAGCTCCGCAACACCGCACACAGCGAGTCCCGTCGAGCAAGCCACCGTCACCGTGGATTTCAAAAATTCGCGACGCGATTTTCCGTGGACATAGCCACCTCAGAGGAGCATTTGAAAGAGTGGATTCCCTTCGGCGCAACGCGACGCCGGAATCCGTTCCGAGAAACAAACGAGAGCCAGAATCGCAGTTCAGCGCAGTTTATTCAGGTCAATCTTCGGGTCCCACGTTTCGCGGGACCTCAGTGTCTCTTCCCATGTGACCTCGCGTCCCGTATACGCAGCCGTGCGCGCCATCATGCAGGAAAGCGCGGATTCCGCGCCTTTGTCGGCTTGATTGTGGAAATTTCCGCTGGTAATGCTCTCCACAAATGCTTTCTTCTTCTCGCGGTCCGCAAATTCCAAGTTCGAGGTGAACCTACCAGTCGCAGAAAAGTTCGTCTGCCCGGCGTCCTTCGCGGGGGTGCCTTCCGCCTGCCACGGCTCGTCTCCCCAGATTCCCAGTGGCCCGGTGTAGGGAGACTGCGAAGTTCCTTTAGTGCCGAAAAAGCGCTCGGTCACTTCCCACCAGCCTTTGGCAAACTGCGTCGAGCTGAAAGTGACGTCCACGCCCTCTGGATAATGGAAAAGGGCGTCGTAGTTTCCGTAGACGTCTCCGTCGGAGGGACGCCCCGCGCGGCCGCCGCTCGCCGAAGCTCTCAGCGGATGCGCCTTTAACACCCAGTTGCAAATATCAATCACGTGAATGTTCTGCTCCACGATGATGTCGCCGGAAAGAGCGCGATCATACACCCAATTGCGAAGGCGGCGCTCGACAGGTGCAGCGTCCGGCCAAGCCGGCCGGTCGAGATAGCCCGCAAAATAATGCGATTCGCCACAAATGATTTTACCGAGCGCCCCGCTGTGAATGCGCTTCACCATTTCAACGAACGGGGGGCAATCGCGAATCTGGAAGCCCACGTCCAGGCTCAGCTTGCCCTGGGCGCGCTTCCCGATTTCGATTACCTTCATTGCTCCGGGCACATCCACGGCCACGGGCTTTTCGAGATACACGTGTTTGCCCGTAGCGACAGCGGCTTCCAAATGCTGTGGGTGATAATACGGCGGCGTGGCGACGACGACAGCATCCACTTCTTTCGAAGCAGCTATTTTCTGGAAGGCACTCGGTCCCACGAAAAGTTGCGCAACGTCCAGCGCCGGGTAGCCTTTGGCCTGTTGAATTTTGTTGAAGTTGTCCCGAGCTTTGTCCAGTTGGTCCTGGAACAAATCGCCCAGGGCCACAACGCGCGCTCCGCCGGTATCAATCATGTTGGTTGCGTCTTCGGTGCCGCGTCCTCCGCAGCCGAGCAATGCAACACGCACCGTGGAGTTCGCGGCCGTCCCGCGCACCAGTTCTGGCTTGAGGAGCAGTATCCCGGCTGTTGTTGCCGCGGCGCAGATAAATTTCCGACGGTCAACCTTTCCTGAACAATCCACTTCCAGCTTCGCGTCTGCTGACATAGCTCGTCCGTCCTCCTTGTTGCACGCAGTTCCCTCTCGATGCGGCAACTATCCAATCAACTTCTCGAGATAAGCCTTCGCCGCGCGTACGTCTTCCACCTGCTGCGGGCCCGAAATCTCCCGCTCGATGGTGACGGTGCCGCGGTAGTTCAATTCTTTCAGCCGCGCGATGATCCGCGGAAAATCGACCTTACCTTTGCCAATGGGAACTTCCTCGCCCAACTTCCTCGGGTTCGTCGGCCACAGCCCGTCCTTGGCGTGGATGCCCTGAACGTAAGGGCCGAGCAACTCGATGGCGTCCACTGGATTCGCTTTGCCGTAGAGAATCAGGTTCGCGAGATCGAAATTCACGCCCTGATTGTCGAGCCCGACGTCTTGAATGGCGCGGACGAGGGTGATGGGCGTCTCCTGCCCGGTTTCGTAGCGGAAATTCTGGCCGTTGCGTTTGCAATAGCCCGCGACCTCGCGCATCGCGGTGATGGTTTGCTTGTAAACCGGATCGTTTGGATTCTCGGGGATGAATCCGCAGTGCGTTTGCACAGCACCGATGCCGCACTGTTTGGCGAAGTCTGACGCTTTGTTGATATGCGCGATGCGCGCTTCTCGCGTTTCGCGTGGCACCAATCCAATGGTCAGCGGGCCATCATAGAAATCCCAAACTTCTTTTCCAGGTCCGCCAACGACGAGCGAAGTCGCTTCAATCTGGTATTTATCAAGCGCCTGGCGGAGGCGGCCCGCCAGCACGGAATCCATCTCGTCCACGAACACCTGGCACGTTGGCAGGCCGAGATCGTGAACCTTGGCAATTGCATCGTTGGGATCCCTGCCGATGCCTAGAATCAGACCAAGGCGAAGAGGCTTCTTCCCCTCATTGCTTGCTATCGTTGGGGCCGACGGCGTTGCGTTGAGATTCGGAACGAGACTGTCGGAGGTAAACCCATCCTGCATGGCAGGGCCCAGGGGGCTCAGCCCGGCTGCTAAAGCAGCAGTGGAAGTCTGAAGAAACGTTCGCCGATTTTGTTTGATCATGGGTGCGCCTCAGAAAAGGCGAGTTCAGCATTGGCCAAGGAAGCCAGCGCTCTCTACTTCTCCTGAACAAAAATATCCTTCCATCGCATCTTCACGCCGCCGCCGGTATGAATCTGCAATCCAATCACGCCATCCGTGAATCTGGGCGCCTCGTCCGTAAAGTCCACGATCTTCATGCCATTGAGCTGAGTCACGATATGATTGCCCTGCACGGAGACTTCCAGGTCGTTCCATTTGCCCGGCTTCAGCGCCTGCTCGCCTTCCGGCGTCGGCATCTTCACCCAGCCGCGTCCTCCGCTTTCATACAGTCCCCCGCTATGCTTGCCCACGCTCGGATCCACTTCTACTTGCATGCCTTCGATGTCCGGGCCATGTTCGGGGTTGATTCCCATGATGCGGGAGTGGAGAAACACGCCGCTGTTACCCGCTGCTTCGCTCTTGAACTTGAGGCGCAGGTTGAAATCGCGATACGTTTTTTCGGTCGTCAGATAGCCATACTTGTTGGCAGCGCTTTCGCACAGAATCGTTCCTTGCTCCACAACCCACTTCTCCGCCCCGTTGTTCTTCCAGCTCGTCAAATCTCTTCCATTGAAAAGAGACACCCAGCCACTCTGCGACGGCGCTTGTGCCGCGACGGCGATGCCAAGAAATGCGGCAGCGGCGAGAATCGCTCCGATTCTTCTCACAGTAACGTCTCCATCTCCCTTTGGGCAAGAATCATAGGGCTTGGTCGAAAGAAACTTACCACAAATTCGATGGAGCTCCAGCCTGTTCCTTCGCTTGCCCTAGGGTTACGGCGCAGGCGATTTGACTCCCATGTGTCCGTTCGTCTCGCCCGCTTCCAAGTCGCGTATGCAAAGCTTCGTCAGGTCGCGCGCGTCGCATTGATAAATCTGTTTCAGCGGGAGGTCCGTGTCATCGACTTCGTACTCCCCCGACGCCATGTCCTCCGCGTCATCCGTCGAGGAAGTCACGACCGGGCTTCCCTTGCGCACGCGCACGCGGAATTCCCCCGAAGCCGGCTCATAATTCGCGTAGCTGACGCAATGCCCGATGCAGGCGCGCTCGACCGAATGCCCGATAAATGAAATTCGCGAATCCGCGGGAGCCCGCACCGTCACGATCACGCGCGTCCCCGCGGGCAAATCGCTTACTAACTTTTCAGCGTTTGCTTCAAGTTGGTTCAGCCAACTGGTGTCCCGATAGAGAAACGCGAAGAAAACAATGGCGCATACGCTGAAGCCGGCGACGTGCCATCGCCGCGGCTTCAGACACCCAAGAAAGCAAAGTCCGAGAATTGCCGAAATGCTCGTAAGCCTTGAACCAAGCAGTCCAATCCAGCCGCCATAAATCGATGGGCGCAGATTTTCTGGGAGCAAAGCCGTCGCGCAAAAGGTCACCGCATACAATTCGAACGGCAGTTCGAACGGTTTCCAGGAAGAACCCTTGCGTCGGCGTTCATAGGAATCCAGTGCCACGCAAATCAAGCCGAACAAAACCGCAGTGCTGGCAAGCAAGAAATAACGCTTGCCGTAAAGCGCCAGCTGATCCGCGCCGTTGTAGAGACAAAACGGCCCGCGATCCCAATCCGCAAAGAGCGAAGGCCGATGCCACGCGTACCAGTCAAACGCGGCGAATGCGCCTACTGCCGCCAGCGGCAACACCAATTTCCACCAGCCCGGCAATTTCTCCCTGACGTTGATATACGCGGCTGCTCCAGCCAGCCAGAGAAAACCGATGGGGTGCGCGAGCAGCGCCAATACCGAGAGCGGAATTGCCGTGATCCACTCAAATCGTTGCGCTCGCCAGACAATCGCCAAGCCAAAGCAAGCAAGTCCGAGCGACAAATAATAATTCATGAAACCCATGCTGAAGGAATAGCCATAGGCCAGCATGGCGATGCAGGGCGTGAGAAAGCATGGGGGCCGCTCCGTAACCGTTCGAATTAACGCGAACGCTCCCCAGAAAAAAACCAGCACGCAAGCAGAAACCACGACTTTCTCGGCGGCTGCAATTCCAAACAACCTGGCAAGTCGCAGCAAAGCGACGTCAAACAACATGTTGTTCCACTGCTTCGCGATGTACAGCCCGGGCGCCTGCCCCTTTTCGATTAGTTGCGCCAGCCACGCGTTGTACACATGGCTGGCCAGATCGCCCGCTTCGATGCGCCGGTGCCACCAACACGGAACAAGAAGCAACGCAGAAATCGAGAACCCCGCGATTACCTGCGATCCGAAACGTCGCCAGCTCGCCGAGCGTAAGCTCTCATCCTTGATGAATTCCTCAGTCACTGGTAGTCCTCACTTCGGGGCACCACATCGCGCGGCATTCTACTATCTTCTGCCGGTGGCCGATGGACACATCCTGAATTGCGCGGGTGATCACGCGGAGTGACACACTGAGACCGCTCGAAACTCAAATTTCAAGGACTAAAGAGGGAGACTAGGAGTGAACTTTACTTGGAAGCTTGGTTTTCGCCGAGACGCTTCAAGCGATCGCGCAGGCGCCGCTGGAGCGGCGTGGGCGTATTGGGATTGAAAGCCACCAGATACCAGAGCGGCTGGCTGCGGTCACGGCTCAGCCAGGTGAGCGTGTTCGCGTCCGCGTTGGGGTGCCGGGCGACATTTTCGCGAATCGCGCCGTACGGATGTCTCGCCAGCTTGTTCAGCGTTTTCGCATTGGCGCGGGGGTGTTCGCTGATCAGCCGCAGCAAGTAGTAATCTTCTTCGGGCGCTTGCTTCACCAGCTTTTCCAGCATTTCCGGCTTCGCATCGGAGCTCAGCACCAACCCGATTTTTTCATCCCACGCCGTATTAATCTGGTTCAAATCGCGGGTTCGCGCGTGAATCAATTCTTCGAGAATGCGCCGTTCCTGCTGCATCCGCGCGATGGGCAGTTCCGTGCCCTCAAGTGAATCGAGTACGCGGAGAAGATGCTGCCTCTCCCCAAACACAATCTGAGAGGTGCGCGTGTTAGCGCCTTTTTCCTTCTCCTTATGCTGAACCAGGTCGGAACGTCGCATTGTTTAGTTGCTCCAGCCGCATCCCTTCACGAGCTCGTTGAGGGACCGGGCGTTTACACCGCATTCAAATGGCACGCCACAGAAAGACTTAAATCACTTCTATGTGGCTTGAACGAATTATGTTCCGCGCGCGCGATGCGGTAAAGTTTGGAACGAGCAGCGTGTGCCCGAAGTGCAACTCCGGTACCGCGCTCTGCGGCGTTCTTGGGCCAGGTCCAGGGGTACGAAACGATGTCAGCATTCGAAGAGCACAAAGACGAACTGGAAAAATTCGAGCAGATGTTTGGCCGCGAGCGAGGCCGGCTGGCGGTGTCACTCGACCGTTTGACCAATGCGTTGGTACTGGTGGGCCAGCATGGCGTTTACTGCACCAGCCAGCGCAATCCGACGGTGCCAGCGATGGACCTGCGCATCATCAATCAAGAGCTGGTGCACGCCAAGGAATTGGTGCAATCGGTGATGGAAGAGATGCGCCAGTCCAAGCAGAAACCGCAGAATTAGTCGCAGCGTCCCGGCTGGCCAGCGTCGTTCGTCACTGACAATTTGGTGAGTACTGAGGAAATTTCCAGTCTGCGATTGCTATTCCGGCTGCAAAAAGGGGTTCAAATGGCGCTCGTTCCCGATGGTCGTGACGGGGCCGTGGCCCGGGTGAACGATGGTATCGTCCGGCAAGTGCATCAGTTTCGTCTGCAGTGACGCCATAATCTGTTCCATGGAGCCGCCCCACAAGTCGGTGCGCCCGATGCTGCCGGCAAAAAGCGTGTCGCCGGAAAAAAGCTGAGGCGCGTGCGGCGGAATTTGTTCGGACTCGTCTGGGGCCACAATTTCTTGCGAGTTGTCGCGAGCGATTGTTTTGTTGAAAAGATCCTCGATGGCGATGTCGTCGCCAGCCTCATCTTTGAGGGTGATTTTCTTTGGCGCAGCGGCCGTGACTTTTCCTGCGTCATGCGGGAGATACAGGGAAACGCTTCCAGGCGTGTGCCCCGGCGTATGAATCACCTGCGCTTCAAACGGTCCCCAGCGAAGAACGTCGCCCTCTTTCAGCAACTGATCCACATCGGTGAGGTCGGGAGGTATGACCCCCAGGAACGCAGCCTGCTCGTCCATCGCCTGATAGAGCGGCAGGTCGTCTCGGTGCATCAGCACGGGGGCGCCGGTGTATTGGTGAAGCTTGCTCAAGCCGCCAACATGATCGATGTGCGCGTGGGTGCTGACGATCGCTTTCACGATCAGCCGGTGGCGTCCGATCAGGTCCAGGATGCGCGTGACTTCGTCGCCCGGGTCCACTACCAGCGCTTCGCGGGTGGCGGGATCTCCGATGATCGAGCAATTGCACTGCAGCATCCCTACGGGAATGGTGATGTGAATCAAGCCGTCCGTAACGGCACTGAGCGCGCGTCGGCCGTCGTTCATAGGCAGAAGTATATCATTGAGGTGAAGCCGGATGCCGCGGGCTGCGCCGGCAGGCCCGATTTCCGATAAACTCTTTGCTAAACTAAATCCTGGGGGATACGCGAACTCTTGGAAGCGGCTGCGATAGGCACGGCGATAAACACTCCGCTGGCGGCGACGCACCTTGCCGCCGGCGCGAAGATGGGCGTTTGGTTCGGATGCGCGCTGCCGGATACCTTTGGCGACCCGGCCGCCGAGTATCGGTCCGCGCGAGAGACCGTGGCGCTGATCGACAAGAACTACCGCGCTTATCTTTCCTTCACCGGCCCTGACCGGGTGCGCTACCTGAACGCAATTCTGACGAACAACATCAGGGACCTTTCCGAAGCCCACGGCATCATTTCGCTGTTGCTCAATCCGCAGGGGCACATTCTTGCTGAGATTGAGACGTACGCGTTCGCGGAACGGCTCCTCTGCGTGTCCTACGCCATGATTCGCGAGCGCCTCATCGAGTGGCTCGAAAAATACATCATCATGGATGATGTAACGCTCACCGACGAGACGCCGCGCTACGGCACTCTGGCGCTGGAGGGTCCTAAGGCCGTGGCGATCGTCAAGGAGGTTTCCGACGCGGACCTGACCAAGTTTGATGAACTTTCCTCTCAGATCGGAGCTGTCGGTTCGATTCGCTGCTGGATCACGAAGCGCTCTCCGGGAGGAGTTCCCGGAGCGGAGTTTTTTGTTGCCAGCGAAAAGCTGGCCGAGCTTTGGCAGGTACTGTTGGATGAGGCTCGCCGTCACGGCGGGGGGCCGGTGGGATACACGGCGGTCAGCGGGTTGCGGCTCGCTCTGGGAGCGCCGTGGTTTGGCTACGACTTCGGCGAAAAACAGATTCCCCACGAGGCGGGCTTGCAGGACAGCCACATCAGCTACACCAAAGGCTGTTACACCGGTCAGGAGATTGTGGAGCGCGTTCGCTCCCGCGGCCAGGTCAACCGCCAACGTGTACGCCTAACTTTTTTCGGCAATGTTGTGCCTGAACCGGAAGTACCCCTCATGCTTAGCGGCAAAGAAGTTGGGTACGTCACGCGCGCTGCAAAGACCTGGGACTCGGATCCTCCGCGCGTCCTCGGAATGGCCCACGTCCGCAAAGAAGCCACCGCCCCGGACACTGTGCTGCAATGGGCTGGGGGAAGCGCGACGGTCATCAAGTAAGGGCAAAAGCGAGTGATAACTGCAAGAGAAGCAGGATTGAGGATCGCGGAGTCCCGGGTTACCTGCCCTGCTGATGCTTGCGGCGCGCGTGCCAAAGCTCCAGGCCGACGGCTTTGAGGAAGTCGCGTCCCCAAATGCCCATGAGCAGAGCGGCTCCGAAAAGGAACACAGCGTCAAGGCTGGCCAGGTCTCGCCGGGTCCAATAGACACCCTCCTCGACGCGAAGCCAGAGTGCAAACTCGTCCAGGGTGAGAGCAGCGCCCACGCCGTAGAGCAGGGACATCAAACGGCTCGCCAAGAGAGACGACGACTTGGCTCCCGTCCCCACTTCGAGCAACCAGCAAAACCCCACCGCCAGCAGAAGCAGAATCCCCCAGACCAGGTGATGGATGTGCGTCCCGCGAATGTAGACATAGTGAAAAGGGCCGGCGTTACGGTAAGCCCCGTACGCCATTGCGCGCGCTACCGCAAACGTGACAAAGAACCCGATAGCAGCCAGGAGAAGCCGGCGTTTCGGCCGGTCACGGACATGCAGGTGAAAAAGTTCACCGACTTTCTGATTATGAAGGAGCAAAAGGACGACAGCGACAGTCACAAGAACAGACAAACCGAGCAGCCAGGTCTTGGCCAGCATGATGGCGCGTTCCCCCTGTCCCGAGCGGCACTTTGAACATGCGCCGGACTCGGGAAGTATATGTCTCGATGAAAGGGAGTCCCATTGAATACGCGAAACTACCCCTTGGCGTTAACGCAATAACATCAGCTCAGACCTTCGCACTCAGATCGTACCGAGGACCAGCGTGATCGAATAGCATTTTGTCCTGATTTAGGGATTGGCCGGTTCCTGCCTGGGAACATTCCGCGTCAACTTGCGCATGACAAATTCTTGCAGGAGGTTGACGGCGGCAGATTCGCCAATCCCGATTAGAGTGTTCTCGAAGGTTAACTCCGCTCCGCGGCTGTCCGCTGGATAGTAGAGATTGGAGATGCCGCCTGCGGCGAGGCTTCCGAGGATAGCCGAATAATCTGC
>Ga0307479_10006909_pt1 | contig 10449 bp, 7 predicted proteins | sample atmos_gasesECM4C_FD_203743 | JGI IMG/M metagenome (GOLD analysis project Ga0307479, IMG submission 203743) | Hardwood forest soil microbial communities from Morgan-Monroe State Forest, Indiana, United States - atmos_gasesECM4C_515 | ecosystem: Environmental > Terrestrial > Soil > Temperate...
TCTACAGCTCCGGGGAGAAAAAAGTCTACTCCATCAACGCCGAACCGCGCGCTCCCAAGCTCGCAACCATCGAGTGGTACGAAAAAAATAACGGCGACAAAATTCCCGAAAGCGATGGCTTGCTGTCAGGCGGCCTGCCCGGCGTCGTCGACGCGTGGTACACCCTGCTCGATCGCTGGGGCACGATGAGCTTCGAACAGGTTCTCCAGCCTGCGATCGAACTGGCGGAGAATGGTTTCGCGCTCAGCGAATACGGTGCGTCTTACATCGCAGGCTCGAAGAAAATTCTGAAATATCCCACCACTGTCAAGATCTACCTTCCGAATGGCCAGCCGCCTCAGCCTGGCGAAATTCTCAGAAATCCCAACCTGGCGCGCACGCTGAAAAAGTTGGTGGAAGCCGAAAGGGCGAACCAGGCCAGGGGCCGCCACGAAGCGCTCAAGGCCGCCCGCGACCGCTTCTATAAGGGCGACATTGCCCGCGAACTCGCTGCCTTTTCCGAGGCCAACGGCGGCCTGTTCCGCTACGACGACTTCGCCGAATACACCGCCGAAGTCGAAACGCCCGTATCGATCAACTACCGCGGCTACCAGATTTACAAGAATCCATCGGCCAGCCAGGGCCCGACCGAACTGATCGCGCTTAATCTGTTAGAAGGCTATGACCTGAAGGCGCTCGGCCACAATACCCCGGACTTCCTTCACACCAGTGTAGAAGCCGTCAAACTGGCAATGGCTGACCGCGAAAAGTATCTCGGCGACAAAGACTTCATCAAGATTCCCTACGATGGCTTGCTTTCCAAGGATTACGCGCGCGAGCGCAGAAAGCTGATCGATCCCGCGAAAGCGTCGCTGGAGTTGCACCCAGGCGCGCCCGAAAAATTCGCCGCCGCTTCGCCTCTGGACCGTCCTGTCCACGAAGTCCTCGACGGTGACGCCATTCATGACAGTGACACCAGCTACATCGCGGTCGTCGACAAAGACCGCAACATGGTGAGTTTCGAACCCAGCCTGCACAGCCTTTTCGGTACGGGTGTCGTTATGGGGGACACCGGGGTCATATTCAATTGCCGCGGTGACTACTACTCGTTAGTCCGCGGCGAAGCCAATGCCCTCGAACCCGGCAAACGCCCGCGCAGCACGCTGCAGAGCACTCTCATTATGAAAGACGGGCAGCCCTACGGGATCCTCGGCAGTCCCGGCGGCGACGATCAGGTGATGCGAACCATGCAAACGCTAATTAATATGATCGACTTCGGCATGAACATTCAGCAAGCCATCGAGGCGCCCCGCTGGTCCTCGCGTGCCTTTCCCGCCTCACCTTTTCCGCACACGATGTATCCCGGTGACTTGTCGGTCGAGGAGCGTATCCCTGAGACCACGCGGCAAGCCCTGACCACTCGCGGTCATAAGTTGCGCGTCGCGCCTCCCTGGTCGCTCGGCTCAAACGCAGGAATCATTGTCGATCCGAGCACGGGCGTTCTAAGCGCGGGAGCCGATCCCCGGGTGGATGCATACGCCTGGTCCTGGTGAGCCGCGTCGCCTCCCGCTCAGTGCGCAACGAATAGGGCAACACACTAGGACCAACACCAGTTCCACGATACACTGCACCTACATGCGAGTCCTCGGTATCGACTGTGGCGGAGAGTACACCGGCTATGGCGTAGTCGAACTGCACTCCACCGGAAAACTGCACTGCCTATGCTGTGGTGCCATCAAGCTATCTCCGCGGGAAGCGCTGCCTCGCAGGCTTTCCCGAATCTATACGCAACTCGGAGCCATCATCTTCGAGCACCAGCCCGACGAAGTCGCGATTGAAGATGTCTTCTACGCGCTAAACGTGAAGTCCGCCCTCAAACTCGGACAAGTTCGCGGCGTCGCCATGCTGGCCGCCGCCGTTGCCGGTCTCGAGGTCGCCGAATACTCTCCGCTTACCATTAAGTCGTCGGTGGTGGGCTACGGCCGCGCCGAAAAGCAGCAGGTCCAACACATGATCACTCGGCTTCTGGAACTTCCGGCGCCCCCCGAACCCATGGACGCTTCCGACGCCTTGGCGATCGCCATCTGCCATTTGCACACGATGGGAACCCTCCTCCGGCAGCAGGTCGCAGCCCGGTAATCAGTGTCCGCGAAACCGGGTTTTCGATTTTTTGGCATAATCACTAAAGCAGTTTATGAGCGACACCAAGAGTATGAGGAAGCCCGGCGGCTCTTCCGACACAGGACCACAGGTCGCTTGGCGGGTTCGAAGCGCCTTCGTGATGTCCTGTGCAGCACTCCTGATTTTGTTGGACAGCCTGCCGTCCCGCGCTGCCGACCCCGGCACAGTCAAGTTTTCCCTCGACTTTGCCGGCTCCGACCCCGAGCACTATTCCATTTCCGTCGCGGCTGACGGACACGCGACTTACGAGTGTTCCGCCAAGATCTCTCCCGACTCCGACGAACGCGAGACCTATCAGTCCGAATTCAGCTTCTCCGACGCAACCCGTGCCCGCATCTTCGACCTTGCAGCTCAGGCACACTACTTCTCCGGTAAGATCGACTCCGGCAATCGGAAGCTAGCCTTTACTGGCTCCAAAAAGCTGGTTTACACCGACGGCAAACGCAACAACACCGCAGAGTTCAATTTCTCGCCTTCGCCACCCGTCCAACAGTTGACTGCCATTTTCCAAGGCGCGTCTGCCACTCTGGAATACGGCCGGCGCCTGGTTCACTTCCATCGCTACCAGAAACTCGCCCTCGACGAGGAGTTGAAGTCGATGGAGGATCAGGCCCGGAGGGGAGAAATCGCAGAACTGCAGGCCGTAAAGCCCATATTGCAGCAGATTTATGACGATTCTTCCGTGATGAACGTCGTCCGCGCCCGCGCTTTGCGCATTATGGAAATGGGCAACCCCACCAAGGCGGGGCCCTAGTCCGTGCGTTATCCAATTCCGGTCCGTGGTTCCCCCTTGACCCCAATAGACCTAACTTTTACAACTTCTTTCTGCGAACCGTGTTCTAATATGTAAGGAAGACGATTGGGGGCTGCTATGTCCACACGTTCTTTGTCCAGCGCTTTCCTTACAGCCTTAGCTTGCGCGCTTCTGGCGCTACCCGCTATGGCCGACTCGCAAGCTCGTATCGTTCGCCTCAGCGACGTGCACGGCACGGTTCAGATCGATAAGAACACGGGTCTGGGATTTGAGAACGCATTCCTGAATCTGCCCGTCACCCAGGGGACGCAGTTGAAGACGGCCGCCAATGGCCGCGCCGAAGTCGAATTCGAGGACGGCAGCACCCTGCGCCTGACCCCTAATTCAAGCATCGAGTTCAGTACTCTCGGCCTCAGCGACTCCGGCAAACGCATCTCCGTGATCAACCTCGCCACGGGCATGGCCTACGTCAATTGGCTGGGCAAAGACGATTTCAGCCTGAATTTTTCCAACGAAAAAATTACGCTTGACCACGCCGCCCACTTCCGCGTCGATACCTCGACCCAGGCTGCCGATTTGTCGGTCTTTAAGGGCGATGTCGAAGTCGAGGGTCCAGCCGGCAAGCTCTTGGTATCAAAGAAGAAAACAGCAACCTTCAATCCCGTTGATGGCGGCAACTACACGCTGGCCAATAACATTCCCGACGCTGCCCTGGACGGCTGGGATAAAGAGGCCATCTCCTACCACGACCAGTACGCGCGGAATAACAGCAGCTCTTCGCCCTATGGATACGGTCTGAGCGACTTGAATTACTACGGCGCTTACAACAACGTCCCCGGCTACGGCATGATGTGGCAACCCTACTTCACGGGTGTCGGCTGGGATCCGTTTATGGACGGCGCGTGGGGGTTCTATCCCGGCTTCGGGTACATGTACGCGTCGGCTTATCCGTGGGGATGGCTGCCTTACCGTTACGGCAACTGGATGTTTGTTCCCGGCTTCGGATGGATGTGGCAGCCCGGCGGGTGGAACAACTTGCTCACGGTGCCGCGCTATACGGCCACGAACCTGGTCACAGTCCATCCTCTGGTCCCGCCGGCGGGCACCGTGAAAACGGTCGTCGTAGGGAAGGGAGTCCCGCTCTCAACTCTGGGTCCGTCGCGCCTGCTGGTGCGCTCGGGATCAGCAGGCATGGGAATTCCGCGCGGATCGCTCGGAAACCTCAACCACTTGAACCACCAGGTAGCTAAGTCTGGATTCGCCGAAGTGCATTCCGCGCCGCAGTTTGGCTCCAGTTCGAGCAGAATGTCTGGTTACAGCGCTCCGCAACACAGCTCGATGTCAGCTCCGTCGGCTGGACATAGTGCGGGCGCTTCGGCAGGACACGCTTCCGGCGGTGGCGGCACGCATAAGTAGACAAACTCGATTGCTAGGGAAAGCGAGGGCGGCCGGTTAGGCCGCCCCTTTGCTTTGTCCCGTCGACTTCGCTCAGGGCCTGTCGGCTGTTGCGATCGTCTCCTACCGCCGCAAGCTCATCGACGTGATCACCTTCTCGCACAGCGCCTGCAGCTCCGCCGACGTCGCGTGGTCTGAACTGCAGCTAATCGGTACGGTCTTGCCCCAAGGCGTGAGCATCAGGCCGAGCACTCCGTGAATGTTGGCCAGGTCCCGCTGAGTGGCGCTGAAATCAGCAATCAGCCCGGGATATCCGTCGAGGGTCGCGCCGCTGAAGCTGCTTCCGATCCCAGGTTTCTCCGCCATCCAGACATAGTTAGCCAGATAGTACTCGGCTTGCTTTCTGAGTTCCTCGTCGTCGGTCAGACCAGAATGGCGCCGGTCAAGCGTCGGACCAACCGACACACTCACCAGAAGATCGCCATGCCGCGCCATGTACACCGTGCGCAATGGCGTATCCTCGGAAATCTGCACCTCACCCGGCAACGCCACCGACGCGGTGGCGCAAAACCACGAGTCGCGGCACAGACCCTTCTCGTAACGCGTAAATCCCACAGGCGTGGGTACGAGCGAGTCCGAGTCGATCACTACCCGCGTCGTCCGCTTCACCACTTCCGGCTTCGCGGCTTGAACGATCGGATTCTGTAGAAGTGTCTTCGTCGCCGGAACAGGAGTTTTTCCGCTCTCTGGTTCCGGATTCGCCTCGAAACTCTTCAACGCAGCCAGCCACTCGGCCGAACGCTCCTCCGGCAAGAGCCGCGCCCGCGCCTCTTCCTGGAAATGAAACGTCATGAACGGATAGCGTCCCGGATTGTCCGACCGCATACTGGAAAGATCAGGCATGGGATTTTCCCAGTCCGGATCATCCGGCTGGGGCGGGTCATCCGCCGGATCGCTGTCATCAAAGGGCGACGCCAGGGTCAGCTTGTTGTCAATCGTCTGCGAGCGATGCAGCCACGCCACGTGATGACTTCCCGGATCGAGCAGCAGCGAGATGTGCAAAACTGCCGCCACCGCATTATTGCCTGCTGCAGGGACGACGCGTCCACCGCTGGCTGTGCCTGCCGCGGGCAGGTCGACCGGCGAGAACACGTATTGCGATGTCACCCAGGCACACGTCTTGCCGTCCAGGGGAACCAGATTCCGAAAGCGCAAGTCCGCGCCGCTCAGTTCCAGATCCTTAAGCGCCCGGTCGTGGGAATACGCGAACTGCCCATGCGGCTTCCAGGATGCCCCAGCCGCCACCGGCTGTGGCGAGAACTCGGTCTGAAGCAGGTCCTGCGTCACCTTCCGCAGTAGATCGCCCCCATCCCAATACTTGAAATAGCCGTTCTGGCTGTGGCCCAAGGCCGTCTCGCCGTGCGGCCCCACGCGGAACATCACCGGGGACGCCTGCAGCGCCGCCAGACGCTTCTGGAAATCCGCCGGAGAGAACAGAGCGCAGCGCACGCTGGTCACGCGTGTCTCGCTGTAGCGCGCCTCGACTGGAGTGTTCCCGTCTTTGTCCGCCGCCTGCGGGCGCAGCGTTACTATCGCCGACATTGCGTAATCGCACGGTCCACGCGCCGGCGTCAAAATTGCCCCGCTGGCATCCGCGATCGGCAGGAACGATGCTCCGGCTTCCAGCTCGTAGCGCAGAACCTCCCCCGGTTTCACCTCGGCCTCCAGCAATATCTTGTGCGGAGCCGATACCGGCCGCGACTGCGCCTCAAGGCGCGCTCCTCCAACGCAAAGCAACACCACGATGCCACCGGTCGCGAAGTTCAGGATCCTTCGATGCATGAGTGGTCTTCTGTGTTTACTCCGGATCATCGGGTGGATCGTCCGGATCGTAGCGCTGCGGATAGTATTCGGGCGGGTCAGGAGGCTCGTAGTTCGGATACACGGGCCGCTTCCCCGGTTCCAGCGCCTGGCTTCTCGCCGATTTCACGATCGCGTCGCAGATACTGCTGGCAGCGCTGGCATCTTCCTCGCGAAATGCGCAGGCGAAACCGTAGCTGCCGTTCGGCGTGCTGGCCACGATACTGAGCCCCCGATACCTGCCCGCGTCTTCCGTGACCGTGAAGTGACTAATCGTCGCGTTAGCCCCTTCAATCGGGACGTGCTCGTCCAGCACGATCCGCGCTGCCGTGCCGAAATATTCCGGGCGGGCGAACCAGCCTTGCAGAAACACCCGCTTGGCGCCGTCAACCGGCAAGTACCGCGCGCCCAGCGACTCGCCGGCGTAGATCCGGATCACGCGACTTGCGTCTGTGTCAGCGCCCGGCAGGGGAATCAGAACCGGCCGCGGTTCGGCCTTGGCTCGCGTCCACTTGGGGCTCTTGGGCAGGGCAATCGAAAGCTCATAGCACGGCGTAAACGAACACAGCCGCACGCGCCATATGCCGGTCGTGTCGGGCCCGTCCTCTTCTTCGTTGACCAGTTGCTTTCCAGCTACATGGTCCGGCGCGGCGTGCTCCTTGCGGGTTTTTCGCGCAACATCTCCTAACGACTGGCCGGGCGGTTCCTGTGCCCACGCGCATGAACTCACCCCGAAAGCCAGCGCCGCGAAAACCGTCCATCTACGAATTGTGCTCGGCGAAATTCTCATGGCAGTCGCAATGAATTCACCAAAGTTGTGCACAGGGCCTCAGCCTCAGCGAAGCGCTGCTCGTCCGAGGTGCATCCGACCAGGAACTGCGCGCCCGGCATTTCAATCAGCGCCCGCTCGCCGACCCACCAGGTCTTCTGATCGCGCTGGTAGCGAAAACGCGTCATCAGCGCCTGCCGTCCGTCGATCGTCAGTTCCTGCGTGCTCACCCCATCGGTTTTTTCCCGCGTCCAACCGTTGGAATTGGCCAAATCCCGCATGCGAATATAGTCCGGATCAGTCATGCTGCGGTAGGGCGAGTTCACGTCCGCAGGACCCACATAAAGCATCACCGCGCCGCCGTTGAGCATGGATTTCAAAATGTACTGCCCGTTAACCCGCGACACCACCTCAGCCTTCTCGGGAATGACCACCTTCGCCTCTGAGCACTTCTGCGGATTCAGACAATATTGGATGGTGAAAGACTGGAATCCCGCAGGAGCCACGCTCTCCCCTTCGGCGTTGTCGAGCTTAGTCTGAGCTTGGCGGCGCGGCGCCTGCCGCGTTTGCCGCGCCAGTTCGGCCAGGGACTCGGACTGCGTTCCAGCGACGACCGAAGTATCTTGCGGCACCGTGCCGCTAAGCGTCTTCGAGGGCTTTCCTTCCGCGATGGTGACCGGATGCACAACGACGTCTTCTTTCAATCGGATCGACGGGTAGATGATCTGATCGCACGCCTGCACCGTGGTCGTCTCCTCCCGATACCGCGCCTCGATCGTCTTCTGGACATCCGGCCACTCCCGGTACCGGTCACTGCAGGTGTTGTGGCCCCAGGTGTCGTAGACCACGCACTGCTGGTGCAGGCTATCATCCGGGCTTACGCACATCACCGGAATTACGCTGTTCGACGCCACCACAAACACCATCGTGCCCCACACCTCGCGGCCCAGAAGGCGAGGAGAAGTGCTCCACGCGCAGCGAAACGCTTTACGCTCGCCGAGTTTAATCGCCGAGCAGTACGGTGACTGTCCGTGCACAGCCGCGAGTTGGCGCACCAGGTTCAGAATGTCGACATCGCTCAACATTCCCGGCATAATCCCGGCTGGAAAAGAAATCGGCGCTCCCGCCAGCACTTCCGTGTTCGTCACTCCCAGACGCGAACCGAGCAGCACGGCTCCCCCGTTTTCGCGCCCTTCCAAACTGTAGGGAAATGGTACGAACAGACGATAGTCGCCGGCGTCGTAACTCTTGAATCCCGTCGGCGCGTTCGCAGCCTCTTCCTGCTCACGCTGCATCTCGTCGACCAGTTGCTGGGCCTTGCTCGGCTGGCCTTTGGTATCGGCCTGGGAGCGGGTCTGGCGCGCAACATCTCCCAGGGGACGATTCTGCGAATCAGAGTCTTGCCCCCACGCGAAGACACTCACGACGCCGATCCAGAGCGCCGCCGTCAAAGCCCGACGTACTGAAGGCCCCCGGCTCATGGCAACTGCAAGGATCCAATCAAGCTCGAGCAGATCGTATCGCCATCGGCGAAATGCTCCCTCGGCGCCATGCAACCCACCACCAGGGGCACTCCGTTACTCTCAATCTCGGCGCGCTTGCCCATCCACTCGGTCATACCTTTGCGGAATCCGATGTGAGTGATGATGGCAGGTTTGCCGTCCAGGTTTGTCTGCTGGCTGCTGATGGTGTTGGATGTGCCGGGCGCCCGGCGGCTCTCCGGCGCTGCGAGTTCATTCCAGCGGATCTGACTCGAATCGCTGCTGCTCCGATTTCCGCAGCCTTCTCCGCCTGCCGGACCGGCCAGCAGCAAAAAGGGCGCTCCTTGCACCTTCATCTCGAACACATACTGCTTGCAGTCGGAGCTCACGAGTTGCGCATCAGCTGGCACGACAATGGACGCGTTCCAGCAATCACGCGGGCTCCTGCAGTACGTGAACGGGTGCACTTTGAACCCCGCGGGCACAGAACTTTCCGCCGGGACCACAGCGGGCGAGTTCGTTCCCGTGGTACCAGCGTCCACTGCCTTTGCTGCCGGCGGCGGGGCCTTCGGAGTGGCTGCAGGCTTTGGGGCTTCAGCGCCGGCTCTCGTGAGCTGTGTTGTTTCCGGCTGCGCGGCGCTTTCCGTGAAGTGAATCGACTGAAAAACCGAGTTGCACTTTTGCCAGACCTCTCGCATGTACTCGTCTTCTTGCGGCAGGGTTCGCTTTGCCCACATCTTTTCGGAGTAAGTGGAGTTCGGGTCGTTCAGGACATCGCGGGCGTGGCTGTCGCTGTTAGCAACACAAAATACGGGAAAAACATTGCCGCCCCCGCGGATGAACATGGCAGTGCCGGTAACTGAGTGTCCAAGGAGCTTGGCCCCCGCAAGCCCGCATTGCAACGCGTCGTGATTTGCGAGGGTGGTCTTGCTGCAGTTCACGGTTCCCCCATAGCCGATGTCAAATTTCGTCGCAGCTTCGCGAAACGCCTCGTCGCTGGTAGAAGGGTGAAGGACGAGGGTACTGCCCACCAGCACCAGAGGCATCGTGCTTCCTACGCGGGGACCCGACAGCACGGTACCGCCGCTATCGGAATTCGTTGTGTAAGGAGCCGGAACCCAAAGCTTGTACCAAGCCGTGTTGTATGTCTTGAAGCCGCCGGGCGCGCTGTCATTCTGGTTATCCGACAATTCATCGGCGACTTCTTGCGCACGGATGGCTTCGGTCCCAGGTTGGTTGTTCTTCTGGGCGCGCATCTGGCGGGCCGCGTCGGCCAGCGAACCCGATTGCTGAGCCTGCGCCGAACAATTTGCCGCCAACAACAGAACGAACGCCGCCATCCCGCTGGATCGCGCAATCTTCGATCCTATGACTGCGATACGTGATGCCATGTACATATGCTTCTTCTCCGGAGTGGACTTAATTCGATCCGCTGTCGCTGCTCGCCGGCTGCACCGTGGCCTCCGGCACATCGAGCTGAAGGGGCGCGTTGTAATCTGAGAAAATAGAACGAGAGTGCGCCCAATCAATCGTCATTTCGTAGGGAAGACGATCCTTCAAGCCCAGGCATACGGTGTCATGCTCCAGACCGCTCGTGCCGCCCTTCAGGGTAATTAGCCACTCGCGGCAGGGAACGCCGTTGACCGTCTTCTTGTCGCCCTTCTGGATGATGCCTCGCTTGATCATGGTGGCGATCTCCGGCAACAGATTGCTGTCGGTCCCCTGAGCAAGGTTTCTGCAATACCACTCCGCGGAATAGCTGGTGCCCCCGTAATGCGATCCTCCCCATGAGCCGTCGCTCTGCCGGTCGTATTCGCGACCCTTCACGTACAGTTCGTCGCGGTTGAACTCGCCCGCACTCGAGCCGGTCAACACCATGTGGGTTTGGTGATGCAGGACGTCCCGGTTGCAGTCGACTTCCCACAGCATGTCATTTTGCTGAACGCCGATCTGATTGGTGTTGGAGGCCACGCGAAAGCTGTGTACGTGCTTCATCGCGTCCAGCGTCCTCTGAAACTCTTTTTCCCCGC
>Ga0307479_10006910_pt1 | contig 10449 bp, 18 predicted proteins | sample atmos_gasesECM4C_FD_203743 | JGI IMG/M metagenome (GOLD analysis project Ga0307479, IMG submission 203743) | Hardwood forest soil microbial communities from Morgan-Monroe State Forest, Indiana, United States - atmos_gasesECM4C_515 | ecosystem: Environmental > Terrestrial > Soil > Temperate...
GGCGTCGGGCTGCAAAATGTCCTGCGCGTTTTCGACCAACTCTTGCATGCTGTTCTGAAAGTCCCTGACCGCCTGTAACGCGATCTTCGCCGCCCAGGTCGCGTCTTTGTCCATCTTGGAATTTTCGTAGTTATCGCGGATGGCTTGGATTTTCCCGGCGGCGAGTTCTTTGTAAATCATCCAGCCCGGGAAGGTCTGCAAGTCGCGCAGCATGGCCGCGTTCTCGAACTGGCGCAGGACTTCGCGCTCATGCGGACTGAGCTGGCGCATCGCCTTCGCCTCCAGTCTGCGACTGCATTTGCTGCAAGGCCTGCAACACTTCCATGCGCGAAGTGGGATTGATTTCTTCGAGGATTGACTTGATGATGTGCGTCCCCGCCTGCGCTCGGCCTTTCTGCTCGATTTCTTCCATCGTGGCCTGATGTTTCAGGGCAATCTGCGAGTTCTGCTGGGCGAATTCGTTTTTGGCTTGCAAGGCTTTCTTGTCCTCATCGGTCATGTCGACGATAAACTTCTGCGCTCCCGGCCAGTCAACCGAATCGAGACAAGCCTGAATGAACGCCGCCCAATCGACTTTCTTACCCTTGTTGGTCAAATCTTCGAGCACTGGGGCAATCATCAGCAACTGGCTTAACGGCTGGGCGAGTTGCATCATCGCCATCTTGGCCTTGAGTTTCGCCCCTGCCAGCATGTCGAACTTGATGTTCGCGTTTTTGATTTCGATGGCGTCGCCTTCGTAGGCTTGGCCCAGTTCGTCATCGAGAATGGCGTTGATGTCGTCCGGCTCGAGCCAACGAGAATTCATTTCATGGATGGCTTCGAGGAACGGAACGAAAAAGTTATCGCAGATTTGTTCGACAAGATACCCCATACGAGCACCAACCGCCGAGACAGCGGCATTGACACCGCCCGCAGTTCGACCCAATTGTCCTGCGCTTGGGGCGGTTCCTTGAGTAACCAGTTCGTTTGCACCTGTTCTCCTTTGCGCTCGTGAGTCTGAGGCTTCCACTTCGGTAAAGGCATCGGCGATCGCCGGAGGGTACTGGATCATCTGGACGCCTTTTTCGTCGTCGGAGTCGATGATTCCTCCGGGCCTTAGTCTCAATTGCTGAGTAGGCGTATTTCCACCGCGCTTGCGGAGGAAAGTGCCGGAGAGTCGAAGGGCAAGATCATCCAGCCGTGAATTAATGACGCCCTGTTGAAGTCGTTGCTCACCTGCAAGAAGGCGCGATACTCCCATTCCGTACCAACTATCGAGAATGTCGGTGTTGCATATAGAGAAGTAGTTGACTTTGTTAAAGGGATTGATGTCATTTTTGATGCACAGCTTTCGGTTGAGAACGCAGATGACCCGCGTCGGGGTTGTGTATTCAAGAAGCTCCAAGGGTTGCTGATTGGGATTTTCCGAGGAATCCTGCCAGCGCGGCATGGCCTTGAATTCCATGTTAATGTCGAGGGATGAAATGCCTGTATTCAAAACGCTGGAAGTTGAACGGCCTTCTAAAAGAGAACGCTCAGGCGATTCACGCGGCGGTTCAAAAAGGGATTGAAGGAATTCTTTGCTGGGAAGTTTATAGCCAGGCTGATCTCTCAATTGCTCTAAATCTTCAAGTGTCACATACGAACGGTGAATTACATATTTCGCTTTCCGAATATCGGGTTCCCGAACTGCCGGGTCAACCACTAAAAAGCGAATGTGAACCCGCTCGACTACCGGAGAGTTGACAAAATATTCCTCTACTTTCTCTACTACCTTGCGCGACTTCTTGGTCGGGATGGTCGCTGTTCCGGTTTCGAGCTTCTCCAGTTGCGGTGAGCCTTCGTACTCGTAAGTGACTTTGTAACGCTTTTCCCGCTTCCAGTAATATTTCCATACCCCGGTGCCGTACTGCATTCCTTCCTTGACCCCCAAGCGGGCCTGCTCTTTGAAGCGGATTTCTTTCAGTTGCTTGGAGATAATGGTTGTGACCGCTCTCCCGGCGAGGTCTTTGGTCTTGCCGCGCGGGGTCGCCGAGAATGGCGGGTTGTCGGAAAACAGAGCATTCATCACCTGCGGCATCAGGCTTTCGATGTGCTCTAAAATCAGCGGCATCCCTAAAGAGGAACGCGGGACGCTGGAGCCTTCCCAGAACGCCTGCGGCATGCGGAACAGGTAGAGTCGGTCGTCCCTGTCCCATTCGACCGTCATGCCCTTGGCCAGCAGGTAGTATTCGGCGACGTTCAGGTCGCGCAGGACTAACTGGACGGCGATTTCATCCGCAGGCTGTTGCTTGGGATCAAGGGGAATGTCTCGCGCCTTGATCTCGTTTCCAAGGTTGATCGGGGTGTCTAGAAGGGCCATCAGATTGATGTCCGCCAAGCGGTACTGCTAATGACGTTGAAGTCGTGGCCTTGCAGTGCAACGATGTTCGAGCTTGTCACCTGCCACCACTCGCGCCACTGCTTACAGGTAAAGCACCAATCCTTGCAGTTTGGCAAGAAGCCGTCTCCCCCGCTCGGGTTATACGTTCTATTGCCGCAGACTTTGCACTTCACGCCACTATCCCCGCACCGCACACCGGGTCGTCCCCGTAACTCATCGCCCCGCCGATGGTCATCTCAATTGGCTGGCTTTGCATGTCGGGCCGGGATCCCATTGCCCGGTAATGCAACAGCAAAGAAATTGCCCTCGGTATGTCGTCCATCGCGTACTTCGGAAAGCGCGAGAATTCCATAAACGCTTCGTTCAGAAACGAGCAGGACGACACAAACCAGAGCTTGTTCTGTTCGAGCAATGGCGACAACGAAAGAATCTGCGTATTTTGTTCTTCGGCGGACTGGTCTTTTACCGGGTCAATCGGGATTGAAATTCTCTGCTCTAATTGCCGCGCATGAAGTCCAGGGCCGAGCATGGACAGTTTCTTCTTTTCCACTCCTACGCGGGAAATCGGCCACTTCCGCCATGAGGCAATGAGCTGGTTGATGATTTCTGACGGGCTGTACCTTCCGCGCACAATGTCGATGACGTACAGGTTCCCGTTCGGGTCGTAAGCTCCTAGTGCGCACACCGAGTAATCCGTCTTGCGGTTTTTGGCAAAGGCCAGATACCAAGTTGCAACCATCGTGGCATTCGACGGAACCTGTCCCCGCGCGATAACGTGGTCTCTGAGCATCTTGATAGGGAAGTGGGTCGCCTCTTTGCCCAGCGGCTCATTCTGATACTGGGCGTAGAAAAGCTCGGGATCGTCCCGCCAAATCTGTTGCAGGTTCTCTTTGTCGGGATCGCGGTTGGAATCAATGCAGAACCGCTCCGGGAAGGTAATGCCTTCCTCCCACCATAAGTCTCCGGTCTCCGGGTTCGGCGTGATGCTGGGCGCGATCAAGACCTTCCAGCCTAAGAGCGTTCCCTCGTTGTACTTATCTACCACTGGCCCGTAATGGCAGGAGTAGTCGTACAGCGTCCCGATGAGTTCGCGGTATCCGCCGGGGTTCAATAGAGGCTTAGTGTGCGACCAGCGTTTAGCAACGTCTTTGTTGAGTTCCGCCGTGGCGGAGTTGATTTCGTTAACCGTGTCATCGCCCTTCTGTAAGTCGAAGTGCGATCCCGCCTTGACGCTCTTAAGCGTAGAGATTGACATGGTAGGTTCGCGGCGGATTTGAGTGCGGTTAGGGACGGTGAACTCGCCCTTCGTCCCGAAAGTGTCTCCTTGGGGAATGAACTCAGGGAACAAGGCCCGGAAGTCTCCGTTGGACAGGAAGTGCTCTTTCATCTCCCACACGAACCGCTCCGCGAGTTCCTCGATGCCCGCCAGCAGTTGAATGGTGATATTCGGAAAGCACAGCATCCACTGAATGCAGTCGCAGATATTGATTGAGCTTTTGAAGTGGCCGCGAGGATAAAGCAGTAAGCGGTTTTTGGTCAGGTCTTGGCGAAGGAAACTCCGGGTCAGGCTTTTCTGGACGAAGAAGTCGCAGATTGGCTTGTGGGTCTTTTCGGTGAGGTCGGGATAGACCCGCCCCAGCACGATCTTGGCGAGAAAGTAGAGATCGGTTTTCGCCCGTTCCCGTGCCGAGAGCGAGACTTCGGAAAGCGTCGGCACAGCCTAGCGGTCGGTAACTTTGTCCGTGTACTGCGCTGACTTCGACAGTCCTGCGCGGTAAGACTCTTGCAGGTCTTTCCCGGTCAAGGTCTGCATGTCGGCCAAAGAGTTTTGCGTGCCCGCTGGCTTGTCCCCGTAGTGCTCGAAGTTTTCAAGCGAGATCTGCGAATCCTCGCTGGGAAAGGCTTGGGCTTCGGTGCGAGAAATAATCGAATCCTCCCGCGATTTGTTGCTGGTTCCGGTCGGAGAGCCTCCGAGCGGCATTTTATTGCCTGACTGGTACGGAGTTGCCATAGTTTCACCTCAGACTTTATTTTTACCCACTTGTGGAGCAAAGACTATTTTGCCGCTTACTTTCGGCGGAGCTTTGGTTGCCAGTTCGCGCTCGGTAGATACCGATGGGTCTTTCCCCGGCAACTTCGGGGCGTTCGGCTTGTTGGGATTCACCAAGGGGTGCATGTAGCTGTGGTTCATCGAACGTCCGCCTTGGTTCGGGGCGGGGACCTTGTAGGACTCGTTCAGCCCATGCCCATCTTCCCAAGCGGCCCTTTGCGGGTTAGAGCCGTGGGTCTGGTAGGACTCGTTCGAGCCTCCGGGCTTCATTTTGGAGGCTTCACCCTTTTGCTTAAGCATCACATCCTCCCAAAGAACTTATCATCCTGACAGAACCTGCACTGCGGATCATAGACCCTGCGCTGCCTGTGGTTCTGCTCGTGCGGTTGCCGTTCGGCCTGAAACTTTGCCTCGGCTGTGCAGATCGTACAGCGTGGGTCTCTGACGCCCTTGTGGTAGGTCTGGTGCCACTTGAGATATTCAACCTGATAAGAATCGGCTTGGGTTTGTATCCCCCATTCCCGCGCATCTTCGAGGTGGTTTCCGGCTGGGTCTTGCCCAGCCACTCCCTTGAACGCGAACGGGGCTATGAGATCGTCAATTTCACCAGGCAACGATCATCCCTCCGGTCGAACCACCCACAAACATCTGCTGCCCCGGCCCGATGTCTTTATTGATCCCGGTGGCTTCCCAGCCCCACTCCGGCTCTGAAAACACAACGCAGTTGGCCGCAAGTGCCGCCGTATTCGCATTCCCTTCAGAAACGCAAAGTCCGTAAAGCCAAGGGATATTGATTGACCCGGAGGCCATCTCGTAAGTCGAGTTCTCCGCCTCAAGGTATGCGGAGTACGACCCGGCCAAAGGACATTGCTCGAGGTCGGCCTGCTGTGAACCTGCGAAACCCATCAGCTACTCCGTTTGCGCGATGTCCCCGGTCGCACAAGCCGATATTTGGGTGCACCTAATCGTTCGACTTGCCGTTCAAGGACTCCAAGCCGTTGCTCATGGTCGGGATCATGGGTGCTGGCTAAGCTCAATGCTTCAATAACCTGTTTACGAAGTCGGTCGTATTCTGCGCGAGTGATCGGCTTAATCATCCGCTATACCCTGACGTGAGGCCTTGCGGTGACCCTTCCGAACGCGGGTCAGTGTCACCCGGGGCTGGCATGGCGACACTCGATTTGGTAGCTACCGCCGAACGCCCGACAGTCGGGTTTGGCATTTTAGCGGCGGTGCCTCCGGGCGTAGTTCCGCCCCCGGCAGTGCGGTAGCGGCTTGACCCCGGTGCTGCCGCTGTCATCATGGATGCGGTTGACGTCCCCATGTAACCGGGGTTCGATGACCAGTTGTGCGGGTTGGGTAAAGTATCATCCGTGTCCCGCGAAGCGACCCCAGAGAATCCCGCATTTTCAGGAACGCCGTTCGGGTTCGGCAGGTTGTCGTCGTGCGGCACTCCGAAGCGAAGATCATTCTCCCGCTTCTCAGCTTCGATGGCGTCGTAATTGACGTTCGAGTTGCCCTGCCACGAAGATGAGCGGGCATACCATTCGGCGTTTCCTTCGCAGGCGGCAGAGCCGAGCGGCTGGGCGAGGCCGGGATAACTGGCGTTGATGTTACGGTCGTTTCTGATGCGCTTATCCTTGATGTCCATTTAGGCCTCCACTTTGACGCCATCTTTAACAACCCAGTTCGCCGCGCCCCAGCTATAACGGCTGGGCGAAAACGGCACTGGGCGATCTTGCCTTAACTCTGGCGCAGGGTTGTGCTGCGAACTGCCAATTTCATACACCTGCCCGTAAGACTTGCAGCCCACGTCTTCGCACATCGCCAAGGTGTCTCCCCGCGCATTGCTACGGAGCGAAAGGGGCTTGCCGCACTCCCCGCAAACCAAGTCCCCGGTAGGATGATACTGCGGATTCACTGGATGTAGACCAGCACCGTGTCGGTAGCGTTGACCATTGTGGTAAGTATCCAGTCCCCCCAAGTCCTCGGCGGATTGAACTGAATGAAATTCGAGCCAGCCACAGATGCGTTGATTTTTACTAGGACATTGTTGGCCGTCGAGTTGTCGTTGATGATGGCGGTTGACGAGGTATTGCCAGCAATGAGTTCGACCGCCGTGACCTTGAAGCTGCGCTTGATCTGGCCGGGATAAATCGTCGCCCGCGCCCCGGAAGCCATCGTGCCCCCGGTGATTGTGATCGGGTTCGTGTTGGTTACGGTCGTTGACATGAAGTCACCTCAGTGTACGTGCGCGGGTTCGGCCAAGCCCTGCTCTTCCTGAATCTGTAAAGCAAGTTGCTGAACTTTCCGCATGATGGTTTTGAACCGCTCCTCGGCATTGGGGATACCGTGATCCGGTTGCAATAAACTCCAATCCAAGACCGCCAGCGAACGGATGATGTGCCAGAACTCCTCGGTATGATCTTGCCCCAGAACCGGGTTCAACTTCTTGAGGTTCGCTAGCGCGATGTAACGCTCAATCTCGTTCACTTCGCCTCCCTCGCAGGGAACAATACCCAGCCATTCTCCCGCTTGACGATCTCCGGGTCGCTCAACCCGCCTTGCGGGGAGCAATGCCACTCCCGGCATGCTTGCGGCCGATCATCATAAACCAAGCATCGGTCGCCCGAAAGATACACGCAGTCGCCGTTTTCTTCGCCGTCCAAGAGGCATACCGCCTGACCGTCTTTCTCCGTCCAAGTCCCGCGCAAAAGTTTCGCCTCGTCCGGGGTCAAAGGCACCGAGTAGTACTTCCGCATCCGGCAGCACATAGCCTGACAGACCGGCAAGGCCTCATCGCAACTGGCATTGAATTGGATGAGCATAAACGGCCCTTGGCGGACAAAATCAATCATTTCAGCTGGCAGACTCCGCATCTGCATCCGAGGGCGTGAGCTGGTCGGCTGGAATGCTCAACCACGGGTACCGCCGCTTCGCTTCTTCCGGCGTCAACCACTTCGGCTCTTGCATCGGCCAGCGGGGGTTTAGGTACTCGTACCACGTCTTTACTCCATTTTCTGGTTTTGCACTTCGCACATCGCTTTGGGACTTCTTGGGCAATCCACCCATGACCGAATACCTCGCAGCGGCACTATGGTGCCGCTATGTGCTTCCACATGGCACCATAGTACCACATTGACCCGCCGTGCTACACTGCCTTCGTGAACAAGTGGGACGACCTCCGAGTCCGTCTCTGCTACGACGCCAAAACCCGCGCCAAGCGCAATAACCTTCACTTCGCCCTCAAACCAGAACACATCACCATCCCCAAATACTGCCCCGTCTTAGGCATCGAACTCAAACAAAACAAAGGATACCCCGGCGACTGCTCCCCAACCCTAGACCGCATCGACAACACCCTCGGATACGTCCCCTGGAACATCTGCGTCATCTCCTACAAAGCCAATATGCTCAAAGGCAACGGCACCCTCAACGACTTCCGCGCCCTCGTCCAATACCTCGAATCCAAGTTGCCGCAAGTGCCTGAGTACGACTGCACCGTTCCGCTAAGTTTACGCGTAGAATCAACGGTTTAGAAAGACGCGTACGCCAAAACCTATCCCCTCGACGGGTGATCTCCCCCAGGGGGTGTAACATGGTTACCACCCGCGCTTCGTCTACCGACCGACCAGTCGGAGTTTCGTAATGCAGAACTCATTTGCCATGAATGACATAGGGCCAGCGGACACATTGTTACATTTTACGACGGGTGCTTGTAACATATTGAGACGCAAGGGAATTGGGCGTAGTTTCAACAGACACATCACGAGCGAATTGCGGCCTTGAACGTTGTTATTGCAACGCGAACCATTACGTGCTAAAGACGAGTGATGGCTGCTCAACTGTTCACGAGTGGGGAGAATCATGGCGTAATTGCCAGACGTAACAGACCTTTGCTTGATCGGAAATGGTATTACCGTCAATTGGCTGATGTTGTGCTGGGCAAGATCAAGATGACCGGAACGCAGATGAGCGCATTGAACAGATTGGCGATAGCGAAGGGCTGGAACAAGCCCAAAGTCAAGACTGTTGGCATGCCCAAGCAATTGCGGGCTTCTCAAACTCCTGAACTCACGGCTGGAGTTGTTGAACGATTGCAGAATGGCTGAGATGGAAACACACTCCAGTCTTGTAAGCTGCCGAATCTGGGCGGGTTAGAGGTTTGGTCTTTGACCGGATATTTAGCTAATGTACATTCCGGTCGACCTTCCGGGTTGAGCTTGTATTTCTTGCCTTCGGTGTCGCTCACCACAATTCGCATTGCCTGGTAAACAGATAGGCCGATCATCTGGTACAGGCCGCGCTGCACTTCACGCGCATAGCCTGCCGCGAGAACCATTGCCGCGATTCTCTTTTTGAGCTGATATTCCGTGCCGTCTAGCTCACGGATGGTGATTTTGGCAGACACGTATGGGTAGGATTTCGCACCCGATATGCGGCGGGCACCCGCAACTAGCCATTAGGCAGCTTTAGACACGGGGCTGTTGCGATTCACTATTGCATGTGGCTGAATGAGATGCAAGCGAAATCGTCGTAGTTTGTTCGCCCACAATCAGTTTTGAACCTTGTGGCACCAGTGGCGGCCATCTTCTGAGGTTAGAAGAATGCGGGATTTGTCGGCGCATTTGTAATAAGTTTCTGGCCCTGTTAAGCAATCGCTCCCATTTGAGGTTGGCAAGTTGCAAGGATATGGAGCTGGGATTTCGTACTGCACGGCTGGTACCTCTATAGGCTCCGCTGGCGGCGGGATTGGTAATGTTGTCATAGGCCCACAATAGACAAGTGTTGTGCTCACCTGATCTCCGCAAACTGTTTCAGTATTGCAACCGTCGAGAGCTGGTCGCGTATAGCATTTCGGTGGCTTCCCGTCTGTTTCATCACGCAGCGGAAATATAATTGCGCCCCGTCCATCAGCTGCTTGCCAGTAAACTTCACCTACGTTGCGCTTATAGACAAAGCACTCTCCGGCAAACTTTGCGAAACCGAAGTCACCCTCATACTTCCAATGATCCTCGGCCCGGTTGCATATATCTTCGTACATGCTAACGATTTGCCCCTGTCCACTCAGGTGCAGCAGTACGAACATTAGTCCAATCATTTCAACCTCATATTCACCGTTTTGATGCGTTCCCCGGCAGCTATTCCGGCTGCATTTCAATCAGGCGTTCGATTTTGTGATTAAGTATTCGCAGTTCTGCCAAAACATAGGCTGCTTGCACATTGTGATCGAACAAGCCGCTCATTTCCTTCAATGTGTCTAGCTTGATCTTCTTTTCTTTATCTTCGTTGCTCATTTCCCCTCCGGTTCCTTGATGCGTTCCTGCGCCGACTTTTCGATTTCCGACGGCAATTTGCCGGGGTGATTCGATTGAAACTGGCGCATGGCCGACTTGATCTCCTCGATGTCCCAGCCCCACATCATCTTTGGCGCGGCGATACGCTCCTGCGCTTGGCGTAGCTCCAGCTCAGACAATGCTAATTTCGCCTGGGCGTCAGCCTGTTGAGCATTCGCTTCCTGTATCCCGTGGAATAGTTGCAGATTCGTTTTCTTGAGTTCGGCTAGTTCCTGCTGGCGTTCAGCTAAGGCAGCCTCGGCGGTTTCGGCGCGTTGCTGGGCGTCCATTGCTTCTTGCATGATCTGAGCGGCTATTACCGGAACATCTTTTCGCAGGTCTCCGCTTTCGGGCGGCTCTGGCTCTGGAAGCCTGGTTACCCATTCACCGTCTCCACCAAGGGCAATGTGCGTGCGTTGTAATGCGTCCTGAGCGGCATCACGGTCGTCAATGGTCACTAGATGCGCTGCTTCCTCCTTGTCCAGTTCGTCCAAAACTTCTTGAATATCGCGCGGCGGCTGGCGTTCTTCAGCGTTCGCTTGTTTGATTGCTGCTTCGGCTGTAGTTCGTATCATAATCAGCAGATCAATCGCATAGGCCCAACTAATTCCATTCAACGAAACCGAGTCGATGCGTTTTTGGATGAACTTCAAAGCGTCTAACAGCCGCGCTTCCGACGGTAAAGTTGCCCGTTTAGCTGC
>Ga0307479_10006911_pt1 | contig 10449 bp, 6 predicted proteins | sample atmos_gasesECM4C_FD_203743 | JGI IMG/M metagenome (GOLD analysis project Ga0307479, IMG submission 203743) | Hardwood forest soil microbial communities from Morgan-Monroe State Forest, Indiana, United States - atmos_gasesECM4C_515 | ecosystem: Environmental > Terrestrial > Soil > Temperate...
AGCGGTGACGACAACCTGACGCTGGCGCTGCTCGCCGTGGGCGCCGTGGGCGCCATCAGCGTGGAGTCGCATTGGGCGGGCGAAGAGGTGTCGCAGATGGTGGCCTCTTTCGGCAAGGGAGACGTCGAGGGTGCGCAGGCGCTCAACGCGGCGCTGCTCGAGTCGCACCGCTTCCAGAGCACCGAGGCCTTCCCCAACCCGGTGCCGGCCAAGGCCGCCTGCCGGATGCTCGGGCTGGCGGTGGGGGAGTGCCGGCCGCCCATGGGGCCCGGCGGTCCCGAGCTCGACGAACTGGCGCGCCAGGTGCTGACCGGCCTGGGTCGCAGCATCCCGGCGGACGGGACGGTCGGCGGGCCTGTTGGCTGAACCGGTCCACATCACCTTTCTCGGCGGCCTGGGGGAGATCGGCCGAAACTGCGCCTGCATCCAGACGGCTGGGAGGATCGTCGTCCTCGATTGCGGGGTCATGTTCCCCGATCCCGACATGCCCGGCATCGACCTGGTGCTCCCCGACTTCACCTACCTGCGTGACAACGCCGATCGGGTGGAGGCGGTCGTGCTCACCCACGGGCACGAGGACCACACCGGTGGGCTCGCCTTTCTCCTCCGTGAGCTGTCGGTCCCGGTGTACGGCTCGGCGCTCACCCTCGGGCTGGCGCGCAACCGCGTCGAGGAGGCGGGCGTGGAGGACCGGGCGCGGTTCGTCGAGGTCGTTGACGGCGAGCGACGCACCGTCGGTCCCTTCGATGTGGAGTTCATCCCCGTCACCCACTCCGTGCCGCACGGCTTCGCCACCGCCTTCCACACGCCGCAGGGGGTGGTGCTCCACTCAGGGGACTTCAAGCTCGACCTGACTCCCGTCGACGGGCGGCTCACGGACCTGGCCCACATCGGTGCGCTGGCCGACGGCACCGGCATCCGCCTGCTGTTGTCGGATTCGACCAACGCCGAAGAGCCCGGGTTCACCCCGTCGGAGACCACCGTGGGCGCCACCTTGCGAAGGCTGTTTCACAACTCGCAGGGTCGCCGGTTGGTGGTCACCTGCTTCGCCAGCCACATCCACCGGATCCAGCAGGTGGCGGACGCCGCCCTCGATTGCGGGCGCAAGATCGCCACCCTGGGCCGGTCCATGGAGAAGAACGTGACGCTGGCCCGCCGTCTCGGGGTGCTGGCCATCCCCGAAGAGGCCATGGTCGACGTGGAAGACGTCGACCGCCTGCCGCCCGGCGAGGTGTGCGTGATTTCGACCGGCTCCCAAGGCGAGCCGATGTCGGCGCTGGCGCTCATGGCCGCCGGTGAGAGCAAATGGCTCCACCTGCGGCCCGGGGACGTCGTCGTGATCAGCGCTCATCCGGTGCCGGGCAACGAATGGGCGGTGGGTCAGGTCATCGACGGTCTGCATCGGCGCGGCGCCACCGTGGTCCACACCGGGGTGGAACCGGTGCACGTGAGCGGCCACGCCCGTCAGGGCGAACTGCAGACCATGCTGTCGGTGGCGAAGCCGGAGTGGTTCGTCCCCGTGCACGGTGAGTACCGCCATCTCGTCAACCACGCCCAGTTGGCGACGGGCGTGGGCGTCCCCGAAGATCGTGTCCTCGTGTGCGAGGACGGGGACAGCTTGCTGCTCGACGACGACGGCGTGCGGCGCGGCGACCCGGTGCCGGCCGGGATGCTGTACGTCGACGGCACCGTCGGCGACGTACAGCACGGCGTGCTGCGCGACCGTCGGCTGTTGTCCGAGGAAGGTGTGGTGGTGGTCGTGGCGACCGTGGATCTCCACCGGCGCGAGGTCGTGGGCCGGCCCGAGATCGTCACCCGGGGATGGGTGCACGCCCCCGAAGCAGAGGAGCTGCTCGAAGAGGCCGGAGACACCGTGCGCAAGGAGCTCGAGGTGGCCCTGGCCGACGGCGCCACCGAGCACGACATCTTGCGGCGCCACGCTCGGCGTGCACTGGGTCGGTTCGTGGGGGAGCGCACCCGGCGCCGGCCCATGATCGTCCCCGTCGTGGTGCTCGTCTAAGCCCCGGGGCGGGGACAGAACGGCAGCGGTCCCCGGCCCGGCGGACCACCGGCCTGAACTCGTAATTTCCGCCTCGTAGTCCCTCGGTGCTCGTGAGACTGCTGTTAGCGTTGAGGCCACTGTGGTGACGACCAAGCGCCGCCCGGCGGGCGCTCGGCCCCGGTCTCGCCCGACCTCCGGTCGTCGCCGGGGCGCCGGCGCCGGGCGCCGGCGGCCCGCGTCCCAGGCACGCCGGCCCGCGTCCCGACGGCCCGCCGCCGCTGGACCCGGGCTGTTCGACGCCGCCATGGACGTCCTGGCCGACCACACCGAGGACCTCTGGGCCCTGGCGCTGGGGACCGTCGGGGTGCTGCTCGCCATCGCCCTGTTCGCCCATTCGCTGGGGCCGGTCGGCCACGGCGCCCGTCAGGCACTGGGTGACGCACTGGGGGTGGGGCGGTTCCTGGTCCCGGCCGGTGGCGTCGCCGGCGCCGTCCTGCTGGTGGCGGGTCGACCCCGCTACGAACCGGCGCGCGCCATCCTCGGGTTGGTCCTGGGGCTGGCGGCCGTGAGCGGGCTCGCCGACCTGGCCGGTGGGTCTCCCCACCTGAGCTCGTCTTCCGCCCGGCTGGCCGGAGCCGGGGGCTGGCTGGGCGTCGCCGCCGGAGGGCCCCTGCGTGACGGGCTCGGGGGGTGGGGTGCCGCCGTCGTGCTGGTGGCGCTGGGCGTGCTGGCCCTGGTGCTGTTCACGGGTTCGTCGGTGCGCGCCGTCACCCACGCCGGCGCGGTCACCGGTGCGGGGGTGTGGCGCTTCTTCTTCGGCCAGCGTGGCGGCGCCGACGAGCGCGCCGACCTCGAGGACGACGCAGAGGCGTCGGACCTGGACGACGAAGACGACGAGCCCGTCGACGACGGTGAAGACGAGGCGATGACCGCCGGCGCACCGTCAGCGCAGCCGGTCTCGGGGGACATCGCCGGCGCCCACGGCCTCGACGACGAGACAGACGGGGTGCATCCCCCCGCCCCCGACGGGCACGTCGAGCCGTCGTTGCCGGCGCCCGTTGCCCCGCTCCCCGCCCGACGAGCCGACCAACTGGCGCTGGAGCTGGGTGGACCACAAGGCGAGTGGCGGCTCCCGCCGCTCAAGATGCTTTCTCGGTCGCGCCAGCAGGAACTGGATCAGGGCGAGATCGGCGCCGCCGGTCGGGCCCTGGTGGCGGCGCTAGCGGCCCACGGTGTCGAGACCCGTCTGGTGGGACATACCGTCGGTCCGACCGTCACGCGCTTCGAGATCGAGCTCGGTCCCGGCGTGAAGGTGGCACGCGTGACCAGCCTGGCGCGCGACATCGCCTACGCCATGGCCTCACCCGACGTGCGGATCCTCGCTCCCATCCCGGGCCGCTCGGCCATCGGGGTGGAGGTGCCCAATCGGCGCCGGCAGCTCGTGACCTTGGGCGACGTCCTCGTCACCGACGAGGCCCGGCGCGCCCGCCATCCTCTGGAGGTGGCGCTCGGGCGCGACATCGCCGGCCGCCCGGTCCTCGTCAACCTGGCCGACATGCCCCACATCCTGATCTCGGGAGCGACGGGGGCCGGGAAGTCCTCCTGCATCAACTCACTGCTCACGTCGGTGCTCATGCGGTCGACTCCCGAGCAGGTCCGGCTCATCCTGGTAGACCCGAAGCGGGTGGAGCTGGGGCAGTACAACGGCCTGCCCCACCTCCTCACGCAGGTGGTCGTCGATCCCAAGAAGGCGGCCAACGCCTTGGCCTGGGCGGTTACGGAGATGGAACGGCGCTACGACCTTCTCGCCGAGGCGGGCATGCGGGACATCACCGGGTACAACGAAGCCGTGGACTCCGGCGCCCTCGACGCCGACGAAGAGACCGACGAAGAGGCCGACGAAGCCGCAGACGGGGGGACGGTCGAAGGCGAAGCCGAGGAAGGGGCCCTCGCCGCCGCCCCGGCGGGAGGCCGCTCGCCAGCTGAGGACCATGGCGCGTCCGAAATGCGCCAGCGCTTGCCGTATGTGCTCGTGGTGGTGGACGAGCTCAACGACCTCATGATGGTTGCGGCCCGCGACGTGGAGGAGTCGGTGTGCCGCATCGCCCAGATGGCGCGCGCCGTGGGCATCCACCTCGTGTTGGCCACGCAACGTCCCTCCGTCGACGTGATCACCGGGGTGATCAAGGCCAACATTCCTTCCCGCCTGGCGTTCTCGGTGTCGTCGTTGGCGGACAGCCGGGTGATCCTCGACCAGCCCGGGGCCGAGCGGCTGATCGGCAAGGGCGACATGCTGCTTCTCACGGCCTCGTCGTCTGTGCCACGGCGCATCCAAGGACCATGGGTCACCGAGGCGGAGGTCCGGGCCGTGGTCGCCCACTGGCGCCGTCAGCGCCAGCCCGAGTACGTCGATGGCGTGGCGGGGACGGACGTCGGTCCCGGCGCGGCCGGCGTGGACGACGAGGACGACGACCTGCTCGCCGCGGCAATGGAGCTGGTCGTGCGCTCTCAGCTAGGGTCGACCTCCATGCTGCAGCGCAAGCTCCGCGTGGGCTTTTCCCGCGCCGGGCGCTTGATGGACCTGCTCGAACGTCGGGGGGTGGTGGGCCCGTCCGAGGGCTCCAAGGCTCGAGCCGTGCTCATGACCCCCGAGGAGCTCGAGCAGCTGAGCACCAGGTAGGGGTGTGGCCCGGCACGTAACCATTCTCACCGAGTCAGGATCCGGCTCCACGCTCCCGTCGCGGATGCACCCCGCCGGCATCGGTGAGGAGCCTCCGGCTCCGGCCCTCCACGCCGTTCCCGCACAACCGGGACCCGAGGCAGAAGGTTGGCAGGGGCGCCATGCGGATCGGTTCCGGCTCGTCTCGCTGGATAGCGGCCGTCGTCGGCGCCGGCGCCGGCCCCGCTGGCCTATCCCGGTGATGGCGGTGTCGGCGATGACCATCGGACTCGGGGTGCAGCTGTCCCGGCCGCTTCCCGACGTGCGCATTGACGGAGCTGCGCCGGGCAGCTTCACCGTGGCGGGGACGGCTCCCGCACTGCCGTGGCCCTCGACTGGGCAGGCGGCGGTGTCGGTGCCGGAAGCGGGGGTGACGGTCTCGTCCGGGCCCGAGACGGCCGCGCCCATCGCCAGCCTGACCAAGATGATGACGGCCTACCTCGTTCTGCGCGACCATCCGATGTCCCCGTCCCAGACCGGTCCGCACATCGTCATGACGGCGGCCGACCAGCAGGACGCGGCCACGGACTCGGCTGGTAACGACACCTCCGTCCCCGTGGCCGCCGGACAGTCCTTCACGGAGAGACAGCTCCTCGACGGCCTGCTCGTGCACTCCGCCAACGACTTCGCCGACGCCCTGGCGAGGTGGGATGCCGGGACGCAGGGCGCATTCGTCACCAAGATGAACGACACCGCAGCTTCGCTGGGTATGAGCGACACCCGCTACACCGATCCGAGCGGCATCGACGCCGGCGACGCCAGCACCCCGCAGGACCAGCTGCGCCTGGCGCGCCTGGCCATGAACGACCCCACCTTCGCCGCTGTCGTCGCTCAGCCCACCATCACCGAACCAGGTGCGGGGATGCTCATCAACTACGTGCCGGTCGTAGGGACCAACGGCGTGGTCGGCATCAAGTCCGGTTTCACCCAGGCCGCCCAAGGTTGCGTGGTGCTCGCCGCCGATCGCCAGGTGGACGGTCAGACCGTCCTGGTGCTGACGGCGCTCACCGGGCTGCAGGGCGGGTGGCGCCCGATCGAGGCCGCCGACGCCGCCGGTCTGGCCCTCGTGAACACCGCTGCCAACGCCCTGCACTTCCGGACCCTGGTGGTGGCGGGGCAGCGAGAGGGTCGCCTGTCAGCGCCGTGGACCACCCGACGGCCGGCGCTCGAGACCGGCGGTTCCGTGAGGGCACTGGTGTGGCCCGGCACCAGTTGGACGTCGACCGTGTCGACACGTCCGCTGGCGCATTCCGTGGGCGCCGGGGCGACCGTTGCCACATTGACGCTGACGAGTGGGCAGCAGCGCTTCGTGGTGCCTGTCCGCACCGAATCCGGGGTCACCGCCCCGTCGATGGGCTGGCGCCTCGAACACTGAAGCCCAGGCGCTGCAGCCCAGCCCTGCATCCAGGCCACCGACCCGGCGATCCTGGGTCAGGTGGCTCGGCGCTGCCGGACCGCCTCCCGCAAATTGGCCATCCCGACGGCCATGGCTGAGTCCGTCACCGTGCCGATCGGCGCGCATCCGACGCCGCACTCACGGGCCGAAGCAGTGAGCTCGGCGTCGATGTCGTCCCAACCTGGCGGCGTCTTGCTCGATGACGTCCGAGACGTCTTGACTTCGTCGGCGGTCATCCGTGCGTCTGTCACGAGCGGCTCCTCTCCAGGATCTCGACGGCGTGACGGCCGGGCACGGGTTGCAGGGCCCACCAGGAGACGGCGGCAGCCAGCCGTGCCTTCGACCACATCTGTGCGAGGGCATAGGTGCGTCTTTGCATCGGGGATCTCCGATCGTTTCGCTCGCCGTGGAAGACCGAGCATTTGCCGCTCCCTGTGCTTCCGCGTCGTTCGACGACGCCGGCGCAGGCAGGTTGGCGAACGACTCCGTCCGGTCGGCACTCAGGGAGCACCGAGATTCGCAACTTCCATTGTGCGCGCCGCATCGGAGCGATGTGAACCCACCTTCGGACAACTCAGCGCACTGCAGTGGCGGTTCCGAGCGAGCAACGACCGTGAGGAAACTGCTCGGTAACATGCCCGTGACCACTGTGTGACGTCGGGGACAACGGTGGGTGCATCAGATTCATGAGCAAGTGACCGCTCGGTAACAGTGGCGCGTCAGTGCCTCGGGGCGGATCTCGTCGACGAGATGGTGCTCTTTGTGCTGCCCGTCGGCTGGGCGACGGGATCAGGCTGTTCTCGACGGAAGGCGGTCCGATGCGATCGTTCGAGACGGCGCACGTGCGCCGGTGGGGCCAGGGCGTAGACGTCCGCCTTCGCCGCCTTCGGTGATCAGCTGTGCTCGGCGCGGAACACCACGTAGAGCCCGACAGCGACGGCGAGCCAGCACGCTGCGGCCAGGAGAAGGGAAACCGCGGCCGGCAGGCGCCCCAGCATGAGCCACCCGGCCAGCCCGAAGGCCACGAGCCCGTCGCCCCCATCACCGCCCCCACGTCGTCGTCTTCAGCGGCGCGCTCGGACTCCTCTTTCTCGATGAACGTCAGTGTCGCCGGGAGGATGGGCGGGCCAGCTCTTCCTCGGTCATCGAGGAGCCGTCGTCGTGGCGGTACGAGAAGCCCTTTCCCCTCCGCCGGCGACGGATCCACGGCCCGTCACACGACGATCGGCGCAGGCGCATGGTCCTAAGGGGTTCTCCCCAGGCCCGGTATCCGAGAAACAACGAGACGCGTGGCGCGCCGAACCGACGGGCGCCGGCATGCGGATGGGGGGCCTTCGGCAAGCCGGGGTTATCCTTTGTCCGGCGGGCAAGGAGGTGGCATGGCGGGCCAGAGCCTCCCCACGGCGGAGCGGGCGGCGATGGAGAACGGGAACCAGACGCTCGAGCTTCACGGGGTCTGGAAGCGCTATCGGCAGGGCGGAGACGATCTCGTGGCCTTGGCCGACGTCTCGCTCAGCGTGTGCCCAGGTGAATTCGTGGCGGTGGTGGGCCCGAGCGGCTCGGGGAAGTCGACCTTGCTCCACATTGCCGGCGGCCTCGACGAGCCGGACAGCGGCGTCGTCACGTTGGACGGCGTCTCGCTCGCCACCCTCGGTGCCGGCGCTCGCGCCCGGCTCCGGCGTCGCAAGATCGGATTCGTCTTCCAATTCTTCCAGCTCATCCCTTCGCTCTCTGTCGTCGAGAACATCGAGCTGCCGCTGCTGTTCGACGGGCATCACTCCCCGCGTGACGCCGCCCTGACCCTGCTCGCCGCCGTGGGCCTCGATGGCAAAGGCGCACGCTTTCCGAGCGAACTGTCCGGCGGCGAGATGCAACGGGTCGCCATCGCCCGGGCCCTCGTGGCCCGGCCGCCGTTGATCCTGGCCGACGAGCCGACGGGAAACCTGGACTCGGTCACGGGTGCCGAGGTGCTCGACGTGCTCACCACTCAGGTCCGCCAGGACGGCGCTTCCTTGGTGCTCGTCACCCACGACCCCGTCGCCGCCGGGCTCGCCGACCGGGTCGTGACGATGCGAGACGGCCAGATTCAGCCATCGTGACGCGAGCTCTGCGGCTGTTGTACCTGCGGCGACTGGCTCGCCCACAGCTGCGGACGCTCATGGCCGTGGTGTCAGTGGCGGCAGGCAGCTCGCTGGCGTTGTCGGTTGTCGTCGTGCGCTCCAGCGTCAGTTGGTCCTTGGCGCAGTTCGGACGAGAGCTGGCCGGGCCGGCGCCGTTGCGGGTCGTGGGTGCCGACAGCTCAGGTGGCCTCGACCAGCGTTACGCCCAAGCGGTGGCACGCACCCCGGGCGTGGCGCTGTCCGTCCCGGTGGTGCAGGTCTCGACCGTGGTCCGAACCGCAGGCAGACGGAGCCGGCCCGTCGTAGCCCTCGGTGTCGACTGCGGCCGCGCTGCACTCGTGACCGGTGTGGCCTGCGGACCCGGGGCGCCCATCGTCACCTCGGCGCTCATGGCGCCCGCCCTGGGCCGAGGCTCGTGGATGGAGACGGCGACCGGTGTGGTTCCGATGTCGAGCGCGGCGCATTCACCGATGCTCGACAAAGTGAACGGTGGGGCCGTGGTCGTGATGGACCTCGCCACCGCCCAGCGCCTGTTCGATCGCGCCGGCCGGTTGGACGTCGTGTACGTCACGTCGCGTCCCTCGGTCCCGACCGCCGTCCTGGCAGCGCGCCTGACTGCGGCGATCGGCCCACAGAACGCCGTGCTGTCCGCCACCGACCCTCCCCCCGAGGTGGAAGCGGCCATCGGCGACATCGTCCCGCTGCTCACCATCCTGGCCGTGCTGGCCGCCGGGATCGCCGCCGTGCTCGTCTACAACGTGGTCAGCCTCTCGTTGGAACAGCGACGCCGAGACGACGCCGTGGGCGCGGCGCTGGGTGCTCCGCCGGGCCTGTTGGCGGCCGGCGGATTCGTCGAGGCCGGCGCCGTCGGCATGGTGGGCGGGGTGCTCGGGGCCGCGGGCGGCACCGTGCTGGCGGGCCCGACGGTCTCGGCGATGAGCATGTTCTCGTCGCACGCCCTCGGTGTGCCCATCGCCGTGCACGCCTCGCCCGGCACCTACGTCGCCGGGTTGGCGCTGGGCCTACTGATCGGCATCGTGGCCGCCGTCGGGCCCGTGCGCCGCGCCCTTCGAAGTGACGTCGTGGCCGAGTTGTCGGGGCGCCAGCGAGTGGGGGAGGCCCGCCGGGGGCTTTCGATCCGGCACGCCCTCCCCCTGGTGGCGGTGGTGGGGGCGGCCATCGCCGTCGAGTGGCTCGCCTCTCGTCACGGCGCACTGGCCTCGTGGCAGGCGCCGGTGATCAGCCTCGCCTTCGTGGTGTGCGTGCTGGCCAGTGTCCTCGCCGTCGGCTATGCGGCACCGCTGGCGGTGACGGCCTCGATCCGGCGGCCGCCCCGCCAGGGCGTGTTCCGCCTGGCGCTGGCCAACGTGCTCCGCCACCCCGGCCGTACGGGAGTCGTGGCGGTGGCCGTGGCCGCCTCGGTGGGGGTCGCCTTCATGACCGCCAGCTACGACCTGTCCATCCACGACGGCATCGTGTCCGGGGTCGCAAGCTCGGCGGCCGGCCGCGGCGTGCTCGTGACCACCATGGCCGACCGCGGCCAAGAGAACACCGATGGCCGGGTCCCGGCTGGGACCGCTGCCGCCCTCGAGTCCCTGCCAGGTGTCGAGCGTGTGGAGCCGTTCCGGGTGGCGCTCACCGGCTCGGTGCCTACTCAGCTGATTCAGGTCGAGGCGTTCGACGACCTGTCCGGCCACCCCGCCGTGGATGTCGGACGGCTGGCGCCCGCCGCCTACCGGCGCGGCGAGGTGATGGTCGGCGCCGGCCTGGCCCGGCGCCTCCATCTCGGATCCGGCTCGGTGCTCGCCCTCGACACGCCCGCCGGGCGCGTCCCGGTGACGACTGAGGGGGTGTGGGAGCTGGGGGACTTCGGCGGTGAGAACGTGACGATGTCGTCGGCGCGCTTCGCCCAGCTGTTCGGAGCGCAGCTGCCCACCACCTTGGAGCTAGTGGCGGCACCGGGGACGAGCTACGCCACCCTGCGCGCTCGAGCGGCAGCTGCAGGGTTGCCTTCGGACCTCGTGTTCAGGACGCCCGCCGGATTGGTGCGGGACACGTCGAGCGCGGCCAACTCCGAGCTCACCCCGTTCTGGGCGCTGCAGCGGGCGCTGCTCGTCGTCGCCTTCGTGAGCGTGCTGTCAACGCTCTTGCTGGCGGCACTGCAACGCCGCCGCGAGTTCGGCCTCCTGTCGGCGGTCGGACTGAGCCCGGG
>Ga0307479_10006912_pt1 | contig 10445 bp, 12 predicted proteins | sample atmos_gasesECM4C_FD_203743 | JGI IMG/M metagenome (GOLD analysis project Ga0307479, IMG submission 203743) | Hardwood forest soil microbial communities from Morgan-Monroe State Forest, Indiana, United States - atmos_gasesECM4C_515 | ecosystem: Environmental > Terrestrial > Soil > Temperate...
GGCGGTTTGGTCGATCCGGTCAAGTCCATGATTCCGAATAATTTTCGAGCCCGACAGAGCGATCTCTAGGCGCAAAAAGCCGATTTTTCCCTGCCGGCAGGGAACCGCGGCCGATCGCCGCCTCACGGCGGCGGTCGCCGCGCGTACCAGCCGCCGCGCCGGAAGCGGTCGAGATAGATCGGTACGATCACCTCTGCGGCGGTCGGCTGGAGGCCGAGGCTCGCCAGGTTCAGCGCTCCGGAGGAGACGATGTTGTCGCTCTTCAACAGCTCGACCTGGTCTGGGGTCAGTGGCGGGTTCGGCAGGATCGACATCAGTCTTGCTTGAAGAGCAGCCAGGCCGAACGGGAGATCGACAAACAGGCGCTTGCGGCGGATCTCGCTCAGCAGCAGATCGAGGATCTCGCGGAAAGTATAGACCTTCGGGCCGCCGAGTTCGTAGACGCGGCCGGCAGTCGCCTGATCCACGAGGCACCTGACCACCGCGTCGGCAACGTCGCCGACATAGACCGGCTGAAACCGGGTTTCTCCTCCGCCGACCAACGGCAGCACCGGCGAGATCATCGCCATCGCGGCAAAGCGGTTGAAGAATTGATCCTCGGGGCCGAACACGACCGATGGGCGCAGGATCGTGACGGTCGGGAAAGCGTCGCGCACCGCCTGCTCGCCAGCCGCCTTGGTTCTGGCATAGGCCGAGGAAGACCGTGGATCGGCGCCGATCGCCGAAATATGAACAAAGCGATCCACCCCAGCCTCGCGAGCGAACCGTGCCAGTCGGGCTGGGCCGGTGTGGTGCACCAGCTCAAAGGTTTGAGCGCCGCTTTCCCGCAGGATGCCGACGCAGTTGACCAGCGCATCGTTGCCGGCGAGGAAGGCGGGCAGCAGTGTCTCGTCACCGATCCCGACGTTCAGTGGCACGATCTGCCCGACATCGCCCATCGGCTTGAGGAACTTGGCCTGTTCTGCGTTGCGGCAGCCGACGGCGATGACCTCGCCGCGCGCGGCCAGGCGCTTGACGACGTAGCGGCCGATGAACCCTGACCCGCCGAGCACTGCGCTCCGGCGATTTCTCATGCTCTCCCCCGCTGGGCGCGGCCCGCTGGCATGCCGAATGCCGGCACTCTATAACGCAGGCCGGCCGACGACCCTAGGAATCGAGCGATGACGAATAAAGCCCTTCTCTCCAACGAATTTCCAGTTCCGGACCGGATGAAGGCCTGGGTGCTGGGCGAGCCTGACGAGATTTTTCTGGTCGATAAGCCGGTTCCCCAACCGGGGGCGGCCGAAGTGCTAGTACGAATCGACGCGGTGGCGGTCTGCGCGACCGATCTCGAGATTCTACGCCACGGCGTGCCGGCGATGGTCGCGGGCGGACTGCCGTTCCATAAGAACTTCACGATCGGCCACGAATATATGGGGACGGTGGTGAAGCTCGGGCCGGCGGTCGACGAGTATCGGATCGGCGATCGCGTCACTGTCGAGGTTCACGCCGGCTGCGGCCGTTGCGAGCGTTGCCGTCAGGGCATGTACACATCGTGCCTCAACTATGGCGATGTGGCCAAGGGGCATCGCGCCAACGGGTTCACGACGGATGGCGGCTTCGCCGAATACGCCATCAACCACGTCAACACGCTCGTCCATGTGCCGGACGACATGACCGACGAGGAAGCCACCCTCGTCGTCACCGCCGGTACCTCGATGTACGGGCTCGACGTCCTCGGCGGCTTGATCGCCGGCGAGGGGGTCGTCGTCACCGGTCCCGGGCCGATCGGACTGCTCGGGGTTGCGGTCGCCAAGGCGCTCGGCGCCGACCCGGTAATTCTCACCGGTACCCGCGACCCGCGGCTCGATCTCGGCAAAAGACTCGGCGCCGATCACGTGATCAACGCCCGCCGGGAGGATCCGGTGGCCGCAGTCAAGCGCATCACGGAGGGCAGAGGGGTGCATTTCGTCGTCGAATGCTCGGGCGCGCCCGAGGCGCTCAACGAGGCGGCGCACATGGTCAACCGCGGCGGCCGGATTTGCCTGGCCGCCTTTCCGCAAGACCCGGTTCCGGTGGACCTCGCCTATTTGGTGCGCAACAACATCTATGTTTTCGGGATTCGCGGCGAGGGCCAGAGCGCTACTCACCGGGCCATGGCGCTGATGAAGCAGAAGCGGTTCGATGCGCGGCTCATCCATACCCACACCTTCCCGCTCGACGAGCTGCCGACCGCCCTCAAATACGCCCGCGAGCGAATCGACGACGCGATCAAGGTCGTGGTCAAACCCGGGTCGTGAGGCGCCGCCTAAAGCGTTCCCGTTGACACCGCTTGGGGCCGGGCTTATCTCCGGCCGCTCCGGATGCCTTAGAACGCGCCCGTGGCGGAATTGGCAGACGCGCACGGTTCAGGTCCGTGTTCCGAAAGGAGTGGTGGTTCGACTCCACTCGGGCGCACCAGGCCCATCGCCGGAGTGAGATGACCCACCAGCTGCATCAAGGCGACCTTCCCGAAGGCCTGGATTTTAGGGCGGCCGTCGCGGTCGACACCGAGGCGATGGGGCTCAACCCGCATCGCGACCGGCTGTGCCTGGTACAGCTCTCGGCCGGCGACGGAGACGCGCATCTCGTTCAGTTCGCACCGGGTGGCTACGGCGCGCCTCGGTTGAAGCGTCTTCTCGCCGACCCCGGCGTGACCAAGCTGTTCCACTTCGCCCGCTTCGATCTCGCCATGCTCTATCACTACCTGGGCGTTATGGCGGGACCGATCTACTGCACAAAGATCGCCTCACGGCTGGTGCGTACCTTCACCGACCGCCACGGGTTGCGCGATTTGTGCAAGGACCTTCTGAACATCGATCTTTCGAAACAGCAGCAGAGCTCGGATTGGGGGACACCCAATCTGAGCGAAGAACAGCTTCGCTACGCCGCCTCGGACGTGCTCCATCTCCACGCGCTGCGCTCCCGACTCGACGCGATGCTGGTCCGTGAGGGCCGCGGCGCGCTGGCCCGCGCTTGCTTCGAATTCCTGCCTCATCGCGTTCTGCTTGATCTCGAGGGCTGGCCGGAGCAAGACATCTTTGCGCATTAGCCGCGCAATCGAGGGAAGAGGGGGGTCTTTCCGATGCCGGTTGACCGGAGTTCGGCTGCCGCAGCTGAGCAGATTGCAGCTCTGGGCAGACGGCCGAACGGGGGAACCGATCTCGACGTCGCCCGTCGAGTGATACGGGCCGAAATCTATGGGCTCGAAGGTTTAGCCGAAGCGCTCGACGACAGGTTCGAAGACGCCGTAGGCGCCTGCACCACGGTAAAAGGGCGAATTATCGTCACTGGGATCGGTAAAAGCGGTCATGTCGGCCGCAAGATAGCGGCCACCCTTGCTTCGACAGGCACCCCGGCGCAGTTCGTTCACCCCGTCGAAGCAAGCCACGGCGATCTCGGCATGATCGGGTCCGACGATGCGATTCTCGCTCTGTCGAATTCCGGCGAGACCAGCGAACTCGCCGACATCGTCGCTTATTCCCGGCGCTTCGAGATCCCGCTGATCGCGATCACCGGGGGGGCGCGATCGACGCTTGCCGAGGCGGCCGACATCGTGCTGTTGCTGCCGTCAGCGGCCGAGGCCTGCCCGATGGGGCTTGCGCCGACAACGTCGGCCACGATGATGATGACCCTGGGAGACGCGCTTGCGATTGCCCTGCTCGAGCGCAAAGGCTTCTCCTCCGCTGATTTTCGAGTGTTTCATCCTGGCGGAAGACTTGGCCGGCGTTTGCTGCGAGTACGCGACATCATGCATACCGGGGACGAGATCCCGCTCGTATCGCTCAGCGTGTGCATGTCGGACGCGATTCTCGTGATGACAGCAAAGAGCTTCGGCTGCGTCGGCATTTGCGATTCGGGAGGCCGCCTGATCGGCGTCATCACCGACGGCGACCTGCGCCGCCACATGGGCGGGTCGCTGCTGGAGCGCACCGCAGCGGAGGTCATGCACCGCTACCCGAAGACGATCGCCGCCGCGGCGCTGGCGGCGGACGCGTTGGGGCTGATGAACCGCTGTGCGATCACCTCCCTGTTCGTCTCCGAGGAAGACGGACGACCGATCGGTTTTTTGCACATGCACGACTGCCTGCGGGCGGGCGTTGCGTAAGGCAGAAAGGATGCGCCTGCCGGTGAAGGTGCTGGAGCAGGGGGCGAGGTTGCCCCGCGGCGCGGCGGCGAGATCGCACCCGCCCGCTGGGCGCTGGCGGGCTCCGGTTATGGACGACCGCTACAGCCGGCGCGTTGCGTTCTTGAAGCGCTTGCTGCCGGCGATCGGGGTGACCCTGCTACTGCTGGTGGCCGGCTGGCCACGGCTTGCGCCGCTCCTGGAAAGTGTGCGGCTCGGTTTTCCTGCGATCGACCTGCGCGAGGCGCGCGAACTACGGATGGTCAATCTTCGCTATAGCGGACTCGATCGGTATGACAGACCTTATGTCGTGACGGCTGCGATCGGCCGACAAGTGCCCGACCGGAATGATGTAATGGCGCTGGAACGGCCCAAGGCGGTGATGACCGTTCACGGCGGCGCCTCCGTCGTACTGACGGCCGCAACCGGGATATACCAATCACAGGCACAGTTGTTGGATCTTTTCACAGACGTCAACCTCATCCACGAAAACGGCACGCGGTTCGTGACGCAGCGCGCGCACCTCGACCTGTCCGATAACTCCGCCGAAGGTCACGACCCAGTGGAAGGTCATGGACCTTCGGGAGACATCACCGGGCAAGGCTTTCGAGTCTTGTCGCAGGGTGAGACCATCATTTTTACTGATGAATCCCATCTTCTTTTCAAGGGCACCAAACCGAGCAGTACTTTGGCCGAGCCTCCGATATTGCCCGCCGCGGTTGAGAGCACGGCGGCACGGATCGAAGTTGCGGCAGCCTTCTCCCCCGTCGCCCCGCCGACGCCGTCTCCTCTCGCTGTAGCAATGGCAACACCAGCTCACAGCAGGGCGGCCGCAACTCCACACGCTGCGGCAAAACCCCAGCTGAGCGCGAAACATTCCCGCAGAACCCCGGTGCGCGACAAACGGGCCGTGACCAAGGCGGGGCATAGTGGCGGCTGACCATTTCGCCAGCGGCCGGATACTGGTCCGGCAGATCTTCGACGGCCCCCGCGCGTCCGCATTCCAGGCGCGCTGGAGCGGGATTTGGCTCGCTTCGGTGCTTGTCTGCCTATCGTCCGCTGGCCCGCCGGCAGCCGCTCAGGGGTTGAACCTCGGTGCCGCTTCGGAGGATCGGCCGATCGCGATCTCAGCCACTTCGGGGATCGAGTGGCAACAAGACGCACAAGTCTACATTGCCCGCGGCAACGCGACGGCGAAGCGCGGGGCAACCGAGGTGTACGCCGACACGCTGACCGCGCATTACCGCCCCAGCAAGGCTGCCGGCGGCGAAACCGAGATCTATCGCCTCAACGCCGACGGTCACGTTACGATCAAGGGCGAAACGCAGACTGTGGTCGGCGACCAAGCCGTCTGGGATGTCGACCAGCAGATGGGCATCGTCACGGGCAAGGCGTTGAAGCTCACAACGGCGACGGATGTGGTGACCGCGCGCGACAGCCTCGAGTGGTACGACCAGAAACAAGTTGCCGTCGCCCGAGGCGACGCGGTCGCGGTGAGAGAGAATGTAAAGCGGGTCCGCGCCGACGTGCTCACTGCTCATATGACCAAGGACAAGGTGAGGCCTGCCGAGACGAAGCCCGGGGCACGACCGGCAAAACCGGGGCCCGCCACCTCGACGACGAAGCCCGGAGCGGCGCCGGGGTTGCCTGGCGCCGGCGGCGAGAGCTCCCGAATCAGCCGGATCGACGCGCAAGGCAATGTCATTGTCTCGACCGCTACGGATATCGGCCGTGGCGACTACGGCGTCTACAACGCCGATACGGGGCTCGTCACCTTACTCGGCAACGTTACGATTACGCGCGGAGATAATGCGATCCGAGGTCAGTACGCGGTTGTCGATCTGAATAACAATGTCAGCCGCATGATGCCCACGGCCGGCAAGCGGGGCTCTCCCGGGTCACGCGTCGAAGGCCTTTTCGTGCGTCAGGATCAATCGGGCGTTCCGGGTGGGCGCAGCCCGAACGCGACCCCAGGGGACGGGCAAAAGCCGTGACAACGAGCGCGGCGCGATCTCCTTCTCATGGAGCACCCAGCGAAGCGAGGCCGCGGCTTGTCGCCGACAATCGCGGCCTCCTAGGACACGGGCTCGGAAAGGTCTTCAAGCGACGCCCGGTGCTGCGTAACGTCAGCGTGTCGGTGCAGCGCGGTGAGGTGGTAGGGCTGCTAGGACCCAACGGCGCGGGTAAGACGACATGCTTTTACATAATAACCGGGCTGATCGCGGCCGATACTGGGGTTGTCAGCCTCGACGGGCGCGATATCACCGATCTCCCGATGTATCGTCGTGCTCGGCTCGGTATCGGCTACCTACCGCAGGAGGCATCGATATTCCGCGGTCTCACGGTCGAGCAGAACATCCGAGCGATACTGGAGATCGCCGAGCCGGCGCTGGAAATGCGCGAGGCGATGCTCGAGGCGTTGATGGCCGAATTCTCGATAACTCATCTGCGGCGGGCACCGGCAATGGCGCTTTCGGGCGGCGAGCGGCGACGATGCGAGATCGCTCGAGCACTTGCGACCCAGCCTCATTTCATCTTGCTCGACGAGCCGCTGGCAGGCATCGATCCGATCGCTGTTAGCGAAATTCGTGATCTTGTAGCCCACCTCAAGGACCGTGGAATCGGGGTGTTGATCACCGACCACAACGTACGCGAGACCCTTGAGATCGTCGATCGCGCTTATATTCTGCACGAGGGACAGGTGCTGATGGAGGGCACCCCCGCCGAAATCGTCGCCGACACTGATGTAAGGCGCGTTTACCTGGGAGATAGGTTTAGCCTATAAGCCGCTCCGAACGGAGCGGGATGTGAACAGGACGGTTTTTTCGCAGCGGCTCGAACTGCGTCAGTCACAGGCGCTGATCATGACGCCTCAGCTGCAGCAGGCAATCAAAATGCTGCAGCTCTCAAACCTCGAGCTGACCGATTTCATCGATGGCGAGATCCAACAAAACCCGCTGCTGGAGCGGCGTGAGCGGGAGCTCGGCGACAACTCACAAGGCGAAGATGTCGGCGATGGCGGGAGTGCGTCTCCGACGGCTGTACCGGAGATACTCACGGGCGAATTCACACCCGATGCGGCGGAGCATTGGCAACCGGAATGGGGAGAGGATGGCGACCGGCCGGTCGATTTTGGCGGCGAGCCGCCGCAGCCGTGGCATCATCGCAACGGAGGTTTCGATGGGGAGGGCCGTCCCGGGCTCGACCAGACCGCAACCAAGCTGCGCACCCTACGCGAGCATCTGCTCGAGCAGATAGGTGCCGACCTTAGCGACCCGGGCGACCGAGTTATCGCGCTGCACCTTCTCGATCTGGTCGATGAGGATGGTTATCTTCGCGCCGGCCTCGACGGGGTGACGCGTCTCCTGGGTTGCGGGATCGACCGGGTCGAGGGTGTTTTGACGCGCCTCCAGCAATTCGATCCCGCCGGCGTCTTTGCTCGCGACCTGAAGGAGTGCCTGACTCTCCAATTACGTGATCGGAACCGGTTCGATCCTGCGATGCAGGCTCTGCTCGATCACCTGCCGTTGCTGGCGAGCCGCAACGTCCCTGCACTAGTCAAGGTGTGCCGCGTAGATGCCGCAGATGTGGCCGAGATGATCAGCGAGATCAGATCGCTCGACCCGCGGCCGGGGCTCGCCTTTGATCCGCCACTCGCGCAGCCGGTGGTGCCCGATATTCTGATGCGGGCGCAACCCGAGGGCGGGTGGGTCGTCGAACTCAATGCGGAAACCCTCCCCCGCGTTCTGGTCAACAACAGCTACTACGCTCGGATTCGCCAGGCGACGCGCAGCAAGGCCGAGAAAGATTACCTGACCGAGCGGCTGCATGCCGCCAACTGGCTAGTCAAATCGCTGCACCAGCGTGCTACCACCATCCTTAAGGTCGCCGCCGAGATCGTCCGTCAGCAGGAAGCCTTCTTTCGTTACGGCGTGCCATCGCTGCGACCTCTGATCTTGCGCGACATTGCCGAGGCGATCGGGATGCACGAGAGCACGATCAGCAGAGTGACCAGCAACAAATACATGGCCACACCGCGTGGTCTTTATGAGCTCAAATACTTCTTTACCTCGGCGATCTCGGCTTCAGGCGGGCACGGCGCGCATTCGGCGGAAGCGGTCCGCCATCGCATCCGCGCCTTGATCGACGGCGAACCCCCGGACTGCACACTCTCGGACGAGCGCATCGTCGAGCTGCTGCACCACGAGGGCGTCGACATTGCACGCCGCACGGTTGCTAAGTACCGGGAGGCAATGCGCATCGCTTCTTCGGTTCGGCGGCGCCGGGACAAGCTGCTCGCGCTTTGAAGGGTGAGATGACACAGTGGCGGGCCCGCTTGACGCAAAAACAGGGTATGCCTACTGTGTGCCGCTTGACCGCCTGCCAGCACGTTCCCACCTTCGGGCCTCGATCTCATCCCAGCTTCGGCGGGAAGAGGTAAAAGCGTCCATGCAACTGACCGTCACGGGCAAGCAGATCGACACCGGCGCTGTGTTACGCCAGCATGTCGAAGCTAGTCTCCGCGCGATCCTCGGGAAATACTTCAAGACCGCGATCGAAGCTCATGTGGTGTTCTCCAAAGAGGCGCATCTGAGCCGGGCCGAGGTTTCCGTTCATATCGGCCGCGGAATCGTGGTGAATGCCGGCGCTTCGGCCATCGAGACCCATGCAGCTTTTGATGCGGCCGCCGAGCGAATCGCCAAGCAGATGCGTCGATACAAACGTCGCTTGCGCGACCACCATGCGCAGGCGCGCGAGGCCTTCCAGGCGGGCGAGCGCGCCAGGGATTACGTGTTGGCGCCACTTGCCGAGGGGGGGGAGGAAGGGCCAGCGGTCGTTGCCGAGATGAGCACCGACGTGCCGAATCTGACTGTCGGTGAGGCGGTGATGCGGATGGATCTTGCCAACGCCCCGGTGTTGCTGTTCCGCAACCGCTCGCATGGCGAGCTTAACATTGTCTACCGCCGCCTGGACGGCAATATCGGGTGGATCGATCCGGAACTCGACCCCACCCGGCGGATACGTCACGGCGAAGAGTGACCTCGCGATTGGCGATGGAGATTGCCGATCTTATAACTCCGCGCAGCGTGGTTGCCCAGCTGCGCGCGACCAATAAAAAGCAGGCCTTACAGGAGCTTGCGAAGCGAGCTGCTGCAATGACCGGGATCCCAGAGCGCACGATCTATGATGTCCTTATCGAACGCGAGCGGCTCGGCTCGACCGGGATCGGAAGGGGTATCGGGATCCCGCATGGCAGGCTTCCCGGTCTTGATACGCTGTGCGGAATTTTCGCCCGGTTGGATCGACCCGTTCCGTTCGACGCGATCGACGATCAGCCGGTCGACTTGATTTTCCTGCTGCTGGCGCCGGAAGGCGCAGGAGCGGACCACCTCAAAGCGCTCGCGCGGGTGTCCCGGCTGTTGCGGGATCGCACCGTCTGCGAAAAACTGCGCGGCACGGACAACGCGGACGCGCTCTACGCCCTCTTGATCGATCGCACTCCCAGCCATGCCGCGTGACGACCATGTGGCCTGGTAGGTCGGGTCTCAGTGTACGCTCAGCGGCTCGAGGTCATGCTGACGCAGCGTCGCGAAGGCGACTTCGCGATCGGCGAATGCGGCAATCTGCGTGCCGTCCGCGGCATGTATGGTGTAGCCGGGCGTGTCGTTAACGACGGCGCGCTTTACATAAGCGATATCTTGCATGCCGAACAACGCCAGCTCGCGCGTTGACATTTGCCGAATTCTTTCGATTTTGTTCATCTTACTTTTCCAACTGCGCTCGGAACTACGGGATCATCGCGGCAAATGCGAGCCGCTTGGCACGCTATCGGACCCGGTCTTGAATCTCGACAGTCCGCACTCGGCTCTCCACCTCGGGGCGGACCAGATCGATATGGAGCAGCCCATTATCCAGCCGCGCGCCACTCACCTCGATGCCCTCAGCCAGGACAAAGGATCGCTGGAACTGCCGGGCGGCGATGCCGCGGTGCAGATACACCCGCTGCGTATCATCCGCCTGCTTGCCGCGCACGACGAGCTGGTTGTCTTCAATCGTAATGCCGAGGTCACCCATCGCAAAGCCAGCTACCGCGAGGGTAATCCGCAAAGCATTCTCGCCGAGCTGCTCGATATTGTAAGGAGGATATCCATCGCTCGAAATCTTGCTGACCCGATCGAGCGCCCGCTCGAAATGATCGAACCCCAGGAGTAGGGGCGAATTGAACATCGACAGTCGCGACATTGCTTCTCCTCATTGGTGAGCGAGAGTTGCAGATCAGACCCAAGGGTGGCGCCCGATC
>Ga0307479_10006913_pt1 | contig 10445 bp, 7 predicted proteins | sample atmos_gasesECM4C_FD_203743 | JGI IMG/M metagenome (GOLD analysis project Ga0307479, IMG submission 203743) | Hardwood forest soil microbial communities from Morgan-Monroe State Forest, Indiana, United States - atmos_gasesECM4C_515 | ecosystem: Environmental > Terrestrial > Soil > Temperate...
GTCGAACAGTCGCTTGTGGTCGTCCGTGCAGAAGTAATAGGTCTTGCCCTTGTAGGCGGACTTGGGCGAGGCCTTGGGATCGACGTCCATCCCGCACACCGGACAGAGAGGATGGGCGTCCGTCGAGGCGCGCGCGACGGCGTACACCGCGTTCGACCTCGGGTCGAGCCAGCCCTGCCCCTGGTACTCCATCTGGTAGGCGGTCTGCGTGGCGACCTCGCGGCCGTAGTACCGCTCGACGACGCGCAGAGCGAGATCGATGCCGGAGGACAGGCCGCCCGCGCTGGCGAGGTTGCCAGCCTCGACGAAGCGCGCGCCCCGCTCGAGGCGCACGTCCGGGAACGCCATGGCAAACTGCTGGTAGGCGGCGTGATGGGTGGTGGCCGCCTTGCCCGACAGCAGGCCGGTCTTGGCCAGGAGGAAGGCGCCGGTGCAGACCGACATGGTGAGGTCGGCCGTCCGGCTCGACTTGCGGACCCAAGCCAGCATGGCCTCGCTCGGCGCCTTCTGGGCCGGGATGACGACCACTTTCGGCGCCGGAGCCGTCGCCAGCGTGTGGTCGGGGACGATCGTCATCCCGCCGCTCGTGCGCACGGGCTTGGCGGTCTCGGCGACGGTGTAGAGATGGAAGGCATCGTCCTTGCGGCCCGGGATGTAGACGTCTTGAAACACCTCCCACGGTCCGCAGAAGTCGATCACCACCGCGCCATCCGACAGGAGAAAGGCGACGGGGATGCTGCCCTGGGCGGGAGGGGTGAGCGGAGCGGGCCTGGCCGCCGGCTGCCCTCCCGCCGCACCCTGCGGTGCCGAAGCCGGGCGCGGGCTCGCGAAGAGCTTCCCGATGGCCGAGAACGGCGCCGCGGCCATGACACCGAAGGCGGCGGCTCCTTGCAGCAACTCTCTTCTCTTCATGGTCCTGATCCTGTTCTCCGTGACCCGGGACTTCCCCGCGGGTCCGGCCTCAAAGGGCGCGCAGCGCCAAGGACGGTTGGATGGCGGTCGCGCGGCGGGCCGGCAGCAGGCAGGCCAGCGCGGCGACCGCGAGCAGCAGCAGGGCGACGACGAAATAGGTGACGGGGTCGGTCGGCGGCACGCCGAAGAGCAGGCGGGCCACGATGCGTGCCATGACCAGCGCCGCCGCGGCCCCCGCGGCGACCCCGATGCCGACCGCCGCGAGCCCCTCGCGCAGGACGGCGGCGAGGATCGCGCCGCGATCGGCGCCGAGCGCCATGCGGATGCCGATCTCGCGGGTGCGCCGGACGACGCCGAAGGCGACCACGCCGCCCAGGCCGATGACCGTCACGGCGAGCGCCAGGGCGGCGAAGACCGAGAGCAGGATGGTCGTCAGCCGCGGCGCCGCGAGGGCCGCCGAGCGGGCGGTCTCGAGGGTCTGCACCCGGCCCACCGGCTGGCGGGGATCGAGCTCGCGCAGGATCGCGCGCATCGCGGCCGTCAACGCCAGCGGCGCGCGCCGCGAACGGAGCAGCAGGCTGCCGGCGAGGGCCGGGTTCTGGTCGAGCGCCACCCAGAAGGCGTCGCCGGGGTCCTGGTCGAGCGCCTGGTCGCGCACGTCGGCGATCACGCCGATGACGGTGTGCCAATCCGGAGGCCTCTGCGAGCCGAACGCGATGCGCCGGCCGATCGGCTCGCCCTGGCCGAACAGGCGCATTGCCAGGGTGTGCCCGAGCACGGCGACACGCGGCGCGCCGTCCCGGTCCGTGTCCTCGAAGCCGCGCCCGCGCTCGATGTGGATGCCCAGGGCCTTGAAGACGTCCTTGCTGGCGACGCGGAACCCGGCCTGGGGAAGATCGGCGTCGGTCGCGCTGCGGCCCTCGACGCGCACGCCGGCGGTGCCGCGGCCGATGCCGTCCAGCGGGTAGTTCGAGGAGTAGGCGGCGGCCGCGACGCCGGGCAGGGTCTGGGCCCTGGCGAGCAGGGCGCGGTGGAAGGCGCGCCGCTGCTCGGGCGTCTTGTAGTGCGCCCAGTCGAGGTCGATGGTCAGGGCGAGGACGTTCTCCGAATTGAAGCCGGCGTCGACCGCCTGCAGCTTCCAGATGCTGCGCAGCGTGAGGCCGGCGCTGACCAGGAGCAGGAACGACACCGCCACCTGGACGCCGGCGAGGACGGCGCGCAGGCGCAGGCTCCCCGCGTCCCCCGGCCTGCCGCTGCCGCCGGCGCGCAGCGCGCCGGCGATGCCGCGGCTCGCCACGACCGCCGGCAGCGTGCCGGAGAGGAGACCCGCGAAGACCGCGATGGCGATGGTGAAGCCGAGCACCCACCCGTCGAGCGCGATGTCACCGGTGCGCTGGGTGAAGCGCGCCGCGAAGGCGACCAGGGCCCTGAGCATGGCGGCGGCGACGCCGACGCCAAGGCCGGCGCCGAGGAGCGCCAGGATCACGCTCTCGGTGAGCAGCTGGCGCAGCAGCCGGCCGCGGCCGGCGCCCAGCGCGGCACGCACGCCCATCTCGTCCTCGCGGCAGCTGAGCCGCGCCAGCTGGAGGTTGGCGACATTGGCGCAGACGATGAGCAGCACGAGCAGGACGGTGGCGAGCAGCAGCCAGAGCGTCGGCCGGGCGCGCGCGGTGAGCTCGGTCAACAGCGGCACGGCGTCGGCACGATACCCCCCGGTCGGGTAGTCGCCCGGGTACTCGGCGGTGAGCGCGCGGTCGATCGCGGCGAGGTCCCGCCGCGCCTGCGCCAGCGTCGTGCCGGGCGCGAGGCGGCCGAAGACGCTGAAGCCGCGCGAGTGGCGGTCGGCCATCTGGTGCGGATCGGAGCGGAAGGGACATGCCGAGGTCGGCATCCAGAGGTCGTTCTCGTCGGGATACTGCGGCACCGGCGGCAGGACGCCGATCACCCGGTGCGGGTGGTCGTTCATCTCCAGGATCTTGCCGATGACCGCCGGATCGCCGCCCCAGGAGCGCTGCCAGTAGGCATGACTGAGGACCAGCACGGGCTGCGCCCCGGGCCGGTCGTCCTCGGGCGAGAAGGTGCGGCCGAGCAGCGCCCTGGTGCCGAGCACGCCGAAGAAATTCGCCGAGACCACGCCGGTCTGCACGCGCTCGGGGTCGGTGCGGCCGAGCAAGTTGAACCACATCGAGTGGTACTCGGCGAGGCCGGAGAAGGAGCGGTTGCGCCGCCGCAGGTCCTCGATGTCCAGCACCGAGAAGCCCTGGTCGCCCCCCTCGGCGGTGAGCCGGTCCCGCTGGTGCAGCACGACCAGCCGGCCGGGCTCGCGGTAGGGCAGGTCGCGGAGCAGGACGCCGCGCACGACGCTGAAGATCGCCGTGTTGGCGCCGATGCCCAGGGCGAGCGCCACCACCACGGCGGTGGCGTAGCCCGGGTTGCGGCGCAGCAAGCGGAGCGCGAAGCGCACGTCCTGGCCCAGCACCTCGAGCCGCCGGTAGGCGCGCGCCGAACGCGCCGCCTCCTTGGTCGGCTCGAGCCCGCCCAGCTGCAGCATGGCGCGGCGCTCCGCCTCCTCGCGGGAGGCTCCCTGGCGCATCTGCGCCTCGGTCTCCATGGCGAGGTGGAAGCGCAGCTCCTCGTCGAGCTCGGCCTCCAGGCGGCGGCGCCGGAACAGGCCCTGCACGGCGGCGATCATGCGGCGGATCGAGGGCATCGTCGGTCCTCCTCCCTCACGCCGTCCGCAGCACGCGGCCGACGGCGGCGGCGAAACGCTCCCAGCTCTCGGTCTCGCGCTCGAGCTGGCGCCTGCCGGCCCGCGTGAGGCGATAGAACTTGGCGCGGCGGTTGTTCTCGGAGATCCCCCAGTCTGCCGCGATCGAGCCCTGCTCCTCGAGCCGGTAGAGGGCCGGATAGAGCGAGCCCTGGGTCACCGACAGCACCTCGCGCGAGAGCTGCTGGATGCGCTGGGCGATGCCCCAGCCGTGCTGCGGCTCGACCGCCAGGGTGCGCAGGATCAGCAGATCCAGCGTGCCATGCAGCAGGTCTTCCTTTTCGGTTGCCATCGTGCTTGCCTCCCCCAGACTATCGACAGCAGAGTGCGCCGGCCGCTGCTTGGTCCCTGCTCCCCTGCTCCCCTGCTCCCTGTTTCTGCTTCTCGTTCCTTGTTTCGTGCTCCCCTAGGCTATCGACAGTAGAGAGATGCTCTTGTCGATTGTCAAGGGGAATACGCGGGACGGGCGCGAAAGGTTTCATGGCGGCGCGCCAGGCCGTGGATACGGCCTGGCCGGTGAGGCAGGACGGCGGACGGGCTGCCAGGATATGGTGAGGCAGGGGCGTCCCGGCGATAGGCGGCGACCGCCTCGCTCGGGCGCGGGCAGAGCCCGTCATCCGCACGCGCCGGCCGGGCGTAGTAGCGGACGGGAATCAGGCAGTGGAGGGGATCATGGCCGGATGGACCACCTGGACCTTGGCTCGCGGCCTCGCGGCGGCATGGCTGGTTGCCGCGGCGGTGCCGGCGGCGGCGGCGGCCGGCCCATCGCCGGCTCCGGCTGCCGACCCGTCGCCGGCGGCCGTCGAAGGCACCGTCGCGGTGCCCGGCGGCAGCTTGCACTACACGATGCGCGGCCGGGGTGAGCCGGTGCTCGTGCTGAGCGGCGGACCCGGATTCGCCGGCGACTACATGGCGCCGGTCGCGGCAGAGCTGAGCTCGTCCAACCGGACCGTCCTGCTCGATCAACGCGGCACCGGCGGATCGCGTTTGGACAGGCTCGACGAGAGCACGCTCACGGTCGAGCTTGCCGTGGCTGACCTCGAGCGCTTGCGGCAGGCGCTGGGGCTCGACAGCTGGATCGTGCTGGGCCACTCCTGGGGCGGCATGCTGGGCATGCTGTACGCGACCGCCCATCCCGCGGCCGTCAGCGCCCTCGTGCTGGTCGCCTCGGGCGGCCCGACGCGCGAGTTCTTCGAGCCCTTCGGCGACAATCTCGAGGCGCGGCTGCTGCCGGCCGATCGCGAGGCCGTGGAGTTCTGGCGCGATCCGGCGCGGCAGCAGGCCGACCCGTGGCGCGCGACCTACGAGGGTCTGAGAGCCAAGGTCCCGGCCTATTTCTTCGAAAGAAAGAAGGCCTGGCTGTTCGTGGCGGCGATGCGGCCCGAGGGCTACAGCTCGGCGGTCAACCGCCTGCTGCTGGCAAACCTCGAGCGGACGGGATACGACCTCCGCCCCGCGCTGCGGCGGATGCACGTCCCTGCCCTCCTGTTGCAGGGCCGCCAGGACCCGATGCCTGAGTCGGTCGCGATCGAGCTCCACGGCTTGATCGAGGGCTCGCAGCTGCGCTTCCTCGACCGGTGTGGGCACTTCGCATGGCTCGAGCAGGCGGAAGCGTTCTACGGGGCCGTGCGCGGGTTTCTCTCCGGCGTCGCCACGCCCCCGGCTCCCGGTCGTCGATGAAGCTGGCGGCGCATGGATCGGCGCCGGGTATGGCGGGCGCTCGCGTGGGCGCTGCGCCGCCGGGTCGACGGTCAGCGGCGGGCGCGCGGCGCGAGCGTGTCGCGGCGGAGCGCCGCGCCTCTCAGACGGGGGCGCCGGCTGCCGCCAGCGCTACGGGCGCCGCCGCGTCGCCGTCCGCGAGGTCGGGGATCACCTCGTGGCGGATGAGCTCCATCGAGCGCCGGACCTTGGCGTAGGGCAGGTCGCCGAAGTTCAGCCAGGCGATGACGTGGCGGACGCCCAGGGCGCGGAGCGCCCGGAGCTCGCGCAGCACCGTGCGAGGCGTGCCGATGCAACCGCCCGTGATCTCGGGGAGGTCGTCGGCGGCGTCGGAGCCGTCGGCGAGCTTGGCGGGCGTCCCGGCGGCGCCAGCGCCGGCGCCGTGGACCCGCCTGGCGGTGGCGGCCTCCCAGCGCAGCGCCCCGCGGGCGTCCGCCAGCGCTTCCTCGTCGCTGGCGGCCAGGGCGACGCGGCGGAGGACCCGGAACTCCGCCACCTCGCGGGCGATCTCGGCCGCCGGCAGGCCGAGCGCCGAGCGGCAGGCCCGGTAGGCGGCGATGCACTCGGCGATCTGCGAGGTGGGCTTGAGGCCGAGCATCACCGGCACGCCGTCGAGCGCCGCCTGGCGCAGCGACTCCGGGCTCGAGCTGGCGCGCAGGAAGGGGGGAGCGCAGCCGCGGAAGGGGCGCGGCCGCAGGGTCACCGGCGGGACGGTCCAAAAGCGCCCGGCGTGGCTGAAGGTCTCCTGCGACAGGGCGCCGCGCAGGATCGCGGCCCCTTCCTGCAGCCGCGCGTGGCGCTCCTCGAGCGGCACGCCGAAGGCCCCGAACTCGTACGGGCTGAAGCCTGGGCCGACGCCCACCAGCAGCCGCCCGCGGCTCAGGTTGTCGACCCAGGCGATCTCCTCGGCGAGGCGCAGGGGATGATGCAGCGGCAGCACCGCGATGGCGTAGCCGATGCGCACCCGGCGCGTGCGCTGGGCCACGGCCGCCGCGTAGACCGACGGCGTGCCGATGAGCCCGAAGGATGAGAGATGGTGCTCGGTGATCCAGACGCTGCCGTAGCCTCCGGCCTCGGCGCAGTCCACCTCCCACAGCGCCTGCTCGATCACCTCCCGGTCGGCGAGCGCCTCCGGCGCCGGCAGCAGCTGAAAGATCCCGATCTCCATGGGTGTGGCCCTCATCTCTCTTGGTCGAATGGTACCAAGGTACCAAGATAGCTGTCAAATCCGACTGCAACTATGATCTGAGCCATTGGTACATTGGTAGAGCGAGCCATGCGCGACAGCTCAGAGGAGACTCGAATGATGGCCAGCTCCACGAAGCGCGGCGAGACCGGCACCTTCGAGGTCGAGCGCGTCCAGACGGGCGTCCGCATGGAGAAGCGCATCCTCAAGGTGCTCAAGGCCCTGGCCGAGCTGCACGACATGTCGCTCGGGGACCTGCTCGAGGGCATCGTGCTGCACGCCTTCGAGGGCAAGTCCCCGTTCGGCGCATCGACCTTGAGCCAGGTGAGCGAGCTCAAGCGCATCTACGGCCTCGACCTCGACGCCGCCGCCAGCCACCGCCTGCGCGAGGCCGGCCGTCGCGGGCGCGGCCGCTGATCCGGCTCTCCGCGCACCGGGCCGCCGAAGGTATGGCTCCAGGGACGCTCGGACGCCGCGCCGGCGTGCCGGCCGGTGGCGCAGCGCTTCGCCGCACTTGGGAGCCTCCTTCCCGTCACGAAAGAAAAAGCAGAGCCTCGGCGGCCGGCCAGGCCACGGTTGGCAACCGGGCAACCTGGTACGATGGGAGCCGAGGAACCCTGGTGAATCCCGACGCTGCCCTGGCCATACCTGAGCTGGCTGCGAGCGGAGCCCTGCCGGCCGAGCAGGTGCCGCGGCTGCTGCGGCTGGCGCGGGGAGAGCTGCTCTCGGTCCATGCGGAGCTGCGCGCGCTGCTCTACGCCGGCGTGCTGCTCCTGACCGGCGGGGTGGGGCTCCTGGTCGAGCAGAACCTGGACCGCATCGGCCCGCTGGCCATCGCCTCCGCCCTCGCCCTGGCGGCCGCCGCGGCGCTGGGCTGGGTGGTGCGGGTGGCGCCCCCCTTCTCGTGGCAGGAGGTGGCCTCGCCGAACCTGGCGTTCGACTACCTGCTGCTGCTCGGCATCCTGCTCGTCGCGGCCGACCTCGCCTACTGCGAGGCGGCGTTCGGGCTGCTGGGCGTCCACCGGTCATGGCACCTGCTGATCGTCGCCGGGCTCGCGGGAGCCGCCGCGTTCCGCTTCGACTCGCGCGTCGTCTTCTCGCTCGCGCTCAGCAGCTTCGCGGCCTGGCGGGGCGTCTCGCTCACGCTGGCCGGCGCCGCTCCGTGGTCCAGGAACGGCGCCTGGCGCTGGAACGCCATCGCCTGTGGCCTCGGCTTCGCCGCCTTCGGCCTCGGCCTCGCACGCAGCCGGCGCAAGCCCCACTTCGAGCCGGTCGCGGTGCACCTGGGCTGCCTGCTGGCGCTCGGCGGCATCGGCCTGGGCATGATCGACGAGAGCCGCGGCGCGGGACTGGCGTGGGCCGGCGCGCTGCTGCTGGCTGGGGGCGCGCTGGCGGGGGCCGCCTACCGGGCGCGGCGGTTCCCGCTGTTCGCCTATGGCGTGGTGGCGGCCTACGCCGGGCTGAGCCGGCTGCTGGAGATCCGCGACGCGGCTGCCGGTTGCCTCTGGTTCAGCGCCAGCTCGGTGATGATGATCGCGGGATTGCTCGCGGCGCACCGGCGCATGCGGGAGGCGGCGGCGTGACGCCGGAGCTGGCGCGGGCCGACCGCGCCGCGGCGGTGCGCGAGGCCGCCCGCTCCTGGCGGCGGGCCGGATGGATCGACGAGGCGGCGCTCGCGGCGGTGGCGAGCCGCTTCCCGGACGACCGGGTGCGGGTCGGGCCGGTCTTCCGCGCGCTCCTCTTCCTGTTCACGGCGATCGCCGTCTGCGGCGGCTTCGGCTTCCTGGCGGTGACGGTGGCCAGCGGCCACGACGGAGTGCTGGCCGGGCTGGCGCTGGCCGCCGGCGCCTCGCTCGTGGCGGCGACCGAGCTGCTGACCGGTACCTTCCGGCGGCGGCAGGGCGGCATCGAGGCCGCCACCTCGCTGATGGCGATCGCCCTGCTGCTCGGCGGCGGCGCCTGGTGGCTGTTCAGTCCGGGCGGCCTGCACCTCGCGGACGGCTGGCCGGTCTTCTGGACGGCGACGGCGGCGCTGACGGGGGCGGCGGCTTGGCGTTGGGGCTATCCGCTCTACGCCGGCATCGGGACCGCGGCGGGGCTCGCGGCCGTCGCCCACCTGCCGGCGGGGCGGGCGCTCTGGATCGCCCTGCCCCTGGCCGCCGCGCCGGCGCTGGTGCGCCTCGCCGAGTCCCCGCGGCTGCCGCCGGCGCACCGGGCGTCCGCGACGGCGGCGCTGCTGGTGGCGCTGGCCGGCTTGTACGTGGCGGTCCACGTCGGCTCCTGGGATGCCCGGCTCGTCGAGTCGCTGGGTGGCGGCCACGCGGAGGGGCTGCCGCCGGCGGCGGACGGCGGCCTGGCGCGCTGGGCGGCGGTGGCCGCGATGATCCTCATGCCGGCGCTGCTCCTGGCCGCTGGGGTGTGGCGGCGGCGCCTGCCGTTGCTCGCCGCCGGCGCCGCCGCGGCCATCGCCTCGCTGGCGACCCTGCCGGCGTACGTCCACCTCGGCCCCCTGTGGCTCGTGCTGACGGTGGGCGGGGCCGCGTGGATCGCGGTGGTCCTGGGCGCGTGGCGCTACCTCGAGGCCGGCCCCGGCGGCGAGCGGCACGGCTTCACCGCGGCGCCGCTGACGGCGGACCGCGCGCGGCAGAGCCTGCTCGAGGCGGCCGCCGCGGCCGCCCTCACCATGCCGGCGGAGCCGCGCGCCCTCGGCGCGGAGCCCAACTTCGCCGGCGGCGGCGGGCGCTCCGGCGGCGGCGGGGCCAGCGGCGAATACTGAATCGGATGCGGGCCACGGGGCGAGCTCCGACCGGGCCGGCTCCAAGTACCAGCAGCACCGGAGCGGAAAAATCCGTGCGGGTCCGTCTTCCTTGTCATCACGACAAGACTGGAGGACGACATGGCCGCAGAGCAACAGATCCGGCGCTGTCTCGATTTGCTGACGATCGCCAACGTGGCGGACCTGCACCCGATAGAGCGGAAGCACGTCGCCGATCTCCGCGGGATCATGGAATCGGACAACTACCTGGGCGCCGGCATCGCCGAGAAGCGCACCGACGGGATGCCGACCGGCATCCTGGCCCTCACCTTCTACGTCCGCGAGAAGGTGGACAACAAGTGGCTGACGGCCCGCGAGGCCGTCCCGCCAGCCCTGCCCGCGGCCCTGAGCGGCCCGCGGCGTCTGATCGAAACCGATGTCGTCGTGCTCGGTGGCCTCGAGCTGCAGAGGCGTAGGGGGAAGGGAGCCGCGCAACCCGCCCCTCCAGCCCCCGGAGCCGCCAAGGATGCCCACTGGGTGCAACCCGGCAACGGCATGGGCCTGGACCATCAAGAAAACCACCTGGGCACTTTCGGGGCCGTGGTCAGCGCCGGCACGGAAAGGTTGGCGCTGAGCGCCCGCCACGTGATGGCCGACGCTCAGCCGCAGCCCGGGGCCCCCATCTCCTATGAGGCCATGAATGAGCCCTCCGCTGTCGTCGGCAGCCTTGAAAAGGTCAGCGATCTCCAGACCGGCGGAGAGTACGTGAACCGGTCCGACGCTGCCGTCGCCAAGCTGCTTCCCGACGCCTTGGCACGGCTGCGACCGCAGATCAGGCAGCTCGAGAGGCTGCCAAGCGGGATCGTCCAGCCGCAGCGGGGGATGAAGGTGATCAAGGTGGGATTCACCAGCGGTCTGACGCGCGGCGAGATCCTCGACGTCAACTTCCGCTGCCAGCTCGACTATGCCGGCGTCGACGGCAAGGTTGGCTTCGTCGATCAGGTCCTGTGCACGCAATTCACCCACGAGGGGGACTCCGGCGCGCTGGTGCTGGAAGAGGCATCGTACAAGGCCGTGGGCCTCCATCTGGCCGCCGCAACCGATCC
>Ga0307479_10006914_pt1 | contig 10444 bp, 10 predicted proteins | sample atmos_gasesECM4C_FD_203743 | JGI IMG/M metagenome (GOLD analysis project Ga0307479, IMG submission 203743) | Hardwood forest soil microbial communities from Morgan-Monroe State Forest, Indiana, United States - atmos_gasesECM4C_515 | ecosystem: Environmental > Terrestrial > Soil > Temperate...
GCTTCCGGGATCGGCGCCGTTATCCTCAACTCGCATCGAACATGTCCAACGAGGTGCAGTGTGAAGCCTGATCCTTTCGATCTGGATCTTGGATCCGGCAGGGCAGGGCGACCGCACCGTAATGGGCGAGCACGTCGCGATAGAGGGGATTGAGGGTGGCGTCGTAGACGTCGGGAACGAGTACGCCTTCGCGGAGATTGTCCAGCACCAGGATGCGCGGAACTCCGCCTAATCGACGAAATGCCTTCTCGTGGAGCTCGGCCCAGATGCGCGTGCTGGATCGGAAAACCAGCAACCGTACCGCTTTGCGACTATAGCCCAGGGTGAGCACGAACAAACGGGTGCGTCGATACTTGCCGCTTTTCGGTTCGCGTACCATCGGCCCGCTGCCGTAATCGACTTGACCCTCTTCTCCTGGAGCGGTGAGAATCACCGCCCGTGCTTGTGGTAGTTGGGCTCCGCGCAATTTGTAAGCGAAGCGTCGAACGCTTTGATAGCCACCCTGGAATCCGTAGTCGGAGACCAAATCCTGCCAGATGGCCATGGCATTGCGATCCCGACTCAGGCCCAGCTCGATGATTTCCCGGTAGGGCTCACAGGTACTTGCCGAGCCCGCGCCTTTCGAGTTTTCTGGCTCTGCCCGCTCAACCCCACGCCAAAGTCGGTGATCACCGCTATGGCCGGTTTTGAAGGTGCGGTTGCTTTTCCCTTCGTAGAAAGGTTTTCGGGGTTGGGGTTGGGGTTGAGGGGACCGGCAAACCCCGGAATGGCCGGTTTTGCTGCCTCCGAGCCGGTGATCACCTCTATGGCCGGTTTTGCCTTACCTTCGCGTTTCCATCTTCCCGGCGGCCATATTTCCACACCCGCGCCTCGCAGATAGGCGCTGATGGTCTCTCGACGAACTCGCGTGGTCTCTTGGATCTTTCGCAGAGACCATTCCAGTCGTCCCAAGGCTATGATTTGTTGTTTCTTCTCGTCCTTCAAGACATTCGCCATGTTGCGAGAGGCTACTTACCCTCCCGCTGCTGTCAATGTCCTGGACGTTTCTTCTGAAAGTATGGCCGCTTTTCAGGTGTTCTTGTATGGCCGCTTTTGGTGTTCACTGAGGGCTATGACATGCGTCCAGGCCGCGTCAAATCAGGGGTTGCGCGAGGTGGAGAGGGCGCGAACGTGTAGGGGATCCACGCGGAGAGCGGGACAGCGGGAGCGTGGGTTGACGGGGCGGGACAAGCGGAACGGAGCGGGACAATATGCGGCGAGGGAGCATGTACTTGCGCTAGGGCCGAAAGGGACCTGTTTTGTCCCAGCAGTGCAGCGCCCTTATTCTCAGCGGCACTATTGAAAAGGTTTGTGACTTCCCTGGACGAGGGAGATTACGAAGCAGCCTTGAGTGAATCCAAGACTTCGATTTCTGCTAAGTCGTCCCGGAAATCAAAGATCATCTGGATTGGATCGCCTGGGTTCAGGTTTTGATTGTAGCTGTCCACATCGTTCTTCAATTGGTGACAGTCACCCACTATTTGCTGCCTTCTCTGCTGAAATGCCGTCTCCATGTGGTCGTGTGTGGCAATCCTCATATCCGACCATAGCGAAATCTGCTTACCGTTCTGGCCTCGCCGCGCGACGTGTTTAGCCCTTACCCGACGGCCCTGTGGGTCGGTGAAATATTCCTCTCGCATTGCCTTCGACAATTCGTCGGCGCATTGGGTAATCAGAGTTGCGCGCTGGGGTGACCACCTTCCAGTTTCAACGGCCCAAATAGCTATTTCGTGGGTTGTAGTGACTGTATGTCCTGCTTCGAAGTACTCATTAGCGACTCGTTGCATCTGTTCAACGTATGACATCGATTCTCCGTTTCAAAGATTTGTGGGGAGTTGCTGTCCCCATCCGTCAGTGAGAGCCGAGGCTGTTATTAAGTGCCTCACCTTCGTCAGCAGATCACGGCTGTGAGAATACAAAATTTCCTTGCGGAATTGGAGTTGTCCGACGACAAGGGCTGGATGAACCCCCAATCGCAGAGCGAAGCCCATGATCCTCTCTCGTGAATACAGGGGTCTTATTCTGGCGATGAAATTATCCAAGTCGGCACGACTAACGGAGAAATTGGCCGCGAATCGATCGGCCTCTTTCTCCCGTTCAGGGCGATCCTCAAAAGAGGCAGCATCTTCCCCCACGAGCGCAATATCGATTGGCAGCTCATCGTTTAGACCATGTCGCTTCCTGACATGATCCATCTCGTGCAAGAGGGTATGCCAGAACCAATCGAGCCTGTCGTATCGCACCGAGAGCACGATCACAGGCGACTGAGCGTCCAACCAAAACGTCGCGCCGTCGATCCGCGTTTGTAGTAGATGTTCCACAATCAAAAACCTGATACCTGATTCTGCGAGAATGCGTGGTACGTGTCGAACCTCTTCCGGCTGTGACATCAACTGGCGCAACTTACCGAGCGCATTCTCGGCTGAAGCGTCCGAAAAAACATTGGCGACCCTGACTGCTCTTGCGAGTCTTGCTGCGCGGCAAATCCACGCATCAACAGAGGGGTCGGGGACATGGTAACTGGTAGATTTCCTAGCAGCGTGCGCGAGAGGAGAATATTGAAAGAACTCATCTACCTGCTTCTCAAGTATTTCGATACTGCCTGAGCTTTCAATCCAGTGCCGCTTCATCATTTCCTTGATGGGTGCTCTTGCGTAAAGTTTCGCTCTCCGTTCCACAGCAGTATCGGCTTGGCCTGCGATAAACAGACGGTATGTACTTTCCAAATTCATGAATAGCTGAGGATCAACTCCGAAAGCTGCCCCCAAATCCCTAGCCAGTTCGGGGTTGATTTCACGCTTTCCGCTTAGTACCTGGCTCACAACAGTAGGGGTGCGACCAAGAATATCGGCCAAATCCTGCTGGCTCCATCCACGAGCCTCAAGCTCCTCCCGAATAAATTCTCCGGGTGGAAAAGCCTCCGCGATTTGCCTTAGCGCCATTTCTCTCCTCAGTGGTAATCCTCAATGCCGACGATCACGATCGTTTTATTGGGCGCTTCACCTTCAAACTCGATGATGAGACGCCATTTTTCATTCAAGCGGATTGAGTACTGATGGCTTCGATCTCCTTTCAATTTCTCGAAATGAAGTGACTTCCATTCGTAAAACACCCGCTCATCGGGGGCGGCTCTGATGAACTGCATTCGCTTGCGAAAGGCTTTAGCCACGCCAGGAGGGTAGCCCCCTCCAGCGCTGCGGTCGGTTTCGAGCCTGTCCAAGGAGGCATCTTGGAACCGCACCTCCAGAGCCATGCCCACATCATAGTGGGGAACTTTGCGGATGTCAATATCATAATATCGAAATTTCGATATTGATTAATACCATTCATATAAAAAGGTTTAATAGTAACTATGGCTGCTAGTCAACAAGAGATGAGAATTGGCCGATGATCATGAATCTGTCCCGGCGTGGCCTCCACGCGATGCTCGAATCCGAGTAGTGGGGCAAGGCTAGACGCAGCATTTTCATCTTTCTGTACGCTCCGCTTTCTGCAATTGCCGAGCGCACCACGATAGTCTCCGAGCTGTTTTAGGCTGAACCCGCTCGTTCGCCTTAGCCCGTTGGATTGTTTCATTTGATAGTCCAGTTCGCGTCATGAGTTCGCGCACGGACAACTTCCGCAGAGCTTCAGGGAACCGCTGCCCGTTGGCTCCGTACCGCATAAGGTTCTGGTCATTCGGAGAAGTATTCCGGATCGGTCGACGTTCCCCTGTCCACTTCCTCGCCTATTCAGATGGAAAAAATCGCTGGCTCTGATCGGCCGTCTGCGCAGCAATCCCTTCGTACTGCCCGTGCACTTCGAACCATCTGGAGCCAAGCTTTTGTGCTCAACAGATTCGGAGTAACGCTTAGCGATCTCCCTGAGCTTGTGCGGAGCATCATCAATGACGAAGCTTTCGTCACCTTCGTCATCTGTTTCGATGCTGCTCAACCGAGTCTTCTGTCCATTCGCCAGCGATACGTAATCTAAATCTTCCCACAGGTCGGGCTGGTCGCAATAGGGAGCCACCTTCGTATCTCCTCCAAATGACGGAATAGGGCTGATGCAAAATGAGTGTGGTTTGGCTGCATCGCGATCGATCTCTCGAAGCTCCCGCAGAACATTGGGACTGGTGACTCCGTATTTCCGCATTGAGTAATACGTTGCCCACTTCGGAAGGGTCTTTCTCATTCCAAACTTAAATTCCCAAAGTTCTTTCACCCAGCATAGGTATGTCTTATCCTCCAGGCAGTTCTCGGGTTTCCAAAAACGTTCGTCATCTTTGGCGGGAACGAAATACAGCCCCAATCCGTGTTCACTCGGCTTGATAATCTCCTTTCCAGTGCGTAGACAATAACGTTTCGCGGAATAACCGAGGCCGAACAGTTGGTGCTGTTTTCCATTTCGGTCAAAGTTGACCTTGTCGAACTTTAAGAGCCTGATCTTGGGGTCATAAGGGGATAGCTCTTGAATTCTGTCGGTAATGTGCTTCACTTCGGCCCACGAAAGAGCCTTCACAGCTTCTCTACCGTCGGGCATCCTGTGAGGTCCGCCGGGACACGGGATGAGCCCTCCGTGCTCGGTGGAAACGACTGCCATCGAATCCGTATCCGTCATCATGAACGATCCGCCGAGGGTGAGAACCTCTTTTTCTAAAATCCCAAGCAGGAGACGACCTCCTCCGGTTATCAGTGAACCGATCCAGGGGAAATACCACTTACCTGGCTCCTCGAACTCCGTACTCGTAATGGATGGCAGCTCTTTCTCGCCTGCCCAAATACGGATCTCTTGGGGATTGTTCTTGCCAAATCTCTTCCGATTGAGTTCCACCGCTAACCCATAGCCTCCGGCATTGAGAAGACACTTGATCTGGACACGCTACTGATGCCAGCGGCAATTGGAATGGCGGCGGAGGTGGCGCATACACAAATGCTCTCCTAACTGTCACGCCCGGTGCAGTCTACATGATTACAGTCGGTGCAGGTGGCCCGTGCTGTACTTCCACCTCTCATGGTGGTGGAGGCGGCGATACGGTCGTGGAAGATTCAGGTGGTAATGTAGTGGTTGTAGCGCACGGTGGTCCGAGTGAACTTGTAGGAGGTGCAGCGAGCTCCAGTTCAGGATCGTTCCCTATGATCAGTCGCCCCGGCCACAATGGGTATCAAGGCTTCTTCCAGTTTGTGAATGGTTTTCCCTTGTTTGTACCTGGCCACGGCGCACCACCCTTGATATTTGGGGCCGGAGCCGGGGGAGATCCCGGAACCGCGGGCAGCGACGGTTACGTTCTGATCAGCTGGTAGAGTGGCACGGGTGGCTCATTCATCGGCGGGGCCCGTTCGCATGAAATCTACTACATGAAAGGGGCGGGTGGTCCAGGTTTGCATTTGATCTTGCTGGCGATGGGTGCCGGGGTTGCCCCATTCAATCGCGTTCGGTGCGATTGAGTGATTGAGTGGGGTCACGATGCGACTAACGATTCCCCAAAATCCATCACCTCTCCTCAGATTGATCGGTTTCCGGTCCTTGCACAAATCTCCCGACAGCGGAGAGAACCCAGACGATTACGTACAAATCCGCAATGCCAAAAGGCACAATCACGATGGCGGGAATCCATTTGGTAGTCCAAGGAATAAACAAAATCAGCGGGAGATCAAGGGCCGCAAGAATGACCATTGTGATCCAAAACCACACATGCCGCCTTAGCTTCCACCTCAATGCAATAGCGATGGCGATCATTCCAGCCGATATAAGGGACGGACGCGCGAGATCAAATCTCCCGAAATGTATAGACAAGAGCCCCAGAAGAACAGTTCCGAAAATGACACAAAGCACCCCCCCACCACGGTAAGCGGACTTGCTTGTCTCTTGCCGTTATCACCTTGGCTAATGGCACTCTGCAATCTCCAATCCAGTACCAATAATGTCCAGACCGACTGAGACACCGGCAATAACTTGCCCACGGCCTAAGGATAGAGTCTCGCCTGAAGGCCACGGGGCGGGTGTCGTGCCACGTGAATCGGCCGAGGGCAGTCTCTTGCTGATTCAGGGTCGACGGTCACTATCGAAATGCGTCTCTGCATTCTGCAACTCTGTATCACCGGGGAAAATGCGCCTACCCTTACGCAGAATCAATCGAGCAGACTTCATATCTCCAAGGACAAGATACACACCCGCGAGAGACCTGAAAATCGTTGCATCAGCATCAGGGAAGAAACGCAGCACCCACTCGAAATGTTGGCGCGCAAGAGGGAATCGCCCGGTTTCGCGGTATAGTTCACCAAGCTCGAGGTGACACGCATAGCTGTAAGGGTCTTTCAGCGTTCCTTTGAGCAAGACTGGTTCAGCTGCCGTTGGATTGGACATTTTCATCCATATTGCTCCCAGTCGACAATATTCCGATGCCGGCGGATCTGACATTAGTGCCATCCGTAGCAATTGGGCCCGTAGTGCAACTTGAAACTCCCTTCGGTCTGCCGCAAACAGCATTTCATCTTCGAGCGCGGGCAGGAATCCGGGATCTCGCTGAAGAATCTGCGAGACGTGTAATTGGGCAGACGCATCGTCTCCGCTGCGGTGTTCGGCGACCGCTAACCAGTGCATCGCTTGCGCAGAGCCCGAATCTACCGCGAGAGCTTTCGTCAGGAAAGACTTGGCATCCGGGAGATTGCTTTGCAACAAGGCAAAGCGGCCCTGGGCAACGTAGCCCTGAGCGGAAGCTGGCTGTGATTCGAGTATTCCGACAAGGCTTTTCGCGTGACGGATGTCATTGAGGTCAAGCGCCGTCTCCGCGCCCGCATCCACAGCACGCTTCACCTCCGCGAGTTCCAAATTCGCCGGTAGCGGCCCCGTCTGGAACTGAGTAATCAATTCTTCGTTCGCGTCAGACAGGCCGCGCATGAGCATGGTTTCCGGAGCATGGTATTCGAGCAGGGTGTGGTCGTCGGTGTTTAAGGCGCTCCCCTCTCCTAGTTTTCGGACAGCTGCGTCATCCAGCAAGAAGTAAGCGACGACTCCCTCGGGTTCGCGCACATCGATGGACTCAAGATCAGTGCGAAGAGCTTGGTTTTGCCACAGAGCACGCAGGTGATTGAACTGGAGGGGAGCCGTGTCCGTGCGTCCCAGAAGTAGAAGATCGGTTTCCTCGCCGCGCCAGAGGGTGACCTCCGCAAAGTGTGAGGTAAAGGTCGCCATGATCATACGCAGGTCGGCCGGATCCAGTGAGTATGACTGCACCCACTGAACAAACATCCCGCCGGGTGCCAGTCGTTGCCGGGCCGCCGCGTAAAACTCATCCGTGAACAGCGTGGCAACTCCCGCGATCCAGGGATTGGAAGGCTCGGAAATGATCAGGTCATATTTTTGACGAGAAGTCAGCAGGAAGTTTCGCGCGTCATCGAAGACGACGTGAACCCGCGTATCACTCAACACACCTCGGTTGAGACTTCCAAGGTATGGGGCCGCGTGGATTACAGCGGGCTCGATCTCAACACAATCAATCTCCTCGACATCGGGGTATCGGGCCACTGCGGACGCGGTCATTCCGCTCCCGAAGCCGACAATGAGAACTCGCCGGGGCATAGTGTGAAGCGCGGCGCCCAAGTGGCCCAAGAGAAGTTGCGTTCTGGCGTCACCCGTCGAGGCGTCGACCTTGCCGTTGACGCGCAGGGAGACATCGGCATCGGTGCGGACAACCGCAATCGAATCGTTCACGCCGTCCTCGGCAAACACTAGATCGGTCGTCGCGACGACTTCGCCGAACGTGAGGCGACGTTGGTGGGAGTTTCCATAGAGTACTGCCGACAACATCAACAACGGTTGATTGTAGAAAAGCGGGGAAAACCCGACTACCACGGCTAATATAAAGCAGCCGATGTCAATCGCCAGATGCAGCACGCGGCGTTGCGGTACGCGTGAGTCGAGCACCAGAGCCAGCAGGAGATTAATTGCAGCGGCAACGCCAATCACTCGAAAACTCCCCAACCACGGAACCAGCCAGAAGCCGGTTACGAGCGCCCCAACGATGCAGCCTATTGTGTTCGCAGCGTACGCTTTACCTACGATTACGGAGCTTCCCGTTTGGCCTGCGTCGCCCCGGTCAAGCAAAACCACGACCATCGGAAAATTGAAGCCAAAAATCATTGCCGTTGGCAGCATGGCCAATGCGCTTACAACAAACTGCGTCAGAACCAGTCCGCCAAAATCTTGATCGGTGTTCCGTAGTAGTTCCGGAACCATAGCTGCCATCCAAGGAAAAAGCACCAGAGAAGAAAGTGCTGCCATTCCAATTCCGATTTGCGTCCGGGAGAGGGTAGCAATCGAAATCTTCCGGGAACCCCCAAAGAAGCGATGAAAGAATGCGCTGCCCATTACAGTCCCCAAAAGAAAAGCCGCAAGCATGAGCGTGAACGCGTAGGTGGAACTGCCAATCGTGATACCCAACAGCCGTGTCCAGGCGATCTCGTAAGCGAAGGCGGTACTACCAACGACTGCAAACAGAAAGAGCAGAAAGCGGAACGAGGTTTGTTGCGGAGTGCTTCTGTCGGGATTTACCTTCCGAGGCAAGACCTTAACCGCCGGAGCGGTACGGTTCTCATTCGATACCCAAAGCGCAATCAGCCCCGCGAGCGCATTAACTGTGGCCGCGCAACAAATGGTGACCCGGAGGCCCCATGTCGGAAGCAGGACAAATCCGGCGATCAAAGTTCCGGCAACCGCCCCTAGAGTATTCACCCAATACAACTGACTCACGCCCGCACCGAGGTTGTCAGAGCTGCGCACAAAGCTGTGAACCAGGATAGGGAGCGTCGCTCCCATCAGGAGGGTCGGAATAAATAGCACCGCAGTTACGCCAAACAACCTTAGCGCTAGCAGAGGAATCTGCGACCCACTCACAACCGGATACACGATTACATACAGGGAGCGAACCGCAGCCAGGCCGGCCAGAGAGAGGGCGCCTGTGGCAGCAATCAAAAATTCGATCCGCGCGTACAGTGCGACAGGATTGGTGTGGCCTTTGGCCCAGCGACCGAGATAAACACTGCCGGAAGCCAGCCCGGCCATGAAGACAGCCAGTACCACTGCGGACGCATAGACCGTATGGCCAAAGATCAGCCCTATGGCCTTCGCCCAAGCCACTTGGTAAACAAGCCCCGCTGCCCCCGACAAGAAAAAGCAACCGAGAATGGCAATATTTCTTTCCCGCCGGTCGGACTCTTTTCTCATTCGCGAAGGGGAAGCAAGATGGCCTATTGGAGAATATCAAAACTCGATTGGAAGAACGGCAAGCGGTTCGGTTCTTGCGACAAAATCCTTGAACCCTTAAGTAGCCGTTAAGCAAAAGCCTTCTGCCTCGCGATTCTGCAATAGATGACGGGCCACGCGGGAGTTGGGTACGAGCCAGAGGTCGGCAGTTGACCAGCCCATCGCCGCCTTTCGCACGCGCTCCCCCCTCCCCACGTCCTTTATTTCACTCGCCCATTCCTACACCCCCACCCCCAAAACGGAACTGGTTGTGACTGGGCCGGGGCCCGCCCGCTCGCGCGCAGGGCAGGGCGCGTGCGTGCGAGCGAGGGGTTATGAGTGAAATCGCTGATTGCGTCAGTTGGTTACGGCAGTTGACATTAACGTCCGGGTTGCGTGATCCGGTTCTATAGAGCCGGGATGATTGGAAGCACGATCTGCGAGGGATGCCGGTCATCGTGGAAAATCGTGTTCACAGCGGTGGCAGACCGGCGGTTGTCGTTGAGCGGTTCCCCTGTGTTCGGATTAACATCAAAACGCGGGAAATTACTACTGGAGATGTCTAGGCGGATGCGATGACCTTTCTTGAAGATCATTGCGGTGGGGTACATGTCTATAGAAATTTGATAGACGTCTCCCGGCTTCATGAGCTCTGCGTGTTCCAGTGAATTTCGATAGCGTGCTCGAATAATCCCGTCCTGAACGCCGAGGTCGAATCGCGCAGGAAAGTCGTTGCTTGGTGGATAAACGTCAAGCAACTTGGCAGTGAAATCGGTGTCGGGCGCGGTGGACGATGCCCAAAGCTTCACCGATAGGGGTCCTGTGACCTCGACGTCTTCCTTCAGCGGCTCCGTCTCGAAAACCAGCACATCGTTTCTAGCGGAGAGCGGGCGTGTGTCGTCGCAGTTCCAGAGTTCGGCGCGGCAGCGTTGATCGTAAGGTCCTTGTTCAATCAGGTTTCCAGAATCACCGGTACGCTCGATCGTGTTGTGGTGCGACAGCGGGCCATAATGTGCTGCAATGTTGCCTCCGATCGCCGGAACAGGATGTTGTGGGTCGAACTCGTAGCTGATCGGAGGTTCGTTCGAAGGCTTTTCGGGCGAGAGCACGCCATTCGAGTGCAAGTAGTAGGAAGTCTGTATGGCGCGTTTGAGCGGCCATTCCGACTCATCGCGCCAGCGGC
>Ga0307479_10006915_pt1 | contig 10444 bp, 8 predicted proteins | sample atmos_gasesECM4C_FD_203743 | JGI IMG/M metagenome (GOLD analysis project Ga0307479, IMG submission 203743) | Hardwood forest soil microbial communities from Morgan-Monroe State Forest, Indiana, United States - atmos_gasesECM4C_515 | ecosystem: Environmental > Terrestrial > Soil > Temperate...
TCCAGCTCGGCCAGGAGCTGGCGTAGCATCGCGTATTCCTCGACCTCGCCGGCATGGACGAGGTCGCCGGTCGCGAGGACGACGTCCGGTCTCGGCCTGAGCGCGTTCACATGCTCGATGGCCTCGCGCAGCATGTCGTTGGTGCGTACGCGCTCATAGGCCCGGACGCCCGGCGGGCGGACATGAAGGTCGCTGAGCTGGACGATGATCATCGCCGGACCTCCCGCCGTCAGAGCCCGCTCACATGGGCGATCTTCTCGTTATAGGGGCGCAGGATCTCGTCCGCGTTCTTCTGCGCCTCGCGCACGGCCTCGTCCGCCTGCTTCTTGCCGCTCAGCACGGCTTGTGCCTGATCCTCGATGGCCTTGCGCACCGCCACCACATTGTACGTCGAAAGCCAGGGCTGCGCATACTCCAGCTGCTTCACGGCGATCAGCGCGTCCGGATGCTCCGCCACGAAGGCCTTCATCTCCGGCAGATCGTAGCTGCTCTTGCGCGGCGCGAAATAGCCGGTGAACCGGCTCCAGGAGCCCAGTGTCTCCGGCGAGGTCATGTAGGTGACGAACTTCCAGGCGGCCTTGCGCTGCTCGGGCGTGATGCCCTTGAAGACGATCAGCGAGCCGCCGCCGATCGGCACCGCGTTGCGCAGGTTGCGCGGCACGAAAGCGACCGTATACGGAAACTTCGCGCCGTTGCGAATGAAGCTCAGGGAGCCGGTGGACAGCAGGACCATGGAAGCCTTGCCCGCAAAGAAATCCGTCGAGACCTGGTTCGGGTCGACGACGCCCTCCGGCATCACCTTGTGCGTGAAGACGAGGTCGTGCAGGAGTTGCAGGGCGCCCCGGGTCGAGGGCTGATCGTAATAGACTTCGCCCGGCGTGGTCACGTTGAAGAACTGCCCGCCGTTCGACATGGTGAAGGCCTGGGTCAGCCAGCCCAGATAATCGTAGGACCCCGGCATCTCGAAGCCATAGCGGGTGATCTTGTCGCCGTCGCGCTTGGTGAGCTTGGCCGCGGCGGCGACGAGCTCGGCCCAAGTAGCCGGCGGCTTCGCGGGATCGAGACCGACTTCCTTGAACTGGTCGGCGTTGATGTAGAGGATCGGCGTCGAGTTCTGGAACGGAACTGCGTAGATCTTGCCGTTGGCGGTAGCGTTACCGCGCAGCGCCGGCCAGAAATCGTCGAGGAAGGTCTTGGGATCGCCGCCGTTCTCCGTCAGCAAATCGTCGATCGCCTCGATCTCGCCGGAGATCACGAATTCCTGCACGAAGTTCGCAGACATCAGGGTAACCGCCGGCGGCTTGCCCGCCTCGACCGCGGCCTGGGTCTTGAGCCGAGTGTCGTCGTAGCTGCCGGTATAGGCGGCCACCACCTCGACATCGGGGCTGGCGTCGTTGAACTCCTTGACGAGGCGGGTCATCTCCCGTGCGAGCGCGCCTTGCACGGGAACTGGAAAATAGAAATCGATGCTCGTCTTCGCCGAGGCGGCGGCGCTTGCACTCAGCAATGCGGCGATACCGACCGCGCTCATGGCGATGCGCCGTAGAGATGTCATGGTGTCTCCCCTATTTGATGCCGGAAAGCACGAAGCTGTTGATGAACTGCCTCTGGAAGACGATGAAAGTCGCGAACAGGGGCAAGCTGACGATGAGCGTGCCGGCGGCGATCAAGCCCCATTCAGCGGCGCCCTCGCCGCCGCTCACGAAGCTCGCGAGGCCCAGCGTGAGGGTCTGATGGCTCGGTGAATCGATCACCATCAGCGGCCACAGGAACTCGTTCCAGTGCGCGACCACACTCACGATCGCGAAGGCGATGAGCGCCGGCTTCGCAAGCGGCAGCAGCACGTAGCGCAGCGTCTGGAGGAGCGTGCAGCCGTCGATCTCCGCGGCGTCCTCGAAGTCGCGGGTGATGCCGCGGAAGGTCTGCCGCATGAGGAAGGTGCCGAAGGCCGAGGCCCAATAGGGCACCATCACCGCCCAAAGCGTGTCGTAGATCCCGAGCCGCGTCACCGTTTTGAGATTGGGCACGATCAGCACGGGCGGCACGATCATGAGCTGCAGCAGGAACAGGTAGAAGATCAGATCCCGCCCGGGGAACTGCAGCCGCGCGAAGGCATAGCCCGCGAGGCTGATGGTGACGAGCTGCACCGAGAGCGTTCCCGCCACGACCATCAGCGTGTTCGCGTAGTTCAGCGGAAAATCCGCGCTCTCCCAGGCCAAGCGGAAATTCGCGAGCGAGGGCGGCCAGCTCGGCATGAGGGAGGCGATGTCGAGCGCGCCATAGCTGTCGGGCCGGAGCGAGGCCACGATCATCCAGATGAGCGGCGCCGACCACAGGAGCGCGATGGCGCCGACCGCGGCCACGGCCAGCACCGCCGCCGTCCGGCCCGATCTAACCCACATGGCGTCCGCCGCGCTCGAAGACCCGGATCCCCACGGTGGAAACTGCGAACAGCGCCACCAGCGTCACCACCGTGGCGGCGGCCGCCTTGCCGCTGTCGTGCAGCTCGGTCGCGGTCTGGAAGATGTAGAACAGCAAAAGGTTGGTCGCGTCGTCGGGCCCGCCCTTGGTCATGACGATGACGTGATCGACGGTGGTGATCGCCTGGATCACCGCGATCACCGCGACGAAGGCGGCGGTGGGTGTCAGCAACGGCAGCACGACGTAGCGCAGCCGCTGCCAGGCGCCGGCGCCGTCGAGCACCGCGGCCTCGATCAGCTCCTGCGGAACCGCCTGCAGCGCCGCGATGTAGAAGAGCATGTAGTAGCCGGCGTTCTTCCACACCGTCACCATGGCAATCGACGCCAAGGCGGTATCGGGATTGCCGAGCCAATTGATCGAGAGCGGCACAAGCCGGCCGATGTAATAGTCGATGAGGCCGACGGTGGGGAGGAACAGGAACGTCCACAGCGCCGCCGCGCCGATCAGCGGGATGATGGTCGGGAAGAACAAGAGCGCGCGGAGCGCGGCGGTGAACCGGGTCGATTGCTGCAGCAGCAAGGCGAAGCCGAGTGCGAGCACGACCGAAGGCAGCACCGTCGCGCCGATATAGACGAGATTGTTGAGCGCGGCCGTGGTGAATTTCGGATCCGTGGCGAGCCGCAGGTAGTTCCCTAGCCCCGCGAATTCAGCGGTCCTCTCGCCGAGCCGGCGGCCGTAGAGAGAGTCCACCGCGACCGAGGCGACCGGCCAGTAGGTGAAGGCGCCCAGGAATGTCAGGGACGGCAACAGCAGAAGAAACGGCTTCAGCCTCCGCCGCGTCGATGCCGCCAGCATGGGCCTGGCCCGGTGCGAGCTCCGCAGCCTCGGAAGGGTATCAGCGGTCACGATAGACCGAAGCTAGCGCCCCGCCACGACGGCGGGGTTTCAGTAGGATGACGCTTTTATGTCAGCCGGTCGGGGACATGGGCGCACCACACTCGCCGCGGAAACCGCCTCATGCCGGTGAAGGACCGTCCGGAATTTAGATTTCCGGTCCTGTTTTCATTGTGTTAGCGTTCCCAGCATACGGCCTCCGCAGACGAGACCGATAAGAAGCAATTGGCGAATACAGGGTTGAGGCGAAACAGGGAGAGCCGCATGCAAGAGCAAGCGTTGCGCGCGATGATTGCGCGGGTGAAGGACGGCCTGATGTCCCGCCGCGCCTTCGTACAGAGGATGGTCGCGCTCGGGCTGACTGCGCCGATGGCCGGGCTCATGCTGAGCCACTCCGGGGTCGCCTGGGCGCAATCCGCGTCGACCTATAAGCCCACCAAGGCGGGTGGGGGCGGCCCGCTCAAGCTGCTCTACTGGCAGGCACCGACGCTGCTCAATCCGCACTTCGCGGTCGGCACCAAGGACCAAGCCGCGTGTCGCATCTTCTATGAGCCGCTCGCGGGCTGGGATGCCGACGGCAATCTCGTGCCTTTTCTCGCCGCGGAGATTCCGAGCCAACAAAATGGCGGGCTCGCCGACGACGGAAAATCCGTCACCTGGAAATTGAAGCAGGGCGTCAAGTGGCATGACGGCCAGCCCTTCACTGCCGACGATTGCATCTTCAATTGGCAATATGCCGGCGACCCCGCGACCGCCACTTACGACGTCGCGACCTACAAGGACATCAAGGTCGAGAAGCTCGACGACCATACCATCAAGGTGTTGTTCCAGAAGCCGACGCCCTTCTGGGCCGATCCCTTCGTGGGCGTGCGCGGCATGTTGGTTCCGAAGCACCTGTTCGAAGCCTACAAGGGCGACAAATCGCGCGACGCACCGGGCAATCTTGCGCCTGTCGGGACCGGCCCGTTCAAGTTCGTCGATTTCAAGCCGGGAGATCTCGTCCGCGGCGAGATCAATACCGCCTACCATGTCCCGAACCGGCCCTATTTCGACACGGTCGAGATGAAGGGCGGCGGCGACGCTGTCTCCGCGGCGCGCGCGGTGCTGCAGACGGGCGAATACGACTATGCCTGGAACCTGCAGGTCGAGGACGAGATCCTCAAGAAGCTCGAGGATGGCGGCAAAGGCCGCGTCACGATCGTCGACGGCGGCAGCATCGAATTCATCCCGATCAATTTCACCGACCCCTGGACCGAAGTCGACGGCGAGCGATCGAGCATCAAGACCAAGCACCCGAGCCTCAGCGACAAGGCGGTACGCGACGCGCTCAATCTGCTGGTCGACCGGGGCTCGGTGGAGAAATTCATCTATGGCCGCACGGGCCTGGCGACCGCGAACTTCCTCAACAACCCCACACGCTTCCGGTCAAAGGCGACGAAGTGGGAAGTCAGCATCGAAAAGGCGAACCAGATACTCGACGCCGCCGGCTGGAAGCGCGGCTCGGACGGCGTGCGCGAGAAGGACGGCAAGAAGCTGAAATTCGTCTACCAGACCTCGATCAATGCGCCGCGCCAGAAGACCCAGGCGATCGTCAAGCAGGCCTGCGAGAAGGCCGGCATCGGCGTCGAGCTGAAGTCGGTCGCGGCATCCGTGTTCTTCTCGTCGGATGTGGCGAACCCCGACACCTATCCGCACTTCTATACCGACATCGAAATGTACACGACGACCATGACCGAGCCCGACCCGGCCCTGTTCATGAACCAGTTTACGTCATGGGAGGTCGCCACCAAGGAGAACAAGTGGCAGGGCCGCAACATTACGCGCTGGCGGAACGAGGAGTACGACAAGGCCTATCGCGCGGCCGAGGGCGAGCTCGATCCGGTCAAGCGCGCGGCGCTCTTCATCAAGATGAACGAGCTGGTCATCGGCGACGTCGCGGTCATACCGGTGGTGTATCGGCCGACGGTGTACGGCCTGGCGAAGAGCCTGAACGCACCGCTGAGCGGCTGGGACAACGATACTTACATGATATCGGACTGGCACCGCGAGACCTGAGGGCGGGCCCGGCGCCCTCGGGACCCGCAACGCGGACGCGCCGATGGGACGTTATCTGCTGCGGCGCCTGCTGATCGCCATCCCGAGCCTGCTCGGGATCAGCATCGTGCTGTTCACGGTGCTGGCGCTGGCTCCCGGCGATCCCTTCGGCGAGCTCGCGAGCAATCCCGCCGTGCCGCCGGAGGTGCGCATGGCGCTCCGTGCCAAGTTCGGCATGGACGATCCCATTTTTCTGCGCTACGTCCACTGGCTCGTGGCGATGCTGCACGGCGACTGGGGTTTCTCTTTCGTCAGCCGGGTCGACGTGGACGCGCTTATTTGGCAGCGCCTGCCGGCCACGCTCTTCGTAATTGGAACATCCCAAGTCTTGGCGCTGATGATCGCGCTGCCGATCGGCGTCTACGCGGCGACGCGGCCCTATTCCGTCTTCGACCAGATCGCCAGCACTTTCGCCTTCATCGGCTTTTCGCTGCCGACGTTTTTCACGGGGTTGCTGCTCATCCTGATCTTCAGCATCGATCTCGATTGGCTGCCCTTCGTCTTTCGCTCCGATCTCAGCGCCACGGGCTGGCGCTGGTATTGGGAGGAATTCCGCCAGGCGATCATGCCGATCGCCGTGCTCGGCATGTTCCAGGGTGCCTCCTGGACGCGCTATGTGCGATCCGCGGTGCTCGACGTGATCCGCCTCGACTATGTCACGACGGCGCGCGCCAAGGGCCTGCGCGAGGGGAAGGTGGTCATCCGGCACGTCGTGCGCAACGCCCTGATTCCCGTGGTAACGCTGGTGGCGCTGCAGATGCCGGCGATCTTCGGCGGCGCCATCGTCACCGAGCAGATCTTCCGCGTGCCGGGCATCGGCTCGCTGCTGATCGGCTCGATCCTCGCCAACGACACGCCGGTCATCATGGCCGTCACCTTCGTCTTCTCTTGCCTGGTCATCCTGTTCAACCTGATCGCGGACGTGCTCTATGGCTGGCTCGACCCCCGCATCGCTTACCGCTGAAGCCGCGAGCCGGGCCGCCGCCCCGCAGGTCTCGCCGGCGCGGGATGCGTGGCGGCGTTTTCGGCGCCATCGCCTGGCGGTGGCCAGCAGCATCGTCCTGCTGGTGATGATCCTGGCAGTGCTGCTAGGCCCGTTGCTATGGCCGGTGGCGATCAACGAGATCGACTTCACGGCCCGACTAGAGGGGCCAAGCGCCAGCCACCTGCTGGGCACTGACGATCTTGGCCAGGACGTGCTCGCGCGCGTGCTCTACGGCGGGCGCATCTCGCTCTCGGTCGGGCTTGCCGCCATGATGGTCTCGCTGCTGGTGGGAACGCTGATCGGCGCCGTTGCCGGCATTTCGCGCGGTAGCGTCGACGCGGGGCTGATGTGGCTGACCGACCTTTTCCTCTCTCTGCCGCAACTGCCGCTGCTGCTGGTGATCACCTATCTGTTCCGCGACCGGCTCAAGCAACTGATGGGCGCGGAGAGCAGCGTTTTCATCCTCTTGGTCGCGGTCATCGGTGGCTTCAGTTGGATGCCGGTCGCTCGTCTGGTGCGGGCGCAGTTCCTGTCGCTGCGCGAGAAAGAGTTCGTGGAAGCCGCGCGCGCGCTCGGCGCCTCGACGCTGCGCCAGGTCATGCGTCACATCCTGCCGAACTCATTAGGCCCCGTCATCGTCGCCGGCACCATCAACGTCGCCGCGGCGATCATCGCGGAATCGACGCTGTCCTTCCTTGGACTGGGCTTCCCGCCGGACACGCCGACTTGGGGCCGCCTGCTGTTCGACGCCAAGGATTATCTCGACATCGCGCCGCACTGGGCGCTCTCGGCGGGCGCCGCGATCTTCCTGACGGTGCTTGCGATCAACTTCATCGGCGACGGTCTGCGCGACGTGCTCGACCCTCGCAGGATCATGTGAACCGAATGGCAGCGGCGATCTCCGCCGCCGGCAACCCCGCGCTGCTGGAGATCCGCGGGCTCAAGACGCATTTCGCGACGGATGACGGCGTGGTGCAGGCGGTCGACGGCGTGGACCTTAGCATCATGCGGGGCGAGACCGTGGGCGTGGTCGGCGAAAGCGGCTGCGGGAAGACCGTCACCGCGCTGTCCGTCCTGAAGCTGATCGCGATGCCGCCCGGCCGCATCGTTGCCGGCCAGATCCTCTGGCAAGGCCGCGATCTCGTACCGCTCGACAGCGCCGCCATGAGTGGGATCCGCAGCAAGGAGATCGCCATCGTCTTCCAGGAGCCGATGACTTCGCTCAACCCAGTCTACACCGCCGGCTACCAGATCGCCGAGGTGATCCGTCTTCATGAAGGACTGACCCGCTCAGCGGCGATGGACAAGGCGGTGGAGATGCTCAAGGTCGTGCAGATCCCCAATGCCGAGGCACGGGTCAACGACTATCCGTATCAATTTTCAGGCGGCATGCGCCAGCGGGTGATGATCGCGATGGCGCTCGCGTGCAATCCGAAGCTGCTGATCGCGGACGAGCCGACCACCGCGCTCGATGTCACCATCCAGGCGCAGATCCTGGACTTGCTGCAGGAGATGAAATCGCGGCTGGGCATGGCGATGATGCTGATCACCCACGCCATGGGCGTGGTGGCCGAGACGGCCCAGCGCGTCGTGGTCATGTATGCGGGGTTGGTGGTGGAGGAAGCGAGCGTCGAGCAGCTCTTCGAGGCACCGCGGCACCCCTACACCCAAGGCCTGATCCGCTCCATTCCCCGCGTCGACCGGACGGCCGGACGCAAGACCAGGCTCGAGGCAATTGCCGGCGTGGTGCCGAGCCTGCTGAACCCCGCGCCAGGTTGCCGGTTCGCTCCGCGCTGCCGATTTGCCAGCGCCGTCTGCCGGGAAGCGACGCCGCCTCTGCGCGAGGTGACGCCCGGCCACAAAGTGGCCTGCGTGCTCTATTGAGCCATGGGAAGGTGAGCGCCGTGACCGAGCCCCTGCTCACCGTCACCGAGCTCGTGAAGACCTACGCGACAAAGGGCGGTTTCCTCGGGGGTCGCGCACGGATGGTGCGCGCCGTCGATCACGTCAGCTTCGACGTGGCCGCAGGCGAGACGCTCGGCGTGGTCGGCGAATCCGGCTGTGGCAAATCTACCACCGGCCGGTGCTTGCTCAGGCTGGTCGAGCCGACCTCGGGCAAGATCTGGTTCGAGGGTAAGGACGTGACCGCGCTCGACCACCGGGCACTGCGCTCGCTCCGCCGCGACATGCAGATCATCTTCCAGGACCCCTATGCATCGCTCGACCCGCGAATGACCGTGGGCGCCATCATCGGCGAGGCCCTGGTCATTCACGGCCTCGCGAAATCAGCGCGCGAGCATCGCGATCGCGTGGCTCAGCTGTTGGACACCGTCGGATTGCGGGCCGATCACATGCGTCGCTATCCGCATGAGTTCTCGGGCGGCCAGCGCCAGAGGATCGGCATCGCCCGCGCGCTTGCCGTGGAGCCGAAACTCATTATCTGCGACGAGCCCGTATCGGCGCTCGACGTCTCCGTCCAAGCGCAGGTGATCAACCTCCTGGAGGATCTGCAACAGCAGTTCAGCCTGACTTACGTTTTCATCGCGCACGATTTGTCGGTCGTGGAGCACATCAGCGACCGTGTCGCGGTGATGTATCTCGGCCGCATCGTGGAGATAGCACGGGCGCAGGACCTCTACGCGAATCCGCTGCATCCCTATACCGAGGCGCTGCTCTCAGCGGTGCCGATCCCCGACCCGAAGGCGAAAAAAAATCGCATCCGGTTGCAGGGCGAAGTGCCGAACTCCATCGAGCCACCCACGGGCTGCCATTTCCATCCGCGTTGTCCGATCAAGAAATTACCGCTGTGCGCGGCGGAGAGGCCGGAGTTGCGCACCCTCGCCAACGGACACTCGGTCGCCTGCCACTTAAGAGGCTGAGACGGGCACGCGCCGCATTGACAGGTAATCGCGCTCCGCCGCTTGCGGCGATAGATAGCCTAGGCGCACATCCTGCTCGACCTCGGACTTGGGCCGCTCCGCGGGGCTGCCGAACCCGCCGCCGCCGGACGTCTCCAGCCGGATGATGTCGCCCTGCCGCAAGGGCAGATTATTCACCTTCGACGGTAACGCCTGTCGCTCGCCGCCGCGGATCAGCGTGAGCTTTCCGGGCATCGCGGCGCCGCCGCCCGCGAGACCGAACGGTCGGAACTTGAAGCGCTCGAGGCTCGCGGTGAACAGCGCCTCCGCGCAGTCCACCCGCCATTCGCGGAAGAGACCGAGCCCGCCGCGGTAACGGCCGGCACCTCCGGAGTCCGGAATCAGGCCGTAGCGCGGGATCGAGATATGGCGGTCGCTCTCGATCGTCTCGACGGGGATGTTGGCGTTGTTGTGCATGCCCAAGGAGTAGGCGTTGGCGCCGTCTTCCCGCGGGTGTCCGCCGCCGCCGCCGATCTCGATCTCCACGAGCACGCGCCGCTCGCCCGACTGATCGATGGATTGGAAGGTGCAGACGTAGCTGACCCCGTAGTAAGCTGCGGGGATCCGGTCCGGCACGGCTTTGTGCAGCGCACCCAGCAGCACGTTCGCGAGCCGATGCGACGTCACCATGCGGTGCGCGACCGGCGCGGGATGCCGGGCATTGACCACCGAACCCTCGGGCGCCACCAGCTTGATCGGGCGATAGCAGCCGGCATTGGGCGCCACCGACTGGTCGGCGCAGGCGATCACCGAGTAGCAGACGGCGGAGGCGGAGGATGCCAGCGTCGCGTTGACGGGGCCGGTCGCCTGGGGACCGCTGCCGGAGAGGTCCACGGTCATTTCATCGCCGCGAATGTCGATCGCGGCATGGATGCGGATCGGCCGGTCGTTGATGCCATCGTCGTCAATGAAATCCTCGAAGGTATAGCGGCCATCGGGCATCCCCGCGATCATCGCGCGCATCGCCCGCTCGGAGCTGTCGAGGATCTCCGCGCAGGCCGCGACCATGGTCGGCGCGCCATAGCGGCGAATGAGCGCCTGCATCTTCGCCTCGCCCACCGCCAGCGAGGCGAGCTGCGCCTGCAGATCGCCCCAGAAGATCTCGGGCTTGCGGACATTCTGCCGGATCAGC